>OIYO01000074.1_pt1 | contig 103298 bp, 74 predicted proteins | sample 1588191 | NCBI WGS metagenome assembly OIYO01 (sample SAMN03283275) | human gut metagenome | biome: human-associated habitat; material: feces | host: Homo sapiens | place: Peru | collected 2012 | reverse complement strand
GACCGAAGGGGTTCGGGGAAACCTTTCCCCGTGCCCCTCAGGGGCTGTCGCGAAGTGACTGGGGGGTATGCATTAATGGAATTAATATATTCATAAATAATTGATTGCTATGGCAAAAGAAGAAATGAAGATTGGCGAGATCTCTAAGCCTCGCTTCGAGTTCCGCTCGTTTGGACAGTGCTTCTGTGAGGCACACAAGAGGATGGCGCGTCTGTCCGTTCCTGTTCCTGAGAAGGTCTGGGAGCGCTCAAGCGACGAGATTTACATCATCTCGCGCAAGAACGACATCAACAACACCAAGATCCGAGGCGGCAAGATGGACATCAAGACCTACGTCCAGACCGTCGATGGCCTTGAGCAGTGGAATCCGTTGATGAAGGGCGAGTTCCCTATCAGCGCCAAGGTGCTTGAGGAGGAGGTTTTCCCTGCGTTCATGGTCGAGATGCCTAAGCTGACGAAGGACACCTACACCTACGAGGAGTTCATCGCGATGGTTAAGGCCAACCCTGATCTCGCCGCCGTGCGTGTCCACAAGCAGCGTTTCGGCTACATGGTCAACGACACGATCTGCGAGGTCGGCAACGTGCTCATCAACGGGGCCAAGGTCGTGACCATCAACAGCGAATCGACAGAGATCGAGGACATCAAGAAGACCATCAAGGATGTCGGTCTTGAGGGCGTGGAGAACATCAACTACCTCCAGGCTATCAAGCGTGTTATCGGAATGATTGACAAACCTCTTGCAAACGAATAGATTATGGCACAGGAAATCGAAAGGAAATTTTTGGTGAACGGCGACTTCAAGTCGGATGCGTTCAAGGCTACAAGAATCACTCAAGGCTACCTCAGCAGTGTTCCGGAAAGAACTGTACGCGTGCGTGTGAAGGGTGACAAGGGATTCATCACCATCAAGGGAATCGGCAATGCCAGCGGCGCGAGCCGTTTCGAGTGGGAGAAGGAGATTCCTGTCGAGGATGTGAAGGCTTTGCTGGAGATCTGCGAGCCGGGTGTCATTGACAAGACCCGTTACCTTGTGAAGGCCGGGGAGCACACCTATGAGGTGGATGAGTTCTACGGTGACAATGAGGGACTTACGGTGGCCGAAGTGGAACTTTCCGACGAGAACGAGGCTTTCGACAAGCCGTCCTGGCTCGGCGAGGAGGTCACCGGCGACGCCAAGTACTACAACTCGATGCTGATGAAGAATCCTTACAAGAACTGGAAGTAGGGTCTTTGATTGGTGAGCCTGTCGAAGTGACCTTCAAAGCACAAAAGTTCAATTTAAAATATTCACGAATATGTCAGACCCTCTGGATATGAACAACTACCGCCTCGAAAAGCTTCCGAAGATGCAGAAAAGCGGCTTCGAGATCTGGATGGCGCGTCTCGGCGGCCCGCTCGCCATACTTGCCTTTGTCCTTATCTACTGGTTCGGACATTTCGGCTTCATCGACAGCCTCACCGCTGAATCCGTGTCGGGAAAGGCCCTGGCACGGCTGAACGAGATAGGCCTGCCCGCGTTCATAAGGTCCAACTATGCGATGTTGGCCATATTCACGGCGGGCCTTATCCTTTGGATGACCGAGGCGATTCCGAACTATCTCACCTCGCTGATCATCATCCTGCTCATCGTCCTCTGCGGTGTCACGACCCAGAAGGAGGCCTTCGCCCAGCTGGGACATCCGGTGATGTGGCTGAATATCCTTTCCTTCGTGCTCGCCTCGATGCTTGTCAAGACCAAGTTCGCCAAACGCCTTGCGATGTGGTTCGTGATCAAGTTCGGCAAGACCGCTAAGGGAGTCCTGTGGAGTTTCCTCATAATCAACATCGTGCTATCGATGTTCATCTCCGCCACGACCGTCAAGGCCACGATAATGCTTCCGATCTTTATGGTTGTCTGCGCGATCTACGGAGCGTCTGACGGTCACCGAAACAATTTCGGGCGCAACCTCGTGATCCAGAATCTGTTCCAAGTGAACATCGGAGCGAATGCCTTCTACACCGGAAGCGGCGCCCACCTGTTGGCCATCTCCTTGATCTTCGGCGCCGCCGGGGCGAGCCAGTTCGGTTACTCGGACTGGCTGGTGTCCTGCGGCCCGATGAGTTTCTTGATTCTGATCATCGGTCTTCTGATGGGGATGTACGTGTTCTTCCCGATGAAGAAGGACGAGCAGAAGCCTCAGATTGACGGCGGTCTGGAGCGTCTGAAAGCCGAGCTGGACGCGATGGGCAGGATGACCGTCGAGGAATGGAAGGCCGTTGGAATATTTATGGGTGTCCTTATCCTTTGGTGTACTGACAGCCTGCACGGGATTGACGCAACGACCGTGGCCTTCATCGGTGCCGTGATCGCCCTGATGCCGGGAATCGGGGTCGTGAAATGGAACGACGTTGACATCCCGTGGCATCTGATGCTGTTCTCCGCAGGAGCCTACACCTTGGGAGCCGGCCTGAACATCACCGGTCTGCCCGGCACGATGGTAAACGCGGCCTTCGACTCAATGGGCATCACCGACAACACTCCGTTTTGGGTGCTGTACGTCATCCTGACGTTCCTGATGATGTACTCAGGTCTGGTTTTCCAATCCAAGACCATCAGGACGATGATCTTCGTGCCGATCGCGATGGGCATAGCCGAACGGTTCGGCTATCCGGTCATCAGCCTCGCGCTTCCTGTCTCGATGCTGATCGAGCACGTCTATGTGCTGCCGTTCAACAGCAAGCCAGCCGCCCTTCTTTACAACACCAACCAGTACAGTATGACGGACGCCTTCAAGTTCGGCATCACGATGATGACCATCTCCTGGCTGATAATCCTCCTTTGGGGCGAGAGCGTCCTCAAATGGCTCGGCATCACCCCGGGTTTGTTCTTTGTGGGATAATTTGTTATATTCGCAAATGTATGCCTGGGCTTTTTTGGAAGCCGCATCGTTATGGCGGACGGTGAAGAATGAGGCGGTTTTTTGTTATGATCGAGATTGACACCAGAATCCACGACCGCTACTCGATAGAGCTGAAAGTCGGCTTCGTCACCCGCAAGAAACTGCGGATGAACGACTTCTCTCTGGCGATGTGGTTCTTCGTGCCTGGCAGTCTCGACATCAACAGGGCCACCTATCCAAAGGATATGTTCTACCAGGATGTCAAGTCGAACATCCGCCTCATCACCCCTGTTTTCCTGCTCCGCGAGATAGTGGAAGGCCCGGCGTTGCCTCTTCGCAACATCCGCGAGGCGTTCATCCAGATGGCGTCCAACCCGACCCGGACCCTGATCTCTGAATATGAGTATCAGATCAAGATGTTCGCGGCCATCGTCAAAAGCGCCCTGCGCGATGAATTGGCGCACATCAAGCAGAACCGCATCGGCTCGGACACGGAGACCCTGTGCGACGGCTTCATCCGCAACGCCGGAAAAATCTGTGATGAATATGTCGGACTGCGCACCATCATCAACGCTCCGACCGTTCCAGAGGGCGTGATGAGGATGTACCTTTCCGGGGACGAATTCATTTGCGACATCACCTGCAAGCATATTCTTGAACTCATCGAGTGGCTGAGAGGCAGGAAGTTGGATGAGTTGGCCGGCAAGGCGACGGCGCTTTACCGCAGGATCGGGAAGCATATGAGGCAGCTCGGCTACCCGGAGATCCGGAAAGATGACCGGCTGCACAACCGCATATTCATTCATCGCTTCAGCATCCTGAAAAAGTACATCGAGAGCGACCTTTACCTCCGCGCTCCCAAGCGGCGGGACGGGGTGATCGTGGAGCAGCTTTATTTCAGCATCGCCGCCGGTCTAGCGATGTTGTTCGCCACCGTGGTGAGCTTCGCCTTCCAGAAGAAGTTCGGCTCGCTGACCCTTCCGCTGTTTATCGCTCTCATTATCAGTTATATGCTGAAAGACCGCATCAAGGAGCTGATGCGTTACTATTTCGCTCACCGTGTCGGCAGCAAGTACTTCGACAACAAGGCGAAGATCATCCACAAGGACACCGAGCTCGGCTGGCTGAAGGAGGGCGTGGACTTCATCGAGCCGGAAAAGGTTCCCGCCGATGTGATGACCCTTCGCAACAGCTCGCACCTCACCGAGGTCGAGAGCGGCAACGTCACCGCCGAGAAGATCATCCTCTACCGCAAGTCCGTCCACATCGACAGGGACAAGCTTCAGGCTAATTCTGAATATTCTTTCAGCGGCATCAATGACATCATCCGCCTGAATGTCACCAATTTCATCAAGAAGATGGACGACCCGAGCGTCCTGATGCGCACCCTCGACGACAATGGATCCATCCAGACCGTTGATTGTGACCGTGACTATTACCTAAACCTAGTCCTCCAGTACCAGTACGACAACACCGCCGAGTTCAAGCGCTTCCGCATCGACCTCTCCCGCGACGGCATCAAATCCATCGAAGAGGTCCGGTAGAAAAACATTCCAAACACATTTCGCCGTAAGAGAAAACTTTTGACATTTACCCTGTTTGTTTTACTGTCGGCTCTGACTGTTCTTGCGCAGCAGCCAGACAGTGTGATTCCGGAATTCCTTTCGGCGTCGGTTATCACGGAAGGGAACATAACGTACAAGGTGGACCGGATGGCAGAGGCTTTACGGGGAATATTCCTCCCGCCACGGATCTTTCTCTTATCGTGTGAGTCTCGGTGCCGAGAACAATATGAAGGCTGGCGACGATGGATTCTCCAGATTCGCTTTCTCCCCGACACTGCTGTTCTCTTATAGGTTGAACAAGAGGAATATACTGCGTCTGCGACTTGACTCGGAGACGATGATGCCCGACATTCAGCAGATGTCTGGCAACAGGATTCTGATTATGGAGAATTTCTACCGCAGGGGGAACGCCGATGTTCACAACAGCACCGGCTACCAGTCGAGGTTGATATATTCCTATAACATTCCCCGAAAGCTGATCGTCCAGGCTGATGCCCACTACAACCGCACCGGCGGCTTCCTTTACGATTCGTTCGTGCAGGATGGCGGGGCGTGGTACCTTGAGACGTGTAACGCTCATCATTACTTTGAGACAGGTATGAATATGATTGTGACCTATCTGCCTTGGAAGTGGCTGCGGCTGGGCGTGGACTTCTCCGCTGACCGTCAGACCATCAAGGAGACCGCTTCGAGTGAGGCGTACGGCGACTGGCTCTTTCCGGTCTATCTGAACGCCTCCGCCGTCTGGGGCAACTGGGCGCTTTCCTATCGCCAGACCTATGGCGGAAAGATGCTGGACGGTCTGTACCGGAAGGGTTTGGAGAAGGTGTCGTACCTGTCCCTGGCCTACGACTGGAAAAATTGGCGGTTCGGTGCCCAGTGCCTGTTCCCGCTCTACGATGACAAGTTCTCCAACGAGACAGTCTCCATCGCTCCGGTCCGCCACGTGACACAGACGAACCTTCGCACCAAGAACCGCGAGTTCGGCTTCACCATCTCATGGTTCTTCCAGCGCGGCAAGGAGAACCACTCCGCCAAGAGCCTTGAGAACTCGGATGTTGACTCGGGTGTGTTCAAGTTCTGACATAAATTCCACGTGGTCTCACGCGCGAGACGTTCACAAATTAGTACAAAAGTCCGAACATCCATAGAGGGATACGGTTGCCGTAGCCGGTCTCGATGCCGTCAATGCCAAGGTAACTTGTCGGGATGTCCGCGATCTGTTCAAAATTTTTATTGTCGCCACCTATCTCAAACATATAGTCGCCATTTACAAGAAAATCTCCTTTTGCCGGCATCTGCACGGAACACACCGCTGACAGTTGGTTGATGAAGAATGTTTCGCGCATGGTTCCGATGTTGATCTTCGGCGAAAACGCATACATAAGATTGGTGTTCCCGAGATAGATTTTCTCAGGATTGACCAGTCTTTTGTAATTCTTAAGTTCCGTTGTGAGAAGGTTTAGGATTTCTGCCTCATCAAGTTTATAGAGAAGAGAGAGGAGTGTGTTTCTGGTTGTGCTCATTGACGAAGCCAGTTTCTCCGTGTTGGGTTGCAGTGGAACATTCTCGGCGATGATCATGAACAGTTTCTTGCATTTGTCGATGGTGGGGTAGGACACTTTCTCCACGGCTGGAAGGTCGCTTTCCACAACAAGTTTGACCACGTTCTGCAACATAGTCAAAAAATCGTCGCCTCCCTCCTTATAGAAAGGATATACTCCATAATGAAGGTATTTGTCAAATTCTCGTAGAACTTTAAGGCGTGACACAATGTCCAACGCTATCGCGCTGTGGTTGGAAAGAATATCTTCAAGACCATATGCCGGGATGTCAATAGTGCCGTCATATTCGAGAAATTCACGGAAAGACATTCCTTTAAGAATATATGGAGTCTGCCGTCTGGACATATCCACGATAGAATTGTCCAGTTCAAGCATCGAAGAACCAGTGTAGATAACTCTAAGGTCAGCATATTGGTCATAGAGGTTTTTGATTATACGGCTCCAGTCTTCGTTTTTATGCACTTCGTCGATGTAGAATTCGTTGATTCCACGATTGTACAGAAATCCTATCAGTTCCTGAAGAGAGTGCGTTTTGAACCAAAGATGATCCAATGAGATGTAGATTGTGTCATCAGGATTGGTGTACTTCTCCTTTATGCGCTGGATAAGCATAGTTGTCTTTCCCACCCCTCGCTCGCCTCTGATGCCGATGATTCTGGCCTTCCAATTAATCTTATTGTACAAGTAACGTTTGAAATCGAGCGATACTTGTGATAACTTGCTGTGATAAAATTCAATGAGAGGGCGAATGTCTGAAAGTTCCATATCAATCATTTTAGATGACAAAAATAAAAACATTTTTGCAAAAATGAAAATTGGTAATAAAATCATTTTTGCAAAAACGAACACGGCATTATCTGACCAAATAAGTATTTCCTCCTATCTGCCAACCTTACTACCTGAATGTCACCAACTTCATCAAGAAGAGGGACGACCCAGCCGTGCTGATGCGCACCCTCGGAGATGACGGATCCGTCCAGACCATCGAGTGCGACCTGGGCTACTACCTCAACCTCGTCCTTATGTACCGCTACACCGCCACCGAGTTCAAACGCTTCCGCATCGACCTCTCCCGCTCTATGATGACAAGTACTCCAACGAGACGGTCTCCTTCGCTCCGGTCCGCCACGTGACACAGACAAACCTTCGCACCAAGAACCGAGAGTTCGGCTTCACCATCTCCTGGTTCTTCCAGCGCGGCAAGGAGAACCACTCCGCCAAGAGTCTTGAGAACTCGGACGTTGACCCCGGAGTGTTCAGGTTCTGATCTGATGAATATCCCTTTGGATATGGATGATTATCCTGGTTCAGAGGGACTTTCTCATATAGGATGCTATAGAGCCTCGACCTCCTCTACAGAAAGTCCTGTGCAGGAAGCAATCGTTTCGGTGTCGGATAAGAGGATGCCCACTTCAGTGGGGCAAACCATTCTTTTTTACCCGAGATAATAGCCAGAGTTTTCCTCTCCTGACTCGAACACTATGACTTGACCTTGGTTGGTACACAACAAGCGACAAACGTGTTTCCACCGAAACGGCATTTTACCGGAGAAACTGCTGATCCAACGGAGTTTATCCGGCAAAGAGGTCTATCACCGGAGAAAACTCAATTGCAGAGATAATAGAGGAATCTTCTTCTTTTACCACAACGCTATTTTTCCGGCAATGCCCAAATCCAGGGTCGCTGTCGCTATGCCCAACGCTTTAAATACACGGCTCATTGTAGGCAATGTGATGACGCTTTTCCCTTTTTCTAATTTGGAGATTTGGGCGCGCTGCACACCTATAAGTTCACCAAGTTCTTCTTGTGTGAGTTTTTGTGCCAGTCGTGCCTTGCGTATGGCCTCCCCAACAAAGTAGGCGTTCACTTCTTCTTTGAGTTGATTTTCCATAGCCTCACGCTCTGGGGTGCCTCTCTTTCCCCAAAGCTTATCTTTCATATCATCCGCTGGGATCAGTTTCATCTGTTCCATAATGCTGTTATCTCTTGTTTTTAAAATACTCTTTCCTTACCTCTTCTGCCTTGGCAATCTCCTTTGATTGTGTCTTTTGAGTTTTCTTGACTATACCGAGCGTGACGATAACCAACGTGTCCAACTCCGTGTCCCAAAATGAGAATAGTCTATAACTAATACCATTATAAAGAGTGCGGAATTCCCATATATCGGTATTCTCAAGTTTCTTGAATATGTTAACTTTCATCACCCCTTCCTCAACCTTGAAGATGTTATAGTATATCTTCTGTTGAGCCTTGAACGGTTGTGCGTCCAAAAAGGCTTGCGCTTCTTCTGTCAACACAACTTTTAGTTTACCTATGCCCATTTTGTTTTCCGATACAAATATAATATAATGTTTCCAAGTAACGATACAACCCCGCATTGATTTGTACAAATGCTGCGGCAAAACTACGGTGAACTATCCGTGGAACAAATTATTCGATGGATAATGTGCGGAATCGCTGACTGAGGTCATTCAGCAGAAATATTCAAGTGCAGGATTGGAATGACAATTTCCGGAAAATTTCCGTCCCTTACGTTTGACCATCATCCGATTCTATTGAGCTTTAATTTATTGGCTTTTATACAGAGAACCGATCCGTTGAAAATAGTGCCGTGGAGCGAAATCAGTTGTTAGTTAACATATTCGTGAATCCCGCCAGTCAATTTGGGAGGGCGGGAATCTGTAATGGGCTGAAAGTCAGGTGTTGGTGCATCACTCGTTGGCCTCCAACTTGTTGAGAATTGCTGCCCTTCGATTTTGGAGAGTAGGAACTTGTAATTGATTGAATGTCAGGTGTTTGCCCTCCACGTAAATGGAATAATCTCTCCTCTCCGTTCGTGTGCAAAATTGCCCCAATCCTGCTCACAAGATGCTGTTGGCGAACTCGTGAGTGGTTCGCTTGATTTCACGCACGGGCTAATGATTAGATACGGCGAGAGTTGGTTCTGGCCCAGGGGATGACGTAGGCGGGGGACATCTTGCGGGACAGGAGGTCTTTCATATAGTCCATGTAGGGGGCGACGTGGCTGAAGAACATCTTGTAACCGTCGCAGAGGGCGTTCAGGCCGGTCTCGATCCTTAGGCCGCCTCTGCCTTGGCGGGACTCGTAGGTGTTGAACCGATGCTTGGGGCACTCGCCGTTGCAGGCGAAAAGCCATTCGCACTTAAGGCATTTGGTGGGGAGCTTGTTCCGCTTGTCGATGCCGAAGGCCGTCTGCTTGTCCGAGCGCATCATCTCGGCGATCGGCTTTTCGGTGATGTTGCCGAGGAGATAATCCTTATAGACAAAATGGTCGCAAGGGTAGAGGTCGCCGTTGTGTTCGATGACGGAATTGCCGCCGCAGGTCTGGGCGAATGTGCAGGTGCCGGGCATCTCCCCGACCCAAGTGGCCAGGGTGGCGTCGAAATTAGTGACGAATATGCGGCCGACATCATTCCTGACCCAATAATCGAATATGTCGCAGAGGAACCGGCCGTAGCCCACATCGCTCACCGACCACGGAGCGATCATCGCTCCGTCCGCTTTCGGGTCCACGATGAACGGACGCTTCTTCTTGTCCGGCTTCCCGGCCCCGTTCAACGGGTACTTGACGTGCTCGACCACAGGCATAAACTGCATAAATCCGCTGCCGACCTCACGCAGAAACAGATACGTCTCCAGCCCTCTGCCTTCGCTGGCGTGGTTGACCGTGGACATAGTGTTGAACTCAACTCCTTCACCTTTAAGAATATTCAGACCGCTCATCACCCTGTCGAAGGTCGGGAACCCACCCTTGTCCTTGCGGTACTTGTCGTGAATATCCTTGGGGCCGTCCAGGGATATTCCCACAAGGAAATTGTTCTCGCGGAAGAACCTCGCCCATTCCCGGTTCAGGAGGGTGCCGTTGGTCTGGATGGTGTTGTGGATGACCTTTTCACAGGCATATTTCTTCTCAAATTCCAAAGCCTTGCGGTAGAAATCCAGCCCCAGCACCAACGGCTCGCCACCGTGCCAGTTGAAGGTCACTTCCGGCACTCCGTTCGCGCTGATATATTCCTGAACCACTTTTTCGAGCATCGCTTCGGTCATGCGGGGTTCCTTGCCGCCGTAGATCTCGGCCTTGTCGAGGTAGTAGCAATATTTGCAGTCCAGATTGCAGAGCGACCCGGCCGGCTTGATCATTATGTTGAACGCCATCGGTCCGGAAAGGCGGATGGCGTCCCCGAGGGTCAGTGTCTTTTCAAATGTCGCGTCTGACATATTCTTGAATATTAAAAATTTAGAGAGGGAAGAATCTTTTTTTGAATATTCGGGACTAATGAAGCTCCTCTGCCTCGAAATCACTGACGTAGGCCTTTCCCACGATATTCTTAAAGGATTGCATCATCTTGTCTGTCAGCTCTTTATTGTCTTTTGAGATGTTCTCTTTCTGGCTTCTGTCGTTGGTGAGGTTCCAAAGAGTGACCTCTGGATTCAGGCCGAAATCGATGGTTGTCGGGTTCTCGTTGCTTCCTGAATATGCCGGGATCAGCACGTAGTCACCTTCCTTTAGGGCGAGGCGGCCCTGCGCTTCGAGGATCAGGGTCTCCCTTCCTTTGAGGGTGTCGTTGCCGATCAGCACTTCCGGGTAGGCTTTGGAATCCAGTCCATCTGGTGCGCTTCCGCCAAGGACGTCAGCGAGCGTGGCATAGAGGTCCATCTGGCAGAAACAAGCCTTGGACACCGACGGCTTGATGTGACCTTCCCAATATGCTATGAAAGGAATATGTGTGCCTCCGTCAAAGAGGCTGTACTTTCCTCCCCGCAGACCATCGTTCGGGTCGTATCCTTGCTGGTGGGCGAGTTCAATGGCCTCGTCCTGATAGCCGTCCTGAAGCACGGCTCCGTTGTCGGATGTGAATATGATCAGTGTGTTGTCCAGAACTCCCAGCGAGTCCAGATGGTCAACAATCTGTCCCACGCACCAGTCCGCCTCGGCGATCACGTCGCCTCTGGGGCCGAGCGAGGTCTTCCCCTTGAACGCCGCTCCGGCGGTCCTCGGGACGTGTGGCTCGTGAAGGCCGTAGTAAAGGAAGAACGGCTTGTCCGCGTTCTCCGTCACGAATTTCTTCGCTTTCGACAGGAAATATTCAGCCATAGTGGAATCGTCCCAAAGCGCTGATTTTCCGCCGGTCATATGTCCGATTCTCGGGATGCCGTTGATGATTGTGCCTTGGTGTCCGTGATGCCACCGCATCTCCATCAGCTCGGGGCTGTTGATGGCGTTCTTCTCTCCCGGAAGTTCGTTCTCGTAGTCGATCGTGATCGGGTCGTTCGGGTCGAGATTGACTACATCTCCGTTCTCAACATAGACGCACGGAACCCTATCGACGGTGGCCGGGATGATGTTCGTGTAGTCAAACCCCACCGTGTTGGCCTCCGGGCTGATGTGCTGGTTCCAGTCCAGTCTGCCGTAGCCCATTCCAAGATGCCATTTCCCGATCGCCCCGGTCGCATATCCCAGATTCTGAAGCATTTTCGGAAGGGTGTTGGCTGCTGTGTCGATGATCAGAGTAGCGTCTCCGGGCAGGATGCTCGCCCCCGCTCTCCAAGGGTACATCCCCGTGAACAGAGCCAGTCTGCTCGGTGTGGATGTCGCTGAGGTCGCGTAAGCGCAGTCGAACTGCCTCCCGGCCCTCCCCAACGAATCGATTCTCGGAGTCTGTACGAGCTCACTTCCGCTGTAAAGGCTCACGTCCCCAATCCCAAGGTCGTCCGCCACGATGAGCACGATGTTAGGCCTTTTCTCCGGCTCTTTCCCTGCCTCCGAGCAAGCCGGAACCGCCAGCGCCGATGTACCTGCCGCCGCTGCGATAGACATCAATCTGAAAGTATCTTTTCCGGTCATATTCTTTGTGTCTTAATTCTCGTATTTCTACGGAGTCTTCAAAGTTACATCTTTACGAAAGTATTTCCAACTTGAATGAAAAACTCATGCGTGAAAAATATGACATTCAACGGTCTGCTCCTTAAAGTCTTATCATAAGCATTGCTTACCATTAGGTTTGCTGTCTTTTTTACATAACCGTGCAGAATCTTTGATTTTTCGTCACATTCCGCACGGTTATCCTATTTGCTGCCTTCTTTTGAGAATAGTCACTTGTTACCAGGTTGAGTTATATATTCGTGCGTGATGCGCAATGGATTGTAACACAGTGCCATAGCTATTTACCTTTGGTGGGAAACCACTCAAGGAGATGGGTTAAGATATTCATTATTATTTGTTTATCCTCCACGGCGGCATCTACAGAATTTCAACAAAATCGGGTGGTACTTTTGCGGTGACAAAATAAGTTTGGTATGACTCGGTTTGTTACATTGATTTTGGGGATTCTGTGCTTCTGGCCGGTGAATGGTCAGAGGGCGGGAGGCGTTTTGGAGGTTACTGGTGGTTACCGTTACCAATCTTCCAAATTACGACATTAATCGTTGTAAATCAGCAATTTGTGATTTCTTGTCACCGAACACATAATCAGCGAGGGACAAAAACGAGACCCGATTTTATTATGAATTTGTAAGGACCTATAGTCAAATCTATTGTTTAATATTTCTACTAATCCTCAAATCTCATCCACATATTCTTGAAGTTGATAATAAATTTCCTGTGCGCCATTAACGTTGGTAAACCGATTCTGCAATCATATTCCTCATTCTGTTCTGAAGATGTTATTACTGGAATGTTTGTTTCGGTATATTGTTCGCCAGCAAGGGTAAATGTCCATGACACAGGTATCGTTTTTACAACATTGACACTACCGACACCTGCCGTGCGCAATGAATCAGTTGCCATTCTACCAGTAAAACAGTTTTCGTTCTTTTTATAATAGCGATTTGTCAGGATGGTTCCCGATGCGCCAGTGTCAACTATTGCATCAATCATTCTCCCTGAACGACCATCTGTTAATGACAAATGGTAAAGGCGCTGAGGTGAACGATAGAAATTGGGAGCATATGTAGGTGTTGGTGTGTACGAGGCAGGGATTACAAGCTGCATTCTGTCAAAATCGAAACAAATCTCACCCAATGGCATCATTGTCTGGTTGCCTATAACGCATTCGTATCCAAGTTCCTCCAACTTTTTGTTTGCTAACGGATTGTCAGTTCTCATATCAACAACAAAAAATGGCACATTTCGATAAACTAAATCACCAAGTTTTAGGGAGTCCACCACTACTAAGCCTTTGCTCTCAGCATAAGACATACCCAACATCTGTATATTCTTGGTCTGTATAACAGTTGCCTTTATACGCTCGGCAAACTTAGTAGTCATTACATTTATACCTGCCCCTGAATCGTAAGTGCATTTCACTTCTTGTCCATTGATATTAGCCATAATAAACATCATTTCTGGATTTTTGCGGTTACCTGTATGTGTTAACAAGGGCACACTCACGTTATTGTTTGGCCTCTCCACAGAAAACGTGCCGCATTTCGAAAGCTTAGAATAAACGTCCTCATAGGCTTCAAATACAGGATTTACAGCTTGTCCACCCTTGCGGTATGCCTCGTTCAGACTGTGTAATAATGCGGAAGCCTTATCGTAGTGTCCCAATGTTGCATAATCTTCTGCCATGAAATACATTATTGAAGGAACAGATGAATTTAGTTCATCTTGATACTTCTCTAAAATTTCTTTGCCATACTTGATAGCGCTGTCCGGTTCATTATAGAATTGACTTATAAAGAATTTAGAGAGCGGTTTTAGAAATGGTGTCTGCAAGTTCTTTCCATCAGACATATACAAAGATCTAAGTTCAGCCCAATTACTGCCATTCATAGCCTCGCCTATTCTCTCGTCAATGCTTTTTACTTGTCCAAATGAAATTGTTGCAAATAATATTGCCACAAATGTTATACTTATTCTTCTGATTGTCATAATCATTATTTTAATTTTTTGTTCTTATGAAATATCCACAATGTTTCTCATATCATATTTTCTTGCTTTACATATAGAGACGTCTTAGAAGCTGTTTTGAATTGTTTGAAATGTTCTTTGAGGTGAAAAATCTTCATTTTCTTCCCGCTTCTTCAGTCAGATAGCACCGCTATCTTCCTTGGAAGAAGCGGTCGAAACTGAAGTTTTTCACTCTCAAACCTTCAAACAAACAATTCAAAACAGCTTCTTACTCTCTATTGATTCGTTCCACCAATTCATTTGGTGTAAGTATCTCCATCTTAGAGAAACCAAACCACTTTTTGCCTAAGTCCTTAATGGATGCACCTATGTGATATACATCATCGTCTATACAAAGGAAGCGGTCATGTGATAAACGGAATGTTTCAACATCAATCGGTGCATATTGAGCATTATGACGGTCTATGTCGAGTTGGAACAGACGGCTTATCTGCTGAGTGTAGATGATTGCAGACACGTTATTATCTCTTTTATCGAGCAATGTCAGTACAGTCTCGTCAACATAGTTGTCGATAAGGACAATACGTTTCTTCGCACTCTTAATCAAGTCGGACACGAAAGTATAGGCATCATAAATTTGACCATTGTAGAACACACCTTGTTTCGGCTTTGCATTACCCTCGTCCAATCTACGGAACACCTCGTCTATGCGTTTGTCTGTTTCTTGCTGATGTTGCTGCATTTCCAGTTGATGGTACTCAATAGTTTCCAAGCGACTGAACACAGAAGCGTTGTTCACCATAAAATGACGCATGGAAACAAAGGCTCGCATTATTTGAATGTTGACTTCAATGGCTGTTTGTGAACGAAGAACACTACTAAGCATAGCCACACCTTGTTCTGTAAAGGCATAAGGTAACTTCTTTATATTTTGTCCTCGTCCTGCGTTCAAAGTCACAATTTGTGATTTTGAACATTCCTCCATTGTTAACTGAAACCTAAAATCAGAAGGGAACCTCTGAATGTTACGTTTGACTGCTTGGTTCAAAGTTCTTGTCTCTACACCATATAGCGTCGCCAAGTCTTTGTCAAGCATAACTTGCTTTCCTCTAATTACTTTTATTAGAGACTCTATATTATCTACAACAACCAACTGGTCACGATTTGTGACCAGTTCGCCGTTTCCTGTCTTTTCCGTTATGTCTGCCATATTTCTATCTTTATTTTTAAGGTCACAAATTGTGACCTTAAACGTATTGTTACTTATTGTTGTATGCAAAGGTAGTGTTTTTAGCCTTTAAGCCACTATTGCACAACCCCTTTCTTTGAAAAGAACGTAATAGTATTATTGCGATGATTGTACTTTTAGTAATCGCTTCACTCGTTGTACGGTACTTACCCCTTTACCACACAACTTTGCCACATCCCGAATTGAATATCCCTTGCGAAGCAGACTTATTACTTCCCTATATTCGGCTTTCATCTGTGTTGTCGTTTTTACAGAGCCTACCTTGCGCCCGAGTTTTCCACCTTTCTCTATATACTGCTTCCTTCCTGACTGCAATTTACCAACAAAAGGGAAGAAGTAAGACTTCCCCGTTGTTCGCACCATGCTGTATGTCTCAATCAAACACGCCATTAAACAGATTGACCGCCTCTATCTTCTTTTCAAGAGCCACTTTTGCATAAACTTCGGTTGAAGTGATGCTTCCATGTCCCAAAACATTTCCTTCTTTTTTCGTCCCATTTTATTTCCTTTCTTTTCTGATATTAATATATTCTTTTATCACTGATTATCAAGTATTTAACTTGCGATACAAAGATAATACAGCGAGGGACAAAAACGAGACAAAAGTGGGTAAACAATCCGCTAATTTAGGAAAGAATAACGAACCAATCCTAAATCGGCTTTCATTCCTAATAGACTGTAAATCAGTGATATTACATCACCTTACTATCCTTTCATTTCCGATGGTTAGACCCGCTTGGGATAATTGGTGGATTATCTGGATTCCGCGCGGCGGAACAGTCCTTTGATCAAGGAATATGTCGGGCGGAAGGAGGATGCGGCTTCTGAGCGTCAAAGGCTTAAGGCTTTCTACACACATTCCAAGGCGGAGGTGAACGGGGATCTGCTCTTTGTGCCGATCGTCTCTTTGGACGGCGGCGGAGCGTCGTTCAAGTGGAACGCACACGATGCTATGGACTATTACGGCTACGATCTGGGGGAGTCCAGCGGTTATCTGCACGGTGGGGTGACCTGGACCAAACCGTTGCTTGGAGGCGGCCTTTATAAGGTGGCTGAGGAGCAGGCGGATCTGGATGGTGATACGGCTTCGAATGAGATCCGGTTGGAGGAACATTCACTGGAACGGCTTGTGACCGAGCACTATCTGTTGTGCTTGTTGGACAAGGCGCAGATAGTCTTTGCGGATTCTGTCGGCAGTGCGCTTGACCGACAGATCGAAGTTGTTTCCCGCTTGGTGTCGTCCGGAATGGCCAGTCGGTCGGATTTGCGGCTTTTGGAGGTGGAGAAGGAGGCGAACAACGAGAGACGGGTTCCGGCTTTCCAGTCGTACTGGTCTCATTTTATGGATCTTAATCTGGTTTGCGGGATTGAGGTTGGTAGTCGAAGTTGTCCCTGTAGGCGCTGACGGTGTTTCTTTTAATCTGAGCCTGCCGTTCCATCTGACGCTTCTGGCCTCCATCGGAGAATGTCCATCTGAATGTCAGCCCGGCACTCCAGCCGAAGTGGCGGTACCAGTCCGGAGTTCCGGCCGTCTGGAGGCCACCGTTCATAAAGAGATCAAGGCGAGGCTTGTACTGAGTGTTGAAAGACCGCAGGCCGGCCTCAACATTCAGGCTGTCCAGACGGTATTTTTCCATAAAGCCGCTTTGTGCGCCCGGTCGCCCCAAGGTCATCTGGACATCAACATCGGGTAGCAGTTGATAGGTGCGATTCTCGCCTTGATGCCGCTGGCTCTTGGAATCGGTGTCGGCGCGCAGATGCAGCAGCCGCTCGCAGTCGCGGTCATCGGCGGGTTCGTCGTCGGGCTGCCGCTGCTCCTGCTGGTGCTGCCATCGATTATGCTGTGGATCTACAAAGGTGAGAAGTAATCAATTATTGCTATTTTTGCAACAGCCTTTTTTGAATATAGTAGCGAACCGGCAATGAAACTTTTAATCATAGAGGACGAGCGCAAGCTCTCCGACAGCATCGTCACCTACCTCAGCGCGGAGCGGTACATCTGCGAGCAGGCGTTCACCTTCGACGACGCGATGTCGATGCTGGATCGTTATGAATATGACTGTGTCCTCCTCGACCTGATGCTCCCTGGGGGCGACGGGCTGGACATACTGCGGGCGATCCGGAGCAAACGTAATCCCGCCACCATATTCACTCGCTTCAATCACAGCCTTAGTAATCATAGGACTGGTGTCACTACCTGTGCGGAAATTGAATCTGACGCCGATAATGGTTTAGAGGAAGTTGGCATCGGCAATGGCCTCGGCCTCTCCATCGTGAAGTCCATCTGCGACTACCACTCCTGGCAGATTACCTATTCCTACCTCCCCGGTACCCACACCTTCACCGTCCGTTTCGCTCACTGAGCTGCGTCCCTTCTGGTCACTGAGCTTGTCGAAGTGCCAGAGCTAAACACACAACCAATTGAGTGCTAAAGGGTGAAGTACCACTCGCTGATATTCATAAAGATATAAAACGCTGCCAGTCATTTTGGAAGGGCAGCTTTTATGAATATATTCATTTATAATTAATTACAGTTTACGCCAAGGCATCGTCATCTGTGCGGCCTTCTGATTTCAAGAATCCTTCCGTCACGCAGAAGCGAAAGCAATCCGAGCGGCTCCCCGATTCACCTCAAAGGTGGCTTCTGGTGGTGTGCGCTGGCGATAGTCGTTATCTTTTCCGTTCCGTGCATAGGAGGCCGCCAGTGTCTGTGGGACGGACTGTATCAGGCGGTCTGCATATTGATCCTCTTCCCGTTGCTGGTCCTTGCCGGAGCTGGTTCCAAAACCACTGACGCCAAAAGCACGGCTGTCTGCAAGTGGATGGGCGAGATCTCATACCCTCTTTACATCACCCATTTCCCTCTGATATATATGCAGTTGAACTGGGTGGCCGAGCATCCCGCCGCTCCGCTCTGGCAGCACATAATCGTTTCTGTCGGGGTCTTCTTCGTTGCGGTCATCCTCGCCTGGGGCCTGCTCAAAATCTATGACACCCCTGTGCGTGAATGGCTTAAGAAGGCTCTTTTTGCTAAGAAATAATTGAAAATATATTTCAAATTCTGAAATTATTGCTATTTTTGCACTATGCGTATAATAGCAATAAATACATTACGTGAATATTGGATGACTCATCCTGACAAGCAACAGCCTTTGAGTGAGTGGTATGTGAAAGTCTCACACTCTCATTGGAAGTCATTCAATGATATGCGGAAGGATTTCAACTCGGTGGATTATGTGGGGAACCAACGTTATGTATTTAACATAAAAGGCAATGATTACAGGTTGATAGTGGCGGTGAAATTCACTCCAGAACTGGTCTATATCAGATTTGTGGGAACTCATCAGGAATATGACCGTATTGATGTCTCTAATATTTAAAGGTGAAGATTATGGCACAGATAAAAAGCGAAACACAGTACAAAGCGATAATGGGAAGGATAGACGAGTTGTTCTTCTCAACTGACGAGAACACTCCTGCGGATGATCCGAAACTGTTGGAACTCGATGCCCTTTCCGCTCTTGTTGAGGAATATGAGCAGGAGCATTTTCCGATAGCGACTCCGACTTTGGCCGCGACACTTCAAGACAGAATGTCCAGAGACCATCTGAGCCAAAAAGACCTTTCATCCATTTTGGGAATATCAACTCCTCGCCTGTCCGAGATAATGACCGGCAAGAAAACTCCGACCTACAATCAAGCCAGAACGATGGTTCTGAAACTGGACATCGACCCGGCGATTGTTCTGGCAGTCTAAGAAGCTGTTTTGAATTGTTTGTTTGAAGGTTTGAGAGTGAAAAACTTCAGTTTCGACCGCTTCTTCCAAGGAAGATAGCGGTGCTATCTGACTGAAGAAGCGGGAAGAAAATGAAGATTTTTCACCTCAAAGAACATTTCAAACAATTCAAAACAGCTTCTAAGGCGTTTGAGTGATTTGCCAAGTTTCGCGCACGAAAAACAGATTTTCTTCAAAAACAGGATTATCTTTGCCGATTGGAAATCACCAACCTGACTACAGATAATGCTTGGAAGAATCATATCCGTACCTCTCGCCTTGATTTTGGCTCTGCCGGCTGGCTCGCAGAGTCTGTCAGACGGTTCAGCTCCGTCAAATCTGCTCCCTTGGTGGCAGACAGGGCGTCACGCAACCTCTTCGTCAGACAGTTCCGACCTGTCCGACCTGTCACCGACAGCCGCACAATCATATTCACAGTCGCCTCAAAACATCCGCACAGGCATCGAGTTTCCAAAGATGCGGTTGGGGAGGGTGGCTGTCGTGAGCGCTCCGCTGATCGCGGAGGGATTGGTGGCCAAGAAGTTGGACGGACGGTTCCGGGGATTGAGGAACGATTATATTCCTGATTTCAAGAAGAGCGCAGATGACTACCTGCAATATTCCCCGCTCGCGGTGATGGTCGGACTGAAAGCGCTTGGGGTGGAAAGCCGCAGCTCGTGGGAGAGAATGGCGGTGTCGGACGCTATTTCCGCCGTTCTGATGGCTGGCATCGTCGGCACGCTGAAGAACACCACCAACGTCACCAGACCGGATGGTTCAGATGACAGATCCTTCCCTTCGGGACACACCGCCACGGCGTTCATGACCGCCACAATGCTTACCAAGGAATATGGCAGTGTGAGTCCATGGATCGGTGTCGGGGCCTATTCCGTGGCCGCCGCGACGGGGCTTATGCGTGTCGCTAACAACAAGCATTGGCTCAGCGATGTGCTGACGGGAGCCGGGGTCGGAATCCTCGCCACGGAGGCCGGGTACTGGATCACCGACTTGATATTCAAGGATAAAGGTTTGTCTGCCACTTATGCCGACTATCCCGATGATGTAAGTCCGAGTACTTCTTTCTTGGGTCTTTATCTCGGGGTGAATCTGCCGCTTTGTGATTACGATATAGACGAGACCAACGAGTTCCGGACTTCCACCGGAAGCACCGCCGGCCTTGAGGGGGCTTGGTTTCCTTGGCGGCATTTCGGGATCGGGGGACGCTTCACGGCTACCAACACGTTGATATTCACAGATGACGATGAGGCGAAAAACTCTTTTGATGCCGTCTCTTTCTCTGGAGGAGGCTACTTCTCCCTTCCATTGTCTTCCTTCTGGTCAGCCGGAGCAAAACTGCTCGGCGGCTATGTCCGCTACCCGAAACTGAGCCTTGCCGGCAAGACAGTGCCCTCAGCCGGAGGTTTCACCTTCGGCACCGGCATGTCTTTGTCCTTCAAGGTCAATTCCTCTTACGGAATGAGACTTTTCCTGGACTACAACCTCCTCCCGCCCCACAGCAAATCTTCTAATGAATATATGAATATGCTCACGCTCGGCACCTCCTTCGTTGTCCTGCTGTGATCCCCGCCGGGCATCGGACCTTGAACTCACCACGTCGGTCACTGAGCCTGTCGAAGTGACCACCTTTCTCGGCCGGAGTCGTCATCGGGTCATCAAGATAGACACTGATGTGCTCGGTGTCAATGCAGCCTACACGGTTCTCCTTCTCACAGTAGTTGATCATCTTCTCCCAGGCGCCGGAATGATCTACACCCTTGTAGTCTCCGGTCAACGCTTCAGAAAAATGAAAAATGTACGGCGGAAATTTGGTCAACTGAAAAAAGTGTCATACCTTTGGCGGAACAAGATGCGACCCGTCGCGGTGGTTATATATTTTTCGGAATATTCCGAATAATGTGAAAGATTGTAGTCGCCGAGGGTTGATTTTGTTTGAGATTGACACATAATTATTAACACGCCCCTGAGGGTTCAGGGACACTAATGACTTTTTTATCGTACATTTCGCTATGGAAGTAAAGAACGCTGTAGCCGGAACGCTGGAGTCAGGTGACATCATGATCCAGATCGCCCCGGCCGAGACGAAAGGTCTGCACATCGACCTGGACAGTTCTGTGGCCGCCCAGTTCGGCAGACAGATCCGTCAGGTCATAGAGGAAACTCTTACCGAATTCGGACTGGAGGACGCTGACATCAAGGCGGTTGACAAGGGAGCCAGGGATTGCACCATCCGTGCCAGGGTGACCGCCGCCGCCGTGCGTGCCACAGGAAAAGATGTTTGGGCTTAGTTTAGGTTGAGGAATAAGTCGCGGCGCCAGGGACCGAAGGTGCGCGGGTTATTCCGATAATCAGTTACGATTATGGAAAGATTAAGAAGAACAATGATGTTCGTTCCGGGCAACAATCCCGGAATGATGCAGGATGCCTTCATCTACGGGCCGGACTCGATCATGCTCGACCTGGAGGACTCCGTGACCATGGCTGAGAAAGACGCCGCGCGTCTGCTCGTCCACAACGCTCTGAAGTCAATCGACTACGGCGACACCGAAATGGTTGTCCGCATCAATCCTCTCAGCACACCTTACGGACGCAAGGACGTTGAGGCTGTCGTGAAGGCCGGCGTGCAGGTGATCCGCATGCCGAAGACAGAGACCGCCGACGAGGTCCGCGAGTTGGAGGCGGAGATTGAGAAGGTCGAGAAAGAACTGGGATGCCTTGGCAGAACCCGCATGATGGCCGCCATCGAAAGCGCCGAGGGTATCTGCAACGCGTTCGCGATCGCTAAGGCTTCCAAGAGGATGATGGGCATCGCCCTCGGAGCCGAGGACTATTGCGCCAACCTCAAGACCCAGCGTACCCCGGGTGGAGCCGAGCTGCTCTATGCCCGCGAGACCATAGTGGTGGCTGCCAGGGCGGCCGGAATCGACGCTCTCGACACGGTATATTCAAACCTCGATGACATGGAGACATTCCGCAAGGAGGTCGAGCTCATCAAGACTCTCGGATTCGACGGCAAGTCCATCATCAACCCTCGTCAGATCCAGATCGTGAACGAGGTGTTCGCCCCGACCGAGAAGGCCATCGAGAAGGCTAAGAAGATTCTCGCCGCCATCAAGGAGGCCGAGAAACGCGGCTCGGGTGTCATCGCCGTCAACGGCAAGATGGTTGACCGTCCTGTCGTCATCAGGGCTCAGCGCACCATCGATCTCGCCATCGCTTCAGGCATATTAACAAAGGAGGAAGTTTATGAGTAATATAAGGGAAAGGGCGGCGCTTGTCGATAAGGTTGCCGCCGCAATGGGCAAGAAGGTGTACTCGGGTGAGACCCCGAAAAACACCACATTCCGCAAGGATCTTCAGAAGGTTCAGTCCAAGGTGGTTACACTTGAGGATGCCATCAGGCTCAGCGGCCTGAAAGACGGAATGACAATCTCCTTCCACCACCATTTCAGAGGCGGTGACAAGGTTGTGAACATGGTCGTTGGCAAACTGGCCGAGATGGGATTCAAGAATCTCCACCTCGCCGCATCCAGCCTCTCAGACGTTCACGCTCCGCTGATCGACCACATCAAGAACGGGGTGATCACCAAGATCTCCACCTCCGGGCTCCGTGGCGAGCTTGCCAAGGAAATCTCACACGGTCTGATGAAGGAGCCTGTGGTGTTCCGCAGCCACGGAGGACGTGGCAGCGCCATCGCGAAAGGTGACCTGCACATCGACGTGGCGTTCCTCGGCGCGTCTTCCAGCGACCCTGCCGGCAACGCCAGCGGTTACTCCCGCTCCGAGCACGCCAAGTCAATCTGTGGCTCCCTCGGCTACGCCAAGCCGGACGCGCAGTACGCTGACAAGGTCGTGATAATCACCGACGATCTCGTTGACTATCCGAACACACCGAACTCCATCTCCGAGCATGATGTGGACTACGTTGTACTCGTGGATTCGGTCGGAGACTCTTCCAAGATCTCTTCCGGAGCCATTCGTGACACCAAGAACCCTCGCGACATCCTGCTTGCGATGAACGCCGCGAAGGTGATCGTCAACAGCGGCTATTTCAAGGAAGGCTTCTCGATCCAGACCGGATCCGGCGGAGCCTCGCTGGCCGCTGTCAAATATATTCGTGAGGAAATGATCAAGCGCGGCATCCATTCCAGCTTCGCGCTTGGCGGCATCACCGCCCACATGGTCAAGATGCACGAGGAAGGCCTCATCGAGCGCCTGATCGACGTGCAGTCTTTCGACAGGGTGGCAGCCGAATCAATCAAGAACGATCCTTTCCACAAGGGAGTCTCCGCCAATGAATATGCCAGCGCGGATGAGCCGGGATCAGCCGTGCACTATCTCGACATCGTGATTCTCTCTGCCCTTGAGGTGGATGTGAACTTCAATGTCAACGTGCTTGTCGGCAGTGACGGAGTCATCAGAGGAGCCGTCGGAGGACACCCTGACACAGCCGCCGATTCAGCCCTCTCGATCATCGTCTGCCCACTTATGCGTGGACGCATCCCTTGCGTTGTGGACGAGGTCACGACTCTCATCACCCCTGGCTCGACAGTCGATGTTGTAGTCACTGAATATGGCATCGCGGTCAACCCGCGCCGTCCTGAGATCGCCGAGCGTCTGAGGGAGGCCGGACTGAAGATCGTGGACATCCATGACCTCAAGGAACTGGCTCTGAAGTCCATCGGAGTCCCTGATCCGCTTCCGTTCGGAGAGAAGGTCGTGGGAGTCGTGATGAACCGTGACGGCTCCGTGATGGATGTCATAATGAACATCGAGGACTAAGACTGTTTTTTATGGAGATTACGCTTGACCAATTGCTGGCAAGTCGTGAGGAACGGGCTTCTTTCCAGAAGGAACTTTTGAAAGGTTACCCTGGAAAGACCTTGGTCTGCCTCACGGTCATAATGCCGGGTAAGGTCAAGCGTAATCTGCAATCGCTTGTGGTCGCCCAGGCTGCTGTCACGGCTTTGGTCTTGGCTTTCGGTGACTCTATGCTCAAAATCAGGCTCCGGGATCTGCCGACCGGCTACGAGGCGTATCTCGTGACCCCGCTCTCCAACGAGGAAGCCAAAAAGGAGACCTGCCGGATCGAGGACACTCATCCGCTCGGCCGTCTTTTTGATTTGGATGTGATTGACGCTGACGGAGTTCCTATGTCAAGGGAGTCGGTGGGCCTGAGTCCGAGAAAATGTCTTGTCTGTGACAACGAGGCTCGCTATTGTATGCGAAACCGTACCCACACTATGGCTGAGCTCACCGCGAAGATTGACGAAATGATTGAGTCCTATGTGCGATAACCGTCACTACATAAGCGAGGCTCCGCTGTCGTTGAACTCTGTCCGGAGACGGGTCGAGGCTTTCCTCGCCGCCAACGGGCTGAGACTGGCTCCGCTGGACCGTTATGTGGTGGTGACACGCGACGAGGACGGAGACGAAATCCTTGCCGGCGGCGGTCTGGACGGCAACGTCATCAAGTGCGTCGCGGTGTCGGAATCCGCTCGCAGCGAGGGACTTATGAATATTCTCGTGTCTCGCCTCATCGCCATCGCCCGTGAGGAGGGCAGGGAATCGGTCAAAGCTTTCACAAAGCCAGAGAACGAAGGAATATTCAAAAGCCTTGGGTTCGGGTTGCTTGCGTCAGCGCCGAAGGCCATTCTGATGGAGAACGGCAGGGGAGGGCTTCCGGAGTACAAGAAGTACTTGGAGTCGCTCGCCCGTCCGGGCCGGAACGGGGCGATCGTGATGAACGCCAATCCGTTCACTAAAGGACATCGCTATCTGGTCGAGCAGGCCGCATCGCAGGTTGACAATCTTTATGTGATTGTTGTTAAGGAAGATAGGTCGCGTTTCCCTTACGTCGAAAGAAAGGCTATGATCGAGGCCGGTTGCGCCGGGCTTGACAACGTGGTTGTCTGCGAGGGGAGTGACTACGCCATCTCTGCGGCGACATTCCCGACATATTTCCTGAAGAAGTTGGATGATGCCACGGACACGCAGATTGCCCTTGATCTGGATCTGTTTGTGAATCATATCGCTAAGCCTCTGGGCGTTACGGTACGTTTCGCCGGCAGTGAGCCGGCAGATGCCCTGACCCGTCGCTACAACGAACTGATGGCGGAGATATTGCCTAACTTCGTAGAGATCCCAAGACTTGAGCAAAAAGGCAAACCGCTCAGCGCCACTTCGTTGAGGCGGGCTTTGGACAAAGGCGGCTTCAAAGAGGCGATGGAATATATTCCAGAATCCTCCATCCCTTACTTGGTCGCCGACCTTGCCGAGCGTGCGTTGAGGTTGGAACTCGACACGACCCCCAAACCGGGACTCGTGGACAGGCAGGACAACGGTGCCCACAAAGACATGGACTATGCGCTGATGTCCAAAAGCATCTCAGCGTTAAGACCTTATCTGACAAGACTGGCTGTGGAGTCCGCCAAAGACATTGACCCGGCAAAGATAAAGGAGATCGGCATCGAGGCTGAAAAAGCGATGCTGAAGGCCACCGGCGGAGTGAATACCCACAAAGGAGCCCTCTTCTGCATCGGCCTTTCCGTCGCCGCGGCCTCTTACCTCGCATCTACAACGGGATCTGTGGAAGCATATTCATTCAAAGAACTCGTGTCCCGCGCCGCGTCGGAGATCCCTTCCGCCCGAGGTACGCACGGAGCCGAGGCCAAGAGAAGTTTCAAGGCTGTCGGTGCTCTGGAGAACGCCCGCGCGGCCTATCCGGAACTATTCACAGACTGGCTGCCGTACTATCGTTCGCTGGAAGGCGACCCTTTCCGCTGCCATAAGACGCTGCTTCACATAATGACGACCCTTGACGACACCAACATCCTCCACAGGAGGGGAGCGGAGGGTCTCGCCCACGCCGAAGCCGAGGCCGCAAGGCTTCTTGAGGACTTCAGCGAGAGCGGATTGTCGTCTCTGAACAAGGATTTCATCAGGGAGAACATCTCGCCCGGCGGAAGCGCCGACATGCTGTCCCTGACGATTTTTATAGAAAGCATAATTAACAATATTCATTAACACAAAACTAATTTACTATGGTTGAATTGATTCCTAATGGTGTTTATCTGAAGGGCGGCAAGACTCTCGTAAGTGATGCCGCGGGAATGCCATCTGCCGACGAGGCTCGTGAAAATACTATTGCCTACAGAATTCTCCGTGCCCACGATGTGGACGGAAGCAAAGGCAAGAAGATGCGCATCAAGTTCGATGCGATGGCTTCACACGACATCACTTATGTCGGAATTATCCAGACAGCCCGCGCCAGCGGACTTGACAAGTTCCCTATCCCTTACGCGATGACCAACTGCCACAACTCTCTGTGTGCTGTCGGCGGTACCATCAACGAGGACGACCATATCTTCGGTCTCTCCGCCGCCAAGAAGTACGGTGGCATCTATGTTCCTGCCAACCAGGCGGTTATTCATCAATATGTCCGCGAGGCTCTCGCCGGTTGCGGCCGCATGATCCTCGGTTCCGACAGCCACACGCGCTACGGCTCGCTCGGCTGCATGGGTGTGGGCGAAGGTGGCGGTGAGCTTGTGAAGCAGCTCCTCCACAACACTTGGGACATCAACGCTCCTGAGGTTGTTCTGGTTTGGCTCGAAGGCAAGCCTAAGAAGGGTGTCGGCCCTCACGACGTGGCCATCTCCCTCGTCAAGGCCGTGTTCGAGAACGGTTTCGTGAAGAACAAGGTGCTTGAGTTCGCCGGTCCTGGCGTGGCTTCCCTCCCTACCGATTTCCGTAACGGAATCGACGTGATGACCACCGAGACCACCTGCCTCAGCTCGATCTGGGTGACGGACGAGAAGGTTGAGGAGTACTACAGGATGCACGAGCGTCCTGAGGCTTACAAAGAGCTCCAGCCGGGCGAGATCGCTTACTACGACGCGATGATCCGCATCGATCTCTCCAAGCAGGAGTCAATGATCGCCCTTCCGTTCCACCCATCCAACGCCTACACGATCCACGAGTTCCAGGCTGATCCGGAAGGAATCCTGAAGAAAGTGGAGGAGGATGCCAAGAAGCGTTTTGGCGACAAGATCACCATCGATCTTGAGAGCAAGGTGAAGGACGGCAAGGCGTTCGCCGACCAGGCCATCATCGCCGGCTGCTCCGGAGGTACCTACGACAACCTCAGCGAGGCCGCCGCGATCATGAAGGGCAAGACCATCGGCAACGACTACTTCACGATGTCAGCCTACCCACAGTCAACCCCTGTCTATCTCGCGACCACCCGCAATCACATCGCCGAGGAGTTGCTTGAGGCCGGTGTTGTGATCAAGCCGGCGTTCTGCGGCCCTTGCTTCGGAGCCGGTGACGTTCCTGCCAACAACGGACTCTCGATCCGTCACACCACCCGCAACTTCCCTAACCGCGAGGGCTCGAAGCCTGGACAGGGACAGATCTCCCTTGTCTGCCTGATGGACGCGCGCTCTATCGCCGCCACGGCCGCCAACGGTGGAGTCATCACGGCAGCCACTGACATCCAGTACGAAGACACGCACAAGCCATATTCATTCGACGACCGCATCTACAAGAGCCGCATCTATTACGGATTCGGCAAGGCCGACCCTACCGTCGAGCTCCGCTACGGACCGAACATCAAGGACTGGCCTAAGATGTACCCGATGCAGGATAACATGCTCCTTGAACTCGCCGCTGTCATCCACGACCCTGTCACCACGACCGACGAGCTCATCCCTTCGGGCGAGACTTCCAGCTACCGTTCCAACCCGCTGAAACTCTCCGAGTTCGCTCTCTCTCGCCGTGTTCCTGAATATGTCGGGATCAGCAAGCGCATCCAGGCGGAGGATCTTGAGCGCCGCGCCGGCAAGGCTCCGCAGCACGTTCTCGACGCTCTCGCCAAGGTGGGCGCCAAACCGGAGGACACCTCGTTCGGTTCGTGTGTGTTCGCCAACAAGCCTGGCGACGGCTCAGCCCGCGAGCAGGCCGCTTCCTGCCAGAAGGTGCTCGGCGGCGACGCCAACATCTGCTATGAATATGCCACCAAGCGTTACCGCAGCAACTGCATCAACTGGGGCATCGTTCCTTTCACCATCTCAAAGGAGACTCCTTTTGAATATGTAGCCGGCGATTTCGTCTATGTTCCCGGCATCCGTGAGGCCATCCTTTCGGGCAAGGAGGAGATTGACGCCAAGGTGATCAGCGCCGAAGGTGTGAAGGACATTCATCTCTACTTCCAGAATCTGACCGCTGACGAGAGGGAGATTCTCGCCGACGGTTGCCTGATGAACTTCTACGCCGCCCAGAAGAGCAAATAATCATAATCGCGCACTTTAGGCTTGCGTCCATTTCAGGGGCTTGCAAGCCTGAGGTGCCCAGGTAATCATATTCGTAAAACACTTTAATTTTTAATATTCAGTTATGAAAAAAATTCAGATGGTCACTCCTCTCGTAGAGATGGATGGTGATGAAATGACAAGGATCCTGTGGAAGATGATTAAGGATGAGCTTATCATTCCATTTGTTGATCTGAAGACAGAATACTATGACCTCGGCCTCGTTCATCGTGACGAGACCGGCGATCAGGTGACAATCGACTCCGCCAACGCCACCAAGAAGTACGGTGTTGCCGTGAAGTGCGCCACCATCACTCCTAACGCCAAGCGTATGACCGAGTACAACCTGCATCAGATGTGGAAGAGCCCGAACGGAACGATTCGTTCGATGCTGGACGGAACGGTGTTCCGCACACCTATCACCATCCCTTCCATCTCTCCTGCCGTGAAGTTCTGGAAGAAGCCTATCACCATAGCCCGTCACGCCTACGGTGATGTTTACAAGAGTGTTGACATCCGTGTCGAGGAACCGGGAGTGGCCAAGCTCGTCTTCGAAGGCGAGAACGGCAAGAGGGAAGAGCAGATAGTCCACACCTTCAAGGGTCCCGGCGTTCTCCAGGGAATGCACAACACCGACGCTTCCATCCGTTCTTTCGCCCACGCTTGCTTCAAGTACGCCCTTGACCTCAAGCAGAGCATCTGGTTCGCCACCAAGGACACCATCGCCAAGAAGTACGACGGACGTTTCCGTGAGATCTTCGAGGAGGTGTTCGCAGAGTACAAGGACGCTTTCGAGGCCGCCGGCATCGAGTACTTCTACACCCTTATTGATGACGCGGTCGCACGTGTGATGCGCAGCGAGGGCGGCTTCATCTGGGCCTGCAAGAACTACGACGGTGACGTGATGAGCGACATGGTCTCCACGGCCTTCGGTTCCCTTGCCATGATGACCTCTGTTCTCGTCAGCCCTGACGGCAAGTACGAGTACGAGGCCGCCCACGGCACCGTGACCCGTCACTACTACAAGCACCTCCAGGGCGAGGAGACCTCCACGAACCCGATCGCGACGATCTTCGCGTGGAGCGGCGCGTTCCGCAAGAGAGGCGAGATGGACAACATTCCAGAGCTTGTCAACTATGCCGACCAGCTTGAGGCCGCCTGCTTCGACACCCTCAACGCCGGCATCGTGACCAAAGATCTCGCCAACCTCATGGAAGGCGTGACCCCTCAGGTAAAGAACTCCGCCGACTTCATCGCCGCCATCCGCGAGCGTCTCGAAAAGCGTCTCGCGTAAGGCTGCCCCGTTCAGTCGCCGGTCTTTAGGCCGCTGAGCCGGTCACAGGATTGGTTGTTGGGCAGACTTTAGGACTGGTCGCCGAGCCTGTCGAAGCGACCACCCACCCACGAACTGATTAACGTCACGAGTATAGTGGCGGCAGCAAAAAAGAATTTCCAAATTTTGCACGTTACCAAAATTTGGAAATTCTTTTTTGCTGCCTTGTTCCGCCGTTTCTTTACGCTGCACTTGCCCTACCCCCCCCCTACACACACCACCTGAGTTCGAGATCCTGAGTACTGTTGACTCGGACTCTGGGACACGTGGTTGCATCATTCCAGAACGGAATGATGTACAGTCACTCATCAATTCTAATCCGTCCATAAAGAAGGTTTTGTTCAATGGCGGAAAGGCTTACAGGAAGGCTTTGGATTATGGTTGTTTGAATGTGGAGATGCCAAGTACTAGTTCGGCAAACACTCATCTTACTCAAGAAGAGCTGTTTTCTATATGGGTTAAGGAAATCAAAGAAAAGTGATGCGCAAGGATCCCGATGAGACATATTCATTGAAAGAGAAGTTGGCGGTGACGGCGGTGCTGCTTCTGCCGGTGGCGTTTGCGGTGGTGGCGATGATTGGGGAGAAGAGGCGTTTGAGAGAGGTGGAAGCGATGAAGAATCGGCCGGTCCGGTACTATGAATATGCCATCCGGCCGGTGGATACGGTTCTGAACCATCCGGTAGGTCTGCGGGGAAGGTCGTTGTTTGATGGTGGCGGACGGGGAGATGGTGTGGTGCTGAATTCCGGTGGAAGGAGCATCGTAACCGGCCTTTCCTCGGAGGAGATTCTGGAGCAGCTCAACCTTGACTATCAGGATGTCTATGACTATTACGGCGACGCCGAGGAACTTTGGTGAATAGGAATGATGGCGGGATATTCTTTTTAGCTGTCTCCTGTGTTGCCGGAAAACCGTTGGTACGCCAGAGGGCTCTATCCTGTACCGGTCGTGGGTTTAAGTCCCGTTGGTACGCCAGACAACTGTTTTACGTACAGGGAGCCTGTTTGCCTGCTATTTTTGAACTATGCTTTGGAGGGAATATTCCCAGAGATTCGTCCGCTCAGAATCGTTCTCATATCCTTTAGGGTATCGCCCTTCCGGACATTCAGGATAGATCTTCTTTATGAATAGGATGCAGTACTTTCTGTTTGAGTACTCTGAGTTACAAGGAATCACCATGCTCCTGAGATTCATTGAAGTGTAAACATCGATTCTTTTTTCTTCTCCGGAAATCATGAATTTTTTGGAGATGAAAGTAGGTGCCTTGACTCCTTCCTCTTTGAAATAGATGAACAGTTTACATTCTCCGGTTCCTTCTATGTGATATTCCAGAACCTCGCTTTCCAGATTCTTCCCGTCATACGCTTTCATTTCACCGGACGGGAAGGTGATCTGCACACTGATGTCAGTGACCGTCTTGGCGTTATTCTCACATTTGATTGTGACCGGCACCTGTGCACCTGACTCCAATGGCCTTATAAAAAACAATAAAGCAAATCCGATTGTAAGTAGCAGCTTTCTTAACATATTTCTTGTTTTTTGTCTAGTTAGCGGAGTCTGAAGGTATTTATTTCAATATTGCTTTTTGTCAAGGGTAATTTATCATAATAAACATACCTTTTAGTGTTGTTGTCAAAGAAGATGTTCTCTGAAATACGAATCTTATTTTCAGGAACCATCTCTGTTATGGAGGGTGTGCAACTAATTAGTGCATAAATAAATAGAACTAATACAGGATAGATTTTCATAATGCGTTAAAAGTTTTAAAACGTTTCAAATATAATGATAATTTGCAAGAGATACAAATTATGAAATAGTCACAAACAATATTCATTACGCTGACGGTTTTGCTTAGTGTCGTTCCGGCGTTTGCCCTACCGGCGGCTGGAACCCGGACCCAGGCCACGGCGGCGTTTTCGGTACCGGCTTCTGAGGTCGGGGACGCAGCCTCTTATTACGTGTGAGTTGCGCAATTAGCGTGACTATTTTCTATAGAGGGCGAAGAGTGCGGAGCCGGAGCCAGACATCGAGGCATAGACCGCTCCGGAGTCATAGAGGGATTGCTTGATGGCGGCAAGTTCCGGATGCGCCTTGAAGACAGTGGCCTCAAAGTCGTTGACAAGATTGTCTTTCCATTCCGTGACCGGCACCGCAAGCACTGTTTTCAAATCTGAGAGTCCTGTTGGGCTGGGGCCACTCATCATTCGCTTTCCGGGAAGGTCTTGGTATTCCTCTGACGATTCTGTCATGCTTTGGTCGATGAGTCTGCGATGATCTGAATTTTCTGAAGTGTCGAAGCACCCGGGCTTCAAACTTTCCCGAGGCACTATTCCTTTATAAGCCTCCGCTGTGGAGACCACAATTCCCTCCGGAATCAGAACCTTGATCTCGTACTCGGACAGGTCAATGTCGTAAGGCTCAAGGATTTCCCCTCGCCCAGACCCGATCATAGGGCGATTGAAAACAAAGAAAGCGCAATCGCTGCCAAGTTTCGCGGCATATTCAGAAAGCCTTTGCTCGGAAAGGTTCAGGCCGCAAAGCTCGTTCAGCGCTTTGAGAGTGAAAGCCGCGTCCGCCGATCCGCCGCCAAGCCCGGCACCTACCGCTGCCTTCTTTTCCAGGAATATCTTGACCGGCGGCAGGTCAAAATCTTGTGCAAGAATGTTGTACGCCTTTGCGCACAGATCCTTGAGCGGATTCCAGTCAACACCCTCCTCCCGCGCGATCGTGATCATCAGCTTCCCATCCTCGGATATTCCTTGCACTAATCTTCCATCCTCTGATGCGGTTACATTTCCCGAGAGAGTCGTTTCTTTTCCGTCTTCTTTGGCTGATTCGTTGAGCCTGGTTGGTTCGACAGGCTCACCAACCGATGCTTCTTGCCGGTCGCTGAGCCTGCCGGTCACTGAGCCTGTCGAAGCGTCAAAGCGTCCGTCCGGGGCTCCATACTTCGCGAACAACGCCGCCGAGCTCCGGCTGTAGTCATCTCCCGTAATGATCTCAATAGTGTCCCCGAAATCAAAGCACGGCACAAACAGCGTCTCGATGTCGTGAAACCCATCGGCACGTTTCCGCAGGACACTCAGTCCCAGATTCAGCTTGACATTCGTCTTGACAATCATATTTATCCAAATTTGCGGTCGTGGCGTTCAACTCTTTGAAAATCAGTCTAATCCTTGGCAGCCTTCGGTTGGAATCACCTTAAGGAGAAGGCTTATTGCGCTGTGTTATAACCACTTATGCGCCACGCTCTTACAGTCCCCTGATTGCGTTCTCGACAAGTTCAGCGACGGCGGTCCTGGCTGGAGTGCCGTCTGTGGAGTCTTCCGGGATGTTTTCCAGTACCGGGGCCACGAACGAGATCATCTGCAGCACCTTGGCCTCTTCCTCAGGAATGCCACGGGAGCGCATATAGAACTGCTCGTCTTCGTTCAGTTTCCCGACCGTGGCGCCGTGCGAGCACTTCACATCATCGGCATAGATCTCCAACCGTGGCTTTGTGTTGATCCTGGCCGAGTCGGAAAGCAAGATGTTGTGGTTCTCCTGGAACGCCTCGGTTCTCTGCGCCTCGGGCGCGATCACAATCTTGCCGAAGAATCCGCACTTGGCCTCCCCGGTAGCCAACCCGTTGAATGTCTGCCGGGAACGGCAGTCTCCAGTACGGTGATGCATCGTGATGTCGAACGTCACCTCATCGTGGCCGGAGCAGAGGTATATTCCCGAAAGGCGGACTTCGGAATGCGCTCCAGTCAAGTCGATCGTCAGCGGAATCCGAGCCGACACTCCCGGCAGCACTATAACCGTCAGATCCAGCGCCGCATCCGCCCCCACCTCGATGTTGGACGGAATCTCGGTCACTTTGGTGGTCGGTGAGCCTGTCGAACCAACTGTCGCTTCGACACGCTCGGCGACCTCGGCTCCTGCGGCGACATCATCGGCGGAAAGCACAAAGACCTTGCGAATATGCTCTCCGTCAGCGACTTTCATTCCCGGCAAGATGGGCGAGGGAATATAATTGCCGTGGTCTATGTTTTTAGAACTGTTCAAAGCCATCCTTTTCAATCTTGTCAATCAGTTCGTAACCGCCGGTGGCCACGATACGGCCGTCCTTCAAGACGTGCACGACATCCGGCCTTACATATTCAAGAAGCTTCTGGTAGTGGGTGATGACGATCGCAGACTTTTCCGGAGTGTGCAGGGCGTTCACTCCATCGGCCACGATCTTGAGCGCGTCCACGTCCAGGCCGCTGTCCGTCTCGTCGAGGATAGCGAGGGTCGGATCGAGCATCGCCATCTGGAAGATCTCGTTCCGCTTCTTCTCTCCACCGGAGAATCCGACGTTTACCTCACGCTTGGCGAACTCCGGCTTCATCTGCACGAAGGCCATCTTCTGCTTCATAAGCTTCAGGAAATCACCGGCTTTCATCGGCTCTTTCCCCTGAGCCTTGAGCTTGGAGTTGATCGCAGTCTTCATAAAGTTCGTGATGGAGACTCCCGGAATCTCGATCGGATACTGGAAGGACATAAACAGTCCGGCCCAGGCCCTTTCCTCCGGCTTCATCGCCAGCAAATCCTTGCCATCGAACTTGATTGATCCGGCCGTCACCTCGTAGTTCGGCTTGCCGGTCAGGACAGAGGACAGGGTACTTTTCCCAGCCCCGTTCGGACCCATCACGGCGTGAATCTCACCGCGGCGGATCTCAAGGTCGATTCCCTTCAGAATCTCCTTGTCTCCGACACTTGCGTGCAGATCTTTTATCTTCAGTAATATGTCTGTCATATTCATTGTATTTTGTTCAAGTTTGTAAGGTCACTTCGACAGGCTCAGTGACCGAAATGTGCTACCTTTCCTCCTTGTATAATCGGTACCATGTCCAAAGGGACCAGATGCCGTTGAGAAGGTACAATGCGCTGACGATCGGCATAAACACGAGGCCGGCGCTGAGGTAGAGGGTGATGTTCGTGATGTTCACTACCAGCCACACGATCCAGCAGTCCCACTTCTTTTGGGCGGAAAGGAACTGCGCCAACAGCGTCAGCATCAGGCCGTACGAGTCAAGCCACGGGGTTGGATCAGGTGTGAATATGTCCGTGAACCAGGCCGTGCCCAATTTGCTGAGCACGAATCCCCAGGCGGCTCCGGCAAAGGCCACGACCGTGAGAGCAGTGCACCAATCCCGCATCGACAGATGTGTCACCTTCAAGGCCGAGGCGTCTTTCGAACTCTGTTCCTCCGGCCTTGGATGTGTCCACCTCCAATGCCCGAAGGCATTGATTCCGAACGCTATCGGCTGGAGAAGCATCGCCGAGTAGAGGTGCCGCTGCCAGAACAGCGTAAACAGCAGGATGTTGTACAGGTAGCCGACCCAGAAGTTGTACTTGCTGTTGCGTCCGGCCATCACCACGCAGGTAAGTCCCGCGATGACTCCGATCAGCTCCAGAAAGCTCACTCCCGTTCCGCCAAGCGTGAACGCAATGTTTTCTATATCAAAGAACTTCATAAATGTTCAAGTCACCGCAAACCGGCAATCGTTTGCTGAAGAATTATTAAGGTGATTGCCCACCTGTTCAGGCACTTCCGGAATATTCAGAAATGCTTGTGAATATATTCATTAACCCACCGAACCTTCGAGGGAGACCTGAAGCAGTTTGGTGGCTTCTACGGCGAACTCCATCGGGAGGCGGGAAAGCACCTCGTGGGCATAGCCGTTGACGATCAGGCCGACTGCATCCTCCGGCCCGAGCCCCCTCTGGTTGCAATAGAACAGCTGCTCGTCGCTGATCTTCGAGGTCGTCGCCTCGTGTTCCACGATCGCGGTCGGGTTGGCGCTTTGGATGTCCGGGAACGTGTGCGCCCCGCACTGCGAGCCGATCAGCAGGCTGTCGCACTGCGAGTAGTTGCGCGCTCCGGCCGCTCCGGCGTTCATCCGGACCAGACCACGGTAACTGTTCTGGCTGTGACCCGCTGATATTCCTTTACTTACGATCCGGCTCTTCGTGCCGCGGCCGATGTGGATCATCTTTGTTCCGGTGTCCGCCTGCTGATAGTTGTTGGTCACGGCGACCGAGTAGAATTCCGACGAGGAGTAGTCTCCCTTCAGGATCGTGGAAGGATATTTCCAAGTGATCGCCGAACCCGTCTCGACCTGCGTCCAGCTCAGATGCGAGCCGCTGCCCTTGCATATTCCCCTTTTGGTCACGAGGTTAAGGATTCCTCCGCGCCCCTGCGCATCCCCTGGGTACCAGTTCTGCACCGTTGAATATTTCACGTCGGCGTCTTTCTCGACCACGATCTCCACCACCGCCGCGTGAAGCTGGTTCTCGTCACGCATCGGAGCCGTGCAGCCCTCCATGTAGCTCAGTTGAGACCCTTCGTCCGCCACGATGAGCGTCCTCTCGAACTGGCCTGTGCCGGCGGCGTTGATCCTGAAGTAGCTTGAAAGCTCCATCGGGCACCTGACCCCTTTGGGAATATAGCAGAAACTGCCGTCGCTGAAGACCGCCGAGTTGAGTGCCGCAAAGAAATTGTCCCCTACCGGAACCACCGAGGCGAGATATTTCCGCACCAGATCCGGATGCTCCTTGACGGCCTCCGAGAAGCTGCAGAATATGATTCCTTTCTCAGCCAGCGATGCCCTGAATGTTGTGGCCACGGAGACCGAATCGAAGACCGCGTCCACGGCCACGACTCCGGCGAGAGCCTCACGCTCCCTTACCGGGATGCCAAGTTTCTCGAACGTCTCCTCCAGCTTCGGGTCGATCTCCTTCGGGCGTTCCGAATTCTTTTTTGGGGCTGCGTAGTAGATAATGTCTTGAAAATCAATTACGGGCATGTCCAGATGCCCCCACTCGGGCATCTCCATTTTCTGCCACTTCCGGAAAGCGCCCAGCCGGAACTCCAGCATCCATTCCGGCTCTTCCTTGAGCCGTGAGATGGTACGGATGATGTCCTCGTTCAGTCCCTTGGGAATGAAATCCTGGCCGACATCGGTGACGAAGCCCTCCTTGTACTCCTGTCTGGTGACCTCCTGAATTATCTTGTCTTCTTCCTTAATGTCCATTCCAATAAGTAGTTTCACCCTCATAATCCGCCGTGTTTGAACACAAAACGGCCTTTTGAGGATATTACTACAAAGATAGCATATTTTATTCCACAAGAAAAGTGTATTTTTGCAAGGACGGACTTATTAATTTTTGAATATACAATGAACGCATTCGGACGTAATTTCAGGGTGGAGATCTTCGGGGAGTCGCACGGGGAGGCGATTGGTGTGGTCGTGGATGGTGTCATGCCGGGGATAGAGCTTGGTGTAGAGGACTTCATGCCGGACATTCTTCGCCGCAAGAGTGGAGCGAAGGGTACCACACCACGCATCGAGGCGGACGAGCCGGAGATTCTGAGCGGAGTCTTCGATGGACACACAACCGGAGCACCGATCGCAGTCATATTCAAGAACAACAACACTCGGTCTTCTGACTATGAGGCTCTTAAGGCTGTGCCGCGTCCAGGGCACGCCGACTATGTCGCTTCCGTCAAGTGGAACGGCTTCAATGACCCTCGTGGAGGTGGGCATTTTTCGGGCAGGATAACCCTTCCGCTGGTCGCCGCCGGAGTCATCGCAAAGAAAATGTGTCAAGGGCTCAGCTTTGAGGCCGGTTTGATAGAGATCGGAGGAGAGACGGACAAGTCCAAGTGGGGCGATCTTCTGGACAAAACCTCCAAGGAAGGCGATTCGCTTGGCGGCATTGTCGAGTGCCGGGTCTCCGGAGTTCCTGCCGGTCTTGGAGAACCGTTCTTCGATTCGGTCGAGTCCCTGATTTCGCATGCTGTGTTCTCCATCCCTGGAGTCCGTGGCATAGAGTTCGGTGACGGTTTCGCATCCGCCCGGATGAAAGGCTCGGAACATAATGACTCTCTTGAGCTTAAAGAAGGTTCTGTGACCACCGTGAAGAACGGTTCCGGCGGCATCAACGGCGGTATCACGAACGGCTCTCCGGTAGTATTTCGTGTAGCCTTCAAGCCGACCTCCAGCATCACCAAATCCCAGACCACCCTCAACATCAAGACCGGCGAGCAAACCACCCTCAACGTTCCGGGCCGTCACGATGTCTGTTTCGCCCTCCGCACCCCCGTCATCGTCGAGGCCGTCACTGCCATCGTCCTCGCCGACCTAAAAGGCCGTGGCATCTAACTCCTTGATAATGAATAAAAACGAAGATGTCCTGGTGCGGAATCCAGCACCAGGACATCTTTGTTTTGCTTGAAAATCAGCCACTTACCTGCCACGGTCCCAAGAGAGAGTCGCAAAGAATTCCTGGCAACCTTATTGGACAGAGGGACGGTAAAAGCGAATCTTCATAAATGGCTTTGCAATCTCAAGAGATTTTCTTATTTTTGTGTTGTGAGCGACAGGCGGCTCTGCCTGTCCGGTAATTTTCAATTCATAAATATTTTGGCAGTGGTTGTCGATGACAAGGACGGCTGCCGAGGACGGTGACTGTTTTTGTCTGACACCAAGGCCGGTAACAAAAACAATGCTTATGAGGTATCTTATCTTTGCGGCGTTCTACAAGAACGCGGACGACTTTGAGGCCCGGTATCGTGTGCCTGTCAGTGTGAGGGAGTTTCAAGATCTCAGTTTCCTGAAACCGTATGGACTGGAGGTCCATATTGAGACGAACGGTTATATGGATTTCCGTAGAGAGGTGGGAATCAATGAACTGGTGGGATGGGTCGAGGACGGTTACGAGGAGGAGTTAAATCTGGTCCTGTCACAGTCATATTCATTTGAAAAGATTCTTATCCAAGTTGTCGAGATGGATGAGGAATATGGATTTGTAGGGATGAGGATCTGTGACACGAAAGTAGATTTCACGGGAACCGAGGAATTGTCAAGGGTGGAGTTTACGGACACAAAGGGAGACGGTCCGAACTTTCATATTCCTTTACACAATCTGAAGATGTACTTCAGTGTGCTGACTTTGTTTGAAGTGGTTGAGAGGTTGAAGTTTTTTGGCTCCGGCACATATTGGAGCACAAAGGATCTCAAGGAATATTTTGAGTCCGGGATTGATGAGGCGGTGGCCATCGCATCGACTGTCTTTCGCAACAAGAGGGACCTTGACGGCAACCCCGACATCCTCCATTCCCTCGCCGTTGGCATCGCCGGGCAGACCAAGAACGAGAAAATAGTCGGCTTCCTCCACGATGTTGTCGAGGACTCTGATGTCACCTTCGAGGATTTGGATGAATATGGTTTCCCGGCGGAAGTGCTTGAGGCTCTGAAGCTTCTGACCCACGACAAAAAGCGGATGTCTTATGATGAATATGTCCGGGCGATCATCGCTTCGGGGAACTCCACCGCCATCAATGTGAAGATAAATGATCTCCGGAACAACATCGCCCGAGCCGGAAACCGTCATAAGCGCATTTTGGAAAAGCACACGGCCGCCCTGGCTCTTGTTCTGGAGTCAATTCATAAAGCCGAATAGTTGGTTGGCATTCCAGACGTACTAACGCTTCAGTTTGGCATAGGTGTCGAGAAAGGCGGGAAAGGATTTGGCGACGCAGGTGGTGTCATCTATTATGATCGGGGTGTCGGCGCACCAGGAGGCTGCGGTGAGGGCCATCGCCATACGGTGGTCGTGCGAGGAGGTATATTCACCGCCCTTGAGGAGGTGACCGTTCAGGAGGCGGCTCTCTACTGACTCGCCGGTGATGGAGAGGGTGTCGCCGGCGGCGGAGGCCTCCACGCCCATCTGGGTGAGCATATTCAGAATCGCGGTGCCGCGGTCGCTTTCCTTGCTTGCCAACCTCTTGAATCCTTGAATATTACTGCGTCCGTGGCAGAAAGCGGCGAGGATGGAGACGATCGGAAACAGGTCCGGACAGTTGTTGAGGTCGGTGTCGAAGGCACGCAGCGGGGCTTTCTGGGCGGTGATCAGGCCGCGGTGACCTTGCGTGGCATTGGCCTCCTGAGCGTCTTCATTGTCTGAAGTTTTGTTGGAGGCAGCATCGGTCGCTTCATTTCTGGAAGAGCCGTCGTTTGTGATTCCGTCCTGCGGCCCATCATCAATCTGCGAAAGGCTGGCTCCGGCTTCCATCAGGATGTCCATGATCGAGATGTCGGCTTGAAGGGAGGTTGTGTCGAGACCGGTCAGTTTCACGTCTCCGAACAGCGCTCCGGCCACCAGGAAATTGGCGGCGGCGCTCCAGTCGCCCTCGATGTCGAAAGCGGCCGGGGAATATTTCTGCCCGCCCTTGATCTTGAATGTGATGCCGGTACAGAGACTCCAGTCCTGAGTCTCAAGAAAATCCTCTCCACCCTCCATCTCGGAGCCGATCTTGATGCCGAAACGGCGAAGCACGTCCGCTGTGATGAACATATATGGAATGCTCTTTGGGTCATGAATATGCAGGGTCGAGTCTCCCGGAAGAAGCGGCAGGGCCATCAGCAGACCGGAGATCAGCTGCGAGCCGCCTTTGCCGGAAACGCTTGTTTTGCCGGAAAGCAGAGGACCCTGGACGGTCAACGGCACGTGGACTTCGGGTGCAGGGTTGAGTGGTCTCAGGACTGTGCCGAAGCCGGCCATGATTTCGGATGCGCCTTTCAGCGGTCTGGTCGGGAGGGTGCCGATGCCGTCAATTTCGATTTGGTTGCCGTTGCCGAGAGCGGCGGCGAGAGGGATCATCAGGCGGGTCAGGAGGCCGGACTCGCCGACGTTGATCTTTTCGGGGATATTCGCTGATGAGCCTATGCCTTCTATGATTAGGGTGTTTCCGGTCGCAGAGCCTGTGGTTCGGCAGAGCTCACCAACCATCGAAGCGACCGGATCGGTTGGTCGCTGGGCCTGTCGAAGCGCACCAACTTGCAAAGAACAGCCCTCACTCTCTATCCGAACCTTGGCCCCGAGCGCCTTGGCGACCGCTATCGCCGCCTCGTTGTCCCCGCACGGAGAGTAGCCGCCGAGCCGGGATTCTCCTTCGGCCAGCGCCGCCGCGATGATCGCGCGTTGGGCGAAACTCTTTGAGGCCGGCATATTCAAGGCAGTGTCGCAATGAAGAGGTCTCCTTTCACCATAGACGGTGGCAATCATCTCAGAGTAAGTCCATTGTCCAGGAGCGGCGGCCTCGTTCTCGTTCAGGGCGGCATAGGTGAACGGGCTGCCTAACTTCAAGCAATCCAAGCGACTAACCTTGCCGATCTCTCCCATCGAGAACGCAACCAATTCCACAGGTCGCTGTGTTTCGGCCGCTGAGTTTGTCGAAGCGATCGATGAATAAAGCGCAAGCACCCTTGCTACATCCTCTCCCGATTTCGCCATAGCCGCGATCTTCACAATCTCCCCGCCGAACTTCCTGCATTTCTCCACTGTGTTCCGCAGCACATCATCTGACGGTGTCCCGGCAAAGAAATGACTCGAACGGATCATCGTGGTGCCATATTCAGTGCAAGCCCTCCGGAGCCTTTTGCCGATCTCTTTCGGAGCTTCGATCTCCAGATCCAAAAACGCGGCACCGGCCTCGACCGCGGCCGTGAGTTTCTCCTCGGCCTCTTCCCAAGTCCCGTTGCCGTCATCAACGACCCGGCAGGTGGCCACGAGCGGAGTGTCCGAGGATGAGAACAAGTATTCTATCTCCTCGATACTCAGCGGACATCTGTCCAGCCTGATCTCCGCCATCTGTATCCGTGGCTCGCTGCTTTCCAGCAGGTTCATTATCTCTTCCAGGGTTCGGTTCTGGATTGTTGTGCAGATCATAAACTGAATATATTCAATTACTTGTTAATGTTTGCGAGTCTTGATGCGCCGCTCGTCTCTGAAATGGGCGTTGCCGCTGTCTGAAACGCCGTGACTTTACTCATCCTTCAATGCGCTTACCGCCTCTTCGACCCGAAGTTCCCGTGTCTCAACGTTCCCTATGCCCAGCGGCAGCACGAAATGAACAAACGCTCCATCCGCCTTTTTGTCTTTCTTCATCGCATCGGCCAGAGTGTCAACGCTATACGGACACTCGACCGGCAAGCCACAGGCTGTGAAATCCGCTTCCAGACGCTCGGAAAGACCATCCGTCAGCCCCAAAGACTCGGCCAACCGCGCTGCCAGGATGATGCCCATGGAGACTGCCTGTCCGTGCGGGATCGCCTCGGAGGAATTCTTCTCGATGGCGTGCGCGAAAGTGTGTCCCAGATTGAGCAGCCGGCGCTCCCCGCGCTCGTTCGGATCCCTCCCCGCAATGCCAGCCTTGACCTTCGCCGCAGCGGCGATCAACTCTCGGAATGTTTCTGAATATTCCAGGACAGCCGCCTCGGCAGCCCCTTCCGACGCACGATCGTGAATATTCATAAGCATATTCACAGCCCTCTCATATTCATTGCCTTTGTTGTTGATAATGAAGGTTTTGAGCAGTTCGGCCGCACCCGACAGAATCTGCGGGTAAGGCAGCGTCTCCAGCGGTTCCGGACAGATGAATGTCATTTCCGGCTGGCGGATCACCCCGATGATGTTCTTGTAGGAGTCGAGGTTCACGCCGTTCTTTCCGCCGATAGCGGCATCCACCTGTGAGAGCAGGGTGGTCGGGATGAATCCGAACCTCACACCACGTTTGTAAACGGAAGCCGCGAACCCGACCAGATCAGTTGTGATTCCGCCGCCGGCACCCAGCACAAACGCCTCTCTGTCAGCTCCTTTCTCCAGCAGCCACTCCTCGATTTCCAGCACGGTGGCGAGCGTCTTCCTCTCCTCCGTGGCCTCGATCGGGAATATTCCTTGAGCCTGAACGCCAAGCCTTTCCACGATGCCGCATACGTTGCGGTCGTGGATTATGAATATGTTCCCGTAGCCGCCGAGGTGCTTTCCAACCTCCCCCAGCGGGCAGTCGATGATGTTGATTCTCTCCATCCGGTTATCCTTTTACCGATTGCTTTGGCGGCACAGACTACAAGGTGTACAGATTAAGTCCCGTCTCCTCGTCGAAGTGTCTGCCAACCTTGCAGTTGTAGCGTCTGATGAACACCTCGCACGCTCCGTTGATGGTCGCTGTGAGAAGGTGTCCGCCCACGACCGTGTAGTCCGCCCGCCCGAAGTTGGCGTGAAGATGCAGATAGACCTTTCCGTCCTTCTCGGAAATATTGCCCACAAGGCTTGAGATCTCCATCTGCTCGTCGAATGTCTTGTCAACATAATGCTTCGTGACAGGGTTGAGGAACCTCAGCGTCGCGTTGTTCACCGCTCCGATTCCGCTCACCTCTCCCGCCAGAATCCCCTGCTCCTGACAAAACGCCGCGATCGCCCCCATCAGTTCCTGATGGTTGTCAATGCTGACGACAAACCTGTCGCCATCCTGCTTGAATGTGTACATCGCTCAAAATTTTTTGTGAATATACTAATATTCCCCGATTATCTGTCATCGTAATGCCCATATGCTGAAATAACCTGAAGTTTTTCACTCTCAACCCAGCGCCCGAACCGAGAACAATCTAACTTGTTCGGATTGCCGAGGTGAGCAGCAGGGAGGCTGGCAGGGAAGTGAGCAAGGAAGACTGCCGCTCAATCGGACTATTTCCCCTCCACCTTCTGGATGCGGATAGCGAACCCGCCGGAGCGGGCCAGATGCATCTTCAGCGTGGTCTTGGAATTGACTTTCTTAGTGGTGATTGAATATGTCTGTACGGAATCCTGCTCTTTGACGTCGCCGATGCCGTCGGCCTCAGGGGTGTCGGCATAGATCGTGGCGGTGTACTTGACCCCTTTCTCAAGGAAATCCAGAGGGAACTCCAGATCACGAGCATTCTCATCGGTGACTCCACCGACGAACCAGTCACCCTCCTTGCCTGCCTCCTTCACCTTGGCCTGACGGGCGATCACGATGTAGTCTCCCGGCTCGGCCAGCAAGTACCTGCTCTGTTCCCAGTCAACGGCCACATCCTTGATGAACTGGAACGCGTCCATGTGCTCCTCGTAGTGCTCAGGAATGTCAGCGGCCATCTGCAGTGGCGAGTACATCGTCACATACAGGGCTAATTGCTTGCAGATTGTCGAGAGCACACGCTGATGATCCTCAGGGTTCATCCTGGACATGTCCATCTCGAATATTCCCGGAGTGTAGTCCATCGGACCGCCCTGAAGACGTGTGAACGGAAGTATGGTCACATGATGAGGCATGATCTGGCCACGGTACTCGGTACCCTTGGCGGACTCGTTGCCGATGAGGTTAGGGTAGGTCCTGCACAGACCGGTAGGGCGCACCGCCTCGTGGGCGTTGACCATGATGTGGTGGTCGGCTGCCTTCTTGACGCAAAGCATGTAGTGGTTGATCATCGACTGGCTGTAATGATGCTCGCCGTAAGGGATGATGTCGCCGACATAGCCGCTCTTCACCGCATCGTAACCATATTCATTCATAAGATCATACGCCTTGTCGATCCAGCGCTCGTAGTTCTGGGCTGAAGCGGAGGTCTCGTGGTGCATGATGAGCTTCACGCCCTTCGAGTGGGCATATTCATTGAGAGCCTTGATGTCGAAGTCAGGGTACGGGGAGATGAAGTCGAAGACGAAGTCCTTCTGCTTGCCGTACCAATCCTCCCAACCTTCGTTCCAGCCCTCGACGAGTACCGCGTCGAAGCCATGCTCTGCCGCGAAGTCGATGTAGCGGCGCACGTTCTCGTTGTTGGCTCCGTGCTTTCCGTGAGGCTTCGCCTTGGAGTAGTCTGAAACTCCGAGCTCGATGGTCGGAAAGTCATCGGTGTAGGACCATTGGGTCTTGCCGGTGATCATTTCCCACCACACACCGACGTACTTCACCGGATGGATCCATGAGACATCCTCAAGGACACAAGGATCGTTGAGGTTGAGGATCAGTCTGGAAGCCAGCGCCTTGCGGGCGTCGTCCACTACCATGACGGTTCTCCATGGTGACCTGGCCGGAGTCTGGACGCGGCCTTTCCACCCTTCCGCGTCAGGAGTCAGCCAAGTGCTGAAAGTCATCGTCTTGTCGTCCAGGTTGAGGTTGGTGGTAGGGTAGTCAACCACAGCGGCCTCATGGATGTTGATGTAGAGCCCGTCATCGGTCTTCATCTGAAGTGCGGTCTGCACTCCGGTTGGGGAGAACGTCTGCTGGGAGGCGTTTCCCTCCGCCTTTGTGAATGATGGTGATAGTCCGCGGATCTCGGAAAGACGGCTCACCGTGTAGTTATATTCCTGAGTGTCATAGTCTCCGGGAATCCACCATGCGGTGTGGTCGCCAGCCATAGCGAACTGGGTAAGCTCATCCTTGATGACGAAGTACTTGAGCCTCTTCTGCTCCGGAAACTCGTAGCGGAACCCGAGACCGTCGTCATAGAGGCGGAAACGGATGACCATCACCGCCTTTGGACCGTTCTTGTTCACCGGACCCTGCTCAAGAGTGACAGCCAATTCGTTGTAGTGGTTGCGGATGTGGCTTTCCTCACCCCAGACTGGCTCCCATGTCTCATCGAGGGAGTCACGTTCCACCCCGGTCACCTTGAATCCGTCGTGGAGACTTTCCGGCCCGGCGTAGAACCTGCCGGACTTCTCCTCAAAAGTGCTCTTCAGGCGCTTGCCGCGAATCTCGTAGCCAAGCTCGCTCGGTAGAATCACAGCCTTGCCGCCATAGTTCAATGAATATGTCGGTGTCCCCGCGGCGGTGATGGCGAACCTGAGCTCAAGGTTGCCGTCCGGACTTTTAAGAACCTCGGCATCGGTTGGATTCTGGGCGAATCCTGAGAATGTTGTCATCACAGCGGCGGCTGCCACAATCATGACCTTGAAAAGTTTTTTACGTATCATAAGCTACTTAGCTAAACAGTTTGTCCGTCAAAGATAAGCCTTACTGGTCAGAAATCCAATTTATTACCCCTGTTTCTGATGAACTGTGCAAATGTGCTCACCGGAAGTCCATGAGCGTTGTGATTAATATTTTTGTTGTAAATTTGCAATGGAATTTCTTGAATATGAAGACTTTTGGATTACGAATATTTTCACTGGCCTTTTGCCTGTTCCTGACCGTGTGGCCACATGCGGCAAAGGACAGGGAACCGGTTGTCAAGACCGGACATTCCTTTGTGCCGTTCCCGATGGTCGGATTCGACGGGGCTAAGGGCTTTCTGTTCGGCGGGCTGATGAATGTGTATAACTTCGGGGATGGTTCGACGTATCCGAATCCCAGAAGCAGCGCATATTTCGAGGTCTCCGGCTACACCGGAGGCAGCAAGACTTTCGTGGCATCATACGATTCAGGAAGGCTTCTGCCGGAAGTCCGGATGAATCTGGCGGCCAGCTACTGTGCGGACAACGCCATGGAGTTCTTCGGCTTCGGCGGCCGGAGGACGTTCTACGATTCTTCTATGGCTGATGGATTCTACAAGTATGACAGGGCTACTCTCAACATCAAGGCGGATTTTTCCGGAAAGATTTCGGATCATTTGTCCTGGGAGGTGGGCTATCATTTCAATCAATTCAAAGTCAAGGACTATCATCCTCAGGATTCCGATCAGGAAATCTCCTTGTTCGGGCTCTACAAGGCATGGGGCATGGTTCCGTCCGAGGAGGTTTCAAAGGAATATTCATCCGCCGTCCGTGCCGGCCTTGTCTATGATTCGCGTGACTATGAGGGTGTACCTACAAAGGGAGTTCTGGCCGGGGCGCATGTCTTCGCCGCGCCTGGTTTTCTGGGCTCTTCGGAGTCTTACCTAAAGATCCATGCGACGCTGAGGCATTATATTCCTATAATAAAGGAGAATCTTGTCTTTGCCTACCGCCTTGACTATCAGGAATTCCTGAGCGATGCTCCATGGTACGCCATTCCGTTTTATACCCCTGGAGGCCCGATCTACGACAACGCCGCGATAGGTGGCTACAGGACAGTCCGTGGTCTGCTGTACAACAGGGTGGCAGGCTCATCGACCGGTTTTGTGAACGCCGAGTTGCGTTGGAAGTTCGCCGGATTCGGCATTTGGGGACAGGATATTGGCTTGATGCTCAGTGGCTTCTGCGATGGAATCAGCACCTTGAGGTACTTCGATTTGACCAACCGTACCGGAGCGTTTCCGAAACTTTACGACAAATACATCGACACCTCCAGAGGCGACAACCTCCACCTCTCTTCCGGTGCTGCCTTGAAAATCATCCTCAACCGCAACTTTGTCCTGAACATTGAATATGCCCGTGCCCTATCCGCCCAGGACGGCGCCGGGGTCATGTACTTCAACACAGGCTTCTATTTTTAGCGGACGATTATTCCTGAGCCGCCCGGAAATATTCCTGAATTTCTTCGTATGATTTGATTAACTTTGCCTCGTGATGGTCAGATTGTGCCTTCCTGATTAGGTGATGAGCCGATTTAGATTGTCATATATTAAGTAAATATTGTAACTTTATAGATAATTATAACACCTGCGGCCGCTGATTCGATTGACCGGATCCGGCCGGCCGCCGACCAAAGAAAAAGTAAAACATGAGATTAATGTATATTGCGGTTCTGGCCGTGGCGACGGTTTTCTCCGTTCCTATGTTGGCCCAGTCCAACCGGGACGATGTGTCTTCAAAGGCAGGTATCACCGCCAACAAGGTGGTTATCAATTCGTTTTCTGATCTGCAGGAATATTTCAGGTACTCTCCGGACAGGGATATCATCATCAGCGGACATCGTGGAGGAATGATGCCGGGCTATCCTGAGAACTGTGTGGAGTCCTGCGAGAAGACGCTGTCGATGATGCCGACGTTCTTCGAGGTGGATTTCAGCTTCACCAAGGACAGCGTGATGGTTCTGATGCACGATCTGACTGTGGACAGGACAACGAACGGGAAAGGCAAGGTGGAAGACTACACTTTCGAGGAGATTCAGAGACTGAACCTGGTGGACAGGGCCGGCAATGTGACCCCGTACAAGATCCCGACCCTGAAATCCATTCTGGAGTGGGGCAAGGACAAGGTGGTCTTCAACTTCGACAACAAGTACATCAACACAAAAGGCGTGAGCCCTGAAGTGAAGAAAGCCAGCCTTGACTATTACATCCGGCAGTTGAGGCCGGGAGGAGACTGGTCTATGTACCACAACATCATGCTCAGCGTCCGTTCTTTGGACGAGGCTCTTTACTATTGGAACAACAATGTCCGTGACGTGATGTTCTGCGTGGAGATCAGTTCGGAGGAGCATTTCGAGGCTTATGACAAATGCCCGATTCCGTGGGACCACATCATGGCGTATGTCCGTATGGCGGTCAACCCGGAACTTTCGGATGTGTATAGGGAACTTCACGACAGGGGAGTCATGATCATGACATCCATAACGGGATCCTCCGACAAGGTGAAGAACGCCAAGGACCGCAGGGTCGCTTACGAGCGTGAGCTTCTCGCCGAGCCGGACATCATCGAGACCGATTATCCTTCCGAGTTCATCGGCTTGCCATGGAGCAGGAAGGAGATACATGAACTTCAGGACAAGGCGATAATGAACAACCGTCCGTCAAAGCGTGGACACCGTGGCAGATAAATCAATGTATATGAAATCATCACTATACCGTGTCGCCGCCTTGGCGTTGGCGGCTTCGTTTTCAGCGTTCTTCGCGGTGTCTTCCGAGGCGCAGGTCACACTTGAGAAAATCAAAGCCGATGCCTTCGCCGGCGCTGGAATCTATCACATCTACAGAGCCGGGAATATGACCGACACCGCTGCTCCCGAAGGTTATGAGCCTTTCTACATCAGCCATATCGGTCGTCATGGCTCGCGCTACCATAGTTCGGACAAATCATTTGACGCCCTTGCGGTGATGTTCATGAAGGCGGACTCGCTTGGGATACTGACCGAGAAAGGAAAAGCCCTGTACTCGGATCTGTACAGGATAGACTCCGTTTCCGTCGGCAAGGCTGGTAAGCTGTCCGCCAGAGGCAAGAATGAGCACAAGGAGATAGCGGGCAGGATGTTCCATCGTTTCCCGTCTGTGTTCAAGTCCGGCTCCAGAAGGTATGTGGACGCGGTCTCCAGCACGGTCCAGCGTTGTCAGGAGAGCATGTTCAGCTGCACCGGTGAACTCAAGAAACTGAACAAGAAACTGAGGGTCAATGTGCACAGCGGGGATTCCTACATGTCCTACCTTCTCAGGAAACCTTCCTGGTTCAAGGAGGTGGTGAGAACTTCGGCTCCGGAGATAGACTCTTTGTCAAGGACTTGGATCGATGTCAGCGATTTCATGAATTCCATATTCAGTGACCGCAAGACGGCTGATTCCATTGTCGGCAGGGAGGACATGTTTGCCCGGGAGCTCTACACATGGGGTTCCATAGCGCCGGACATAGATCTCAATGATATATTCGTTTCCTCATATTTCACTCCTGAGGAGCTGTTTTCTTTGACGCGTCTGAATTCCTGCCGAATATATTCCGAGATGGTGAACGCGGCGGAGTCGGAAGGCAGACGCATCGCGATGGCGGATGACTTGCTGGAGGATTTCATCGTAAAGGCAAACGCTGCGGTGTCGGCCAAAAGCAATGTGGCCGCCGACCTGAGGTTCGCGCATGATGTCTCGGTGATGCCTCTCGCCGGGCTTATGGGAATCGAAGGTTGCAGCGAGATTTGGCCTTTGGAGGAGGTCTGGGAGCATTGGATGGCATCGGACTTTACCCCGATGGCCTGCAACCTCCAGATGGTGTTCTACCGCAGACCCGGCTCCAAGGATATCCTTGTGAAGTTCCTTCTGAATGAGCAGGAACGTCTTTTGAACGGAGTGGATCCTGTCTCGGGACCGTATTACCGTTGGAAGAATGTCAGGCGGCATCTTTCAGGACGGCTTGCCTATGCCCGCAAGGTGGACGCCGGTAACAGGTAAATCAAGCCGGTGTGGCGATGACGGAAAAGGACTACTTGAAGATGATAGCTGATGGTGACAAGGAAGCCTTCAGGGTCATCTTTGACAAGTATTATCCTAAAGTCCTCGCGTTCCTGCAGTCATTTCTCCAGTCTTATGATGATGCGGAGGATGTCGCACAGAGTGTGTTTGTGAGGTTGTGGTTTGTCCGCCACACGCTTGTGGATGTCACAAGGATCAGCGCCTACCTGTTCAGGATGACAACGAATATGGCCATAAATTGGCTCAAGTCCAGGAAGACGCATCTGGATCTTGCCTACGGGGATCTTCCGTATCAGCCGCTGACCGAGGAGAACCTTGACGCCGACCTTCGTTTCGCGAGGATTGTGTATGCCGTCAACCACATGCCTGACCGGCGCGCCGCCTTCATTATTCATGGCCGAGATGCTGCCCCTGCACAGGGTCGCGCTGACCAGACGGCTGTCACTGTAGGCTGATACGTTGAATCTGGTCCCGTGCACCTTGACGTTGAGGTTTGAGGTCTTGACAACGAAAGCCCGTCCAGTGTCCCCCGTGACATCGAAGACCGCCTCACCGCTCAGGTACACCTCCCTTCCTCCTGCCCCGAACCGTTCCGGGCAGATGAGCACGGAACCAGCGTTGAGGATCACCTTGCTGGAATCGGGTAAAGTGACACGCCGGATCTCGCCGTTGCTGGTTGAATATTCCGTCATATTCACCGGCATTTCCTGAATATGCGCGTAAAGGCCGCGGTTGTAGGCCTTCTTTGACACACTGGTGAACGCGAGTGTGACACAAATGACCGCAGCCGCGGCCACAGATGAATATATCGCCACTTTCCGGAAGACGTACGATCCGGATTTCCTGTGTGCTTTTTCGTTTTCCATGACAGATTCCACACTGTCAATTTTTTTCAATACTTTGGAAAAAGCGGTGCCCAGTTTTTCTTTATCCAGTTCCAATGGCTCCTGCCTTTCCCATTCGTTGAAGAGATCCTTCTTTGTCATAACCTGTCGAGTGTTGGTTGATCCATATTATAGACATGACGAGGACGCCACATCCCCTAATCCGGACCGAAGAAATTTTCGACATGGATAAATTCTTTGGCATGTGCTTGTTTTCGATGGAAAATTCGTATATTTGCAGTCCGTTTCCTGTTCTGCGGAACGGAAACGGGGCACGGTTCCGTAGCTCAGCTGGATAGAGCAACAGATTTCTAATCTGTGGGTCTAGGGTTCGAATCCCTACGGAATCACAAAGGGCTGGATCATTCCGATCCAGCCCTTTGTGATTATATACTAATCTTGCTTCAGTTGGCCTTGGCGTTCTTGTGGCCGAACCATTCAAGGGCGACGACGAGGAGGGCGCCGATGAGCATCCAGATGAGGGCGGAGAAGATTTGCGGATTGATGAGCGTGGAGAGATCCGTGCCTATGTCAACAAGTGCCTCGACGCCAATCCGGGCCTCTTCGGCGGTCTGCCCTTCACGCATCCATTGAGCCATCATCACGCTGAACTTGTCGCTCCATGGCCAGACCTTGACAAGGGACCCAAGCGTGAAACCGATCAGAGTGATCAACGAGGGCCTCTCGTAATGCGCTATCAGCCAGTGCAGGAACTTCGAGAACGCGGCGATTCCAAGTACGCAGCCGACTCCGAACAGAATGAGGACCGGCCAGTTAAGCTCGCTGATCGCTGACATAATATATTCATACTTACCAAAAAGCACGAGAATGAAGCTGCCGGAGATGCCCGGAAGAATCATCGTGCAGATCGCGATCGCGCCGCATATCATGATGAACCAACCAGCGTCTGTCGTCTGGGTAGGGGAGAGCAGGCAGATCATAGCCCCGAGGAAGACGCCGAAGACCAGCCAAAGCCCGTCGGCGACCTTCCAGCCCTTGATGTCGTAGAGCATGTAGGCACCGGACACCACGATCAGGCCGAAGAAGAACGCCCAGGTCTGGATCGGATGGTAGGCAAGCACATATTCCATCAGCTTGGCGAGCGAGAAGACACTCACGATCACTCCGACTCCCAACCAAAACAGGAACGTTCCATGAATATTCTTCCAGAACTCCTTGACCTCGCCTTTGAGGAGAAGTTTCCACGAAGACACCGACAGGATGGCGTTCAGAGCCTCGATCAGCTCATTGAATATTCCTGTGAGCAGGGCGATAGTGCCTCCGGACACGCCAGGAATGACATTTGCCGCTCCCATTGCGAAACCTTTCAGGGCGACAGCTGCGTTTTTGATGATATTTGACATAGAATTATTGAATCTTTGTGAGATAGCCTTTGATGGCAGTGAAGCAATCCAGCTGGCTGACCTCCTTGCCGGCAGGGTCGCTGATGACAAGGTCGAACAGGTTGCCGTCCATCTGGGCGCGTCCTATCTTGAAACGGGCCTTGGAGGTGCGGGCCATATATTCAATGGCGAAGTCAGGATTCTTGATAAGCGAGATGAAAAGGTCTGGAGCCTGTTCCTCCAGCACGTTCAGTTTGTAGCGGGAAGGTCTTCCGATCCAATCCAGGTCCTTTTTGGTGATGGTGGTCTGGATGCTGGTGATCAGCCTGTCCTCGCTGCCTATCTTTCTGAAATCCTGGAAGAAGACGCTACCCTTGATGTTGTGGGACCTGAAAAAAGTCATTATAGCGGTCTTGCAAGTGTCGAAAGACTGCTCCTCCACATCGATGATGGCCACGTATGAACGGATTTTCCCCAGCGGAAGAATTTCTGTGGGAACTGTGCTGGAATGCTTGCGCAGACTTCTCTTTCTGAAAAACGTCTTTATGAAATCAAACATAATCTACTGGTTTACAGAGGCTATCAACTCTCGTATCTCACGCTTCGCATCCTTCCATCTCGGGACATCGATCTTGGTGCCGATAACCTCGACGACCTTCGCAGCAATTATCGAGCCGACCTCGCCGCAGACCTTCAAAGGCATTCCCAGAGAGTGCGCGTAGAGGAATCCGGCGGCGTAGGTGTCTCCCGCTCCCGTCGCGTCGACCGTGGCGGCTGGCCAGGCCTCAATGTAATGATATTCATCGCCCTGCTTGACCATCGATCCGTCCTTGCCGACCTTCACGACAGCGATTTCGCACTGGCTTGCGAGCGTGTCCAGAGCATCGCGTGGCTCCTGCTTCGTGAACGCCCTCGCCTCGCTCTCATTGGCGAACACGATGTCCACATAACGGTCCACCAGATTGTGGAAGAAAGCCTCGTTGGACTCAACTACATTGTATGAAGCCATGTCGATCGAGATCTTGCATCCAGCCTCCTTGGCCATCTGCACTGCCTTGCGGATAAGATCCTGATTCTGCACGAGATAACCCTCGATGTGGAAATAGTCGTAACCTTGGAAATATTCGGGCTTCAGATCCTCCGGGACAAGTTCCAACGCCGCACCCATATAGTCAGCGAAAGTTCTCTCGGAGTTGGCTCCTGTGATGAAGCACATCGCGCGGCCGGAGCCTTTCGTGCCGGTCAGCAATGTCGTTTTCACACCGTACTGCTCAAGTGTGCTCTTGTACAAGTGCCCGAGCTCATCGTTACCGATCTTGCCGATGAATCCCGAAGGCATTCCGAATATGGACGTGCAGGTGATCGTGTTGGCAGCCGAGCCTCCCGGAACGTACTTCACGCCGAACTCCTTCAACTTCGACCAGATGCGGTCACCGGTTTCCAGATCCACGTGCTGCATGCTTCCCGGAGGAAGGTGGTACTCACGAAGCATTGTCTCGTCGGGAAACACCGCCAGGATGTCCGTCAGAGCGTTCCCTATCCCTAAAATTGATTTCATATCTTTGTATTTTGATATTCATTACGTGCCAGATCACAAAGTTAAGGATTATTTGATTAAATTTGTAACCATGAACAAGAAGGTCGGGAATATTCTTAAATACGGGGTCTCCATCGCACTCGCGGCGGCGCTTCTGTATTTCTCTTTCCGCGGAGTCGGCTGGGCTGACTTTCTGGAAGGCCTAAGGGCCTGCCGCTGGGGATTCGTCATCCTTTCGATGCTGTTCGGGCTTTTGGCGTTCTGGTTCAGAGCCTTGCGCTGGCGAGAGCTGCTTCTTCCGATCGACAGGAGCACCACCCGCCTGACCTGCTTCAACGCCGTCAACATCAGTTATCTGGTGAATCTCGTCCTGCCGCGCGTCGGTGAGTTTGTCCGCTGCGGCTACATCACGGCGCATTCCGAAAAGGATTCCAAGGACAACGGCCGCCGCCTCGCCTCATACGACAAGGTTTTGGGAACCGCGGCGCTGGAACGCTCCGTGGATATGCTCGCGCTGGTCGCCGTGCTTGCCGTCTTCCTGCTTTTCACCTGGAAACGCTTCGGCGGATTCTTCTCCGAGAAGATCTTCGGAGCGGCCTCCGGCAGCATCAGCGCCGGCAAGATCGCGATCTTGGTCGCAGGAACTTTTGCCGTGGTTGCCGCCATTTTGTGCGCAATCCTTTTCGCCGACAAATGGAAGCCTCTTGCCAAAGTGCGGGACTTCTGCAAAGGCATCTGGGCCGGATTCCTCAGTTGCCTCAGGATGAAGGGCGGTTGGAAATTCCTCCTCCTGACTGCGGGAATATGGCTCTGCTATTGGATGATGAGTGCCACCATCCTATGGGCTCTTCAAGGGATATCCCCGGACTCCGTCAGCCCTGAGCTGGCCGCGGCCGTGGGCACTTTGCAGACCCTGAACCTTACGGACGCGATGTTCCTGATGATAGCCGGAAGCCTCTCCTCCATCGTCCCGGTGCCGGGAGGATTCGGAGCCTTCCACTTCATAGTCTCTTCGGCGATTTCCTACGTTTACGGCATCCCGGCGCAGTTCGGAATGATCTTCGCGACCCTGTCGCACGAGTCCCAGGCCGTGAACCAGATCCTGTGGGGATGCGTTTCCTGGATAAGTGAATCTTTACGAAAAACAAATAATCAATAAACAAAAAGAATTATGAAAGTCAAGAATTTATTCCTGATCGCAGCTGGCGTCTTTATGCTGACGACCACATTCACAGCGACCGCCAAGAAACTTCCTAAAGAGGTCAAGATGACCAAGGAGGTTCTCATGGACAAAATCAAAGGCGGCTGGGCCGGCAAGACCATCGGCTGCTCCTACGGCGGACCGACAGAGTTCAAGTACTCCGGCTTCATGAACGACGAGATCGAGATTCCGTGGCACGAGCACACGATCAAATGGTGGTTCGACAATGTCCCCGGGCTTTACGACGATGTCTACATGGACCTCACTTTCGTGGAGGTGTTCCAGAAGGAAGGCCTTGACGCTCCGATCGAGTCCTTCGCCAACGCGTTCGCCCATGCCCCATACCCGCTCTGGCACGCCAACCAGCTCGGACGCTACAACATCCTGAACGGTGTGATGCCTCCTGAGTCCGGCCACTGGCGCAACAACCCTCACGCCGACGACATCGACTTCCAGATTGAGTCCGACTACGCCGGTCTGATGGCTCCGGGAATGGTCAACACCTCGTCCTACTACTGCGACGAGATCGGCCACATGATGAACTACGGCGACGGCTGGTACGGCGGAGTGTATGTCGCCGCGATGATCTCTCTCGCATTCATCAGCGATGACATGAACTTCGTTGTCAATGAGGCCCTCAAGGCAATCCCTGCCCAGAGCAACTACTACAAGGCGATGGCTGATGTCATCAAATGGCACAAGCAGTACCCTAAGGACTGGCACATCACCTGGGCTTTGTTCAACAAGCACTATGGCTACGACATCGGCTGCCCGGACGGGGTTGACAACCAGTTCAACATCGACGCCGTCATCAACAGCGGCTACATCCTCATCGGTCTCCTCTACGGTGACAAGAACTTCTACCGCACCATCGACATCTCCACCCGCTGCGGCCAGGACTCTGACTGCAACCCTTCGTCGGCCGCCGGAATCCTCGGCACTATGGTGGGCTACAGCAACATCCCTGAATATTGGAGGAAGCCGTGCGAGGAGGTAGAGGACATTCCTTTCGTCTACACAGACATCTCCATCAACAAGGCCACTGAATATTCCCTCAGCCAAGCCCTTCAGGTGATCGAGCGTAATGGTGGCTCAATTGATGGTGACAATGTTACAATCAAGGTTCAGAAGCCGGAGGCCGTGCGCTACGAGAAGGCTTTCGAGGGGCACTATCCTCAAGGCAAGGTCAACGTCAAGAAGACCATCACAAATATCGGCCAGATCAAGTTCAAGGGCAACGGCATCGTTGTGAAGAGCCACTACTACAAGGGAGCCGGCTACAACGACAACACCGGTTACGTCGGCGAGGTCGAGATATACCTCGACGGCAAGCTCTCCGCTGTGGCCAAGAACCCTATCAAGGGCAACGGAGCGGCTCCGGACCTCTACTGGAAGTACGATCTTCCTGAAGGCGAGCACACTCTGACCTTCAAGTTCCTCAACAAGCAGGACAACATGAACATCGTCATCGACAACTATCTGGTATATTCAAGCAAGCCGAAGGTTGTAAATCACGTTGACGAATAGGAACATGAAGATATTCAGATTTTTAGCGGCAGCATCTGTTGCTTTGGCCTCCTTGGTTTCCTTCTCGTCCGAATCTTCGGCCAGGACGACATCCAAGGATCTCTACAAACAGTTCCAGAATCCGGACAGCCGCTACCGTCCGTTCGTGCGCTGGTGGTGGAACGGCGACCGCGTTGAGGCAGAGGAGCTTGTGCGTGAACTGCACATCCTCAAGGATGCGGGAGTCGGTGGAGTGGAGATCAATCCGATCTCGTTCCCGTACGGAGCTGACGCGATGGACACCAAGCCGCTCAAATGGTTGAGTGACGAATGGATAGACATGCTGAAGGTCGTGTTCGACGAGGCCGGACGCCTCGGAATGACCTGCGACCTGATCATCGGATCAGGATGGCCGTTCGGAGCGGAGACCCTGCCTCGTGAGGAGCGTGCCTCCGTGATGCTCACCTATGCGCAGAAGGTGACGGGGGGCGAGAGGTTTGAGATGTCCAAGTTCAATATATTCAAGAATATAGATCCCGGGGTGACGAAGGTGAACACCGGCCGTACTCCGGAACTTGTGTCGGTCTGTCTCGCTCCGGATCCGATCAACGACCTCAGCGAGGCGATTGATCTGTCGGGCAACATCGAAGGCGATGTGATCACTGTGGATGTACCGGAAGGCAACTGGCAGTTCTACGCTATGGTGAAGTACGATTCCTTCGCCTGCGTGATCAACGGTGCTCCGGGCGCGGCCGGTTCGATTCTTAACCACATGGATTCCACCGCCGTGCGTAACTATCTGGACCACATGGCCGACACGATCGAGGCCAGGCTCGGGCCTCTGTCGAAGCATCTCAGGGCTTTCTTCGTGGACAGTATGGAGCTTGAGGGCTGCAACTGGACGAGCGACTTCCCTGAGGAGTTCAAGGCTCGCAGAGGTTACGACCTGATGCCTTGGCTTCCGTTCACGATGTTCAAGGTCGGCAGACTTGGCAATGTGGAGAGCTTCGACTATGGCTCAAAGAAGGGCGATAAGTTCCAGGACCAGGTGAACCGTGTGCGTTTCGACTTTGAACTCACGAAGGCCGAGCTGCTCAACGAGCGGTACATGAACACGTTCCTCTCCTGGTGCAGGGAGAAGGGTGTGAAATCCCGCTCCCAGGCCTATGGCAACGGCTTCTTCATCGAGGAGTCTTCCCTTGGCCAGGACATTCCGGAAGGGGAGTCCTGGACGACCAACTGGCTCAAGCACAGGATCGGTGAGGAGATGGGCGACGAGGACTACCGCCGCGGACGCGCCTACACGATGATTGACAAATATGTCTCGTCGGCGGCCCACCTTACCGGCAAGCGTCTTGTCAGCGCCGAGGAGATGACCAACACCTACAAGGTGTTCACGACCAGTCTTGAGTTCCTGAAGGTCGGCTCCGACATGAGCGCGATCTCCGGCATAACCCATTCTGTTTGGCATGGTTTCAACTACTCCCCGCTTGAGGCCGAGTTCCCGGGCTGGGTTCAGTATGGAACCTTCCACAACGAGAGGAACACCTGGTGGCCTTACGTTAACAAGCTGAACGACTACCGCGCGAGGATTGCCAGCCAGCTCCAGAACGCTGATATGTACACCGACATCGCAATCCTCCCTGCCAACTACGATATGTGGAGCACGATGGGCGTGCAGACCGAGCCGTTCCCTGTGGCCTTGAATATTCCTTACACCTCCTTGATCTGGGAGGCCATCCACAAGAACGGCGGCGGAGCGGACTATGTCAGCGAGATCATCCTTCGCGACGCTACTGTCCGTAACGGCAAGCTCTGCTATGGGCCTAAGGAATATGGTACCCTGTTCATCGTTGAGGTGACAAGCACCACTCCGGAGACCTTGGCCAAGCTTGAGGAGTTCGTGAAAGGTGGCGGAAGGGTCTTCTGCATCGGAAAATATCCAGAGAAGTCACTGGGACTCAAGGATTTCGAGGCTCGTGACAAGCAGATCGCCGAGACTGTCGCGCGTTTGAAGGAGTATAAGGACAATTTCGTCCTGCTTGAGAAGCCTGCTGACGGGAAATATCTTGAATGGTACACCGGCGTGATGGAGAAGTACAATCTTCCTCACACTCTGACGATCAGCAATCCGGACAGGTTCCTGCTTCAGAACCAGTATGTTACTGACGACGGCAGCGATATGTTCCTCTTTATGAACGCTCACATGAGCGAGGCCCGTGAGACGGACATAATATTCCCGAAATCCGTGACCGCAGGGAAACACGCCTGGCTCTATGATCCGGCTTCCGGCAAGAGGTTCGTCCTTCCTGTCGGCAAGGACGGCAGGATGCATTTCCGTTTCGGTCCTTCCGAGACTTACCTGTTCGTATTCAACAAGATGGGCGGCAGCGCTCCGGCTTGGAAACAGCTTCCGCTTGACGGACAGGACGAGATTCAGGTGACAGGCGGGTGGGATCTCAAGATGCACCACACCTGGCCGGATTCAACCTGGACAGCCAGCCTCGACCAGCTTCAGGACTTCAAGGATATGAAGGACACCACGTTCAAGAACTTTATGGGGAAGGTGACCTACACGAAGACCGTGACACTGTCCGGAAAACTTCCTAAGTACTTGAATCTCGGCAAGGTGGCTGACATCTGCGAGGTTTGGGTCAACGGCAAACCGGCGGGGGTCAAGTGGTTCGGCGAGCGTGTGTATGACATTACCGGACTGCTCCGCCCGGGAGATAACACCATCGAGGTGAAAGTCACGACCCTTATGGGCAACTATATCCAGACCCTCAAGGACAACAAGGTGGCGCAGCGTTTTGTCATCAAACGCAAGCAGCCTTACGTCAGCGCGGGACTGATAGGACCAGTGAAACTATATTAATAAAACATTACTGATGAGAAATTTACTTGGAATCGCGGCCGCAGCGCTGCTCTTCGCCGGTTCGGCTCTCTCGCTTGGAGCCACGGACTTTTTCGCCCGTGATTTCGGTGCGAGGCCGGACGGGGTCACTCTGAACACCGCAAGCATCCAGGCTGCGATCGACTTCGCTTCCTCACGTGGAGGCGGTCGTGTCGTGCTAGACAAAGGGGACTACATTTCTGGTTCCATTTATCTTAAGAACAATGTCACCCTTCACATCGAGAAGGACGCCGCGCTTGTCGGTTCGTTGAATCCTTACGATTATGTGAAGGATCCGGACGCTAAATGGACCGCGCTTATCCTTGCCGTGAAGCAGGAGAACATCGGTCTGACGGGAGAGGGCGTCGTTGACGGCCGTGGCTTCGATGTCGGAGTCCGTTTCGTGGATTTCGTCCACATGGGGCTCATTGACGACAAGCTCGGCAACGACCGTGTCAACGAGACCATCAGGCCGGAGAATATCCATATGTACCTTTGCAACAACGTTACCATCAAGGACATCACCCTCAAGGATCCGGCTTGTTGGACACAGCAGTACGACAAGTGCCGTGGCCTCTTGATCGAGGGCATTACGGTTGACGCCAAGTGCTACTGGAACAACGACGGTCTGGACGTGGTGGATTGCAGCGATGTCATCGTGCGTGACTGCTACATCGACTCTTCCGACGATTCATATTGCTTCAAGAGCCACAGCAACGATGGCGTGAGCGAGAACATCCTTGTAGAGAACTGCGTCGGACGAAGCAGCGCCAACGGCATCAAGTTCGGAACCTACACCCGTGGCAAGTTCAAGCACTTCAGGTTCAAGAATATGACCATATTCGACACCTACCGCAGCGCCATCACCATCGCTACCGTGGACGGCGCCCAGATCGAGGATGTGGAGATCGACAGCCTCAAGAGCCTGAACACCGGCAACCCGATTTTCCTTCGTACGGGAACCCGCAATGTCAACGGCAGTCAGGTGCCTTGCCTTAAGGATGTGGTGATCAAGAATATGTATGCCGAGGTTCCGTTCGACAAGCCGGACGCTGGCTACAGCTATGAGGGCCCTGTCGAGGATCTGCCTCGCAACGTCTGCCCGAGCATTATCGCCGGTCTGCCTGGCCTTCGCATCGAGAATGTCCGTATGGAGAACATCGAGATTGTCTATCCGGGCCACGCCGATCCTGAATATGCCTACGCAGGTACCTCTAAGGAGGAACTTGACGCGATCGAGGAGCAGGAGACCCGTTACCCTGAGTTCTCCAACTGGAAGGAGCTTCCGGCATGGGGATTCTACATCCGTCACGCTGACGGCATTGTTTTCGACAACGTGAAGCTCACGGTTGACGGCGAGGATTACCGTCCGGCCATCGTGACCGATGACGTGAACGGCCTTCGTATGAAGAACCTTCAGATCAATCAGGAGACCGCTCCCAAGGGCAAGAAACAAATCATTACAAAGGACACCAAGAACATCAGGAAGAAATGAAAAGAATATTGTTATTGACGGCTTTGCTGCTGTTTTCTGTAATGGGATTCTCCCAGAATGTCTATAAGGCGTCCAATTTCGGCATCAAGAGCAATGGTGTCCATGACAACACCACGAGCATTCAGGGGGCGATTGATTTCATCGCCTCCAAGGGTGGCGGCACGCTTGAGTTCAGCGTGGGACGTTATGTCACGGGTGCCGTGCAGCTCAAGTCCGGGGTCAGCATCAGGCTTCGCGAGGGTGCTGTGATCGTGGGCTCGACGAACATCTATTCCTACAAGGGGCACAAGGCTATCTTCTGGGGAGAGGGTGTCGAGAATATGTCCATATTCGGCACCGGTGTGATTGACGGCCGTGGTCCTGCCCTTCTGGATGACATTGCCGCCCAGATCCGGATGAAGCATATTCCTGAGGATGCGGTCGTTCCGACGCTTGTCTATCTCAAGGACTGCAAGAACGTGATTCTCAAGGATTTCATCCTGCGCTACCCGGCCACAAAGGATGATCTTTACATCATCGAGGGGGGTAACGTCACCGTTGACGGCTGCTACTCGGATATGCGCTAAATATATTGACATACCCTCTCCTTGTCATATCAACTGGGAGAATGATTGTGGCCCCCGAACTTGCCAGTACTAGTGTATGATGGCAGGGGAAAAAAGGCAAATGGCTGATTTTGCACGTTACCAAAATCAGCCATTTGATTTTTCCCCTGCCGTTTGTTAATACATACTGGTGGAATTGATCTTTTTTGGGGGGTAATTGGGATGGTCAGAAAAAAAGAAAATCCAAAATTTTGCACGTTACCAAAATCAGCCATTTGATTTTTCCCCTGCCGTTCGTTAATACATACTGGTGGAATTGATCTTTTTTGGGGGTTAATTGGGATGGTCAGAAAAAAAGAAAATCCAAAATTTTGCACGTTACCAAAATTTTGGATTTTATTTTTCTGACCTGAATTTTTAAGACCGACATATCAGATGGTGGTTCTATGGGACTGCGATGGTTGTGAGTTCCTCGGTATCTATAATCTATTATAATCATGGAATCTTCGGTTGCTGAGCCTGTCGAAGCGATCGGAAGCTGGCAAACAACAAAGGTATCCACCTTGCGATGAATGCCCTGTTATATTCAATGAATATATTCTAGAACGAGAAGCTAAGGCCGCCTTGGATGGAGAACTGCCAGGATCTGGCTCGGTCCGTGAAGTCGCTTTCCGTGCCGGTTGGTGTGGTGTAACTTTTATTGTTGACCTCTCTGTAATTGTCTGTGATGAAGTAGTGCACTGACGGGAGGACGCTCAGTTTGAAGCGCCAGATGTTGAATGACAATCCAAAGCCGGCGTCGGCGGTGAGGCTGAAGCGGTTCTTGATGTACATATAGCTTTCTCCTTTGACTCCGCCGTATGTGCCGTGTCGAGGGGAATCATCATTTGGGCCGAAAATATATCCTGGGGTCAGGCCGGCGAAGAACTCGATTCTGTTGAACAGTCCGGTGAAGAAACTGCCGACGACATTATCTACTGTAGGGTTCTGGTTGTAATAGTACTTGTTGTGGTAGGCGTTACGCAAAGTGTTTTCCAGACCGTCCTCCAGTGTTTGTTTGAACGTGCGCCGTCCACTGCTCCAGGACACGGACAGAGGTAAGCCGAGGTAATCATTGATGTCCATATTCTCGAACATCCACTGCACTCCGCCGTGGAATCCAAACCCTTTGTCGTTGTACTTTCCGTAGGTGAGGCTCATAACCTCTCCTGAATTAGCCCTTGAATGTTCAATCGGAATTCTCACACCAGCCGTGAACCGGATGTCCTGATTGTCAGAATGCACCTTCTGAGCGGATGCCACGCTTCCCGTCAGCGAGATCACCGCCAACACCACAAGTAACTTTTTCATTTCATTGATAGTTAGTCAGGCCTCCAACCTATCCAAAGAATATGCCAGAGGCAATCCGTGGTTTGTCCGGTGAGAAGCCTTCCTGCCGGAGAAAATGGTCAAAATCTGCATTTCGTCCGGCAAAATATGGGTTCTGCCGGACAAGCGGATCAATAACAATAGTTTATCCGGTGAAAGGGCGTTTCACCGGATAAAGCGATTCCCTTAAGAGATAGTGCAAGGGACAGACGAAGCACTGGCGTGGTTACCAGATTGCCAGGGCTGTTTACTTGACTTTCAGCGGCAGGGGAGTGAGGTCGGAGTCTGATGAAGAGGAGCCGAGGAGGATGGTGAAATCTCCCGGTTCGACGGACCACTTCTCGGAGACACCCCAGCACTGGAGCATCTCAGGTGTGATGTCGAACTCGACCTTGGTGCTTTCACCGTTCTTGAGGCTGATGCGACGGAATGCTTTCAACTCCTTGACCGGACGGGTCACGGAACCATATTCGTCACGGATGTAGAGCTGAACCACATCATCGCCGTCGTACGGGCCGTTGTTGGTGACGGTCACGCTGGCTTTGAGCGATTCGGAGACTCCGATTTCTGATTTTGAGAGCGTTGCGTCTGAATATTCAAACATGCTATAACTCAATCCGTAACCGAATGGCCAAAGGGCTCCGGTCTCGTTGGTGGCGAACAGGCGGGAATATTGCGAATGCTTATAGTTGTAAACAGTCTGGACCTGTCCTACGTTGCGAGGCACTGTCACAGGCAGTTTGCCGGAAGGATTCACCTGACCGGTCAGCACCTCGGCGATAGCCTGTCCACCCATCTGACCTGGTTCCCAGGCGTTCAGAATGGCGTTGGCATTCTCTTTAGCCCAACCGATGCTGAGTGCCCTGCCCGTCATCAGCACGACAACGGTCGGCTTGCCGGAAGCCACGACGGCCTCCAAAAGCTGTTGCTGCATCCCCGGAAGGCTGAGGTCGTCACGATCGCAGTTCTCACCGCAGGTGCGACCGAAAGCTGAATATCTCTGCGAATTCTCACCGACCACTACGATGTTAACGTCAGCCGCAGAGGCCTTGAAACGAGCCATCTGGACACCTTTTGCATTGACATTCGAGATCTTGCCACCGAAACATAGCGTGTCGATCGAGACGTTAGGCATAGCGGCCTTGAGACCGTCCAGAACCGTGATGACATTATCGTCTGATTGCGGCACTGCCCAGTCACCGAGAATGGTCTGGCTGTCAGCGTTCGGCCCGACGACGAAAACCCGGCGTGGATTCTTCAGCGGAAGCGTCCCGTCGTTCTTCAGCAGCACAAGTCCCTGACGAGCTGCTTCAAGGGCTGTCTGACGATGCTCGGCGGCACCGTCCAGGACCTCAGGAATCTCCGGTATAGGATGCTCGAAGAGTCCAAGGGCGAACTTCACGGACAGAATCTTGCCGGCGGCCTGGTCGATGCGGGACTCCGGAATCCTGCCGGATTTCACGGCTGCGACCACAGCCTCGAAATATTTATCACCCTGCATATGCATATCAATTCCCGATTCCACGGAAACTACGAATGCCTCGGTCGAGTCCGGTACCCAATGATGCATGGAATGAAGCCTCTCAATGTCCATCCAGTCACTGACCACGAATCCGTCGAATTCCAATTCATCACGAAGCAAATCATTGAGCAGCCACTTGTTACCGTGGCATGGAATCCCGTTGATCTCGTTATGTGCCGCCATCAACGTCCCGACTTTAGCGTCACGGATCGCCGCCACAAACGGAGGCAGATAAAGCTCACGCAACTTGCGCTCGGAGATATCCATCGGCGCTGCGTTCAGTCCACCGGCCGGCTCGCCACCCGCGATCAGATGCTTGGCGCAAGCCACCACGTGATTCCCTGAATATTTCCCGTCACGCCCTTGAAATCCCCAGATGGCATATTTCCCCATCTCGGAAGTCAGCAGCGCATCCTCGCCGAACGTCTCGCCCATCCTTCCCCAGCGGGCGTCACGGGCGATGTCCAGATTAGGAGCGAATGTCCAGAACAACCCCCTCTGACGCATCTCAAGCGCGGTTTCCTCTCCGATCTTCTCCATCAGTTCCGGATTGAAAGTGGAAGCCATGTTGATGTTCGTAGGATAGACCGTGCACCCTTCGATCAGCGCGTTCCCGTGGATCGCGTCGATCCCCAGCAGCAGCGGAATCCCCAACCGGCTCTCCTGAGCCAACTTCTGAAGCGCCACCGCCTCCGTGGAAGTCATCACGTGCAGGAACGCTCCCACTTCCCCTCTGCGGACTTTATCGGACAAATCCTTGTTGCCCAGGTTCTCGTCGGTAGCGTCGATGTTCTTGCGAGCCGATCCCTTCCCCGGCTCCACATAGCACGGCGCCACATACTGGCACATCTGCCCGACCTTCTCCTCCAGCGTCATCTCCTTCAGCAGCAACGATGCCCTTTCCTCCGCCGTAAGCGAAGCGTCCCGCCAGTCCTTTCTGGCGCACGACATCACCACCGCAGCAAGTCCTAATACTATCGCGATTCTTTTCATATTCAATAATAAACTCTTTTTGCCGCGAGGCGCTTCCCCCGAGGGACCATTCACCCGGACAGGGCGCGAAGCGCAGGTCTCACGGAAGTATGCGCCTCGCGGCAAAACCTAACTGTTATAAAGCGGCAATAGCCAACTATAGTAAAGTTTCAAAAATCAAACTATCTAACAGAGACAACGATCTTCTCGCTAATGCCAACCTTCCCCGCTGACAGACAGACCATTCCGTCCTCGTAGCTCCAATCCTCAACCGCCACACCATTGACAGAAACCGAAGCCGGACGCGAATCCCTCTGGATGCGGAAGGAATATTCCCGCTCCGAAGGCATTCCCTTGAACGATCCCTGAACCGGGTTCACAACAACCTCTACACCGCCATCCCTCTCATGCGACTCGAACAGCGTCGAGGCGATACCGCCGTTCTCATATTCATAAGACTCTCCGTCGTCGTCAAGCATCGTGTACGCGCTGTCCCCGTGAGGATAGACTTTCAGGATGACGCGGTCGAACGGACGCGCCCCAAGATATTCAACATCAGGCTGCGTCGGAATGATCGCGCCCTCGCGGATGAAGAGCAGCCCCGCGCGGTCGGAAGGATATTCACGGGTGAAGGTCTCCCCCTTGCTGACAATCTTCTCGCCGCTCCAGGCGTCCGTCCAGGTTCCCTTCGGCAGGTAAATCTCGTTAGTGAATATTCCCACGCAGAAATTGTCGCCGAACATGTACTGGTAGGTCATGTCATCGCAGTTGCGGTCGTCCGGGAAGCAAAGCGGCATGGAGCGCACGATCGGCATACCGTTCTGCGCCGCCTCAAGCGCCATCGAGTAGATGTACGGAGCCAATGAATATCTCAGCTTGACGTAGAAGCGGTAGATGTCCTGCTCCTCCTTGGCGTAGTAGAACGGATGCATCATCGAGAACCAGCTGTTGATCTGCACCCAAGGCAGGAAGAGACCGAAATGGAGTCCCTGCATCTCAAGCTCGCGCGGAACGCTCATCACGTCGCAGGAGGTGTTGAGGAATCCGCTCATGCCGAGGTTGAGCTGGTCGTACAGAGCGGTTTTGCCTCCGCCGTTGTCGCCGGAGGTCGAAGCTGTCCAGCGCTGTGTTCCGGACCAGCCTCCGCAGTAGTGATGCCATGTGCGCTTACCGTTGTACTTGCGGCCAAGCTCACGCATCTGTTTCGGGAGCAGAACCTGGTTGAGGTTGTGCATCTCCTTGTCGGTGCGTCCGTTGTAATATTCCCAGTTCGTGTGGTTGTCGATCGTTCTGGCAGGATCCAGCTTGAATCCCTCCACACCTTGATCCATGAACACGGTCAGGTGATCCATCCAATGCTCCTGGCCGGAAAGCTTGCCGCCCGTGCGCTCGGCGATGATGTCCTCCTCCTGGATGCTGAGGTCATACTCCTCGCAAAGCCAGAGTCCGAGGTGGAAGCCCATGGAGCGCAGCTTGCCGATGAAGAGGCGGTTGTGCATCGTCTTAGGGTACTGATCCTGAAGCCAGTAAGGTTCCGGAGAGAACCTGTCGTAGTTCCATTTCTTCTTGGTCGAGAAGTCGTAGCGCTTCTCCATCCACTGAGGCTCAAGCCAGAACACGTCGCAAGGCACGTCGAACTGGCGGAAGCGCACGGCATCGTTCAGGATGTCGAACTGCTCCTCGCGCATGTTCGGTCCGAAGCAGAGTCCGTAGGCCCATTTCGGCAGGACATAGGTACGGCCCGTGACAAGGGTATATTCATTAAGGACCGCCGGCATATCCTTTCCCATCATAAGGTAGAAGTCGGCCTCGTCGAAGGTGTTGATGATGTTGAACATGGTCTTCTGGCGGTTGCCGATGTCGAAGAAGCTCTTGCGGGTGGAGTTGTTGTAGATGCCCCAGCCGCGGGAACTCATCATAAACGGCATCGGGATCTCGGTCTGCTGGTAGGTCGTCCACATCCTGAGGAACTCGCCCCTGTGCTGGATGTGGTCGCGGCTGGTGCTGCCGCCGCCGTAGAAGCGCTCGCCGTCCTCCATCGTGATGCTGAGGATGCTGACAGCGTCCGCCGCCGGAATCTCGTGCTTATCGACCTCTCCGAATTTCCCGTTGTCGTCGCCGATGATGCCTCCGCCGTTGTCAGCGACCTTCAGATCGGCGTATTTCTCGTTGATGAATGACCTCATCTCGCCGCAGAGCCCTTCCTTCTCAGGCAGGAACCTAACCTCACGGATCACCTTCCCGCCTTTGGCATCCTTCACGGTCATCACTCCCGTCTTCTTGTTGATGGCCAATGAATATTCCGGAGTCTTCAGCGTCCAGACCCCTCCCTTGTCGGAAATGTCGGTCTTGACCTCACTCCAGTCGGTCTTGATGAGCTCGTAGCGCTCCATCAGGGACTCGGTGAAATCCTTCCTCGGAGACACCTTGATCCTGAATATGCTCTCGGAGCATGCCTCCACACTGACCGTGAGGCCATCATTGATCTTAACTTTGTGGGCCGGGTTCGCCTGGGCGATAAGTGTCATCGCAAAACAGGCGACGGCAAGCAGAATTTTCTTCATTCGTCGTTGTGGTTTTATTTCAATCTTACAAAGATAATCGTTTTTTCTGTCGCATAGGGTTTTATTTTTGGCATAATTCCATAGAAAATGCCGAAATTTGCCTGCGGAGCAAAACATCACTCAATGACTGAAAAGTTCACAAGAATAATCACCTCTTCTGAGGAAGGAAGTCTGGAGCGCCAGTGCGGCGATGTTCTCGGCAGGATCGGCAATGAATATGTCCCTGTCAGTGTCGTCTACTTCTTCGCCGCCTCGGGGACGGAGGCCTACCTGTCGTGTGACAGGATTCTTCGTTCTATGACATCCGCAGCGTTTCCGGAATGTCCGCTGGTCAGCCTTGTGGCGCAGAGGCCGATGGAAGGCCGGCTTGTGGCCGAGGTTGTTTACTTGAAGGATGTCGGGGAGGTCGAAAGGCACGGTGACTATCTTGTCATTCGCTCCGGAGAATGCTCCGAGCTTCTTACCGGGGCCATTGGTTTCCCGTTGGCCGCAGACACCGGGGAGCAATCCCGCAAGGTGTTCGCCCGAATCAAGGATGTACTTGACACCGAGGGCTTTGCGGTCTCGCAAATCGTCCGCCAATGGAACTACATCGAGAGCATCACCGCCGTGAACGGGGGAGTTCAGAACTATCAGTTGTTCAATGATGCGAGATCCGCTTTCTATGCCGGAGCCGATTGGTCGGACGGGTACCCGGCGGCGACAGGGATAGGCTGTGACGCCGGAGGGGTTATGGTTTCTGTGTATGCGGTGAAGGGATTCGATGGGGTGTCCAAGCCTGTTGACAACCCGTTGCAGATTCCCGCTCACAGATATTCAGAAAAGGTTCTTGCCTCCGGGAAGGAAAGTGTCCGCACCACCCCTAAGTTTGAGAGGGGAAGGCTTCTTGGGAATGTGATGTTCGTGTCGGGGACCGCGGCGATAAGGGGGGAAAGCAGCGATTTCTCCGAGGATCCTGTGGCGCAGGCTCACGGGGCGATTGATGTCGTGGAGAGTTTAGTGTCTCCGGAGAACATCGCCTCTGGATGTGAAGCTTTTGACTTTGAGATGATTCGGGTCTATGTTCGCCGTCCGGAGGATTTGAAATGCGTCAAGGGTGTGTTCTCGGATCATTTCAAGGATGTTCCGACGCATTTTCTCGTGGCCGATGTGTGCCGTCCGGAACTGCTTTTAGAACTGGAGGGAGTCGGGCGCATAGTTTAAGGTCTGTCTGGACGGTTGGTTCACGCTTTTCGTAGGCCCGCTTTTCGTAGGCCGATTGTAACTGTAAAATCATTATCTTTGTACTCCTTGGATCATTTATCACCGGAGTATGAAGCGGGTTAAGTATAACAATCTCATTCTTGCGCTCGTAGGCTTTGTCTGCGCGGCCTTTTTCGCCTTCTACTTTTGCTCCTCTCAGAAGTGGGTGCTGCTTTTCAGAGGGCATCAGGAGATGTTTCTCTTTGACTGGACGTACATCAAAGGCATTCTGCTTCATCCTGGGGGGCTTGCGGAACTTATCGCTAAGTTTTTAGTGCAGTTCTTCACTGTTGGCTGGGTCGGGCCTGCGGTCACGCTTGTGACACTTGGGCTGAACGCCTGGATGGTCTGGAGGATAATGGAGCGGACCGCCTGTACGGGGGGACGATTTGCTGAATATGGAGACGGGGCGCTTGGGCAGGCTCAGTCGCTTCGACAGGTTGGTGTGGTTCGACAGGCTCACCAACCGGTCGAACCACAGCGACCGGAGGGGGAATCTCGGAGGCCGGTGGTGTGGGGAATATTCCCGCTATGTCTGTTGCCGTCGGTGTTCTTAGCGGTGTCGTTGCTGGACTACTACAGTTTTTATCAAGGGCTTATCGCCTACGTCGCGGCGGTCTTCTGCCTGATGGAATATTCCAAGATCAAAAGCGACCGTGTCCCGCTGATAGCGGGCTGCGCTATGACGGTCGGGCTTTTCTTTTTAGCAGGGTCGGTGGCTCTGCTGTTCGCCGTGCGGGCGCTGCTGTTCGATATATTCGTAAAACGCAGAAACGCTTTGCTCTCAGTTGTTTATCCCGTGCTGAACATCGCTCTTGGACTTTTGATGATTCACTCTGGGCAGATCGCCACCATTCTTGACGCGTTCACGCCGAGGATGTACTACGAATTAGACATCCTGAAGATGCCGGAGATTCAGTTCGTCAGCTGGGTGATGCTGTCCGTGTGCATATTCATCGCCGCCGTTTCCCGCAGGATCATAGTGAAGGGGGGCGTGGCGAAGGTCGGTGTGAGCGTTCTGTGCGCGGTTGTGGTCATCTTGTCGCTCGTGTCGTTCACCGACGCTTACAAGTCTGACGCGAAGACGAGGCTCTACAGGCTGGAGTGCCTTGCCACGAACGAGGACTGGGACAGAATCCTCAAACTGTACGGTAATGACGTACGGTCGCAAGCCGAGGCTAATTACAGGAATCTCGCATTGGCTCGAAAGGGGTTCCTTGTCGAGGATCTTTTCAAGTACCGTCAGAACGGGCCGCTTTCGCTGATCTGCGACGTGAAATCCCAGAACGACATCGACTTGCTGAGGCTCAGCAGGGTACTCTTTGCGATGGGGAATATGGCGGCGGCGCAGAGCACGGCCTTCAACGCCGACCAAGCCTTTGGAGACCACGTCCCGTCGATGCTGCGGATGGTGCTTCAGATAGACCTGATGAGAGGGTCGTATGCCACGGCGGGGAAGTACATAAGGCTGATGGAAAAGTCATTGGGACATTCCGAATGGGCAACTTCTCAGAGACGTTTCTTAGGTGATGACGAGGCGGTTATGAATGATGAGCTGCTCGGAAACGGAAGGCGTGATCTTCAGTGCGAGGACGCTTTCGTGCTCTACACCAACCCGATGGACGACCTGTTCAGAATAGTCGATGCCAATCCGTCTGACCGGATGGCGATGGAATATGCTCTCTCTTATCTCCTGCTGGCCAAGGATATGGACAATGTCGTGGAGTTTGTGGCGAAGCATTACGGAGATCCGGCGCTGCGTGAGCTTCCGGCTCCGGTTCAGGAATGTCTGCTTTTCTATTCGGACTATTACGGGACGATGGATGTGGACTTCGCCGCCAGCCACGGAATGCCTGCCGAGGAGGTCGCGCGTCGTCAGTCCTATAATTTAGACTGGTGTCTGGCGCACGGAGTCACCTCAGAAAGCCTTGCCGGATTTCAATCCTTCAAGGAGAGGTACGGCAAAGCCTTGCGGAGTTCTGATCCGAAATCCTCTCTGTCTTCTTTCAGGAACACGTTCTGGTACTATCTTCTGTTCACTCAAATCTCTGAAAACTAATGAAAACCATACGTTTGACATCATTGGCTCTGACATTGCTTCTTGTCGTTTCTTGCGGCAGAAAAGTCAGCGTTTCCGAAACATCTGAGGACACTCCGGAAATCTTTCCGGACTACGCCGGGGTGACAGTTCCTGTCAACATCGCTCCTCTTAATTTCTCTTATGTCGGTTCGGACGAGCCGGCGGTTTTGATTGTCAGCGGCAAGTCCGGAGACCGTCAGATAAAGGGAAAGGAAGGCCTTTTCTCTTTCCCTTCGAGGACCTGGAAAAGTCTTATGGCCGAGAACTCGGGGGATGACATCACACTCACCGTCGCAGTCAAGAGAGGGGAGAAGTGGGTGTCGCTCAAGCCGTTCACAATCAGCGTGTCGCCGGACGAGATCGATCCGTACCTCTCCTACAGGCTCATCCCTCCCGGCTATCAGGCTTGGAAGAAGATGGGGATTTACCAGAGGTGTCTGGAGACATATTCACAGACCGCTGTTTTCGAAAATTCGCTGACCGGAGGCAACTGCGTCAACTGTCACACCTATTGCCAGAGGGATCCCTCCAGAATGCTTTTCCATGCGAGATCCGAGTTCGGCGGGACAGCGATGATCCTGAATGACAAGGTCGAGAAACTGAACACCAAGACCGATTCCACCATCAGTGCCCTTGTCTACCCCTACTGGCATCCTTCGGGGAAATATGTCGCTTTCTCGGTCAACAAGACGAACCAGAACTTCTTCAGCCACAATGAGAACCGCATCGAGGTCTATGACTCCGAATCTGACGTGGTAGTCTATGACGTGGAGAGCCACGAGATCTTCTGGTCGGCGCTGACCCGCTCTGAGGACTCGTTCGAGACCTTCCCGACCTTCTCGCCAGACGGACGTAGCCTTTACTTCTGCTCTGCCAAGGCGGTCTCGCCGATGCCAGATGAATATTCAAAAGTCAAGTACAGCCTCTGCCGCATTGACTTCGACCCCGAGAGCGCCACGTTCGGCGATGCGGTGGACACGCTCTACAACGGAGCGGCGAACGACAGAAGCGTCTCATTTCCAAGAATATCCCCTGACGGCAGATTCCTTGTCTTCACTCTTTGTGAATATGGCAACTTCTCAATCTGGCACAAGGACGCCGACCTCTGGGCCGCGGATCTTTCGTCCGGTGAGATATTCCCGCTTGACGCAGCCAATTCCGACGATGTGGACAGCTACCATTCGTGGAGCGGCAACAGCCGTTGGCTGGTCTTCAGCAGCCGTCGTCTGGACGGCCTTCACACAAGGCCTTTCATCTGCCACATCGACGGTGACGGCAAGGCTTCCAAACCTTTCCTTCTCCCTCAGAGAGACCCTCTGGAGTACTACGAGTCCCAGATGAATTCCTACAACCTTCCCGAACTGATGGAACGCAAGGCCACAGTCAATCCCCACGACATCGCCACCGCCCTACGAGACACGCCCGGTACGGATGTAATTTTTCGTAAATAGTTGTTTCTTAATATAATAAAAGCGCTGGCCCTTGAGCCAGCGCTTATCGTGTCTGTCAAGCAGTCAGACTACTTGCTGTTGTCGTAGGTACCGTTGTCCCAACCGATGTTCTGAGGGATCTGGCTTCCGGTGTTGGACTGGATGAATCCGTTAGGAAGCGGGAACACATAGTCGTAGTCGTGGATGTTAGGACGAACGATTCCGTCTGTCGAGTTAGGGTAGTTCCAACCGTACTTCTTAACTCTGTTGACAAGGACATTGCCGTAGTTGAGGGAAGCGAGGTTAGGGTTGTTGGACAGACGAGAGAGTGTCACGCGGCGATGCTCTTCACCGAAGAGTTCACGGGCGCGTTCGTCGAGGATGTAGTCGAGGGTGACATCGGAGGCTGAGCAGTCAGCTGCTCCGGCGCGTTTCCTGAGGGCGTTGATGTCGTTGGCGGCGTTGACCTTGTCACCCTTGCCAAGGTAAGCCTCGGCGCGAAGCAGGTAGGTCTCTGCCACACGGGCGATATACCAATCGCAGTTGTACTGCTGCCATGTCGGTCCTGAAGACTCTGTTCCGCGCTTGTCAGTCGAGAACTTCCAAAGGCGTGGCCAGTAGCCTACAGTGTCGGCAGGAGTAAGCGTGTAGGACGGGTACAGTCTTGCGACGTCGGCGATGGCCTGAGGCCATGTTTTTTCGCCGCTTGGCTGCCAAACGTTGTGCTGGATCATGGTCTCTGATCCACGGAAATCATTCTTGTCGTTCCATACATTGTAGATGAAGAAGTTTGTAGGACGCATAGCCGGGCCGTAGACTCCGATTGTTCCGATTGAGTCAGGACGGGCGGAGCTTGCCTCGGTCTTTCCGTCGGCGAAATAGAAGCCGCCGTCACCGAATATTCTTACATTCTCCTTGCCGTCGATGGTCTTGCGGGTGTTGTTGGAGCGGATCCAGTTGGAGTTGATCGCAGCCTCTGCCTGGTTGTAACGGCATCTCCACCAAGAGTTTCCGCCACCACCGGTGCTGTAGGTACCGTAGTTGAACTGAGCTACCCAGATGGCCTCGTTGTTGCCGTCCTCAAAGTTCTGGTTGCCAATCTGGAAGAGATCCCAGTAAGGGTTGAGTGAGTGGCCGTAACGGTCGGTTGACTCATCCTTGCGCTGTCCGTAGCGGGCTGTCATAAGGTGGTAGTCACCGTCGGCTCCGCTGATCACTCTTGTGGCGGCCTGGATCGCCTCGTCGAATTTTCCGAGAGTGTTGCAGATCTCGGCGAGGTAGTGGTCAGCCGCTGCTTTGGTGACGCGGCCTGTGGCTGAAGCGACCTGAGGCAGATTCTCGCTTGCGAACTTGAAGTCCTCGTAGCACTGCTCCCAAACCTCTGTACGGGTGTTTCTCGGGAAGTCAAGACAAAGTTCCTCGGTAGGCTCTGTCACGACAGGCACTCCACCGTAGAGACCGGCAAGGTTGCGGTAGAACCAACCTCTGAGGAATCTTGCCTCGGCGAGGCACTCGTTCTTCTGAGTCTCGTTGTTCCAGTTGAGTTCCTTGGTGTTGATGGTCTGGATCACCTTGTTCATGTCATAGATGACGTAGTACTGGTTCCTGAACCAGTGATCAATAAAACCATCATTGCCATTGTAGCCGTTGTCCCAGTTGCCACCGCCGATTCCATTGTTGTTGGTGGTGGTGAACGTGTCAAGGCCGCAACCCATTAGCAGCCAAGAGCAAGAGTTGTGCATTACTCCAAGCAGAAGGTACTGCACTCTGGCGTAGCCATAGTTGATGGCGAGCTCAACGTCGGCAGGGCTGTTGTAGAAAGTCTTCGTGTTGAGAGTGTAGGACTTTTCCTCAAGGAAATTCTTGTCGCTCTCGCAACCCGTCACAGCGAGCGTCGCGATGGCGGCCGCTGTCGCAAGAATATATTTTCTAATCTTCATAACGCTTTCTGATTAAAATGTGATGTTGGCTCCGAGGGATACTGTCTTGTAGGTAGGTGTCGAGCCGTAACGTGTACTTGACATATCAGCGGCGACAGTTCCTCCGTTCTCAGGATCAAGACCTGACCATCCTGTGATGGTGAAGAGGTCGGTGGCTGAAACGTAGAGACGCAGACCCTGGATCTTCGCCTTACGGAGAAGCTTCGTGTTGAAGTTGTAGGACAGAGTGAGATCCTTCAGCTTCAGGAAGCTGCGCTGATTCCAGTAGTTGTAGCCATAAGGGTTGCCGTAGCCGTATCTCGGATACTTGTCGGAGTGGTTCTCCTCAGTCCAAGGGTTGATGTCAAGCTGGTTGTCGGTAGTTCCGATGCCGAAGCCGTTAGGATCGTAGCCGAGGAAGTGCTTGTCGTTGCCCTGCATCCAGCGGAAGCTGAAGTAGAGAGAGAAATTCTTCCAGCTGAAGGTGTTGCCAAAGTTGACGGTGAAGAGAGGATCCATATCTCCGATCCAGTCCTTGTCGGCTGTGGTGATCTTTCCGTCATCGTCGATGTCCGCGAACTTGAGGTCACCAGGCTGCGCGTCAGGCATAATCACTGTTCCGTCTGAACTCTTGTAGTTTTCGATCTCCTCCTTGCTCTGGAAGATTCCAAGAAGCTTGTAGTCCCAGGCGGAGGTGATAGAGTGTCCTGGCATCAGGGCGTAATTTGAGTCGTAGCCTGTCTTTGTGACACCGGCGACATCAATGTTGTTGTTGTCGTCGAACAGCTTCACGATCTTGTTGCGGTTGAGGTCGAAGGTGAGGTTGCTCTCCCAGTTCAGCGTGTTCACGCCGTCACCGTTGAGGTTGACAGAATGGAGAGTGATCTCGACACCTCTGTTGGTCACCTTGCCGGCGTTGGCGTCCACTGAAGGGAATCCTGCGACGTAAGGGATTGACCTGTTGAGGAGCTGGTCTGTGGTCGCTGAAGTGTAGACATCGACTGTGCCGTCAAGTCTTGAGCCGAGGACAGCGAAGTCAAATCCGAGGTTCCACTTGGAAGTGGTGGCCCAGGTAAGGCTCTTGTTCTCAAGTCCGTTGACATAGAGGGCGTAGACGCTCTGCTCTCCGATCCATGTGTAGGTCTTGTTGATTCCGGCGATGGTGGAGTAGGCGGCCACGGCGCTGGATCCGTTCTGACCCCAGGAAAGACGGAGTTTCAGGAAGTCGAGCCAGCTTACATCTTTCATAAAGTTCTCGTTGCTGAGTGTCCAGGCGGCAGACGCTCCGAAGAAGTCACCCCACTTGTTCCCGTCAGCGAAGGCTGAGTAACCGTCACGACGGTAGTTACCTGTCAGGTAGTAGCGGTTGGCGTAGTTGTAGTTGATTCTGCCAAGATAGGAGATTCTCTGCCAGCTGGTTCTCTGACGGGCGGCCTGCAGATTGCTGGCGTTGGACAGATCCAGACCATAGGTTCCGAGGTCAGCGGCGGCAGGAATGTCGAATTCGCTGAAGTCGATCCTGATGGCTTCCTGGTTGTAGGCCTCGCGTGTGTAACCTACAAGAGCGTCGAAGTGGTGCTGCTTGATGTCGGTCGTGTAGGTGAGAATGTTGTCGATGTTCCAGTTTGACGTGTGGTAGTCGCGGACATAACCTTTGGCGCTTCCGACATATTTATAAGGATTGGCAAGGTCGCTCTCCACTCTCGTGTCAAGGTAGAGCTGAGGGTTGTTGAACAGATCCTGCTGTGAGGTGTTGCGCTGGGCATTGAGGGTCAGCTTGTACTGCAGTCCTGGAAGGAACGGGAAGTCGATCTGGGCATAAGCCACTCCGCCGATGTTGTAGTTGACGGTCTGGTTGTCAGTCCAAAGGTAGCTGGCGTTCTCGCGTCCCCAGAGCGGGTTGACCTTGTCCTCGCCTGTAGGGTTGGAGTTGATCCAGTCCTCGTAGCCGGCGATGTTGGCGTGGGTGTAGGAATATGGACTCATCCAGGTCGCGGACTGCATCGAAGGGGTGCATCCCCAGCTCTTGGCTCCGAGGTAACGTCCTGTGAGACCTACGGTGAGCCAGTCGGCCACCTTGGTGTCCACCTTGGACATCACGTTGAACTTGCGGTAGTTGTCGCCCTTGAGCACACCTCTGGTCCTGTCATAGCCGCCGGAGATGTAGTAGGATGTGGCGTTCTTCCTTCCGGAGATGCTCAGGCTGTAGCTCTGTGAAGGAGCGCTCTGTGAGATCTCGTCGAACCAGTCCACTTTCTTTCCGCTGTTGTAGACCTCAAGCTCGCGCTCTGAGAACACCGTTCCAGGGATAGCCTGATCCTTATCGGTGACCTTGCCGACGGCTTTCATCGCAAGGAAACGATGCTCGATGAAAGTCTGGTCATCGGTCTGCATCCGTGGTCTGCGTCCCCATCTGTTGAACTTAAGGTCGGCGTTGAAGTTGACGGTCGGCTTGTCGGAGCGTCCGCTCTTGGTCGTGATGACGATCACACCGTTGGCGGCGCGGGATCCGTAGATGGCCGCTGAGGAAGCGTCCTTCATCACGTCGATGCTCTGGATGTCGTTGGTCTGGATCTCCTGAATGGAACCGTAGAAGATCGCTCCGTCGACAATGATCATCGGGGCGTTGGTGCTTTCAGCACTTGCTGATGTGCTTGAAGGGATCGTGTTACGTCCACGAAGGGTCATCGTGCTGAGGTTGCTTCCCGAAGCAGAGTTCGTAGGAAGGTAGTGGAGACCGGCGACCTTACTTGACAACGCCACGAATGCGTTAGGGTTAGGCAGGTTGGCGATGTCCTTGTTGCTTCCGTAGTTGACGCTTGCGATGGCTCCGGACACGTCCTTCTTGCGGGCTGTGCCGTAACCTACGACGACAACCTCGTCGAGAAAGTTGGAATCATCGGTCAGAACGACATTGATGAGCTTCTGTGAGCCAACAGTTACTTCCTGTGTGGCGTAGCCGATGGATGAGAAGACCAGAACTGCGCCGGACTTCACATCCGGGAGGCTCCAGGAACCATCAAGTTCTGTCATAGTTCCGGTGGTCGTCCCCTTGACGAGGACATTCACACCTACGAGTGGATCACCAGTCTTGTCCGTGACCTTACCGGAGACAGACGACTGGGCGAATGCCTGCGCCCCGATTGTCAGGAGCACAAGCAGAGTCGTAATTAATCGTTTACCCATAACTGCTTTTTATAATGGTTTTGTTAAACTACTGATTTAGCAAAATCACAAAATCATAAATATTGTACATAAAGCGCAAATATAAAACTAATAGTAGAATATATCGGAAAATTTTTGGTGAAAGTACTTTGAAAAATGTTCCTGCCCTCCTGTGTCGTGTCCTGATTTTCAATCGGATTTTTATCAAATCAGTAGATTGACAAATTATGAGACCGCAGTATGATTTTGGTCATAAATTTCACATTACGAACCTATTTTGCGCTGTTTTGCGAAAAGGTTTGCGTAAAATTTTAGGTATAAATCAAATTTCAAAGTATTTTTATCAATATTTCAAAAAAGCGGGGGATAATATTCCTTACTTTTGCCAATGTTTTTGGTTTAAATGTCACAGAATAATAGCACAAGGTAAACTATGACCATACTCGTACTTGCTTCTGCCGTTTTACGCTGCCGCCGGCTTGTCCGGCAATATGTCCCCGCATATTCGTGACACTGTTGCAATCCACTTGACAAGACTGATTGAGAAAATCACAAAACCATTATTTTTAAAATAACAGTTTATGGGTAAACGTTTTTTCACAGCTTTGCTTGCGCTTCTGCTTATTGGGGTGCAGGCGTTCGCCCAGTCCGCCGTGTCCGGAAAGGTCACGGACGAGGCTGGGGAGCCTTGTGTCGGCGCTAATGTCCTCATAAAGGGCACCACGACCGGCACAATGACAGACTTGGATGGTAACTACAGCCTGCCTCACGTGAAGCAGGGCTCTATCCTCGTCTTCTCCAGCATTGGTTATAGCACACAAGAGGTCAAAGTAGGAACCTCATCCGTAATCAATGTGGTCCTTCAAAGTGACAATAGATTCCTCGATGAGGTTGTTGTTGTCGCCTACGGTACTCAGAAAAAGAAAGATGTGACCGGTTCCATCACCGATGTGAAGTCAGACATCGTCGCCATTCAGAACACGACCACGGTCTCCAGAGCACTGGAAGGAGCCGCTCCAGGCCTTCAGGTCTCAATGGTCGATGGCCAGCCTGGTTATGACATGGCTATCCGTCTGCGTGGTGTCAGCTCCACCAACGGAGCCTCTGCCGCCGCCCTCGTCGTGATCGACGGTGTGGCCCAGCAGACCAACTCCACTTATGAGAACCCTCTTTCCCAGTTGGACCCTAACGACATAGCTTCCGTGACTGTCCTCAAGGATGCGGCGTCAACCGCTCTTTACGGATCAAGAGCGGGTAACGGTGTCATCCTCATCACCACCAAGAGAGGCTCCGAAGGCAAGTCAAAGATCTCCTTCCAGAGCCGCTGGGGATGGAACTCCATCGGAAACTACAACGTCAACTCGATCGACACCGCCGCTGAGTATTATGAATATGCCTGGCAGTCAATCTACAACTCTTACCGTTACGGCGTGAACGGAACCGGTCTTCCTGGAGTTGATGCGAACGGCAACTACTACACAAACATCGCCACTCCGAACCACACAGACGAGGAGGCAAGGCTATTTGCCAGCCAGCACCTGTTCGACTACAACGGAAGCGAGACCCAGTTCCAGAAGAACGCACTCGGCAACAATATGGCCTACAATGTTCCTGGGGCGATCTACACGCCTACGGGATCCGGCTCGAACGCATCCGCGACTATGAGCGGTGCTTACCTTGTCGATCCAGTAACCGGAAAAATCAACAAGGACGCAAGGCTGCTCTACAATGGTGACGCAGCTGACATTATGTTCAAAAAAGCTTTCCGTCAGGAATATAACCTTTCGGCCAGCGGCGGATCAGACAAGATCCACTACTACGCTTCCCTAGGTTATCAGGACGAGCCTTCATTCTTGATTGCGAGCTCGTACAAGCGTTACAGCGGACGTATGAATGTCGATGCCCAGGCTCTCAAGTGGCTGAAGATCGGCGCCAATGTCGGCTATTCAAAGACCAGCACCAGAGCTCAGGCCGGTAAGTGGGGCTCCCGTCAGATCGGTGGAGCGTATGGCAACGCCATGCTTCACGTCAAAGGATGGCAGCCAATCGAGCCAGTCTACACCATTGACAAGAACGGTGACTATGTTCTCGATGCCAACGGTGACAAGATTCTGAACACCAAGAACGCCTCGTATTCACCGCTCGGTGTCGCCACAAGTCCTTATGGCAGTGACTTCAAGTACATCGCCGAGACCAACATCGAGCGTCAGGACATCTCAACATGGACAACCCGTCTGTTCGCCGATGTCAATTTCCTGAAGTATTTCAACTTCAACGTGAACTTCAATATGGACGAGTCACACTGGAAACGTACGATGTACGTGAACAGTGTCGCGGGCCGCGGAACTCCTAACGGAGGATTCGGTATCAAGACCTACCAGCGCCGAATCATCAACACCCAGCAGATCCTTACCTATAATCAGGACTTCGACAAGCATCACGTTGACGCTATGCTAGGTCACGAGTATGAGGATCTGAACAGGGATGACCTCAATTTCGGCACTGGTTACGAGCTGATTCCGGGTTATGCCATCGCCGGAAACTTCATCGGCCGCTATGTCAACGCTGGTGGTGAGAACTCCACTACCCCTGGCTTCAGTACAAACATCTACAGGACAGAGTCTTACCTGAGCCGTTTCAACTACAACTACGACAGCAAATATTATCTGTCTGGATCCCTCAGGCGTGATGCCGCCTCCAAGTTCACAAAGGACAACCGCTGGGGTACATTCTGGTCAGTCGGAGCCGGTTGGCGTTTCTCAGAGGAAAGCTTCCTTAAGGAGATGAAGACATGGCTTGACAACGCCAAGCTGCGCGCCAGCTATGGTGTGACGGGTAACTCCAATGGTCTTACCTCTTATTATCTCAACCACTACTGGTACTACGCTGTCGCCACGTGGCAGACAAGCTCAAGCGGTACCGGCGTTCCTGCCTCAACCGCCATCAGAACCGGCAACGACTTGGTTCGTTCCGACCTGACTTGGGAGAACATCCACCAGTTTGACCTCGGCCTTGACTTCAGTGTCCTGAGGAGCCGCATCACCGGTGCGCTTGACTTCTATGACCACAAGACTGTCAACTCTCTCTTCAATCAGTCAGTCTCCCCTCTCGCCAGTGCCGGCTACACCACCGTTCTTGGAAACGCTGCCAAGGTCCGCAACAGAGGATTCGAGATAGAACTCGACGCTGACATCATCCGCAAGAAAGATCTCACCCTCAGCGTTGGCATCAACGGAACACACTACCGCACCACGCTTCTGAGCGTTCCTGCCGACCAGATTCCGAACTACGACGAGACCATGGATCTCCCTAAGGGCTGCTGGACCGTCGCGACTGAGGATATGGCGCAGGCCGGAACTGCAAGCCACGCCGGACGAGGAATATTCTACCTCCGTGGAGAAGGGAAGGATCTTTTCAACCTCTATATGCCTAAATATGCCGGTGTGGACGAAAAATCCGGTCTTCCGCTTTATTGGCACAGAGTCACTTACTATGATGTGAATATGAACGAGACCACAGGTGTCTACGAGCACGGAGGACGTTACGCCAACTATAAGGTGGGTGACAATGTCAAGACAGACGTGGCGGCAGACGCATCTTACTACGAGGTAGGATCAGCCACTCCTGATTGGATCGGAGGTCTTACCCTCAGCCTGAAATGGAAAGATTTCGATTTCAGCGTCGTTTCCGCTTACCAGATCGGAGGCAAGTTCTTCTCTATGGAGTACTCCCAGCATCTGTTCCGCGGCTCATCTATGGGCAGACAGCGTATTCCTGTCTCAAAGGATCTCGTGGGCAACACCTGGAATCCGGACAACACCAGTGCCTATTACCCTATGCAGTGGTTCCCAAGTTCAGGCGCAAGCAGTTACTATCTTGATGGATCTTTGCTGCCAGGCTCTCACAACTACACAGACATGAGCCTCTTTGACGCAAGCTACTTCCGTGTGAAGAACGTGACCATCGGCTACACCCTGCCTAAGAAACTCACAAAAAAAGTCAACATCAGTGCCCTCCGTGCGTTCGTCTCAGCTGACAACGTGTTGATTTTCTCTCAGCAGAAAGGTGTGGATCCTACTTTCTCAACAATCGGAGGAAAAGAGGTTGACACCTTCATCTACCCACAGATGCAGACTCTCACCATCGGTTTGAATCTTGATTTCTAAAATTAAACGCGAATAAATATGAAAACATATAAAAGTCTTTTGGCTGCCGCGATCCTTGGCTTGAGCTTTTCATCCTGCACCTCACTGCTGGATGTCAACAATCCGAACTATTTCACGGATGATGAGATGGCAGAATTCATCAATGGAAGCGAGGAAGCTGAGCAGCAGGTTCTGACAGGTCTCGTTGGTTCTCTGCCGGGTTACATCAACATCTACAACGCTGCGATCGCCGGTGGCTATTCCAACGCTTCCGCTTACGAATCCAATTTTGAGTTTCGCCGTTTCTGCCAGTCTGGCGATGTGGTTGAAGGAGATAGACTGAATCAAGGAACATACTCGACTTGGTATCAGAATCTTGCAAACAACACTTATTGGAGAACAGATCAGGAGATCCAGAACTATGGCTACTATCTCGCCCCTGTACTCAAGCTCGGACCCGCACTCAAGGCGCTTGACTTCCTTACCGAGGAGCGTGTCGAGAAGTATCCAAGAATGGGTTCCAGCCGCGCCCAGGCACTGACAATGAAGGCTATCTGCTACATGATGCTGATGGAGCGCTACACAGACCTTCAGGATGTAACCTCCACTACAAAGCAGGGCTGGCCGATCTACGATGCCTACACCTATAATGCCGCCAAGGCTCCGCTTTCGGTCGCCGAGACCTGGAGTTGGATCAACACTACGCTCAAGGAGGCAGTGGATCTTTTCCACGATTCCACGCTCGGAGAGAAAGGCTATACCATCGGTAACGAGGCTGCCCAGATCTACGACATAGACTGTGCCGTGGCACAGTACTACCGTTGTCGCGCCGCCCTCGACAGCAAGGACTGGAAGACCGTGATAGAGGCGGGGAATGACCTCCTCAGCCATTTCCCTAACCTGATCAACGCCGAAGATTATGGTATGAAGGCAAGCTTGTTGGCCTCTGTGAACTCTCGCGCTGGTGTCACCGCATCCCTGCCTCAGGGAACATCTTGGAACGGATCCGACTTCAACGCCACACAGAACGCCTTCTACAATCTGGAGAAGAATCCAGAGGCGATTTTCGGCGGTGCCAGAGGCTCATCCAACATCTTCTGGACTAACGCAGGTCTCAATGCCCTCAAGCGCAGCCCTTCAGGCTACTATCAGGTGGACAAAGGAATCTATGACGCACTTTCGGATGATGACTGCCGCAAGGCTTGCATTCTCCCTGAGGATTTCGAGGATTTCCACGTTTACACCAACAACGGAGCAGACACGACATGGTACCAGTACACTATGCCGAAATACACGTCTCTCAAATGGGCGGCATCCTCGGCTATCGGTTACAAAAACCACACGAACGAGGCTACCACATCCGACAACATATACCTCCGTTCCTCAGCCGTCTTGCTGATGGTCGCTGAGGCATACGCTCAGGGTGGGCAGGACGCTCAGGCAAAGGCATTGCTTGACAAACTGCTTGCGGCCCGCACAAAGAGCGGCGCCACCGCCATGACATGCGACAACACGATGCCTGGCAAGAGTGTTATGGAGATGGTCAAACTTCAGTGGCGTATCGAGATGTGGGGAGAAGGCGATTGGGCGTTCTTCAACCAGAAGCGCTGGGGCGTTCAGAACGCCCGTGGAGCGAACCATTGGAGCGAGACTCAGATTCCTGCCGAAGGCTTCACTTGGGAGATTCCTCAGAAGGAGCGTCAGGGCAATCCTTACTGGAACTAACAGTCATTATCCACAACTAGAATTATATTCAGATGAAAAAAATATTATTGACATTCGCTTGCGCTCTTTCCGCAATGGCAATGTTCTCAGCCTGCGACAAGGGAGAGGATGTGAAGGAGTTCAAGGATGAAAACGCTACAGTGAAGGCCTTGACAATCGAGGCTACCCTTCCGTCCGCACAAGGTGAGGGCATGAAGACTGCTTTCACAGCCAAGGATTTCCTCCGTATACGTTTCGCGAAGGCTGACGGTACTTCAGTGGGAAGAACCCAGATCCTCAGAGGCGAGGCGGCAGAAGGCAAGACCGCGTCATTCAGCAACCGTGTGGCCGTGCCGAATGACGCAGAAACGGCTTTCGTCTATGTTGACAACAACGAGACTAATCTCGTGAACTATGGATCCGCTCCGACATTTGTGAATTTGAGCGGTCAGAAAGGTACGCTTGCTGATGCCATGGCACACCAGGTGATTGTTGGCTCCACCCCTGTCAGCGGCCTGTCAGGAGGTAAGGGCTCCGTATCACTCGCCTACAAGACCGGTATCGCAAAGATCGTGGTGTCTTATCCGGAGGGAACCAGAGTCAAACAGGGCGAGACCACAATAACGCTTGGTGGAGACGCACAGTACAACAAGATTGAACTGATGCTTGATTCTCCTGAAAAGTCAAGCACGAAAGGTGCAATCACCGTCCCTGCCATTGTTGACACGGTGAAATGCACCTCCACCGCTTACGTCGCCATCTGGCCTGTAGGTGGAGAGTACACCAACACCAACCTCATCTCCCACATCCAGACTACCACCTACGGCAATGCGCTTGAGGTCACGAACATCACGGCAGGAAAGACGACCGAGATCGTTCAGGGTGTTGACGCCAAAGAGTTCAACTATTGGATCGGCGATGAGGAATATAAAGTCCATGATGTCTATGCGAAGGTTGAGAGCGCTAGCAAGTGGATCACAGTGAAGGATGGTGTCCTTACAGTCGGGGAGAACAAGACCGGTAGCGTACGCGTCGGAAAGGTTGTGCTTGACAACGGTCACACCTACATCTTCACCCAGATCGGAGCCAACGACTTCAAGGGAAGCTGGACGCTTTACTCGAAATTATTTGACCCTAACAAGACACTGGGTAAGGGTAACACCAATGCGGACAAAACTGTTGTCACATTCGGTGAGCCACGTCAGCGAGAGACCTTGAAGGATGCCGCTGGCAAAGAGCACACAAACAACCTTGGCATCAAGGGCCTTTATCTTGATTCGGTTCTGGACGCTTGTGTCGAGATTGACTACAATGAAAGGACTGTCAAATTCGGCGTGTTCTTTGACCGCCGCGCAGCCCAGAAAGCCGCAGACGGAAAGTTCTGCACATATATTCCTGAATGTTCTGGCGGAAACGGTTGGGGCAACTACAACTTTGCTCCTGGTGACAAGGGATTCTCCGATTCCAACTACGAGTGGCTCTGGTTCACGGTAAGCGAAGACCTGAAGACCCTAAAGTACCAGTACTATGGTGCGGGTCAGATGACCAGTAACGGCAAGTACTACATCTGCGGAATCTCTATTCCGAAGGCCACTTCAACCGACAAGGCTTCCATTGCAGGCAGCTATGACGTGATTTATCAGGCCAACTACAACGGAAGCAACGAAGAAAGCATGTACTTCAAGAAGTAATCCTGCATTCAGTCAATCCAACAAAAGAAGGCGACCGGAAACCCCGGCCGCCTTCTTTCTTTGGCAATGGCAGTTAAAAACATCACCTTAAAGCCCCTATCTGCTCTTTGGTAAGCCCGGTCAACTGTAGGATCTGCCCTATCGGCATACCGATTTCCAGCATGGCCTTGGCTACTTCGGTCTTACCTTCGGTTATTCCTTCAGCCTTACCTTCAGCCTTACCTTGGGCCATGCCTTCAGCCATACCTTGGGCCATACCTTGGGCCATGCCATCTGCGATTCCTTTGGCCTCTCCGTCGGCATAGCCTTTCTCGAAGCCCTTGCGCTCGGCGAATACGCGCTGCGCCAGAATGTCCCTCTCGTTCATCTTGTCGATCTCGTATTTAAGTTTCTTCTCCTTGTCGAACGCCGCCACCTCACACGCCTCGGCGAGCCGCCTTGAGATCCCGCCGGCCTCCTCAATCCATTCGGGGATCCTTTGGAAGCCACCGCTGTTCCTGAATATGTAGAACAGCCTGTCGAACTCCGTCACGCACTCCTCCAGCGTCTTGGTGAACAGTGTCATCTCCACAAAGATAACACTAATTGTCTGATTCGCAACCATTCCGGTGCGTTTTTCCGTGAACTGCCAGTAGGAGATGAGGTGGTCGGTGTCCCAGAGCGACTCGTCGTCGTGCCTCAGGCGATAGTTCAGGAAGGAGACCACATAGACTGGGTGGAGCTTCCCGTACAGATCCCCCTCCGACAGTTCCAGATGGTACAGTCCTGACGCGTAATAGACGCACCTCTCGAAGAAGCTGTCCTCCTCCGAGGCCTGCATCTCCACGATGAACGTCCTGTCGTCCTTGTCCACACAGACCAGGTCGAGCACTGTCTTCTTCCCGTAGATCACATCCTGTTGCTGCTCCCGGTCGGAATATTCCTTGATGTCCTCGATCCTCGCCTCGGGAGGCAGGATCTGGTTCAGCACCCCGATGAGGATGTCCTTGTTGTTCCTGTCCGCGAACACGGCCTTGAATCCCACATCGCTCCGCAGATTCACGAACGGAGCGAGTCCTTGTCTCTTTTCATTGAAATACATAGTTCAAATTTTAAATGAATATTTGAACCGCAATAATATGCACAATAAATGTAAAAAACGAAAAGAAACATATACGGATTATAAAAAACAGAAATATTTTCGGTTGTTACTCCCTTAAATACCACTTGGAACCTATCTAAGCGGCTAGCCCGATGGTTCGGGCTCACCAACCATGGTTCGGCAGACTCTGTTGCCGTACGCTGGCAGACGCTTTGACGAGCTCAGCGACCACCAGCGTATCAGAACCGAAGAGCTGCACAGCGCCCAAAAACTTTCTCCGAACGCAGTGGGGAGTAAGCGATTGAAAATCAATTACAAAAGCGAAGCTCTTCAGCAGATATCAGCTGAAGGACTTCGCTTAATATACTGTGAAACAGAGGCTTACCCTCCGCGGAAAGTTACTTTGCTTTTGCGGAAAGCGAGTACGGCTTGTCGGCAGGCTTCTGGCCGCGGGCCTTGTTCGGCTTGGAGGCCATGACGAACTCGAGGGTGCCTCCTTGGAGGAGGTCATCGTGGGTGATGTAGAGTTTCTTGAACTCAACGCCGTCGCGCAGTACCTTCTTGACATAGCGGTTCGTGTCGCTGACGCCGTCGGCCTTCACCTCAAGGGTCTTGCCGTTAGGAAGGGCGATAAGGGCGTACGGAAGGTACGGAGCGCCGAACACGTACTGGTCGCTTCCCGGGCAGACAGGATAGAATCCAAGCACGCCGAAGATGTACCAAGCGGACATCTGACCGCAATCGTCATTCCCTCCTAATCCGTGAATATCAGGACGATACATCCTGTTGATGATTTCCCTCATCCAGTACTGTGTCTTCCACGGCTGGCTTGTCCAGGCATAGAGATAAGGAATATGATGGCTCGGCTCGTTGCCGTGTACATAGCCACCGATCAGGCAGTCTTTCGTGATGTCCTCGTTGGTTGCGTAGGCATATTCAGGAAGGTCGTGGTAGAAGAGTTCGTCCAGCGCGGAGATGAACCTCTTCTCGCCGCCCATCAGCGCCATCACGCCGAAAACGTCCTGCGGGGCGTGGAAAGAGAAGTTCAGCGAGTTGCCCTCGATGAAGCCCTCGCCCATCGTCTGCATGATGTCGAAATCCTTCTTGAAGGTGCCGTCGGCATACTTCGGACGGGCGAAACCGAGTTCCGTGTCAAAGACATTCCTGTAATACTGCGCGCGTGCGAGATATTCATCGGCCACCTTGTCATTACCCGCGAGCCGGGCGGTGTGCCAGATGGTCCAGTCGTCGTAGGAATATTCCAGCGTGTTGCTGGCGGCGGTGGAGATCTTGTCGTAAGGCACGTAGCCAAGCCTCATATATTCCCCAAGCCCGGCGTACCAGTTTGCTTTTGAGGTGGTTACCATCGCCTCAAGGGCGCGGTCGCGGTCGATGTCCAGCCCTTTGGAGATGGCGTCGGCCAGCACAGGGACGGCATGGTAGCCGCTCATGCACCAGTTCTCGTTGGCACAATGGCTCCAGACAGGAAGGAAGTGCAGCACGTTCTGGTCGTAGTGGGCCAGCATCGACTCCACCATGTCCCTGTCACGGTCTGGTTTGAACAGGGCCAGGAACGGATGCTCGGCACGGTAGGTGTCCCAAAGTGAGAACACTGTGTAGTTCGTGAAGCCGTCGGCCTGATGTATCTCGTGGTCGAGGCCTCTGTACTTCCCGTCCACGTCCATGTAGACTGACGGGTTGATCATCGTGTGGTAGAGGGAAGTGTAGAACATCCTCTTCTCGTCCTCGGTTCCCTGGATCTCAATCTGGGAAAGCTCTTTCTCCCAGGCGGATGTCGCCTCGGCGGCGATCTGGTCGAAAGACTTCCCGGAGGCCTCCGCCGCAAGGTTCTTCAGTGCGCCCTCCGCACCGGTCGCCGACAGGGCCACCTTCACGGTCAGCTCCGGGTTCCTGGAAGTGGCGAACTTGAACCAGGCCACCAGCTTGCGCCCTGCCATCGCCGGGAAGTTGTGGTACTGGTCGAACTTGCTCCAGCCTCCTTTATAATTGATCTTCTCCCGGTCCGCGTAGCCATATTCAGTGATAGGCTGCGAGAAGGAGATCGCGAAGTAGGTGTAGTTGGTGCGGGCCCAGCCGTTGGTGATGCGGTAGCCGGTCAGGAGGGTGTCGTTCCGCACCTGAACCTCCGCCCAGAGGGTCTTGCCGTCGTAGTTGTAGATTCCGTGGATGAGATCCAGAATCACCTGTCCGTCAACGCCTTTAGGGAATGAATATTCATGGACTCCGACTCTGGTGGTGGCGGTCAGACGGGCCTTTACGCCGTAGTCGTCCAGCGTCACCTCGTAGCGTCCCGCCGAGGCTTTCTCCGTGGAGTGCGAGAAGCGGCTGCGGTAGCCGCCGTCAGGGTTGTCCGCCGTGCCGGGGTTCAGTCTCAGCGCTCCCGTGGTCGGCATCAGGAGGATGTCGCCCAGGTCGGAGTGTCCCGTGCCGCTGAAGTGGGTGTGGCTGAATCCGACGATCGTAGGGTCTGAGTAACGGTAGCCGGCACAATATTCATAAGCCCTCGGCTGGTATTTCCCGTTCACATTGTGAGGGATGGTGTCCGTGTCAGGACTAAGCTGGACTCCGCCGAAAGGCACGCACGCCCCCGGAAAAGTGTGTCCCATTCCGTCGGTGCCGATGAACGGATCTACATAACTTGCCTTGGAGGAAGGCTGCTGCGCGGCTGCCCCGACGCAGAGAAGCAGGAACAGTCCTGCGTTAAACAGTTTAAATTTCATAGGTCAAATATACGTAAAACTATTGTTTTTTGTTAAATTGTGGCTAAATTTGTACTCCCTCCTCATGTTTTTGGTAGATTGGTTTTTGGTTGTTAAATCGATTTGAGGTGGAGACGGACTTGGTAAAAAAAAGCAATAGCACTTTAATTAACTACAAATTCAGTATTTATGTCCTTTAAAAAGATCGTATTGTCTCTAATCTTTGTACTCGCTCCGTTGGCGGTTCTGGCTCAGACCAAGACCATCAAGGGTGTGATTTACGAGGAGGAAACCGGCGAGACCATGCCGGGAGCGACAGTGTCGGTCGTCGGATCCACCAAGGGTGTGATGACTGACCTTGACGGTTCTTTCGAACTGTCCGGAGTCAAACCGACTGACAAACTTAAGTTTGAGTGTCTTGGAAAAGAAACTCAGATTTTGGAGGTCGGAAGTATGACCAACTTCATCGTTAAGCTGAAAAATGCAGCCAACGAACTTGACGAGGTAACCATCGTTGCCTTCGGTAAGCAAAGGAAGGAGAGCACTGTCGCCGCCATCACAACCGTTGATGTCGGAACCCTGAAGGTGCCGTCCAGCAACTTGACAACCGCATTGGCCGGTAATGTCGCCGGTGTGATCGCCTACCAGCGCTCCGGCGAGCCTGGCCAGGACAACGCCGACTTCTTCGTGCGTGGTATCACCACCTTCGGAGCGAACACCAGCCCTCTGATCCTCATTGACAACATCGAGCTTACCTCCACTGACCTCGCCCGCCTTCAGCCGGACGACATCGAGAGCTTCTCGATCATGAAGGACGCCACGGCGACAGCCCTTTACGGAGCCCGCGGAGCCAACGGTGTGATCTTCGTGACCACCAAGCGCGGCCAGGAAGGCCCTGCGAAGATCTTCGCCCGTGTAGAGACCTCGATCTCCCAGCCTACCGATGTTGTACAGCTTGCCGACCCTATCACCTACATGAAGTCCTACAATGAGGCCATCACCACCCGTGACCCTCTCGGAGACCTGATGTACTCTTACGACAAGATCGAGAACACCGGTAAACCGGGCGCGAATCCGTACATCTACCCTGCCAACGATTGGTACAAGATGCTCTTCAAGGATTATTCCACGGCATACCGCGCAAACGTTTCCGTTCGCGGTGGAGGCAAGGTTGCGACCTATTATGTGTCCGGCGCTTTCACCGAGGACACCGGTATTCTTAACGTCGATAAGAGGAATAGTTTCAACAACAACATCGACCAGAAAACCTACACCTTGCGTTCCAACATCGACATCAACGTGACCCCTACCACGAAGCTGGCCATCCGCCTTACCGGTAACTTCACGGATTACCGAGGACCGCTGGACGGAGGTAACAAGGTCTATGTGGATGTTGTTCACTCAGATCCTGTTCTCTTCCCGGCGTACTACCCGATGGATGATGACCACATCGGCATCAAACACATCATGTTCGGCAACTGGGACAAAGGAGGTTACACGAACCCTTATGCGAATATGGTCAAGGGGTACCGTGACTACCAACGTTCCCAGATGATCGCGGCGGTCGAACTCAACCAGAATCTTGATTTCATCACAAAGGGGCTCAGCGCGATGACATTGTTCAACCTGACTCGCCTTTCAGACTTCAGCGTCAACCGGCAGTTCAGTCCTTATTGGTACACGATGGACAACTACGACTCCTACACGGGAGAATACCACTTGCGCAGAATCAACGATGATGGTACCGACTACCTCACCTACAATGAGGGAAGCAAGACTGTGCAGAACACGTTATATTCAGAGACCAGACTCAACTATGCCCGCGACTTCGGCCGCAGCGAGGTGACCGGCCTTTTGGTACTCACCGCCTATGAGTCACGCAAGGCCAACGCCGGCTCCCTCCAGCTTTCCCTTCCTTCCCGCAACGCCGGTCTTTCCGGACGTTTCACCTATGGTTGGGACAAGAGATATTTCACTGAGTTCAACTTCGGTTACAATGGCTCCGAACGTTTCCACAAGTCTCACCGCTGGGGATTCTTCCCTTCAGCCGGAGCCGCATGGGTAATGTCAAACGAGCCTTGGTTCAAGTCTTTGAAGAAAACGGTTGACAACCTTAAATTCAGGGTATCGTACGGTCTCGTCGGAAACGACAAGATCGGTAATGAACAGAACCGTTTCTACTACCTCTCTGAAATGAATATGAATAGTTCCGCTAATCAGGCGTTCTTCGGTGATCGCAGGCAGGTCAACTACAAAGGCATCGATGTTACCCGCTATGCGAACGAGGCTATCACTTGGGAAAAATCCTACAAGACCAATTACGCTGTGGAACTCGGTCTGTTCGACAACTTCGACCTCATCGCCGAGTACTTCACCGAGAGGCGTAAGGACATATTCATGACACGTGCCGACGTTCCTGAGACAATGGGACTTCAGGCGGGAATATCCGCCAACATCGGTGAGGCCAGAGCCCACGGTGTCGATCTTCAGGCTGAGTACCAAAAGGTGTGGAACAAGGACTTCTGGACATCCGCAAGAGCGAATTTCACTTGGTCAACAGGCAAGTACGATGTCTATGAGGAGCCCACCTATCCAGAGAAGTACCGTCAGCACGCAGGCTACTCCATCAAGCAGACCTGGGGCTACATCGCCGAGCGCCTGTTCATTGATGACGAAGAGGCGGCCAACAGCCCTGACCAGACTTCTTTCGGTTCTCCTTACGGAGGCGGCGACATCAAGTATACCGATGTCAATGGTGACGGCAAGATCACAACCGCTGATATGGTTCCGATCGGTTATCCTACCTCTCCTGAGATCATCTATGGATTCGGTGTTTCACTCGGTTACAAAGGGATTGACCTTTCCGTGTTCTTCCAAGGCCTTGGACGAGAGTCGTTCTGGATTGATGCGACAAGTACCTACAGCACCAAATATAACAGGTACGGTACCGCTCCGTTCGTGAACAACACCCAGTTGCTCAAGGCTTACGCTGACAGCCACTGGAGCGAGGACAACCGTGACATTTACGCTCTTTATCCAAGGTACAGCGCCTACGAAAACCTCAACAACACAGCGACGAGTACCTGGTGGATGAGGGATGGTTCATTCCTTCGTCTGAAACAGCTTGAACTCGGTTATACCATTCCACAGAAGTTGACCACTAAACTCCATATTGGAAGTCTGCGTGTCTACTTCCAGGGCAATAATCTCCTGTGCTGGAGCAAGTTCAAACTTTGGGATCCCGAGCTTGCCGGTAATGGCCTTAATTACCCTATTCAGAGGACATTCAACTTTGGTGTGAATGTTACGTTTGACACCAAATAATGTACGAGAATTATGAAAAAGTTTTTTAAGAATATCACAATTTCACTGCTGGCGGCGGCTTCGCTGTACGGAGTCAACGGTTGCAACAAGTTCCTTGATGTTGTCCCGGATGATGGACTGGCATCAATCGAAACCGCATTCAACCTTAGATCGACAGCCATCAGGTATCTGGCCACCTGCTATTCATATATGACAAATGACGGAGTGGCCGGACAAGACAGCGGAATGCTTACCGGTGACGACCTTTGGGATCTGGACAGCCGTGTCACCACGTACTTGTACAACAAGAACTATGCTTCTTTCCCTATCGCAAAAGGATTGCAAAGTGCTGCCATCTGCTATAACAGCGACTGGAAAAGTATGTACGAAGGAATCCGTTGCTGCGACATTCTGGTGGAGAATATCGATAAGGTTCCGGATATGAACGAAGATGAGAAGCAGCAGTGGAAGGCAGAAGTCTCCTTCCTTAAAGCATACTATCACTTCAATCTTATCCGCAAATGGGGACCGGTTCCGATCATTCGTGAAAGCCTTCCGATTGATTCCAATGTTGAGGAAGTGCGCGTCTATCGTGACAACATTGATGACTGTTTTGACTTTGTGCTCGACCTTCTTGACGAGGCTCTTCCGTATTTGCCGATTGTAAACCCATCGGATGACGAGTTGGGACGTGTCACAAAGCCAATCTGTGCGGCGCTGAAGGCCAAGGTCGCTGTCTACGCGGCCAGCCCGTTGTTCAATGGAAATGAAGAGGAAGCGTCTTTGATTGACGGCCGTGGACAAAGGCTTTTCCCAGCCAAGTCTGACGCAGACAAGCTTAAACGTTGGGAGGACGCTCTTGAGGCTTGCGAGGATGCCCTTGACATCTGCGAGGAAGCCAACTTAAAGTTATACGAGAGGACATATGTTGAACAAGATTATAGAATGTGTGACTCTCTTGTCACAGATCTTACAATCCGAAACGCTTTCTGCGAAAGATGGAACAGTGAACTGATCTGGGGTAATACTCAGGTATCAACCACCTCTTTCCAGCAGTGGTGTGTGCCGATTCTGCAGATGGATCCAAGCGATGGAAAAAAACTTGGAGGTATCGGAGGAACGGATTTCATTGGCGTACCACTTAAGATTGCCGAGCAGTTCTATACGAAGAATGGACTTCCTATCAATTACGACAAGGAATTCGCTAGTGTAGATCAGTTTAAACTCAGGACAGGAGATGCAGCCCACAAATACTATATCAAACAAGGTTACGAGACTATCCAGCTGAACTTCGACCGTGAGCCAAGATTCTATGCCGATCTTGGGTTCGACGGTGGAAAATGGCTCGGTGCGTTGTCCAACTACAATGACTTGACTCCTGATGATGTACACACACTTGAAGCTCGCGGAGGTAACTCAAATGGTAAGTCCAACAATAAGGAAGCTGGCCCTGTAACAGGATATTTCCCCAAGAAATTGGCTCCATACAGGGTTACCTGGTCCGGAACGTCATCAACCGCGAGCCTTGCGTCATATTGGTTCCCGTGGCCTATAATTCGTTTGTCTGACCTCTATCTGCTTTATGCTGAAGCCATCAACGAGGTTGAGGGACCAAACGGCGCATACAGCGAGGAACTTTTCAACGCTCTTGACGCTATTCGCGAGCGTGCCGGTATTCCTGGAGTAAAAGAGTCTTGGGATAATTACAGCACACGTTCTGACCTCTATAGGTCACAGGCCGGAATGCGTGAGATCATTCACCGCGAACGTCTGATTGAGCTTGCGTTCGAGAGCCAGAGGTTCTGGGATCTCCGCCGTTGGAAAGAAGCTTCAACAGAATACCAGAAAGGAATATATGGATTCCGTGTTATGGCGCCAGCGGCCAAGGACTACTACCAGAAGACCTACATCGCAGACCAGAATTTCGGTCTCAAGGATTATTTCTGGCCTATCTACACATACTACATTGAAAGAAATCCTAATCTGGTACAGAATCTTGGATGGTAACACTTTAAAAATCATAAGGAATGAATAACATAATTAAAACGACGTTCACTCTTCTATTATCAGCCATTTTCATAACCGCCTGCAATGACGGAGCGAATGATTTTGGCAGAGTAGATCAGAAGAATGATAATATTCCGGCTCCCAGCCCTGTTTCGGTGGAAAGCGTCAGAAGCATCAGCGGCGGTGCTGTCATCAAGGTGAATATTCCGGATGATGACAACGTGAAAGGTGTAATCGCAAGGTATACACGTAATGGAAAGCAGGTCAATTCAAAAATCTCTCGTTATGTTGACAGCCTGACCGTGGTCGGCTTTGTTGACACTAAGCCACATACCGTTGAGATTGCGGCTATTAATGTGAATGAAGTTGAATCAACACCCGTAAAAGTTGATATTACTCCTCTTGAGCCGGCTATCTCACTTGCTAAAGCCACACTTTACCAGACTTTCGGAGGTGTTAAGGTTCGCATAGATGGAAACACCCCTAAAGAGAATCTTACAATTGTTCTCCTTAGGGACACAGACTTGAGTGATTTTGAAAAACCTACCTCTCAAATGAAATGGGAGCAGGTGACAACCTTGTTCACGGCCGCCGAGACCATCACTCTTCCGAGACGAGGGATAGAGCCTGTAGAGGCCATATTCGGAGCTTATCTCCGTGACAGGTGGGGTAATGTGTCAGACACCGTTAAGGCAATCCTTACACCTCTTGAGGAAGTGGAATTGGATAAGGATAAGTTCAGAGATGCCAAAATCAAGGATGACAACTGTACGGCCAGCGCGACAAAATACAAGATCGAAAATCTTTGGGACAAGTTGAATGATGACGGAAAAGGTAATTATATATTTGACAGCAAGCAGCTTGACCTCCCTACATGGCTCACAATTGACCTTGGAGTCAAGACCAAGTTAAGCCATATCAAGACTTTGCCTCGTGGGCAAGGTTATTTGACATACACTGCCGCACATCCAAGAATTTTCGAATTTTGGGGTAGTGCGAATCCGACAGGTGAAAAAGTAGAAGGCAACACCCACGGATTTGACAACTCTTGGTTCCTTCTTGGAAGATTCGAGCAGGCCAAACCATCCGGCTATGACCCTGACGGTTCACCTGGTGTTATCACACAGGATGACAATGCCTACTGGAATGCCGGCAATGACTTTGAGTTCAATAACGAGGAATATCCTCACGCTTATGATGAGCTCCGGTATTTACGTGTTGTATTCATTGATTCTTTCGGAACTTATGGATTCGACACAAAATCCTCCAAGATTCAGATGGGCGAGCTTACGCCATTCGGGCAGGTTCTTCAGGAATACAGGTAATAAACTACTCTATGATGAATATGAAAACATTGAAAACGAGCATATTTGCTGCGGCAGCCATTCTTGGCTCGGTTGTCTCCTGCACATCTCAGGATGACATCTACAAGGAGTTCATCAAGGATGGAGGCTACATCTATCCTGCCAAGGCCGCAAACATTACTTCCGAAACAGGTTTTCAGAAGGTCACCTTGTTTTGGCCTGTTCCCAAGGATCCTTCCTTGAGAAGTGCCAGGGTCTATTGGGACAACTACACCGACTCTCTTGATCTGAATTATTCGGATTTTTCAGATACTGTGTCTGTGACAATCACGAACCTTGCCGACAGAAGTTACACGTTCGACATAGTGAATTTCGACAAACTCGGAAACAAGTCCATCGCCGCGGAGAAGTCCGCCACACCTTACGGAATGAATTGGCTCTCCACGCATGAGGAAAGGCAGTTCAAACACGCTTGGGTTGACGGCACCACAGCTACTGTCCAGCTCACAGAATCGACATCGGAGATGGTCGCCACCAAGTTCCGCTACAAGAATCTTGACGGCGAATGGGTCGAGTTCGGTCCGAGGATGACCCCGAGGGAAGTCAACTTCAAACTCACTAACGCCATGCGCGGAAAGTATTTCGAGTTCAGCTCCGGATTCCTTCCAAGCGACGGTAGGGACACGGCCTGGATGGAGTGGACAAAGTCCTCCTACCCGATTGTCTATCCGCTTGACACCAAGGATTGGACTGTTACCGCAACCACTGGCGGCACTATGGGAGAGAATACTCCGGACAAGATATTCGATGGAATCGCGGATGCCAATCATCGTTGGCACAGTACCGCAGGCAATAATTTCCCTAAGATATTGTCAATTGACACCAATTGCGAAGCCGGAAAAGAGCCTACTTACAAGACTTTCTCCATGGCTCGTAACCCTAAAATGAGCTACCGTTACATCTTCAACTTCCAGATTTTCACAGGCAACGAACCGTTCAATCCGGATGAGAAGAATTTCGCTTCAGTATTCGGAACTCCGATATGTAATTCCTTGCTGTACTGGGGTGATAACCCCGGCAGCAGGAACTGCACGATGGAATCAGGACGCTACATTGCGATTGTCTTCACCAACTCCAGGAACAAGCAGGGTTACCTCGACCTTTGGGAGCTTACTGTCTGGGGCTACATCGAGGCTGACGCCAACTAATAATTAAACTATTTGGGAAAAATGAACATCAAAAAAATGTCAATATTCTTTCTGGCGGCATTGGTCTCCGCTACGACTTTCCTTTCCTGCAACGTGAAAGAGGACAACGGAGGCGGTTCGGACAAAGAACCTGAAAAGCCGACTCTGACCGAGATCAAGTTCAAAGCCGAGCTCCCTGACGCTCCCGCCGGATTCAAGACGACCTGGAGCGCAGGAGACGAGATTGTCGTCTACAGCGTGAAGGGCAACTTCACCTCTAAGGAGACAATGAAGGCCACGGATGTGACCTCCGATGGCAAGACCGCCACATTCGTCTCTACCGGAAAGCTTCTCAAGGAGGCTGAATATTTCTATGGAATGCTCAAGGACTGCGGAATCAAGGGCTTCAAGCTCAAGCAGTACTGGTCAACAGACAACATGGACAGGTGCCGCGACGCGGTGCCTTCCGTAACCGTGGCAGGATGCGACAAGAACGACATGACTCTGAAGTTCCAGAACATGTTCTCTCTTCTTTCCGTGACAGTCACCAACCCGGACACCAAGTATGTCAAGGTCTCAGGCAACAACGGTGAGGTCATCAACAAGAACGCCTTCATCGCTTTCGCAGATTACACCCTTTCTGACAACCCGTCACCAGACTTTGAAAGCACAGTTTCCATCAGGAAATATGTCAACGGAGCCGGCACCTACCATATCGGTCTCCGCCCTGACCTTCTCTTGAACAGCGGCTACACAATCGTGGCCTGCGATGCCTCCGACAATGTCATCGGCAGGGTGGCCTCCTACGAGACTCTTGAGACCGAACCTGGCAAGGTTTACAACGCCGGAGAGATCGAGGCTCCACGTGAGCTCTCGCCTGTCTTTGACGAGTCCAAGATCGCCCTTTCCCTCGCCGCCATCAGTGACGTGCACATCGAGGGCTCAAGCGATGCCTACGCCAATAAGTTCACCTCGGCCCTCAACCAGCTCAAAGTCAAGGCAGCCGAGAGCGATGCCAACGGAATCGACGGAGTGATGGTTGTCGGTGACCTCATCCAGAGGGCGGAGATCACGATGGCGCAAAATTTCAAGGCTCTCTACGAGGATGTATTCAAGCCTACGGAAGTTCCGATGATTTACACGATCGGCAACCACGACATGAATCCTAAATATGATTGGACTCCAAGCACTGTCGCTCAGTCGGTCGCTATGGCCAATACATTCGGCGATGAATATTTCAAGACAGACATCGACAACACGATGAGGAACAACTACGAGGCTCGCCACTGCGTCATCGGAGGCTATCATATTCTCGCTGTGACTCCTAACGGCGACCAGCCGATCACATATTCACCAAACGTCATCACTTGGCTTGACCAGCAGTTGGATGCCATCACGAAGACTGATCCTAACAGGTACGTGATTGTGCTGACGCACCCTATGATCTACAACACGATCTACGGCAGTCTCCTTGGTGAGGACGGCGGAGTCTGGACTTCCACTCTGCCTAACTACTGGGCCACAAGGGTTCTTACAGGCGTGCTTGAGAAATATCCTCAGGTTGTCTCGTTCCACGGCCACCTCCACTTCCCGATCAACGATCCGCGTTCCCTCTGGCAGGGTAAGTGGACGGCTCTCGGATGTGGATCCACAAGGTATATGGCCATCGAGCCTGCTGGCTGGGAGGGAATCAGCAACACTCCTACCGTGATGAACGATGCCAACAACTTCTCACAAGGCTATCTGGTGCAGTTCGATGTAAATGGCAATATGCGTGTTGTCAAGATGGACTTCTTCAACAACGGAACCATCGGTGAGCCTTATGTCATGCAATACCCTGACGCTGCCGGAACGAATCTCGTGAAGTACAACAACGAGGCGCGCAAGGCTGCCAATCAAGCTCCTACAATGAGTACGATCGATGTCAAGGATGTAAAAGAAGCCGAGACTGCTTCGGTGACCTTCGTCGCTGGAAAGGACGATGAGTTCGTTCACCACTATATCGTTACCCTCTCCAAGGCCGGGACAGTGGTCGCCACCAAGAAGATCCTCGCTGATTTCTACCTCCATCCAAGGACCTCCGAGATGAAGTCCAGCTGGACGGTCGATTTCGGTACTCTTTCAGAGTCCGGTCAGTACACCGTCACGGTTGTCGCCGTAGATTCCTGGGACGCTGAGAGCGCCCCTGTTTCCGCGACCTTCAACTGCGGTGACGTCACCCCTTCGGAAAAGGTTGACAAGTGGGTTGACGATGCCGCTGGCAGTCAGGCCATATCAGCCTCCGGCACACCTACCGGCGGCGACGGCTGGCTTACCTACGCTGACGGCAAGGTTTCATGGACTGCCAATACAACCGGCCATCCTCGTACCTCCACTCTTACTTTCGAGAACGGTTCATCCTTCAAGCTCACTCAGATTGCCCCGGCGGACTTCAAGGGTGGATGGAAATTTACCACAAAGATTTTTGCCGGTGCTGGCGCATCCGCAAAAGCAGCCGACCCAGGGGTAATGTCCGTGACATTTGTTGATCCGCTTAAACCAGCGACTCTTAAGGATGTTGATGGTGTGGAACATACAAATAACATTGGTCTGAAAGGTTTGTTCTTTGACACTATACTTGACGCTTGCGTTGACATCAATTATGAGGCTGAAACCGCGCGTATAGGCTTCTTCCTTGATGCAAGGGATGGTTCGGGACAGGCCGTGAATGGAAAATATGCAGCATATATACCAGGTATTGCGACAAGAACCGACAAGGCATGGGCTTCCCCATGGCAGTATGCCGAGACGGAGCTTGGTGACCCTGATTATGTTTGGTTCTGGTTCACTATCTCAGAAGACTTCAACACCATTATGTACACAAACAGAACTGAAAAAACACCAGTCGAATTCCAGACTTTGACTCAGTACTCGAACAAGACGATGAATCAGATATGTGCAATAAGTGTTGTTCTTTCTGACACAAATGTGTTCAATCATTCCACAGTAAGCACTAAAGGCATTGGAGTTTACTCTAATGTTTTCCAGTGCAATCCTAAGGGGCATGTCGGCGAGTTCTTCACAAGAAAGTAATCTGAGACATAACGTGTGTTGTCTAATCAAAACCAGATAACCCATCACATTCCCGATTCGGGCGGCCACAATAGGCCGCCCGTTTTTTCCTTTCACATACGTTGCTTTCCCACACAACGTGAGACATCGTTTCATTTTCATTCGCACCTAGAACTCTACATCATTGACGAACAGCCATTTTGCTATTCTGGGTATGAATATATTCGCACACTTAGAAGTCATAGATTCCGTTGTAGGCCATTCTGTGGCTCATTAATTCTCCCAAGTGTGAATAATCGCGCATACTTAGAAATTCATTAGTCTAATAATCACCGACTTGCAAGTCCAGGTGTGAGAATATTCGCACACCTAAAAGTCGCTGCCTTCATCGCAAGGCATCCTGTTGCCTATTTGTAAAGTGAAAAATCTTCCACACCTGAAAACATATCTGCTTAATAACCAGCAACTCACTGTTCTGTGTGCGAGAATACTCACATATCCGAGGGAAGCTTTCTCATTGTGGTACTTTCGGCGGCTTCCAGAAGTTCCCTGAGTGGATCGAGGAGACCGGAGGTATCTCCAGAAGGCCGCCTGGATTGGTGTGAGATTATGTCCATTTGATTATTATGGAGAATGTGTTATATTTCCTCTATAAAAATGTTTCTTTCTTATGGGACGGGCGTAAAAATCGCAGATTTTATGTAAGTTTGCAGGTAATGCTGGAATTGTAAGATTATGATAACCGATGATTCATCACTGTTTGATTCTTTGAATCAGGATATATTGAATCTTGTTTTTTCGCCTCTATTATGCGCAGGTACAGTCCATTTAGTTTCTCTTTTAATTCATCGTTATCATCTTCGACCTCACCACGTTGATGTTTTATTGCCAAAGAATCGTCTTTCATTTTTAATGTCAAATAGGGCTTGGACACATCAAGATTATTGTCAACGAGCAAGAACATGGTATTATCTTTGGCGTCAGTTTGGACATAAAGTTTAGTCCAACCAACATCTTTTAACCTAACTTGTATGTACATATCTCAATTAAAATTTAGATGCTTTAACCATCCTCATGCATCGTTATATTCGGTTTTAAATTAATGGCAGAACCATTTTTGAGTGTAACGACAGGCGTGTGATGATCATATAGCCTATATGTGTTTATTGCAAAAATAACATTTTAATGGAAATATCAAAATTCTTTTTACTTGTTAATATGCCGACATCATCTATCGTCCATCAGTTCACGGATTTGTAATATTCATTGAAAATCATTTTCTTTGCAGTTATGAGAGAAGATTTGTCACAGGTGCTTGATCAGGTGCGGAAGGTCGCCAATGAGACTGTTCCGCAGGGCGGGCGCGTCTTTCTCTTCGGATCACGGGCACGGGGCGACTTCAGAGCAGATTCGGATTGGGATTTTCTGGTCATTCTTCAAAAAGACAGAATTGAGAAAAGCGACTACGACAGTGTGATATATCCATTGACCCTCCTTGGATGGAAGTTAGGTCTTGATTTTGTGCCTGTCATCTACACGGAGAACGATTGGAACAACCGTAAGGGCACTTTGTTCTATCATAATGTTCAAACAGACTCAATAAAAATTATTTAACCATGAATGAAGAGGAGAGACGGGTGATTGTTGATCAGGAAATGGTGAAAGCTCTGAAATTTCTGACTGATGCCGAAGAATTGGCAAGGTTGGAAATGTGGAACGTGGTGGCGAACAGGGCGTATTATGCGCTTTATCACGCAGTGATGGCGATGATGGTTAATGATGGATTTTTGCCCAAGACTCATAGTGGCCTTATTACCGAGTTTGGCCGGGAGTATGTTATTACAGGAAAAATTGATCCGAAATATTCAAAGGTTCTTTCTCAAATGAGGTCTATAAGGGAGAATTGTGACTATGATGTCTTTTATTATACCTGTAAAGAAGAAATGGAGCCTGTTTTGATCACCGTAAGGGAATTGATCGAACTCATCAATGAACGGATAAATGACAGCGCTTCGAAAAGATGACTTGTAATATTTAACGATGGCACCGCATTATCTGAACGAATTCCACAAGCGCAACAGTCAGGCCTGTCGAAAGGATCTTCAGTCCTTACGGCGGCAGCGATTATCTGTAGAGGATGTCCTCCGACAGAGTCGGATGTTCGGCAGATCTACGACACGGATGATCTTGTCGGAGACGTCGAATCCAAGAACGTTTAGTTGAGTTAGATATTTCATCTATAAGCCAATAGAAGCAAACTCTGCGGTAAGCCCATTTTTTATCGACTTACCGCAGGGTTATTCATAATAAACCTTGCGGAAAGTCGATTTTTTTAACTTTGCGCAAAGTTATCAATACATATCATGAAGGTAATAGGCAGAAAATCAGAGATTGGGCAAATCCGGAAGTTGCATGATTCCGGAAAATCAGAGTTTGTTGTTGTCTATGGAAGACGGCGCGTGGGCAAGACTTTTCTGGTGAACCAGTTCTTCGACAATAAATTCCTTTTCAAGGTGACCGGGCTTGCGGTCAAGGACAAGGCCGCACAACTTGTCAATTTCGGAGAGGCTCTCAAAAAACAGGGCTCGCCCCTTTGCCCTTACCCGAAATCCTGGATGGAAGCGTTTGGCTTCTTGAAGACGCTTATCGAAAGTTCAAAGGTGAATGGACGCAAGGTCGTGTTCATTGATGAGTTGCCGTTCATGTACACCAATCGATGCGATCTGGTTGTGGCCCTCGAGCATTTCTGGAATGACTGGGGATGCACGCAAGACAATCTTATGCTGATTGTCTGCGGCTCCGCCACATCGTGGATAACAAAGAAGATCCTCCGGAACAAAGGCGGTCTGCATAACAGGGTGACAGGAAAGATCTACCTCAGACCGTTCAATCTGGCGGAGTGCAAGGCCTATTTCAAGTCGGCCGGCATCAGCCTTGATGAGAAGGATATCGCGGATTGTTACATGATCATGGGCGGGATTCCTTACTATCTCAGCCTCTTCGAGAAAGGGAAAAATCTCGCGCAGAATGTGGACGAAATGTTCTTCAAAAGGAAAGGCAAACTGGACGGAGAGTTCGACAACTTGTACGTCTCATTGTTTGAGAACAGCGAGGATTATATGAAGGTTATCGAGGCGCTTAGCCGCAAGAACGCCGGTCTGACCAGAAAGGAGGTCATCGCGGCGACAGGGCTTCCTGACGGAGGAGGCCTTAGCACTATCCTGTCTGACTTGGATGACTGCGACAAAATCCGGAAATATAAGGCCTTCGGTAAAAAAGAAAATGATGCTGTCTATCAACTGACGGATTTCTACACAATCTTCTACTACAAGTTCATCAAGAAATATGGCACTTCGGACAAATCTTTCTGGTCCTACCAGACCGGCACCACCCTTCATAATGCTTGGGCAGGAATCGCGTTCGAGAGACTGTGCATGTACCATCATATTCAGATAGAGAAAGCGCTTGGCATTCAAGGCATAATGACGGAAGCATCGTCCTGGCGTTCGGAAAGCGCGCAGATAGACTTGGTGATAAGCCGCGCCGACCGTGTCATAGACCTCTGCGAGATCAAATTCTGGGAAGGCCCTTTCTCAATCACAAAAAAATACCGTCAGGAACTGGACAACAAGATCAACTCCTTCCGCGACTCCCTCAAACTTCGCCGGACCATCCACCTTGTCTTCATCACAACCTATGGCCTGAAGCCCAATGAATATAGCGGCGTGGTCCAGAACGAGGTGACCTTGAAGGATCTTTTCGAGTGATTATTTAACACAACGCCACCCGCCGCCAAGGTTCTTGCCTTTTCCCTTACATGCTGTTCCGGAGAAAGGAACGTCTGCCGCTGCGCGGTCTTTTTTTTCTTCGCCATTTTCTGAATATTTCCGTAAAGATACGGTAATTAATTATAGGAAATTATATAGGAGTTGGCTAACATTTTCCTTATGATGCTGATATTTAAGTAATTGTGATTCGTTGGTATTCCTGCATAAGAATCTGTATG
>OIYO01000073.1_pt1 | contig 105403 bp, 112 predicted proteins | sample 1588191 | NCBI WGS metagenome assembly OIYO01 (sample SAMN03283275) | human gut metagenome | biome: human-associated habitat; material: feces | host: Homo sapiens | place: Peru | collected 2012 | reverse complement strand
TTTTTCATTTCGTGACAGTGAGTGTAAAAATTCAACAGAATGGAATTTACTGTACAGCAAAGAAAACGGTATTTATTATAATGGCATAGTCAACGGTTTTAATGCTTACGGAATATCCGAAGATAATATTACATTTGTAAACTATTTTGAGGATACAAAGGAGTCTGCTAAACAAAAAATAGAAAATGCGGATATTATTTATTTCACCGGCGGTCGACCTGACAGAATGATGGATAGAATCATAGAGTTTGATTTGGTTGATGTGTTAAGAAAACATAACGGAATTGTTATGGGTTATAGTGCAGGTGCAGTTATTCAGCTTTCCGAATATCATATATCACCTGATAAAGACTATAAAGAATTTCAATACTATGACGGCTTGGGATATTTAGATGATTTCTATTTGGAGGTTCATTACGAAAATACAAAAGTGCAAAACGAAGCCATTCGGCGTGTGTTATCCGAAAGAGGTAAAACAGTTTATGCAACTGCTTTCATGTCAGGCGGTATTATCGTAGATAACGGCAATATTAAACTTATTGGAGATGTAAAGACTTTTAGCAAATAGCGTGGTGTAATTGTGTCAAAGGATAATTGGCATAAAACAGATTATGGTAAACAAAGAGTGTTATAAAAAATGACAAAACGAGAAATGATAAACATAAATGACTTTTTAAATTTGGTTGCGGAAGATTTGCAGTTAGGCAAAGTGCTTGAAAATCTCGTTCAGGTAACAGGCGGTTTTATGCACCGTATGTTTAAGATTGTTACCGAAAAAGGCAGTTACATAATTAAGCTTTTAAACCCAAACATTACGAAACGACCTACTGCAATGGGTAACTACAAAATCGCTGATGATATTGAGAAAATATTACAGCAAAACAATATTCCTGCAGTTTATGCTTTGGAGTTCAAGAATAGAAAAATACAGGAATTAAACGGTCAATATTATTATATTTTTGAGTGGTATGACGGCAAGTCATTGAAAGACGGTGAAATCAAGTCGGTTCATTGCGAAAAGATAGGTGAAGTGTTGGCAAAAATTCATAATATTGATTTGAAAGATGAGCCATTTGAGCAAGACGAAATGCACATTGATTGGCAAAAATATATTGAGCTTGCCAAAGATATGAACTCACCGATTTGTGATTACATAAAAGATCATGTCGATTTATTCAATGACAGCATGACAAAAGGCAACGAAGCTATAAAGAAATTACCTCCGGTCAAAGCAATTTGCCATAACGATATGGACAGCAAAAATGTACTTTGGCTTGGTGATGAGTTTAAGCTGATTGATTTAGAATGTTTAGGATATTCAAATCCTTATCTCGAATTGTTTGAACTCGCACTTTGCTGGTCAGGATATGAAGGACGTAATATAAATTTTAATTTGTTTAATACATTCATCAAGTCATATTTTGATAATACAAATCTTGATACAAATGTTGACTGGGAGGCTTTGTATTACAGCAACAATGGCAGACTCGGTTGGCTTGAATACAACATCAAAAGAGCATTGATGCTTGAATCTGATAACGAGGAAGAACAACAACTGGGTATTAGTGAAGTCAAAGAAACGGTTGAGCATATCCTATACTATGATAAAGTTAAAGATGAAATTTTGAAGAATATTGCTAATTGTTGAGGTGATAAAAATGAATGATGAAGTTATTCTTGGCAATGTAATGGTTGATTGTGATGATGAAATAAAATTACAGAGATTTTATGGAGAACTGTTAGGCTGGGAAATGTGTGAATTATTCGACAGACCTGCTGTTCGAAGTTCCAACGGTATAGTGTTTTTGTTTATTGAAAAGCCTGATTATGTGGCACCCGTTTGGCCGGAAGGAACAGGCAAACAGCAAAAGCAAATGCACTTTGATTTTCAGGTAAATGATGTGAATGTTGCCATTGAGAAAGCAATATCACTGGGAGCTACTAAAGCACCAAATCAGTATGGAGGAGAACATTTTACTACAATGTTTGATCCTGCAGGTCATCCGTTTTGTTTGTGTAAGAAGTAAATATTTGAAGAATTTTAGACAGATTACTGAACACGATGAATAATATCTAAAACAGAAAAAAGACATTGTATATAACAATTTGATGTACACAATTTATTTTTGGACAGGATAACCTACCATTTTGTTATTACAGCCTAGGCAATAATACTCTTGGATATTATGTCAATTTATGGTATGATTATACAGTGTAGGAGATGATTTTATGGCGGATTGGAATGCTGAATTATACAGCAAGTTCTTAAAAGACAGAACACAACCTTCAATAGATTTGGCTAATAGAATTACAGTGGTTAATCCTTAATCAATTATTGATATTGGTTGCGGACCTGGAAATAGTACGAGAGTACTGAAAGATAAATTTCCAAATGCAAGAGTAATCGGCGTCGATAGTTCAAAGGATATGATTAAAACAGCTAAAAGCAATTATAAAGACATTGAATTTATGTTGTTTGATGCATGCATAGATTTTGATAAGCTAAATGATAAATTTGACATTGTATTTTCAAACGCTTGTATTCAATGGATGCCAATCACGAAAAGTTACTCGCTGATATGATGAATATTTTGAATGCCGGTGGTATTGTGGCTACTGAATACTGTATATTTTGGAAAAGATGCTTATTTGTTAGATATGGAGATTTATTATGAAAAAACATCAAATTATGGTTTTTATAGGGAATGGCTTTGATATTGCAGTATTGAATAAATACGGTAAAGGAATTACAACATCTTATGATTCCTTTTATTCTTTTTTCAAAAGCGAATATCCAAATAGTAATAAAAATTTACTAATCGAACAAATGGAAAAAGCTAAATCTGAAAATAAAGAAAACTGGAGTGATTTTGAAGCAATATTAGATGAAACTTTATACTATATACCTAATAGTGATTCGAAACACACTAGTAAATTAGATAAATATTTAAGAGAAATTCAACAAGCTTTTTCAAGGTTTTTAAACGAAATCATAGATAATGATATTATTGAGAATATATCGACGGCAAATGATGTTATTATAGATTCTTATAATAATTGCGCAAAATTGACATTTAAAGGCTCATTTTTTAGAGATTTATCAAAGAATCAATATGAATCTATGCATTTCCATAATGAACTAGATAATAATGAAGACTTAAAATATATGTTCATTAACTTTAACTATACTTCATTATTAGACAACTATTTATATCTTAATAAAGAGATGTTTGATCCAGCACCTTATAGTACCTCTAACAATAATATTACATTGGATATTAATCCTTATAGATATCAACATTCCGGATTCAACGATCCATATATGAAATTGTTACCAATAGATATTATTCATCCACATGGAGTTCAGGATGTACCGAAGTCACTATTGTTTGGAATAGAAAATAAAGATTATTGCAATGTTAGAGATCAAAGAAGGATTTTTGTTAAGTCTTTTTGGGCTCAATGTCAACAAAAGTATAATGACAAGTTTGATTCGACACAGTTGTTTATTTTGTATGGGTGTTCACTTAGTAAAACTGATAGCTGGTGGTGGAGCAGAATATATAAATAAACGTTTAGTTGATGAAAACCCAGCTGAGTTAATTATCTATTATTATGGTAATGAAGATGAAGATGTAATAAAAGAGCGTTTTATTAAAAATTGCAATCTAAAGGACGATGATTTAAAAGATAAAAACAAAGCAAAAGAAAAAATTTATGTTATAAATTTTGGAGCAACTACGGATAAAGATATAGAGTTTATGAAATTACCAAAAATAGAATAAGATTTATATTGCTATTTAAATTTGTTTTAAGGAGATTGAAATGTATATTGCATATTTACCAAAAATTAAAGGCGAAAAGCTCAAAGATAGAAATATAAACAACTTTTTGAAGTTTTACATAGAAAAATCCAACAAAAAATATTCAGTTATTGCTGCACCTGGTTATATGAGTACAAGACCTAAAACCATAGATGAATATTTAACCAATCTAAGCAGAATTTTAAATTATAAGAACAAAACTAAAATCGGAATTTTAAATGGCATGAATGGACACCATGATAATGGTAGTGGCACACCTGTTCTTAAAAATCATAATGATTTATTAAGTAAACATGGTTTTGAACAAATAAAGCTTAATGCCAATACAGAATTTGATCATAGAAAAATGATGTGCTTTGTAACTGCAAATAATATTCCTAATGAAATAACCTTAAATAACCTAGAAGATTTTTTGGATGATGCATATGTTGGCGGTATACTAATTGGATCTAGTAACCAAAGCAACACCTCATATTTTAGCCAAAATGCTTCTAAGGGAGAAGCAGATATATTTATGTTTGATGATTCTGAAGATTTAGAAATAAAGAGAATTATTAGAGTTTTAAAATACAATGAGCAAACAGATGATTACCCTAAAGAGCTGACAGATGTTGTTCTTACAGAAAGTTTTTTTGGTAAAGGGCATAATGACACGCAAGGTTTCTTCAAGGAAATTCTAAGAAATGTGTTAGAGAACGGATTAGAAGAGTAAACACAGTAAATTCTATTAGAATAGTAAAAAGAAAAATAACTATTGACAATATTGGATAAATCCCATATAATAATTATAGGATTTATCCAATATTGTTTTCAGGTGGTGAGTGCTTTTGGCGTTTGAAGTTGAACTTTACGGATATGATGATAAATGTCCGGTAGAAGAGTTCATTTTGGAACAAAATAACAAGATGCAGGCAAAAATATTTCATAATATCGAATTGCTTGAACAAGAAGGCAACATGTTAAGAGAACCCTATTCCAAGCATTTAGAAGACGGCATATTTGAATTAAGAAATAAGGTAGGAAGCGATATAACCAGAGTATTATATTTCTTTGTTATTGGTGAAACAATAGTATTGACCAATGGCTTTACAAAGAAAACTCAAAAAACTCCAAAATCGGAAATTCAAAAAGCAAAAGATTACAGAAATGAATATTTGAATAGATAAGTTTTAATTGTAATATGTATTAATTGTTGTTTACATTGTTTATTTTAAGTTATTAGGTGATAATATGAATAAGAATTTTAGAGATTTATTAAATGAAAGATTAAAAGATGAAGATTTCAAAAAAGAGTATGATGAATTAATTCCGGAATATGAAGTAGTAAAAGCGTTTTTGAATGCAAGGAAGCAAAGCAATATGACACAAAAGGAATTATCCGAAAAATCAGGTGTCGCTCAATCTGATATAAGTAAATTAGAAAATGGAAATAGTAATCCAAGCATCAAAATGCTTCAAAGATTAGCAAACAGTATGAACATGCATATCAAAGTTGAATTTGTTCCAAATAATTATTGATTAATAGAACAACGCATAGAAAAAATTTTTGCGTTGTTCTACTGTTTTAGGGACTTTTTATCATGTACAGTCTAATGCTCTTTGTGTATTACATTAAATGCTCTCTGCAATAATATTTAATTGTAAAATTTATTCTGCTTATGTTGTAGTTATAAATAGTCATTAAAATTACAAATTTTAATGCAAGTCTTTATTTATGAAAAATTAGTGCTTTAATGTGGATAGATATGTTACGAGGTTAATTTATATGAATAATTTAACACACTGTGGCACAATTGAAATAGCCACAGAAAGATTATATTTAAAGAGAATAGAGAAATACGATGCTACTAGTATGTATTCAAATTTTGCGGGCGATGACAGAGTATCACAATATATGTCATGGGATAGTTTTAAGACAGTAGAAGATGTTGAAAAGTGTATTGACGAGTGGCAAGAAGAATATAAAAAAGACGATACATACTATTGGGGCATATATTTAAAATCATCAAATGAGATCATCGGTACAGTGTATCTTTTGACAGAGGATAGTATTGTAAAAGTAGCAAGTCTGTCATATTGTATTGGCTATAACTATTGGGACAATGGATAACTTGTGAAGCTGTAAAAGCTATTATTGATTTTGCCTTTACCAATGTGGGGTATAACCGTGTTGAAGCTTATCATGCCAAAAGTAATACACAATCTGCAAGAGTAATGCAAAAAGCTGGTATGAAATTAGATGGCACATTAAGGCAAAGGTGTAAAACATTTAACGGATTTGAAGATTGTATTTATTATTCTATACTAAAGGAAGAATATAAAAATGACTAAACGAGAAATGATGAAAATAGTTTACAGTCAACTTGATATTGATTATAACTGCAATCCTGAAGATTTTAATAAAGATGGAGTTATATTCACAATAGCAGAAAAACAAGAAGGTAGACGAGAAATGCCTTTTATTACTCATCGTCTTGAAATCATCACAATGGGCAAAAGTGTTATTGTAAATGTATCAAAAAACATGATGTCATTTGCAAAAAGAAAATTTGAAGGCAAATCGAATTATGATATTTTAACTAGTAAATTTGTATATGGTGTTAATCCGTATTACTTGCCTGATGTTGAAAATATAAAAGCAGTCGAAAACAATTCATTTAGATTCAAATTGATTTATGATAATATTCAGTTATTATACTGCAACAAAGAATTTCACAATGCTTTACAGTATGATGACGATAGTAAAAGACCAGAGACTCTTGCTGCTGTTGCTTATGATGAAGAAAAAATAGTCGGAATTGCTTGCGCAAGTGCCGATAGCAAAACGATGTCGCAAATAGGTGTAGATGTTTTGCCTGAGTATCGTGGTAATGGTATTGCTGTTAAGCTCGTAAATATGCTTACAATCGAAACGCTTAATCGTGGCATTGTTCCGTATTATACAACTGATTGTGCAAACATAAATTCGCAAAAGGTTGCTTTTAAAAGTGGATATATTCCTGCTTGGTCACACTGTTTCAAGACGAGATTACCAAAGATTTATAGGAGACTAAATGATTAAAGAACAATATAAAAATTATATTCCAACTAAATGTGCACTGTGCAAAGAAGAAAAAGAATTGATGAAAAGTCACATTATTCCAAGCTTGGTTTATAAGCGTATTAGAAGCAACAAGCACTCAAGATTTCGTAGTCTTGATAACATAGAAAAAGTGCTTCAAGATGGTGAAAAACGCCCAATGCTCTGTCATGAATGCGAAGAATTGTTTAGTTCGTTTGAAAGGTTGTTTGCAAATAAATATTTAGATGTTTTTATTAACACTAACAAAATCCCCAAAATTACTGGGGGATGGTTAGATAATTATATTTTGACGGTAGCTTGGAGAATACTGTATGATGATTTATATAGAATGAATTCTCATGAGGGAAGCGTTGCAAAGCACATTTTTGATGACTTTTGCTTTGAACTCGGAGACTATTTGTTGAGTTTAAACCATAGTATCAATGAATATCCACCAAAAAAATTTAAAAATACAGTGTATAGATTAAAAACGCTTGTAAAAAACAAGAAGATTAATAATCTTGCGCAAGGCTCTATGTTTGGATATACTTATTGGGATGCAAAAGCAAATAGAGCCATAGTTATTGTGTATTATGCCAATCTTGTTTTTGTTGCAGAATATTTATACGACAGAAGAAAATATGTAATCATTGGCGGTCGATTGCCGTTCTTTAAGAGAATTTGCAATAGAAAGACCATTCGTTCAGAATTAAATTATCAGTTTAAGCAAATGGCAAAACAGTACAAAACAGGAATGAATCCTGAGCTACAAAGAAAGATACAAGATTTTTATGATACGCACAATTAATGTGGTACAAATATCATCCCTTATCATAAAATATCATTTACTATTCTGCTACAATAGTGTGGAAAGGAGCAATTATTTATGGATGAGCATAATCAGGTACAATTTGAAGAAGATTATATTAAGCGAAATAATCATTCTATAACTACACGTCCGGATGTTTCACTTACTGAAAGCGTTGCAAATGCTTGGGATGCGGGAGCTCATAATGTTGAAATTACAATTCCAACAGAATATGACGAATATTTAAGCGTTGAAGATGATGGAACTGGAATGACTTATGATGAGTTCATTAAAAGATGGATGACTTTAAACTATAATCGCTTAAAGCATCAAGGAAAAGATGTTCAGTTTCCTTCAAGTGGTCATACCAAAAGAATTGCCTTTGGCAGAAATGGAATAGGAAGACATGGAATGATTTGTTTTTCTGATATTTATGATGTTGAAACATGGAAAAATGGCGAGTGCAACCGATTTACAATTTCACTTGATAAAGGCGTTAGCCCATTTTCAATAATTAAACATGAGCATTATAAAAAAGATGGGCACGGAACAAAAATTTCAGCAAGAGTTGTTAGAAATTTGCCAGACGTTGACGAAATGTCTTCAATTTTATCAGGTAGGTTTTTATATGATCCGAGTTTTGTTTTAAAAATAAATGGTAATGTCATAGATTTAGCCAACCACAAAGATATATATTTAAAAGAGAATATTGTTACTGAAAACAAATATTCTCTAGATATAACGGTTATAGATTCTACAAAAACCGCAATGAAATCTCAACAACATGGAATTGCCTTTTGGGTTTCTGGTAGATTAGTCGGAAAGCCTTCTTGGACATATGGCAATCGTCAATTCCTTGATGGTAGATCAAGGGTTGCAAAAAGATTTACAGTGATTGTGAAATCGGATGACTTGGCTAATGAGATTTTACCTGATTGGACTGGGTTTATTGAAGGGACTAATATGACCTATGTTTACGATGCCGTTGAAAACTTCGTTCAAAGATTCATTAAAGATGTTATGTCTGAAAAAAGAGAAGAATTACAAAAAGACATCATAAAAGAGTCATATGCTGCTTTGGATAAATTGCCAATTCCAGCTCAACGTGAAGTATCTGCATTTATTGAAACAGTTACAGAAGCTAATCCATTGGTTAATTCTGATTTCATGAAACTGGCAATTGGTGCAATTGCTAGTATTCAACAATCAACTAAAGGAGAGCAATTGTTGAGACAACTCAATTTTATGAATCCAGAAGAGATTGATAAATTGACAGATCTATTAGATAATTGGAATGTTGATGATATCATGACTGTTATGGATGAAATTGATAAAAGAATTGTTGTTGTTGAAGCAATTGAGCGTTTGTATGAATCAAAAAACACTGATGAATTGCATACTTTACATCCGCTCGTCTTAAATGCACGCTGGTTATTCGGCCCACAATATGATTCTCCTATGTTCACTTCAAATAAGGCTTTGTCTACAGTAATAAAAACACTGTTTAAAGAAGATGAGTATGATGAAAGTCAACTCGACAATCCTCGAAAAAGACCAGATATTATATGCTTAAAACGTTTTTCATTTAAAGCTGTATGTACAGAGCGTAATGACGGAGATATTATGAAACCGGACCAAGTTTTGATAATTGAATTGAAGAGAGGCGGATTCAAAATTGAAGATGATGAAGTTTCACAAGCTCAGAGGTATGTTAGACAATTAAAAAAGTCATCTGTTTTGCATAAATCAGCAGAAATAACAGCCTATGTTGTTGGCGCTGAAATTGGAGATGTTAATCAAACCAATAATAGTGAATTTGGGTCAACATATGTTGTTACTTACGGACAATTGGTACAAACAGCTAAGACAAAATTGTTCAATCTTAAGGAAAAACTAAAAGAACACTATGATTCATTAGGAGAACAAAGCATTGTTGAAATAGCATTATCCGAGAGCAAGCAATTAATGTTATAAAAAGCCGGTCCTGATTTCAGGACTGCTTTTTTATGACTTGACACCTTTGTTGCAAAGAGTTATAACACACAGCAAAGGAGGTTGATAAAATGACAGGAATTATATATGCACGATATTCAAGTGACAATCAGCGTGAAGAAAGTATTGAAGGTCAGTTAAGAGAGTGTACGGAATATGCCAAAAGAAATGATATAATGATAATTGATACATATATTGACAGAGCTTTTTCCGCAACAACAGATAAACGACCCGCTTTTCAAAAAATGATACAAGACAGTGCAAAGAAAATGTTTGATGTTATCATCGTTTGGAAGCTTGACCGTTTTGCCCGTAATCGTTATGATTCGGCAAGGTACAAAGCCTTGCTTAGAAAAAACGGAGTTAAGGTCATATCCGCTAACGAAAATATTAGTGAAGGTTCGGAAGGTATAATTCTTGAATCCGTACTTGAAGGTATGGCCGAATACTATTCAGCAGACTTGTCAGAGAAAGTTATTTGTGGTTTAACAGAAAATGCAATGAAATGCAAGTTTAACGGTGGTCCGATTACATTCGGCTATCTCATTGACGATGAAAGGCATTTTCAAATTAACGAGGAAACCGCACCTTATGTTCGTATGATATTCAAAAAATATGATGCAGGAAATACAATGAAATCTATTGTTGATGAATTAAACAGCAAGGGCATCAAGAACATTCGAGGCGGTAAATTCAGCGTTAATATTGTTTCTAAAATCCTCAGCAACAGAAGATATATAGGCGAATATATTTACAGAGATATTGTAACGCCCGGAGGCATCCCCGCTATAATTGAAAAAGATGTTTTCGACAGAGTTCAGTTGAAAATTGAGCATAATAAGCACGCCGGGGCTAAAAACAAAGCTGATGAGGAGTACATTCTTACAACTAAGTTATATTGTGGTGAATGCAAATCACTTATGGTTGGTGAAAGCGGAATCAATCATCAAGGCAAAAAATATCGATATTATAAATGTATCGATGCGAAACGAGGCAAGGGAGTAAGAAAAAGGCAGTAAAAAAGGATGATATCGAAGATGTTGTTTTGAAGGTTGTCGTCGCAACATTAAGCAATGAAAAATATATCAATTCTTTAATAAGTGCTTTAATGAATATGCAAGAAAGTGAAAATTACGAGCTTAAAGAACTTCAAAAAGAGTTATCACGAGTTGATAAAAAGATTGCCAACTTGCTTAACGCTATCGAGCAAGGAATTTTAACAGAATCAACAAAACAACGATTACAAGAACTTGAGCAAATCAAGAAAAAAATTGAATCAGATATTGCAAAAGAAAAAATTTCAAAGCCCAAATACACAAGAGAACAATACAAAGAATTTTTTGATAAATATAAAACAGTAGATATTACAAAGCAGGAACATCGCAAGGCACTTGTAAATTATTTCGTAAATACTGTTGTTCTTTATGATGACGATTTAGTGTTTTATATGAATTATAAAAACAATGCTTTTAAGTTGCCGCTTTCAAAAATAAAACAAAGTTCGGATTCAATTTTGAACTCGCTGCCAAGAGAAAACAGACATCCACACGGATGTCTGTTTTTTTCTTCGATAGAAGAAGATAAGGATTCGAAGAATACTTATTACGGGTTTATGATGTAATCAAACCCGTAACATCGTTCTGTCAAGTCTTTAAGGTGGAGATTTGCAAAGCAAATACTACCGTGACTTGACAGGTTGTTATACCCCAGCCAATACCTCGGAACAATTTGTTCCGAGGTTTTTTATGCCCGAATACTGCTTTTTACGGCGGCATTCGGGCATTTTTTCTTTGCTTCAAAATATCGTGAGAGTTTATGAGAGATTCTAAGAGACAGCTAATTTCAAAAGTCCAAATCCGTTTTGGTGCGATTTAAGGCATTTATGACTGAGACTTTTGAGAGACATCGCTCAAATCAAAATCGTAACACGAATTGAAATGAGCAAAAAATTTGAGAGACATTTCAAAAAATAAAGAGGGCATAAAGTAATAAAACTTTATGCCCGCACTTTAAGTTTGCCCTTTTATATTGTTTATCCATCAAAAATAGAAAGGTAAAATTATATTTCTATCAATTTTCTGCCGTAAATATATTTAATTATCTTTTTTCTTCCGAATAAGCAATACCGTTGCAAAGGAAAGAGCCGCCAAGGCTGTGAAAACACCTGTGTAGGTTTCACTGCCTGTTATGGGCAAAATAACGCTTTCGTTTTTGCTCGTTTTGTCGGGTGTTATGCCGCCGTTTGTTTTATCTCGTTCGGGATTGATAATCGGCTGTTCCTGCGGCTTTTCTTCAAGTGCATCTATCGCCGCAAGTATTGCCTTTGTTTGGAGGTCTACCTCCTCCTGTTGTGTGATATTTCTGCCTCCGACATCAACAGCCAATTCCTTTTCAACCTGCGAGAAATCAACATATTTCTCTTTGTCAAGTCCTTTGGCTTTGGCAACCGCTTTGTCGTATTCGGTGTAATCCGCAGGCTTGTATTCAAGCGCAGAAATTGCGTTTTGCAGTTGTTCGGCGTAAGAGTCTACTACCTCCTGCTTTGTAATATCCAAGCCGTAGTCAATGCCGTTTAATATTTTGTTCAAGGCATTAACGGTTTTATCCGTGTAATATTCCAAATGCTCGGGAACGGTATTGATTTGCTCATTAACCCGTGAATAATCGGCAGGCTTCAAAACAAGGTTATCCAAAGCGGCTTTGATTTTTGCCGTATGCTCGTCAACGATGTTTTGCTGTACATTTGACAATCCGCTTATGTCAGCCGAAAGTGCTTCGTCAAGCTCGGTCAAATCCGTGTACAAACTGCGGTCAAGTGCCTTTGCCTGTTCGACCGCTTTGTTGTACTCGGTGTAATCGGCTGACTGATATGTGGTGTTCTCCGTTACATTTGTACGGATTTCAATGGGGTTGTAGCCAACATCTGTACTTGTTACAACACAATAATAATACTTTGCAGGGTAATCGGCAGGGTTAAACTCTTTGCCTGTTACGTTTGGTATTGGAGTGCCTGTGGTGTTATCATTCGTATCATTTGCGTACCACTGATAAGTGCGATTGAAACCGATAACATCTGCGGTTAAAATTCCGTCCGCATCGGTATATTTTTCGGGCAGTTGAGTAAGCACGGCAGTGTCCTGCGAGACTTCAATAAATTTGTGTCCGTTTTCATTTGCCCACTGCTCCGCATAAGTACCTTTAGTGCCGTATACAGTGTAATTTCTGCCCTTTGTATCTTCCGTACACTCTTTGAATGTTGAGGGAAGTGAGATTATGCACGGTATCTTTGAATCGGTATGCGGCAAGCTTTTGGCAATCTCCAAATGTGAGAACTCCGCCCTTGAGGTTGCACTTTCGCCGAAAGCATTTTCTCCGATATCCACCGCATTATCCAAAATACATATGCGCGGATTAGAACTGTCATCCGAATCAGTTCCTCCAAAAGCTTCGTTAGGAACAGATAAAAGAGACGGCATATAGATATACTCCAAATTTGCGCAACATAATGCGCGCTCATCCATTTTGGTTACGAACGGGAAATTCGCTTCCTTTAATTGGCATTCGTAAAATGTTCGTTTTGGTATGTATTCTATCAACGGCATTTCAAGTTGAAGCAACATATGGCAGTTGTAAAAAATACCGTTTGGATATACGCCGCTGTTTGTTAATGTTTTACATACAGGGAATTTAGCCCAAAGAAGCTGTCTGCACATTCTAAAAGCTTCACTGCTGATTTCAGTTACCTTCGGTCCGTCAAAATATAAAATTGATGAATATTGAAAAGCTCTGGTGTTTATTTTTTCTACGGAAGAAAAGTCACCTTTGAGAAAAGTTTTTATGCGTGCAAAAGATAATTCACCGAGTTCTTTTGCATTTGGCAGTTCGGCATACCGTAAATTTGAATAGAAAAAAGCTGAGTCGCAAACAACGGCAACACCTTCGGCGGATATATATTCCAATGCGGTATTGTTAGAAAAAGCATTTTCGGGAATTTCTTTTATTGTTTTCGGCAAAGTCAATTCAATAATTCGATTGTTATTAAAAACACCCGATTCAAAGCCGGTCACGGAAATACCGTTTATTGTTTCGGGAACATACAGGCATTGCATTGTTCCCTTGTATTTTGTAATTACTCCGTCTTGGTTAATTTCAAAACACGACTCATCATCAATGTAGTGGATGCGTGGCGTTATGTCAATTTCATCACTGTAACACTCTGTATCCGGGTAATATGCCACGGAACGAATACGGGTTCGCTTCGTAACTTCAAACGGCGCAGTGTATTCAATGGCGTTTTCCAATGTGGGATAAGTACCGTCGGTTGTATATAGAATTATGGCATTTTTATCTGTACATTGCATAGAGCATAGCTGCGCACCGATATATGTTTTATCTTCTAAATTGGTTTGTACAGCGGCAAGTTTATCAATGCCTAATGCATTGCAAAACTGAACCATCCCTGCGCCTTGAAAAATTGTATAGACATCATCCAAATGCTGTCCCTGCGCAGATGTATATCCGCGAAATTCTTTAATTGCAAATGCCGTTTTCTTTATTCGTTCATCTATTTCATCAACTGTTATATTCGGATAAACTGACTTTAAAATTGCTCCTAAAGAAGCAGCACAAGGGGTTGCAAACGAAGTTCCCGACCAAATATCATATTCATCCTGCATTGTGGCAACAGCAATATCCTCGCCCGGTGCGGCAATATCCGCCTTATATGTCCATGTCGTCCATTCAGAAATCAAACCGTTTATGTCGGAAGATGTCACGGCAATACATTCCGTTACATTGGCAGGCACAACAGTATCATTTACCATGCTGTCGTTTGACACGCATGCAAACATAGGTATATTGCAGGCATACGCTCTCCTGACAGCTTCAGCCGTCAGACCGGATTTATCAAAATATCCTAAACTGATGCTGATAACATCAACATTTCTTTCAACAGCCTCCAAGATACCGCTTGCAATCATTGATGTCGGAGCTAACCCGTTATCGTTCAGCACCTTAAACATTTTTATTTTTATATTCTGCGGTGTGTTATCAACAATGACACTGCATACTGCCGTTCCGTGATCCTCAGGTGCCCCGTATTCATCATTAGGCGTGCCGCTTTCGGTATTGTTATAATAGGTACGTAAAATTCTGCCTTCTAAAAACTTGTGGTCATAATATACACCGTTATCTATCACGCCGATTACGACATCTTGCATTGGTATGTTTTCTGCCGATAAATACTCTTGCAACCGTTTTGATTGGGTTCTGTTTACGCTCCAGTCGCAAAGGTAATCTTTTTCTTCAAGTTCACTTGCAGAAACGGTTTTAACTTTTTTGCCCTGCAATGGAGTCACAACTTCATCCGGTGCAACGCTGTCCACATTTTTCTCCGCTTTTAGATTTATGTAAGCTTCCATAGCCGCTTCCGGACTTTCATATTGGAGAATATGAAAGTCCTCAAAGCCGCTGACATGTTCTTTTGCACCGAACTCGTCAAATTTATCGTTCGCACGGACAATTAATCTTGCGGTCTGAAAATCCTGCAAGGTATATTCAGTTTCAGTGATGTCTGTGACTTCTTCTGAATTTTGAGCGGAAAAAGCTTGAATTTGTCCCGTTTCATTTCCTTCGGAGGTAACAAACTCTTTTCCCGAATCATATTTCCTTGCCAAGTCTGCAATCCCGTTTGTAAATTCAGTTATCTTTTTTGATTCATTTGTATCTGCTGCACAAATCGTAAATGAGGGCATAAATAACATAATTATAATAATTGCAGACATTATAATACAGATTAACTTTTTCATAAAAAGCCTCCTACTTTACAAACACACATAATTATTCATTCGCATAAATAATTATTGTTGTATTGTTTAACGAGATTTACAATACAGAAAAAATAAGAAAATAAAATCATAATAAGCGGCGGAAAAACACCCAAAAACAATGCTGAAATTTTATTAAACCCTGCCATGTAGGCATCTGCTTCCCAATGTATAATATCATAGATAGCGAGTCCGCCAAAAACCGTTATTAACAAAATAAAATAAATTGTCCAAATAACCATCTGAGAAAAATAAAATTTCTTTTTCAAAAGCTTATTATATAATACAGAAAATTCCTCTTTCTGAACTTTTATATTTGAGCTTTGAACAATTATGGGATGCAAACATTTAGCTCTTATATAAAGGAAATTATTATAATAGCTTGTTTTAATGGCAATTTCCAATTTTGCATTACGATGAATATGCAGCATGTATGTTACTTTGAAACAGGATAAATCATATCTGAAAGCAAACAAATGATTCAATATTCTCTTTTGAAATGATTCAGATAAAAACGAAAATCTCAATTTTCCTAATTGATTTTTCTCAAAAGGAATGCTTTCAAATGTTAAAATATGATTTCCGACTTCTGTTTCGAATACATAATTGATTGCTCTTTCTGTATTTTCAAATTCCACAGGTTCTTTTCCGTCTAAAAGAAGCTGAAATTTATTACTTTCGTTAAAGTGTATAGTTAATAATAATTTGACCTTACCATATTCCGTATTTACCATCGAAGATACAATCCATTCTGCACATTATTCGCAATAGTCTTTAAAATACATATGTTTATTTCCGCCGAACGGCACGGCTCAAATTTTATTTTTCTAAATATTTTTCAATGAAGCTCTCAACCGTGTTCCAATAAAGCTCCGGCTCAACCGAGGATGAAAGCGCGTGTCCGGCACCATTGACGGTCAGACATTCCTTTTCGCAGGCCGCCGCCGAATACAGCTTATCGAGCATACTGTATGGAACAAGCTCGTCATCGGAGCCGTGAATAAACAGAGTCGGAATACGGCTTTGTTTTACCTTCTCAAGAGCGCTCGCTTGCTTGAAATCATACCCGTCGCGAAGTCTTGACATCACAGACGCGGCGTTGAGTACGGGGAACCACGGGATATGCAGAGCGCTTGCTTCGCATTTGAATTCATCCCATTCCGAGGTGTAGCCGCAATCTGCGATTATAGCCTTGACATTTTCGGGCAGCTCTTCACCGGAGGCCATAAGCACCGTCGCCGCTCCCATGGATACGCCGTGGAGGATTATTTGCGCATTTGGCTCCCAAGAAATAATAAGCTTTATCCATTCGATAACGTCAAATCGCTCCGGCCAGCCCATTCCTATTTTTGTACCCTCGCTGTCGCCGTGTGCACGTGCGTCTGCTGCCAGAACATTATACCCGAGTGAGTAAAATTTGTTTACAAAACCGGCCATATGCTTGGCCTTGCTTGTGTATCCGTGGCAGACAAGTACATATTTTGAACTGTTGTTTTTAAATATCTTGCCGTGCAGACGAAGAGAGTCGGACATAATGTAAACATCCTCACCGTGCTCATTGTACCATTTTTTCATTTCGGGCGTACCGGTAAGTCCGCTGTATTTTTCGCTCGCGTCTTCTTCGCTGCCGGATGTGTTCGTGACCTTTTGAACGAGATTGTTGAGCTTACTCATATGTATAGGTGATTTTGTGTTTATCGAGAAATCATAGAATATTTCAGCCGACATTGCGGTCAATGCCGTCAGTCCGCAGAGAGTGCCGAAAACCGCACCTGCATTTTTTCTGTTCATAGAAATTCCTCCGTCATTTTTTAAAATTATACCATACACACGAATTTTGTTTCAAGTCTTTTACTGTTTATATATTTTATACGCCAATTAGAACTGCTTTTTTGTTAAAAAAGCAAAGAGGCTCAAGTAGACCGTTTCAAGCGTTTTGCTCCGTATCGAAAATGTTGTGCGGTATTGATTCCGATTTATCGCTTTGATATAATAAGACAAGAGTAATAGAGGTGGATTATGAAAATAACATACATTAACCACAGCGGATTTTTGGTTGAAACCGAGGACTGCTACTATATTTTTGATTACTACAAAGGCGAGATGCCGAAGCTTGACAAAAGCAAGGAAGCCATAGTCTTTTGCAGTCACTTTCACCAAGACCATTTCAATCCGAAAATCTTTGAAATTCTTGATGATACGGGTGTGAATTATCAGGCTGTTTTGGCGAAAGATATCAGCAAAAAGAAGTATCCTGCAGGTGTGAAAGTTACGACTGCTTATCACGATCAAACCTACATTCTTGACAACGGCACACAGGTTAGTACGCTTCTTTCAACCGACAGCGGTGTTGCTTTTATCGTCAAGACAAGCGAGGGCGCAATTTATCACGCAGGTGATTTGAACGATTGGCATTGGGAGGGTGAGACGGAAGATGACAATCGCCAAATGGCCTCCATGTACCGTGCCGAGATTGACAAAATCAAGGACGCTCATTTTGATGCCGCATTCGTTCCCCTTGACCCAAGGCAGGAGGAACACTATGCCGACGGTATGCTTTATTTTTTGAAACATGTCGATTGCAACGCCGTTTTCCCTATGCATTATTGGAAAGAGCCGAGCGTGATTGATAGGTTTATCACCGAATATCCGCAGTATAAATCACGAATAAAAAACACAGAATCAGCAAAGGGAGAAGAAATATGAGTTTTAGAATGATTCACGAAAACTATAATGTTTCCGATTTGGATAGGTCGATTAAGTTTTATGGCGACGCGCTTGATTTGCACGAGGTCAGACGAAAAACAACCGACGATTTTATTATCGTTTATTTGAGCAATGATTCAAGCGATTTTGAACTTGAGCTTACCTGGCTTAAAGAACATCCGCAGCCGTACGATTTGGGTGAATGTGAATTTCATTTGGCATTTAAGGCAGATGATTTTGATTCGGCGCATAAAAAGCACGAAGAAATGGGCTGTATCTGCTTTGAAAATCCTGAAATGGGTATCTATTTCATCGAGGACCCGGACGGCTATTGGCTCGAAATTTTGCCGTAACACAGAATAAAAGAAAAAGCGTCGGAGATTAGCTTCCTCCGACGCTTTTTGCGAGTATATATTCAGCTCTTTGCGGGAAACCCGTTGCCCGATTGCTTTTACAATTCTAAAATCGTATATATGAATTTGCCCATTTCGTCTATCACGTCCTCTGCTTGCGGAAAAACTCCGGTCGCGTTTAAATATCCGTGGCCGAGTCCGTTGTAAACGACAAGCTTTGTTTTTACATTTGCGTTTGCAAGCTTATGAGCCCAAGCGACGGCGTCTTTTTTCAGATAGTCAAGCGCGCCTACTGTAATAAATGTCGGAACATTGCCGCTTGCGTCGAAAATGTACGGATTATTGTATTCGTCGGGCGAGAGTATGCCTATCTGCTTAAAATTGCAGTGTGTAAGCATTTGCATTTGTTTTATTACGCCTTTTGAAACGGCCTTTTGTGACGGCTCAAATTTGTAGTCGGAATATCCTTTTTTATAATACTCGTCGGTAAAACCGAACATATTCAAGGTAGGATAGAGCAGAAGCTGCGCTTTGATTTTTCCGGTACCCTTGTATTTGGTAGAGCACGCTTGAGCAATATTTCCTCCGGCACTGTCACCGCAGACAAAAATTCTATCCTTGTCTATTTTGAATTCGCCACAGCTGCGGCTTATATATTCCAATACGTCAAAGCAATCGCTGTACGGTGCGGGATAGGCGTTTTCGGGCAAAAGCCTGTAATCTATGCTGATTACCTTAACGGCGAATTTATCAACGAGCATTTTTAAGCTCTCGTCATACGGCGTGAGCGTTCCGCCGACAAATGCGCCGCCGTGAATGAAAATCATTGCTGTCCTTGTGCCTTCACATTCCGCATTTTCATATATTCTGATCGGAATATCAAATCCGTCAGAAGCTTTAATGTGTTTGTTTTTGATTGAAACGCCTTTTATATGACAGTTTGCATAAGAAATCCTGTCGCAGCCCTTTCTGAAAAAACCGAGGCTTCTCTCGGTTATTTTTAAATGAATACTGTTTAGAACAAAATCCGGGACAAGCTTTAGTTTCCTTGCCATTTTGCCTATGGGTCCGCCGAGCATGCGCGGATCTATGCCGTATTTTGATACGGCGTCAGGCGCATACTTGGCTGTGTAAGTTAAATTTCCGTCGGCTTCCGCGTAGGCTGTTCTCTTTAATTCGTTCAAGAACTCCTCGCTGTACCATTTTTTATCAAAGCTCTTTTTATTATTATTCATAATACACCTTCTGCCGATGATATGGTATAACTATATCATAATAAGGACGGTTGTCAATAAAATAAGTTAAGTGTATAATTATTAATATATTGATTATGCGAAAGGTTTTTTTATGTCTCATATTATCCCAACTCCGTTATTTGAAAAAACAGATGAAACAAAAAGATTGTTCATAAAATCTTTGTCGCTTGACGAAAGAAATGTCAACGGTTCTGTTAAAGATGATTTTTATGATTTTATACGTAAACTCGAACTGCCGGTCGGGAATGATGTTGTTGTTAGTTTTACACATGATTTTTCGCTTGAAAATGAAGAATACAGACTTGAAGTAAACGAGAAAATCACCGTGTATTCGAGTGGGGAGGCAGGAAAAGTGTTTGCTCTGCAAACACTCAAGCAACTACTGTTTGAATACGGCCGAACGATTCCGTTTATTGCGATAAAGGATAAGCCTAAGTATAAAATCAGGGGCTTTATGCTTGATGTCGGGAGATATTTCTATCCCGTTGACGATGTCAAGCTGTTTATTAGAAAAATGTCTCTGCACAAGCTTAATTTTCTGCATTTGCATTTGACGGAGGACCAGGGATGGCGAGTTGAGATTTACAAATATCCGTTGCTGACGCAAATCGGGTCAGTAAGGAAAAAGACAAATTTTAATCATAGGCAACATAAGGGCTATTACACAAAAGCTCAGATTAAAAGTATAGTCAAATATGCACATGATTTCGGTATTTCAGTTATGCCTGAATTTGATATTCCGGGACACAGCAGAAGTGCGCTGGCTTGTTATAATTACCTCGGCTGTTTTGAAAGAAATTTGCCGGTCGCAGACCATTGGGGAGTAAAGCATGATGTTTTGTGTGCAGGGAAAGAAAGCACATATGAATTTGTCGAGGATATAGTGGATGAACTTTGTGAGCTTTTCCCGGATAAGTATTTTCATATAGGCGGCGACGAGGTGCCGAAACACAGATGGCATCTTTGCCCGCATTGTCAGGCAATGATGAAGAAGCTTGGCTTAAATAACGAGGATGAGCTTCAGTGCTGTTTTATGAACAGAATCAATGATTATTGCGCAGGCAAGAATAAGCAGGCGTTTATGTGGAGTTGGGATTTGAAGGATGATAAGCTGCTTTCCGAAAATTTGGGCTTTACGAAATGCGGGGACATAAACACGGGCAGCAGACCGTTTATCGATACAAGTTCAAAAGCATATTATATAGATTTGCCTTACGGCTACATAAGTCTCAAAGATACCGCCAACCATAAATTATACGACGGAAATTGCCTCGGTGCGGAAGCAACGTTATGGACGGAATATGTTCCCGATATGAAAAAAGCGGACAAAATGACTTATCCTAGGCTTGGAGCTATGTGCGAAACTGTTTGGCGCGGAGAAAATTCATATGAGCAGTTTCATAATAAGCTTGATTATTATTACTCATATCTTGATAAAAACAGAATCGGATATTCAAAGCTGTATTTTGCAAATCCGAACAGGGCTCTTGGTTTTTTACAGAGGATTTGGTTTGAAAAACGACAGCTCACATGGGAAGGATTAGCAAATATTTTTGACGATTTAAAAGTTAAGTATATTGCAAAAAAGAACAGTAATTTATAATTTTATTCGGATTTAGACGAGTGTGACGCTAATTAAAAAACTGTTCGCTTTTTCGCTTATGTATGAAGACCGTTACATTTATTAAGCCGGAGGAGCGGCTCGACGAGATGGCGGCACATCAAATAGGAAAAGCGGATAAGTATACATGGGGCATAGTAAGAGTTTAATAATTTAAAAAACAGAAATTGATAAAGAAAAAAGCAGCACCGAAGGATGAGGAGCCTCCGCCACTGCTTTCTATTAAGGTAATCACTGTTTAAGTATCAAGCAAAAATTTAATAATCAAATCCTTTTTTATGCACTGCCCGCTGTCGGACGGTGCTTTTTTTCTTTCGCGAAATTTACAAACCCTATTATGAGCGTATAAGGAACTTTACAAGGAATTATTCCTATGAATTGTCGCTCTATACAAATCTAAAACGATAAATCATAATAGGAGGCAGTAAAAGTGAGAGAGGTTTATATGAATATGAACCCAAGCGAAATTGAAAGCGAATATTTGAACGGCGTATATAACGAAATAGCGAACGCTCTCGGTATAGAGGTAGCTATGACGCTGTATTCTACATATCGTGGGCAACAAATCACGTTTCCGGTGAACTTTTTTACACACGAATTTATTGCGTCAAGAATTGTCGCGGAATATGACGGCAAAAATATCAGACAGCTTGCTACAAAATACGGGTACAGCGAAAAATGGATCAGAAAAATGATTAAAGAACACTCAAGCGGACGGAAATAGCGGTATGAATGTCTCGGCGAGGGCGCTTTGCCTTCGCCGACGGGACATAACAATAAAAAACAAAGGAGAAAAGGAAATGAAATGTGTTAATTGCGGATCCGAATACGAGGGCAAATTTTGCCCCGAATGCGGAACAAAAACGCAGGAGCCGGCACCGACGCCGTCAATGACGGAGCAACAGGTGAATTTCCAACGGCAAAAGGTCAATCAGCCGCTTGAGGCGGGTAAAAAAGGGCGTAAAAAGCTGAATAAACCCAAAAAGCCGATATATAAAAAATGGTGGTTTTATGTGATTATCGGCATAGCCTTAATTTCGATAATCGGCGCAGCTGCAAGCGGAAAGAAAACCGAAAAAATCAAATGGAATGAAATGGTTTTGAGTGCACAATTGCCTGAGCCTGCTGCAAATAAAGGAAAAATTCACGAAAATACGTCTGAGACGCTTGATATCGAGGTTGAAAATATCTCCGGCAGCCAATATGCAGATTATGTTGCCGCTTCTAAGGAAAAGGGCTTTACAACCGATGCAAAATCGACTTCTTATTCATACAGGGCATATAATTTTGACGGCTACTGTCTGAACTTAACATATAATGACAGCTTAAAAAGCTTGAGTATTAAGCTCAAAAAGCCTATGGAAATGTCGGAAATATCCTGGCCCGCAAGCAACGCGGGAAATCAGCTTCCCGTGCCCGAATCTACCGTCGGCAAATTCTCTTACGAGCATGATGACGATTTTTATGTGTATATTGGTAACACGAGCAAGGAGAGCTATAACAATTATGTAAAGGCTTGCTCGGAAAAGGGCTTCACGGTGGATTACGACAAGGGCGATGATTATTACAGAGCCAAAAACAGCGAGGGTTGGAGTGTTTCAATTAAATATGAAGGCTTCAATATTATGAGCATAGACATTGATAAGCCGAGCGGCAGCTCGACCGACAGCAACGTCACGGCAACGGCTGCGCCCGAAACCGCAAAAGCCCCCGATGAAACCAAAGCGAACGACACGCAGCTTGTCAACGGAATGCGTAAGGATTTCAAAGAGGCAATGGATAGCTATGAGGCATTTATGAACGAATATGTTGAATTCATGAAGAAATATCAAAGCAATCCGAATGATACCAAGCTGTTGGCGGATTATGCAAAATATATGAGCAAGTATGCCGATATGTGCGATAAGTTTGACAAGTGGGAAAGCCAAAACCTTAATGCAGCGGAACAGGCTTATTATGTTGACGTTCAGGCGAGGGTAAGTAAAAAATTGCTTGAGGTATCAAATGCATAAAATAACAGCTGTTTAGCAATGCTGACGTGAAATATAGAAATATGTTGTTTGAGGGTAATATCTGCTTAATATGATGTTAAATAAAGATTCTGCATTCACTCGCCAAAAGCCTATGATTAAATTCAGCAATTCTTCAGGTTTAAAAGAGAACAATGCTGCAAAAATTGATGCAGCTTGAAGTGAAATGAAATTTGCCGGAAATACAACTGTATAAAGCGAAGCGAAAAATGAAGCAAGACGATATTTAGAATATGAATTAGTTTTCTAAAATTAATCCGAGAACACCTGAAATAGATCCCCCAAACTCCATCAAAATTTATAATTGTAAGTCAAAAAACAAAAGGTCATATCTGCAATAAGATATGACCTCTTGTTTTTGCGCAATTAATCGTCAAATCAATTTTTCAAGCATTTCTTTGCAATATCTGATTTCGGCTTCGGAAAAAAGCGGTGCATACTTAGGGTTACAGACAGAAGCTTCCATAGATAAGTCTAAACGCCTGTGAGCCCACAGTGTGGAAAGTCCCTCTGCCGGATTTCCCCTTTTTTGCGCATTTGCTATCAGCCGCCGTGCAGTTTCAACACCGCCGTATCGTGATAACATCTGATTAAAGCGTGTCGGATTGTATCCGCACGTTTTTTTCGCCTCAATCATTTTGGACCGTAATTCTTCTTCAAATTCTATTGCTAATTTATCCATATAATAACCGCCTTTTATATTTTTGTGAAATTCTTTATACGATTTTCTATTTGTTAAAGCAAAATATCCGCCCACGCCCAAATGGTACACAGTAGGATTTAATACGGATTTTTAAACAAAATATCATACCAAAATCTGAGAAAGAGAGTAAGTAAAAAACATATCATAATTTCTCTGTATACTCCTTGGTAAGAATCAACTCGCCGCGCCCGTTTTCGGCTATACCTGCCCACTCTAAAACCGCTGCTAAAACAAATACGGGATCAAAAACAGAATCACCCGTTTTTCGTCCTCTGTGAAGTGCTACCGTTCCGACCACGGTGTTTTCCTCACAACCCGCTTCTCCGAGCTTGCAGTTTCTGCCGTTTCCTTTTTTGGCGCTGCCGCCCTGTCTGTAAAGCAAATCAACAATAACGTCAAACACCGTATAATCATACGCAGGCTTAATCGGGAGCTTATCGCTTGTAAATGTTGTTCCGTCCGGTTCTGCGTAAATCTCACAAGGAAGTCCTCTTGCTGTATATACGGTTACATGACCACCGTGTTCTTTCAACTTTGCTTTGATGATTTCGGACGCGAGGTTGCTTGTATAATCTACATTCATACAACTCACATCGGGTTCCTTGGGGAACGCATCATTCGCCGCGCCGCCGAGATTTAGGGCCTCAAGCAAGTCATCCAATTTCTTTTTAGCTGTCGGATATGATATTTGCATATCGGATTGTACCTCCTTCATATTTCCTCTGTTCCTTAAAAAAGCTGTTAGGAAATTAAGTTGATCGCTGTCGAGCAGATCAAAAGCGCTGATGTCAAATACATTTCTGAGCTCCATTCCGCAATCGGGACACCGCAGGGTAGTAATCTGTAACGCTCCGTGGCATGCGGGACATTTTGAAATAAGTTTATTCATTTACAATCACCTCTTATGTTTACATTATATAATTAGATTGCAAATTTGTCAATATAGTATTTAATAATTTTAAATACTATTTTTAGATGTAAGAGGATATTTGTTTCTGTTTTGCAATTCCGACGTTGCCGACCCATGGTATTCAGGCGACTTTGACAAAGCATACAATGACATAGAAAAGGGCTGTAATGCTCTTCTAGATTTCCTCCTCTTTGAAAATTCTTGACTTTGATTACAAAAGTTGATACAATACAATAGCTCACTCGGAGGGCTGGTTATCGTATGGAAATAACAAGCCGGATAAGGTGCAGGCTGAAATGCCCGTTCCATATCCGGTCTTTTTTAATATTCAAGGAGTAGGTATGGATCTTTTAAAGGATAATGTCGGTAAGCTTTACCGTAAATTTTTTATAGCTTCATTCGGAAGTGCACTGATAGCGTGCATTTACGGACTTGTGGATATGGCTATGGTAGGGCAGTATCACGGACCGGACGGCTCTGCCGCAATGGCGGTAATTGCACCAATTTGGAATATTATATACAGCTTTGGGCTTTTGTGCGGTATAGGCGGCTCGGTGATTTATGCCGTCGCAAGGGGAGAACGCGATGACGTAAAAGCGGCAAACGGATATTTTACCTCTGCATTTATACTCGGAGTTTTATGGGCGTTGATACTTTGGGTCTTGGTGTGGGTCTGCGAGGAACCGCTTCTCAGGCTTTTCGGCGCAAATGACGCACTTATGCCGCTTTGCAAAGAATATATGGTAGCCCCAAAGCTTACTGTTCCCGTATATGTATTTATAAATCTGCTCTCGTCGTTTCTCCGTAATGACGGTGACCCCGGCAGAGCCACAAAAGCCGTTATTTTCGGCGGTATATTCAATGTGTTCGGAGATTATTTCTTTGTGTTCACATTGGGTATGGGAATTAAAGGCGCGGGAATTGCAACAGCAATGGGAGCTTCAACGTCCGTTCTTGTGATGCTTACACATTTTATCAGCAAAAAGAATACGTTGAAATTCGTAAAGCCTCTCAGAATACTTAACAGCTTTAAAATGATAAGCATCAACGGATTTTCTTCATTTATAGTTGACGTGGCAATGGGCATAGCCACAATGCTGTTTAACCGCCGTGTAATGGAGTATCTCGGTACGGACGCACTTGCGGTTTACGGAGTAATAGTTGTTGTAGGCACTCTTGTACAGTGCTGCTCTTACGGTATCGGTCAGGCGGCACAGCCCGTAATTTCGCGTAATTTCGGTGCCGGACTTACAGATAGAATTAAGACAATGCTTAAGTACAATATCATAACCGCCGCCGTTTTCGGAGCAATTTGGACGGTTCTTTCTATGGCTATGCCGCAGGTGTTTATAAAGCTGTTTATGACGCCCACTCCCGAGGTGCTGTCAATAGCTCCCGGAATAATCAGAATTTATGCGATTTCATTTGTACTCTTGCCGTTCAATATCTATTCAACGTACTATTTCCAGGCTATTATGAGAGCCAAGATATCACTTATCGCATCCGTTGCAAGAGGTATTGTAATAAGCGGTGCTCTGATACTTTTATTGCCTGTTGCTTTCGGCGGAAATGCAGTTTGGTGGGCAATGCCTATAACAGAAGCCGTTGTATTTGTGTATTCGGCTGTTATGATGAAAAAAGTGAAGCTGTCAAGATAGTATTCTGCTGTCGAGCAAAAAACGAGTCATTGCAAAAGCAGTCAAAAGGGTGTATGCTTATCTTGATTTTTACTGAAAAGAGGAGTTTTCGGTTGACTGTTGACGAAGCACTCTCAAGGCTTCAAAAATCTGCTTTCAGAGCTAAATTTCATCTGTCCGACGAGGACATAAATTACATTGACAAAAAAGGCTTGGATACCGTAAAAAGCCATGCGGAGGATTTTATAAAGAAACGTCTTGCACCGGCGGTTATACCAAACGACGGCAAGCAAACGCCGATGCGCGGTCACCCTGTGTTTAAGGCTCAGCATGCCTGCGCCTGCTGCTGTCGAGGGTGTTTAAATAAGTGGTATCATGTAGAAAAGGGCAGAGAATTGTCTTATGACGAGCAAAGGCGGATAGTTAATCTGTTAATGGCTTGGATAGAAAGAGAATACCGCAGTTATAAAAATAATACATAAAAGCAGTCCCGTGAAGGAGAGTAAACTTCACGGGACTTTTTCTTTATTCAATTATTCGCTTACTAAGTTTTTAATTACCTCAACCATCTTGAGCATAGCATTTACAGGTATTGCTTCATAAATACTGTGGAAGTTCATTCCACCGGTTGAAAGGTTGGGGCAGGGCAGACCCTCAAACGAAAGCCTTGCACCGTCGGTTCCACCGCGTATCGGTGTGATTTGCGGCTCCACACCGGCTTTACGCATTGCTTTTTTTGCTCGTTCTACTATGTCTATATGCTCTTTAATGACATCAAGCATATTGTAATAGCTGTCTTTAATTTCAGCCGAAACCGTGTTTTCTCCGTATTTGCGGTTGAAAAATTCAACAAGTACGGTAATAAATTCCTTGCGCTTCGCAAAGCTTTGCTTGTTGTGATCTCTGATTATCATATGAAGAGTTGCCTTGCTCTCGTTGCCGTTAACCGATGAAACGTGATAAAATCCCTCGCGATTTTCGGTGTGCGCGGGAGCTTCGGCGGCAGGAAGCATATTTATAAATTCAGCAAGATACAAAACAGCGTTTTTCATCTTGTTTTTAGCCGAGCCGGGATGCGTGTTGACTCCGTTGAAGGTTATTTTTGCACCTGCCGCGTTGAAGTTTTCATATTCTATTCCGCCAAGCTCTCCGCCGTCAACGGTATATGCAAAATCCGCGTCAAAGGTTTCAAAATCAAACTTGTCGGCACCTCTGCCTATTTCTTCATCGGGTGTAAAACAAATTGAAATTTTGCCGTGGCAAAGCTCTGCGTCATCGCAAATTTCGCGGCACGCCTCGATTATTTCGGCAACACCGGCCTTGTCGTCTGCGCCGAGAAGTGTTGTTCGGTCGGTAACTATAATATCCTCTCCCGAATACTTGGCATCTATCATCGGCGCATTTGTGCCGTCAAATTTTATTATTTTTGCTTTGACGTCTTTTCCGCTGACATCGGGGGATGTGTCCATATGAGAAATTAATCCGATTTTGGGAAGCTTCTCAAATCCTTTTGTCGCAGGTATATGTCCGTAAACATAACCGTAATTATCACGGTAAGCGTCACTTACACCTATGCTTTTCAGCTCTTTTACAAGGTAATCCGCAAGAACTGTTTGTTTTTCCGTTGACGGTATGCTCTCGCTGTTTTCGTTTGAGGTCGTTTCGAATTCGACGTATCTTAAAAATCTGTCAATAACACTCATCTTATTCATTCCTATCTGAAAAAATTATGCCTTTTCGGTACAAAATGATTTTAACATACGGCTATTATCTTTTCAAGCATATAAAAACCGCCCGTACCGGTTAAGGTACGGGCGATCTGTTTTTGTGCTTAGTGTCTTAAGAGAAATTACTTCTCAAGGGTAGCATACTGGAAGTACCAATAGCCGTACGGGCTGTGCCATACGCCCTTAAGCTCGGGCTTCTGGAGCCAGAAGTCATTGTAATAAGCAACGGGGATGCAGGCGTAATCTTCCATCATGGTCTTTTCAGCCGCGTGGAGAGCCGCAAAGTGAGCTGCGGAGTCTGCAACCTTAGAGTTAGCAATGTCAGCGTCAAAAGCAGCGCTGTTGTATTTACCGTCGTTGTTGCCGTTGGTAGAAGTGAAGAGATCAAGCATATTTGAGGCGTCGTTATAGTCCATTACCCAGCCGTTGCGAGCCATATCGTAATTGCCTGCACGACGCTGAGGAGTGAATGAAGACCATTCAACAATGTCAATCTTCATAGTGATACCGAGTTGAGCATAAGCACTCTGGAGATACTCTGCAACAGCCTTGTGGTAACCTGCATCGTTTGTTGAGTAGGTGATGGTCGGGAAGCCCTTACCGTCGGGATATCCTGCCTCTGCGAGAGCCTTTTTAGCCTCCTCGAGATTAGCCTGATAATCCTTGCTGATATAGGTCTCTCCGCCGTTTTCCTTAACTGCGTTATCGAAGAACATACCCTCGTTATCAACAACACCGGGACCTGCAAAGTTATAGGCGGGGGAGTATGTGCCCTGCATTATGGTGTTTGCAATGTAGTCGCGGTCAATTGCAAGGTTGAGAGCCTTGCGGACATTCTTGTTGTTGAAGGGAGCCTTGTTAAGGTTCATGCTGAGATAGTAGGTGCCGAGATTGGTGTCAACATAGAATTCTCCGCCGTCAGCAGCCTTCTTGAGAGTCGGGATTTCCTCGGTGGGAACATCCTTAATGAGCTGAGCCTCGCCGCTGTTGTATGCGGTGAAGGAAGCACTTGAGTTTTCGAGAAGCAAGAATGTGAGCTTGTTGTTAACTATGCGCTTTGAATCCCAACCACCTTTGTAGTTCGGGTTCTTTTTGCATACAATGCGCTCACCGGGAGTCCATTCGGTAATCATGTACGGACCGTTGCAGACATAAGTATCGGGTTTTGTAGCCCAAGAGTCACCGTTAGCTTCAACGGTAGCCTTCTGTACGGGGCTCATAGTGCCGAATGCAACGATTTTGTCAAAGTAAGAGCAGGGGTAAGCAAGCTTGACTGTAAGAGTTTTGCCGTCCTCGCTTGCTACAACGTTGAGCTTGTCGGGATCGGGAGTAGTGGTGGGCTTACCGTCTTCATCCGGATTGCCGATAGCGTCCTGATAGCCCTCAACCATACCGATAACAGTCTCGGCATAGGGAGCGGCAAGCTCTGTGTTTGTAAGGCGCTTAAAGGTATACTCAAAGTCCTTAGCGTTAAGCTCGGTGCCGTCAGACCATTTAAGACCGTCACGCATTGTGAAAGTCCAAGTAAGACCGTCATCGCTTACAGTGTACTTTTCAGCCTGACCGGGCTGAACCTTGTTGTCCTCATCAATTATGAGAAGCGTCTCATAGAGCGTGATGAGCATATTGCCGCCGTCAACAGCACTGTTAAGAGCGGGATCGAGCGTTTCGGGGTTAGGTCCTATCTGAACCGTTATACCGGCGTCATCCTTTTTGCTGTTGCCGCACGAACTCAGGAGTGCCATTGCCGACAGACACATGACAACTGCGAGTATCGCAGCAATAAGTCTTTTGGTTTTCATTAAATACATCTCCTTCTTATAGCAACTCGCGCTGCTTAAAAATATATCCATTGTGCTCCAGATGCACAATAAACAACTATTTTACCTTGTCAAGGTGATGGCAAGCTGCAAAATGGCCTGCCGAGATTTCGCGAAGCTCCGGGCATTTTTCGGCGCAAAGACCGTCGGCATACGGGCAGCGGGTCCTGAAACGGCATCCGCTCGGGGGATTCAGAGGACTCGGAACATCGCCCTCAAGAGGAATTCTGTGAGAGGAGCGTGCAATTATCGGGTCCGCCTCAGGTATAGCCGAAATAAGGCTCTTAGTGTATGGATGCGCGCTGTGTGTTATAAGCTCGTAGCTGTCGGCGAGCTCAACGAGCTTGCCGAGATACATTACGCCAATACGGTTTGAAATATGCCTTACGACGCTTAAATCGTGCGCTATGAAAAGGTAGGTGAGACCGAGCTCGTTCTGCAAATCCTCAAACATATTGACGACTTGTGCCTGGATTGAAACGTCAAGAGCCGATACAGGCTCGTCGCATACGATAAATTCCGGATTTACCGCAAGAGCTCTCGCTATGCCGACGCGCTGCCTCTGACCGCCCGAAAACTCGTGCGGATAGCGGTTGGCGTGTTCGCTGTTAAGGCCGACGGTCTCAAGAAGCGATATGATTTTGTCGCGTCTTTCCTTTTTGTTGGCGGCAAGATGATGAATATCAATAGCTTCGCCGACAATATCTCCTATCGTCATACGAGGGTCAAGACTCGCATACGGGTCCTGAAATACCATCTGCATCTTTCTTCGATAGGGGAGCATATTCACCGCGATTTTTTTCTTTTTGTCAAATATGACGTCTCCGTCATATATTATTGTTCCGTCTGTGGGCTCGTAAAGCCTTAAAAGAGTGCGCCCTACTGTAGTTTTACCGCAGCCGGATTCGCCGACGAGCCCGAGAGTTTCGCCTTTTTTTATATAAAACGAAACATCGTCTACCGCCTGAACGTATTTTTTCTTTTTGCCTCTGCCTCCGGCAGGAAAGTACTGCTGCAAGTGCTGTACTTCTATGAGCTTTTTATCGTCACTCACAGTCTTTCTCTCCTTCCTCAAATTCTTCTTTTTGAAGCAGCCAGCAATGGCTGTAATGTGTGTCGCTTAAAACCGTTTTCGGCGGCATTTGCTTTAAGCATATCTTCATACATTTTGAGCATCTCGGTGCAAACGGACACCCTGCCGGCGGGTTGAGAAGATCGACCGGCTGCCCTTCAATCGGTACAAGCCTTTCCTTACTTTCAACATTCAGCTTTGGAATGGATTTTATAAGACCCTTTGTGTATTCGTGCTTCGGCTCATAAAATATCTCGTCTGCCGTGCCGTATTCAACTATATGACCCGCATACATAACTGCAATTTTTTCGCACATACTCGCGACAACGCCAAGGTCGTGAGTTATCATAATTATGCTCATTCCGAGCTTTTTACGCAAATCCTGCATAAGGTCAAGTATCTGCGCCTGAATTGTGACGTCAAGAGCCGTTGTAGGTTCGTCGGCTATTAAAAGTTTCGGCTCGCAGGCAAGAGCTATGGCAATCATAACTCTCTGGCGCATACCGCCCGAAAGCTCGTGCGGATACTGTTTAAGTCGCTTGGTAGGCTCGTTAATGCCTACAAGCTCCAAAAGCTCCTTAGCGCGCTCATATGCCTGTTTTTTGTCTTTATCCGTATGCAGCCTTATAACCTCTGTTATTTGGTTGCCTATTGTGTAAACGGGATTAAGGCTCGTCATAGGGTCCTGAAATATTATGGAAACCTCGTTCCCTCTTATCTTTCTGAAATCCTTATCGGTCATCTTTTCAATTTCGTGACCGTTAAATCTGATTGTTCCGCCTATAAGCTTGCCCGGGTAGGCGGTAAGCCCCATTATTGAATATGCCGTGACGGATTTTCCGGAACCCGATTCACCGACTATTCCGAGAACCTCGCCTTCATCCATCGAAAACGAAACGCCGTTAAGTGCTTTGACTTCGCCTGCGGGAGTAAAGAACGACAGTTTCTCGTCTTTTATTTCCAAAAGTTTTTCACTCAAAATATTTACCCTCCTTTAGTTCTTGAGCTTCGGGTCAAACGCGTCGCGCAGCCCGTCTCCGAGAAGGTTAAAGGCAAGTATGATAACGCTTATCAGTAGCGCCGGTAAAAACAGCAGATAGGGATAAGTGTTCATACCCTTTACGGCCTCCGTTGCAAGAGAACCGAGCGACGGCATGGGAGCCGTAACGCCGAGTCCGAGGAAACTCAAATAGCTTTCGGTAAATATTGCGGAGGGTATCTGAAGCGTGGTTGTTACTATAAGAGTACCTATGCAGTTCGTCAAAAGGTGCTTTCTGATTATACGCGAATTGCTTGCACCGAGTGCTCTTGCCGCGGTAACGTATTCGGACTCCTTGAGTACAAGTATTTGAGAACGTGTTATTCTTGCCATACCTACCCAGTATATCAAAACGAATACAAGGAATATTGCTATAAGGTTCGGTCCCATTCTCTGCATCCAAGTAAAGCCCGGATTTGCAGAGAGCGCTTCGAGTCGCGGCTTTAGGGAGGTTGCAAGCAGAATTATTAAAAGTATATCGGGAATGGTATATAAAATGTCGGTAAAACGCATCATTATATTATCGACCCAACCGCCGGCAAAACCGGCTATTGCACCGAACAGCGAGCCGACTATAAGAACCAGCGCTGCGCACACAAGACCTACCGTAAGGCTTATTCTTGTGCCCATCATAAGGCGAACGGCAAAGTCTCTGCCGAGCTTATCCGTTCCGCAGATGTGAGGAAATACCTTTTGACCCGCGTCTATTTGCGCCTGTTCTGTTTCGCTGTACTGAAACGGGGAGAGGTTCTCGCTGTATTTAATTTGCTGCTCATAGCTGTACGGCCAAAAGCTGGGAAGAATGTAAGCAAAAACCACTATCAGTAAAATAAAGACAAGACTTATCATGGCAACCTTGTTTTTACGCAGACGTCTGAGGCCGTCCTTCCAAAAGTTGACGCTGTCTCGCATTACAACAAGGTTTTCTTTTTCCGTTGTTGTAGCCGGTATAAAATCGTCTGCCTTCAAATGCAGACTCGGAAATTTTTTGTTCATCGGCGATGCCGCTCCTTACTTAAGTTTGATTCTCGGGTCGATTATTTTATACAGTATGTCAACTATGACGTTTGCAACTATGATAAGTGTCGCAAGGACAATTGTTGTTCCCATTATCATGGTGTAGTCGCGGTTGACTATGGCCGAAACAAATTCACGGCCGAGACCGGGTATTGCAAATATCTGTTCTACTATAAACGAACCCGTCATAAGGCTTGCGAGCATTGGTCCGACGTATGTTATTACGGGGAGTATAGCGTTTCTGAGAGCATGCTTGAAGAGTATTTTGAAGTTTGAAAGGCCTTTGGCTTTTGCCGTTCTTATATAATCCTGCCCCATAACGTCCAAAAGACTTGAGCGCATAAGCCGCGTTATATATGCCGTCGGGTAAACCGACAGCGCCGTCACCGGCATTATATATGATGACAGCGTGTTAAGACCTACCGTTGGCAGCAGATTCAGCTTGCTGCCGAATGTATACAGTAAAATTACGCTGATTATAAAGCTCGGTATTGCGATACCGCACGTCGCGAGTACTATAATAAAGTTATCGGCAAATTTACCTCGGTTGTATGCCGAAAGACATCCGAGCGGTATGCCTACAAGAAGAGAGACGAGAACAGCTATTCCGGCGAGCTTTGCCGATACGGGGAATTTAGAAAAAATAATGTCCGATACGGTTCTTCCTCTTTGACGTAAGCTTACGCCCATATCGCCCTTGATAAAATCGGTAATATAGGTTATATATTGCTCAAATAAAGGCTTGTCCAATCCGTATTTTGCCGCGAGAGCTTCCTGTGCAGCCTTGCTTATGGATTTTTCCGCAACGAACGGACCGCCGGGAACAAGGTTCATAAGGAAAAACGTCAGCGTGGCAACAATGAAAATGCTGAGCAAGCCCATTGCTATGCGCTTGATGATGTACTTGGTCAAATGATAGACCCCCTGTTAATTTGTGTATTTTTTTCAAAAGACATAGAAGTCTTTTTATATTATTGTCTCAAATAACCAATTATTGCTAAATCACAGGTATTCTTGACGACATTATTTGTACATTTTAGCACAATGGCTCACTAAAATCAAGATTTTTGCCTTGTATTTATTTAACTATTCCGCAAAACAAAGCATTTTTTCGTGATATGTACCGATATAAGACATTTTGCCCCATAAATAACGATTTAAAAATATTTGTAATTTTTTCTTGACAAAGAAAGAACGGCGTGATAACATTGTGGCAACATCTAAAAAACCTGTGATTAAGAAGAGTAGCTTTACTTGAAGCTTGCAGAGAGCGGTTGTCGGTGGAAATACCGCAGGGGAGAGTACAGCGAATGGACTTATGAGGGCGGCACGAAAGCGTTTGCGAGTAGCGGCCGACGGGTTCCGTACCCGTTATCAGAGCGGCTTATATGTAAGTATAAGAAACGAGCGGTCGGTTTTTCCGGCAATTTGGGTGGTACCGCAGGATTCAAAGTCTTGTCCCATATATGGGATAAGACTTTTTTTATTTGCTTATTAAGGAGAAAAGAATGCAATATTATTTAAGACGATGGCGATGGCGATTTTTAAATTATAACATTGTACACTGATTTATTTTAAAAATTAAGGAGTCATCATCATGAAAAAAGTAAAAATAACGGTAGCGATAATTTTAGCGGCAATAACAATATTCTTCGTAGGCTGTACGGCGAAAAAAGACAAGGTTCCGGTAATAGGCATCAGTCAGTACGGTGAGCACGCCTCGCTTGATAATTGCCGCGAGGGCTTCCTTCTCGGTCTTAAGGAGGCCGGACTCACAGAGGGTGAGGATTACACAATAGATTATCAGAATGCTTCGTTTGACAATGCCACCGCAACACAGATTGCCAATAACTTCTCTTCCAAAAACGTCGCGCTTATGTGCGCCATAGCAACCCCCTCGGCAACAGCTTGCTACGCCGCGGCAGAGGATAAGAACATTCCGGTTGTATTCAACGCCATAACAGACCCCGGTGAAGCAGGTCTTACAACAGGCAACATCACGGGCGTTTCGGATAAGCTTCCCGTTGACCCGCAGCTTGAGCTTATAAGAAAACTCCAGCCTGATGCAAAAACAATCGGTATCATCTACACAACAAGCGAACCGAATTCGGTATCAGCAATCGCCGAGTATAAAGAAAAAGCAGGTAACTACGGATTTACTATCGAAGCCATAGGCGTTGCCGATCAGGCGTCCGTTACACAGGCTGCCGATACTCTTATAAACAAGAAGGTTGATTGCATCACAAACCTTACCGACAATAATGTTGTAGGCGTCCTTCCGTCAATACTTGAAAAGACAAACGCCGCTGGTATTCCCGTATACGGTAGCGAAATTGAGCAGGTCAAAAAAGGCTGTGTGGCGTCTGCCGGTATCGATTATGTGGAGCTCGGCAAAATGGCAGGTAAGCTTGCCGCTCAAATTTTAAAGGGAGAAGCTAAGGCTTCCGACCTTCCGTACGAAACAGTGACCGAGTACAGCACATATATAAATTCCGACGCAGCAAGCGCTATGGGAATTACCGTTCCGTCGGATGTAGCCGCAAAGGCAATAGAATGTAAATAAGGTAGTGTAAAAAAATGCTGGATCTTATTATAAGCACGTTAACTCAAGGCTTTATATACGCTCTTCTCTCCTTCGGCGTATATATTACATATAAAATATTGGATTTTCCCGATCTCACCGTAGACGGCAGTTTCCCTTTGGGAGCTGCCGTAACGGCTGTTTTACTTGTAAAGGGCGTAAATCCGTATCTCGCTCTTTTAATATCTTTTCTTGTCGGAGCTCTCGCCGGATTTGTCACGGGATTTATCCACGTCCGTTTGAAGGTACGCGACCTGCTTTCGGGTATTATAACAATGACGGCTTTATTTTCAATAAATCTGCAGATAGCCGGTTCGAATCTTTCAATCGCGCGTGAAAAAGATACTATATTTACATCTCCCGCTACAATGTCGGTTTTCGGGTCGATGTCGCTTATTTTAAGAAAACTTATCGTTTCCGCAATTCTGATGATAGTCTGCAAGGTGCTTCTTGACCTTTACTTTAAGACAAAAAACGGCTTTTTGCTTCGCGCGGTAGGCGATAACAGCGTACTTGTAACCTCTCTCTCAAAGGACAAGGGCACAATAAAAATAATCGGACTTGTAATATCGAACGCTCTTGTGGCTCTTTCGGGTGCCGTTGCCTGTCAGGAGCAGCGCTCGTTTTCCGCGACGATGGGAACCGGTCAGATAGTGTTCGGCCTCGCAGCGGTGATTATAGGAACAACGCTTTTCAGGCGCGTAAGCTTTATAAAGGGCACCACCGCCGTAATATTCGGCAGCGTAATTTACAAAGCTTGCATACAAATTGCAATAAGCCTCGGCTTGCCTGCAAATCTTTTGAAGCTTATAACGGCTGTTTTGTTCCTGGCAATACTTGTTCTCGGCAATCTTCAGAAAGGCTCGGTGAAGAAAAATGTTGGAGCTTAAGCATATTTCAAAAATATATAATCCCGGGCTCGTTACGGAGATGTGCCTTTTCGACGATTTTAATTTTACCGTAAATGACGGGGAATTCGTCTCCGTAATAGGCTCAAACGGCAGCGGAAAAACCTCCATGCTGAATATAATATGCGGAAGTATACCCGTAAACGCAGGCGAAGTTCTTATAAACGGCAAGTGCGTGAATAAGAAAAAAGATTTTGAACGCTATGCCTATATCGGCAGAGTGTACCAAAATCCCTCAATGGGCAATTGCCCGAATATGACGATACTCGAAAATATGTCGCTTGCCGACAATAAAGGAAAGCCCTTCGGTTTGTCATTTGCGCTCAATAAAAAACGATATGATTTTTACCGCGAACAGCTTTCGTCGCTCGGTCTCGGACTTGAGGATAAATTGCACGTGAAAATGGGCTCGCTGTCGGGCGGACAACGTCAGGCGGTTTCACTTGTTATGGCAACGCTGACACCGATAGACTTCCTTATCCTTGATGAGCACACCGCCGCACTTGACCCCAAGACCGCGGAAATAATTATGGAGCTTACCGATAAAGTAGTTAAGCAGAAAAAACTTACGGCTGTTATGGTAACGCATAATCTGCGCTATGCCGTGGAGTACGGCACGCGCCTTGTTATGATGGACAGGGGCAATATTATACTTGATAAGGCGGGCGAGGATAAAAAGAATACGTCGATAGACGATATTCTCGCAATATTTAATAAGATAAGTATTGAATGCGGAAATTAACATTTTTTATATAAATACGTATATCAAAGCAGCTTTGAATTTTAAAATCGGCTTCTCAATTAAAAATATATAAAAATGACCGAAAGCAGAGATTATTTTCCGCTTTCGGTCAAAATTTTGGTCGGAGTGAAGGGACTCGAACCCCCGGCATCCTGCTCCCAAAGCAGGCGCGCTACCAACTGCGCTACACCCCGTTATATTTGATTTTTTTACTTTATTATTTTTGCGAAACACAGCATAACAGTCCGCTGTTTGCACGAAAATGTATTGAATTCCGGCTGAATGCTTAGATATTATACATTTTTAACCCTTGTTTGTCAACGCCGACTATTGCTATTTTGCTTTAACGGTTGTATTATAAATTCGGTGAATAAAATGAACAAAGAACTTACGCGCGAAATGATTAAATATTTAAACGGAGACGTAAAACGCATTAACCATATGCTTAAGGTGCGTGCTTTTTCCGAACTGATTGCCGACGGAGAAAAAACAGACGAAAAAATAAAGGATATTTTACTTTCTGCTGCCGCGGTGCATGACATCGGAATACATATCTGTGAGAAAAAATACGGCAGTACGGCAGGCACTTATCAGGAAAAGGAGGGACCGAGTGAAGCTCGTAAGCTTATGACCTCTCTCGGCTTTTCTAAGGACGATATTGAACGTGTGTGTTATCTTGTGGCGCATCACCACACATATACCGATGATATGTCACCGGATTACAGAATTTTGATTGAAGCGGATTTTATCGTAAACGCATTTGAGGATTCGCTCGACAAAAAAGCCGTAAGTGCAGCAAGAAAAAATATTTTCAGAACGGAAACAGGCAAAAAGCTGTTGGACGAAATGTATTTGGAGAAGCATTGTGAAGAATAGTATCGGATTTATTTGCCCTGTGTGCAAAAAACCACTTGTAAAAAACGAAAAAAATTATATTTGCGAAAACGGACATAATTTTGATATTGCAAAGAGCGGTTATGTCAATTTGCTGACGGGCAGCAGTCGAAAGAATCACGGTGATAATCGCCTTATGACGGATTCGCGCAGAGAATTTTTGTCCAAAGGATATTATGAGCCGCTGAGACGTGCTCTGTGCGATACAGTACAGAAGTATGCCGCCCAAAAGGGAAATGTGCTTGACTGCGGCTGCGGCGAGGGGTATTACACAAAGGCTGTTGCCGATGTGTTGCCGCTTTCTTCGGTTTTCGGTACGGATATTTCCAAGGACGAGCTGACCGTTGCCGCAAAACGCGCCAAAAATGTCGATTTTGCGGTGGCGAGTTCTTTTTCTCTTCCGTTTGCGGATTCGAGCATTGATATTTTACTCGAAATTTTTTCGCCGTACTGCGGTGCCGAATTTAAAAGAGTATTGAAAAAAGATGCTGCTTTTATAATGGTGATACCACTTGAAAATCATCTGTGGGAGTTAAAGTGCGCCGCATATGATACACCTTACAAAAATGAGGTTTCGGACACATACCTTGACGGCTTTGATTTTACAGACAGAATCGACGTAAAATACAAATTCGATTTAAATTCAGGCGAGGATATATCTTCTCTTTTTAAAATGACTCCTTACTATTACAAAACCGGAGTTAAAGAACAAAAGAGGGTAGAGGAGCTGGAAAAGCTTTCGGTTAGTGCCGAATTCGGTATACTTGTCTACCGCAAAATATGATGTTGCAGTTTTTTAAAATATAAAGTATAATAATGCTTGTAATAAAAACAGGGGTGTGAATGTCTTGGAAAAAAACAAGGTTAAAGTAACTATTGCCGGAGTTGACTATGCTCTCACGACTGAGGAGACTCCCGAATATACTACTATGCTCGCTGCCGAAATCGACGAAAAGATGAAAGAGCTTCGCGCTGCAAATCCGTTTATTTCAACGAATCAGGCGGCTGTTTTGATAGCGCTTGATTATGCCAACAGTGCTAAAAAGGCAGAGCAGAGCGCCGATAATCTCCGTGCCCAGATAAAGGATTATCTTGAGGATGCGTCTCAGTCGAAGTCCGAAAGAGACTTCTATAAGCGCGAGATAGATCGCCTTAAAACAGAGCAAAAAGCCGGAGCGGCGCAGATAAATCTGTTCTCTTCCGAAAAAGAGCCGGATTCCGCTAAATGATAAAGCCCGAGATATTGGCTCCCGCAGGCAGCTTTGAAGCATTAACTGCCGCGGTAAGAAGCGGAGCGGACGCCGTGTATTTCGGCACCGGCAACTTTAACGCGCGCAGAAACGCCTCGAATTTTTCGGGGGACGATTTGCAGCGCGCGGTGGATTTTTGCCACGAAAGAAATGTTAAAGTTCATATAACCTTAAATACTCTTGTTAAAGACAGCGAAATGTCGGAGCTTAAGGAAAGCGTCAGGCGTATCTGCAAAAGCGGTGCAGATGCGCTTATTTTGCAGGACCTCGGCGTTTTGCGCGTCGTAAAGGATATTTGTCCCGATATAGAGCTGCACGCCTCCACCCAAATGTCGGTGGGAACGTTGGACGGCATACGTACTCTTGCCGATTTAGGATTCTCAAGAGCTGTTTTGCCTCGCGAATTATCAAAAGACGAGATTAAATATCTGTGCGAAAACTCGCCGATTGAGCTTGAAATGTTCGTCCACGGGGCGCTTTGTATGTGCGTTTCCGGGCAATGTCTCTTGAGTGCGTTTTTAGGGTCGCGAAGCGGCAACCGCGGCCTGTGCGCTCAGCCCTGCCGGCTTCCTTTTGCGGCGGAAAACGGAACGGGGCATGATTTGAGCTTAAAGGATTTATCGCTTATCGAATACGCACCGATACTGTCAAAAACGGGAATATCGTCATTTAAGATAGAAGGCAGAATGAAACGTCCCGAGTATGTCGCAGCTGCTGTTACGGCTCTGAAAAATTCGCTGTCGGGGGAGTATTCAAGCGAGAATTCCGAAGATCTTTGCTCCCTGTTTTCACGCTCCGGATTTACAAAGGGATATTACGAAAATGCTCTGGGCAGAAATATGTTCGGCTTCCGCGAAAAGGAAAATGTAACCTCTGCTACTGCCTCGCTTCTCAAAAAATATGAACGTATTTACGAAAAAGAGCGTGCGGTTTACAGGGTGCATTTTGTTCTCTCTGTGAAATCCGATAAGAAAATCAGCCTTACGGCTTCCGCAAATGATTTAAGCGTTACTGTTTTATCCGAAAGCTTGCCGCAAAAAGCCGTAAACAGACCTTTTACCAAAGAAGAGGCTCTTTTGAGACTTAAAAAATGCGGCGGAACCGTATTTTCATTCGGCGATGCCGACATCTGTATAGACGACGGCTTGAGTGTGTCGGCGGCAGAAATGAATGCGCTCCGCAGGGAGGCTCTGCTTCGCCTTGCCGACAGGCTTAAAGAACGAGCACCGTACCGCATAAACAAAGCTAATATTATTTTCCGAAATCGCAAGCCGAATAAAAAGCCGCAGACGTATATTTCGTTCCGCGATACATCCGCCATTCCCCAAAATTTGGAATGTGATAAGCTTTTTATTCCGCTGTCTTCAAAGCCGGAGCTTTTTGAAAAGTATTCCGCAGGTGCAGTTTTGCCGAGGGGTATATTCGGTAATTTTGACGAGATTGTAAAGAAGCTTATAAAAAGCGGCGCAAGGTATGCCCTTTGCAATACGCTCGATTCGGTTGCAGCGGCAAAAAAGGCGGGTGTTCAGATAATAGGCGGACCGTTTTTAAATATTTTTAACTCGGTTTCTCTGTCCGAAATTCAAAAGCTCGGAGCGGAGGAGTGCGTGCTCTCATATGAAATGACTTTGAAACAGCTGACTGCGCTTGAGGGAGAATGTCGGCGCGGTGTTTGCGTTTACGGCAGAGTGCCGCTTATGCTCACAAGAAATTGTCCGGTAAAAAATGGGAAAAGCTGTCGCGAGTGCGGCGGAAAATCCTTTTTACGCGACAGAAAGGGCATTGAATTTCCGGTTCGCTGTACAAATGGATTTTCCGAACTGTTCAATTCAAGACCCATATATATGGCAGACAGAATGAGCGAAGTCAAAAACGCGGATTTTGTGCTTTTGGAGTTTACAACCGAGGATAAAGAACAGATAAGCTCGGTGCTCAAAGCATATCAAAACGGTTCTTCGCCCGAAATTGAATTTACCCGCGGACTTTTGTGCCGCGGCGTGGAATAAACGCAAAGAATTTTTTATGTGTAAAAATTAAAACGGAGCTGTAAAACCATACGTCTTGGCTGAGTGCTTATAAGGCAGTATTGCTTCAAAATAACATCTTTTAGCATAACCCCTCAGATAAGCCCAAACTTATCTGAGGGGTGCATTTTCTTGTATCAAAAATATATCATTTTGAAGTGTTTCGCAGTTTCATAGCTATAAAAATTTTTTATGCCGAAGTCAAGAAATGAAGCAAGGCTGTCGCCTTGCGAGGCTTTTTGACAAAAGCATAAGAGATTTTTATGCGAGAAACCAATACTTCCTTATGAACGCTCAGCCTTACAGCTCCGTTTATTTTATGCTTTTTTACTTGTACTTTTCGCACAGATATTCCATAGCTTTTTTGTACCCGTCAAATCCGAGCCCTATAAAGTGCGCCTCGCACGCCATACCGGCGTATGAAATATGTCTGAATTTCTCGCGTTCGTTAACGTCCGAAATGTGTACCTCGCAAGCCGGTATGGAAACAGCCTTCAGCGCGTCGAGTATTGCAACGCTTGTGTGTGTGTATGCCGCCGGATTTATGACTATACCGTCGAATTTACCTAATGCGTCCTGTATTTTGTCTACTATATCGCCCTCGTGGTTCGATTGATAGCATTCAACCTCGGCGTGAAGCTCTGCGCCCCAGACGTTTATCTGATTTATGAGGGTCTCGTAATTTCTGTCGCCGTAAATCGCAGGCTCTCTTATGCCGAGCATATTGATGTTCGGACCGTTAATTACAAGTATTTTCATTTTGCAGCTCCTTTAAAATATTGTTCGCAACATTTTCTATCGTGTCATTTCCGTCCGCCTCAATATCACAGAATTTTCTGTAAAGCGGAAGCCTTTTTTTGAACATCTCGTTAAGGTCGTTGCTCTGCGACAGCGGCCTGCCGTCTGTCGGCAGATAAGAGGTGCTGCGGTTTAAAAAGATTATCGTCCCGTTTTGTTTCAGAGCGTCGAAGTTATCATCGTTTACAACGACTCCGCCGCCTGTTGAAATTACCTTGCCGCTGAGCTTGCCCGCCGCAAGCACCGCCTCGTGCTCATATTTCCTGAAGAGCTTTTCACCGCCGTTTGCAAATATGTCGGGAATGGGTTTGCCGACGTTCTTTACTATCATTTCATCCGTGTCTATAAAGTCGCGGTTCAAGGCCTCGGCGATTCTTTTTCCGACAGTCGTTTTGCCGGAACCGGGCATACCTATTAAAATAATATTCTTCATCTCAAGTGAGAGCTTATGATATATATCGTCATTTTTACTGTCGGGTATTTTTGTATTCAAAAACAACTCGGCAGCTCTTTTGGCCTGAGCAACAAGCATTGAAAGACCGCTCAGCGCTTTGATATTTCGCTTTTCGGCGTCAAGTATCAGCTTGGTCTTTTGCGGATTATACACTATATCCAGAACACCGGAAAGATTTTTAAATCCGTCAAGCGATAAAGCCGATTTCAGATTGTTCGGATACATTCCCACGGGCGTTGTGTTTACGATTATGTCCGCGTCAAAATGTCTGTCGATATTTTCGTAATTGTTTTCTCCCGAGCGTGAAATATTGACAATTTCGCGCGCTTTTTTATCCTTCAGCACCGCTATCACCGTTAAAGATGCGCCGCCGGAACCCAAAACGAGACATTTTTTGTTTTCTGCCGATATTCCGGAAACATCAATTAAATATGAAAACCCGTCGTAATCCGTGTTATATCCCGTGAGCGTGCCGTCCTTTTCGGCAACTATCGTGTTTACGCTCCCTATTTTCTCGGCGGAGGGCGAAAGACGGTCGAGATAGGGGATGACGGCTTTTTTATACGGAATTGTAACATTTATGCCATCCCAATTTCTGCTTTTAAAAAAGTCGTCAAGCTCATTCTTTTGCTTCTCAAACAATCTGTATTCATAATCGCCGAGCAGAGCATGTATCTGCGGCGAAAAGCTGTGACCTAATTTTTCACCCAAAAGTCCGTACATATAAGTCTCCGTTTCAATCAGTATTTAATAAGAAGCGACAGAGTACCCGCCACTATCAGCACAAGTCCCAGAAAAGCTTTTTTTGAAAGCTTTTCTTTTAATATTATATATGAAAAGGCTACGGTTACAACGATGCTCAATTTGTCTATCGGTGCAATGATGCTTGCGGGGCCGTTTTTCAGGGCTCCGTAATAGCAAAGCCATGAGCCGCCTGTGGTGAACCCCGAAAGGACCAAAAACAGCCAGCTCTTTTTATCAATGCCCCTAATTTCGCTCTGCTTCTTTTCCGCAAAGACCAAAATCCACGCCATCAGAAGAACAACTATGGTTCTTATCGCCGTGCCGAGATTTGATTCAACGTCCTCTATGCCGATTTTTCCGAAAATCGATGTTAAGGCCGCAAAAACAGCGGAGAACATGGCATATACAAGCGAAGCTCCACTCCTTTTGTCGGCGGAGGAATTATCTGCTTTTTTCTTTTCTATCATAAGAAATGTTCCTGTGCCGATAAGAACTATACCTATTATTTTAACTGCGGTCAGCTTTTCTCCGAGAAAAATCATGGCAAGTATCATTGTAAGTACCGTACTTGACTTATCGATCGGAGTTACCTTGTTTACGTCGCCGAGATGCAAAGCCTTAAAATAGCAAAGCCAAGAAGCCCCGGTGGACAGTCCCGATAAAATCAAAAATATAAATGTTTTGACGCTTATATTTTTGATTTCGGATGCTGATCCGACAATAAAAACCATCAGCCACGAAAACAACAGCACAACTATTGTGCGCAGAGCCGTGGCAAGATTTGAGTTGACGTTCCGTAAGCCGATTTTAGCAAGAATTGCCGTTATTCCGGCAAATCCGGCAGATAAAAATGCTAAAACGAGCCACATAAAAACACCTCTTATAAGCAGCTGTATAATTATTTGCCTGATTTTTCATTGTAAAAAAATCGCAGCGTTACGGTTTCGGTGTCATCAATGCTTGTTGCATCGGTTTTATAAGCCTTGTAACTTACAAGACAGCCGCCGTCAGTCCATACAACGTCTATATCTCCGTTCTCGTCTGCCATATCAACGACTTTTTTTCCGTTTCCGCGAGCGGACATAAGAAAAGGGGAGTATCGTCTGTAAACGGTCATATTCCATTCGCCCGAGCCCGGCTCGCTGTCTACTATAATAGTATGGCGCTTGTCATCCGATGTGGCTTTTTTTACGGTATCGGTGTATAATATTCCGTCAATTGTAATACCGGCAAGGCAAAGCATTATGCAAATTATTATCGAAAGCACTCTTAAAAAAATCCGTGTTCCTTTGCTTTTAAAACGGCCTCGGTGATTTTTAACAACAAGAAAGCATAAGACCGTGAAGCTGACGGCACATACTATAATAAGTATACCGATATAAGAAATAAGCCGCTTAGAGCCTATAAAAAGCGATGCGGAAAAGACCTCAAGAAGCAGGTCCGAGAGCATAATCAAAAACGATGCCGTTCCGATTCCGAAAAATACTTTTTCCTCCGTTCGCATAAGTGCCTCCTTTGATTTTTATATACATTATATAGTTGTCAGCCTTTGCCGTCAACACAAAATCGGCGGAAACACCGCATCAAAACGGTTTTTTAAAACATTGACGCCGCAAAGTGTGGAATTATTAAAAAAACACCAAAATTGCGGAAAAATATTCTCTTTTTATAGTTGACAACCGCAAAAACATATAGTAAAATGTCATTAAATAATGAGTGACAACTCAAATAATTGAAATAAGAGGGATTTAATTATGAAAAAGTTCTTAGCAGTGTTGCTTTCCTTAGTGATGGCATTTTCATTCTGCCTCCCGGCTTTTGCTGAAGACACTACTGCAAGCGGCGGCGGAATCGGCGATTTACTCGGCGGTATCACTCTTCCCGATGTTGATTTAGGCGGAGCTGCCGATACCATTAAGCAGCTTGTCGGCATCATTATCAACAGCAACGGCAAGATGGATGAGGCTGTTATCGCAGAGATCATTACTCTTCTCGGCAAATTGGCCGGCAATGAAAAGATTGATCCCGATACGGTTCTTAAAATACTTAACGCTCTTACCAAGGGCGGCAATTCCGGCGGAAACACTCCGAACCCTGATGCTCCGGCAGGCGGTTCCGTAAGAAGTGCTCTTGACGCACTTACCGATGACCAGAGAGAGTATATCAACGGACTTATTGACGTATATCTTACAACCGATTTTGATAACAACGAATACTTGGATAAAAACGGCGAGCCTGCTTACAACCCGGCAAAGGTTACGGCTCTTATCAATGCTATGAGCAGAATGGACTATGCCGACATCCAGAAGGTACTCGACGAACTTCATTCTTCCAAGAATGCCAAGGGCGAAGACATCAAACCCGCTTTGACAGATGAGGCTTATGAGGTCCTTTCGGCCGAGGTCGCTCGTCAGGAAGAGGTTTCCAAGAACAATGCAGCAACTGCAGGCCCGACAGAGGCTACCACAAGTGCTATCGACGGCGTTAAGGGCTTTATCGGTAAGGCTTTTGAGACAATTAAGGGTCTCTTCGGCGGCGGAAACAAAGGCGGAGATTCACCCACAACAACCAAGAAGTCAACAACTTCTAAGGGCGGCTCTTCAACCTCAAAAGGTAAGATTCCGCAGACCGGTGACGTTGCTCTCTTCTCAGTAGCAGGCGTTGCTGTGGCAGCAGGTATTGCTCTTGTCCTCACAAAGAAGAAAAAAGAGGATAAATAATTAACCCTGTAATTATTACAAGCGGCTTTGTAAAAGCAAAGCCGCTTGATTTTTTTTGCCGGATGTATTAAAATGTAAATGTTTCAAGATTTAAAAGCAATATGAAAGGAACGGCACATTTTGTGCTTTTGCTTAATTTATGATACTGACGATCGATATCGGTAATACTAATATTACCTTCGGAGTGTTTGACGGCGATAAGCTGAGCTTTGTTTCACGACTTGCTACCGAGCGTAACAGAACTGACGATCAGTTTGCCGTTGAATTTCTTGCCGTGTTTAAAATGCATGATTTGGAGCCGGATGAAATTACTGGAGCTGTTTTAAGCTCTGTTGTTCCTGAGCTTACCGGGAGAATTAAAACAGCGGTTAATAAGGTGTGCGGCATTGAGTCTGTTATAATAGCCCCCGGTGTAAAAACAGGGCTTAATATTTTAATAGATAATCCGGCAGAGCTCGGTGCCGACCTTGTAGCAGGTGCGGTAGGAGCTATGGCGAGATATGAAATGCCCGCATTTGTCATTGACCTCGGCACAGCCACAAAAATATATGCAGTTGATGAGCATGGCGGCTATCACGGCGGCACAATAGCACCGGGTGTTGAAATCTCTATGAAAGCACTTTCGGGGCAGGCTTCTCTCTTACCGTCATTTTCACTTGCTTCTCCGCCGCATGCCTGTGCCACTAATACGATAGAGTGTTTGCAGTCGGGCATCATTTTCGGCACCGCAGATATGATTGACGGTATGCTTGACCGTTTTGCAAAACAGCTCGGTGAGCCGAAAACCATTGTTGCAACAGGTGGGCTTTCCTCCTATGTAATAGGATATTGCCGTCACAATATAATTCATGATGACAATCTTCTTTTATACGGGCTTAAAGCCATTTACGATAAAAACAGTAATTAACCGTAATTAAAAATTAAATATCGTATCCAGTTTTTACATAGTTTATTATTTTGCGTTGCATCCGCTCTGCGGAGCAGCAGCAAGGAGGATTATATATGTCAAAAACCACAAACAAGGCAAGGATGCAAAAAACCGTTCGCTTAGTCGAGCTGGCTCTCCTTACCGCAATCATCGCCGTTATGACCTTCACGCCGATAGGCTATTTGAAGCTCGGGCCGCTTGAACTGACACTTATTATGGTACCTGTTATCATAGGCGCAGTTACTTTAGGGCCTGCCGCAGGAGCCTTTTTGGGGCTCGTTTTCGGTGCATCGAGCTTTATTCAATGTTTTTCTCTGAGCGCATTCGGCGCGATACTTATTTCTATAAGCGTATTTAAAACGCTTGTTGTTTGCGTAGTTCCTCGCGTGCTTGCAGGTTGGCTCACAGGTCTCATTTTTAACGCCGTGACAAAAAAGACAAAAAAAGACGGTGCCAATTACCTTGTCGCGAGTATCTGCGGCTCGGCTTTTAACACTATCTTTTTCCTTGGATTTTTAGCTTTGTTGTTTATAAATACAACCTTTACGCCCGAGCAGTCAGCCGCTCTCGGCGGAGCTGAAAATATTCTCACCACCGTTATAGGTATAGCGGCGGGAATCAACGCTCCCATTGAGCTTGTTGTGTGCGCCGTTCTCGGTTCTGCGATAGGTAAAGGCCTGTCTGTCGGACTCAAAAAAATCTAAGCAAAAATAAAGCGCTTTTAAGGATAACCCTTAAAGGCGCTTTATCTCTCTCTTATAGATTATATTCTTGCTACGCCGGATTTTACGGCTGCGTCATAAACCGCTTTCGCAACGGTTTTCCCTATTCTGTCATCAAATGCTTTCGGTAAAATGTACTCGGCGGAAAGCTCATCATCAGAGACAAGTGAAGCTATCGCTCTTGCTGCGGCTACCTTCATTTCCTCGTTTATTTCGGAAGCTCGGCAGTCAAGTGCTCCGCGGAAGATTCCGGGGAACGCAAGTACATTGTTGATTTGGTTGGGATAATCGCTTCTGCCAGTGCCGACAACGGCGGCACCTGCGGCCTTTGCCTTATCGGGCAGTATTTCCGGAACAGGATTTGCCATGGGAAGTACGATGGGATTTTCAGCCATGGAGGCGACCATTTCTTCTGTTACGATTCCGGGAGCCGAAACGCCTATAAATATGTCTGCACCCTTGAATGCGTCGGCAAGTGAACCGCTCTTGTGCTCCTTATTCGTGATTTCCGCGATTTCCCTCTGTGCGGGATTCAGCTTTTCATCGCCGTCACAAATAATGCCGCGACTGTTGCACATAATTACGTTTTTAATTCCCTGACTTATGAGCAGCTTTGCAATGGCTATGCCTGCCGCGCCCGCACCGGAAAAGACGGCCGTACAGTCCTTGAGCTCTTTTTTAACGACTCTGAGCGCATTTATTATTGCTGCGGCAACAACTACCGCTGTGCCGTGCTGATCGTCATGAAAAATCGGAATATCTGTTTTTTCCTTGAGTTTGCGTTCTATTTCAAAGCATCTCGGAGCAGCAATGTCCTCAAGATTTATTCCGCCGAAGCTGCCTGCGAGGAGAGAAATGCAGTTTACAATCTCGTCAACATCCTTTGAACGCACACAGAGCGGTATGGCGTCAACGTCTCCGAATTCCTTAAAGAGAACGCATTTGCCCTCCATTACGGGCATACCGGCTTCGGGTCCTATGTCTCCGAGTCCGAGAACCGCCGTTCCGTCCGTTACAACGGCCACGGTATTCCAACGTCTCGTGAGCTCATAAGACTTGCTTATGTCCTTTTGTATTTCAAGGCACGGTTGTGCTACACCGGGTGTGTAGGCGAGCGATAGCGCGTCCTTACTGTCTGCTTTGGCGCGTGTTTTGATTTCTATTTTTCCGTGCCATTCATAATGTTTTTTGAGAGATTCCTTAGCGTAATCCATTTTTTTCAGGCCTTTCCGGCTACAGCTTTAATTAAGGCGGATGTCTTATGTAGCCTGATAAGACATTCGCGGCAGAATTATTCTGACTTTTTACGGCAAGTTAATACAACGGCGGCGATGCATATAAAAGCACCGGCAAGAACGCAGATGAAATAGGCGGTAAAGAATTCCCTGTTAAAGAAGAATCCTAAAAGTGCCGTAAATATTGCAACAAAAATCAAATATATGCCGAATATTCTGCACAGCTTTTTTGTATCGAAATTATTCCTCAGCTCATTGTCGGGCGAGGCGCTTCCGACGACAAAATTCTCCGCTTTGCCGCTCACCATCGGAATTCCAAGTCCCAAAAAGAGCAAACCTATTGCTATTGAAATTACCTTCATTACCCATCAACCCCTGCTTTTGTATACGCATTTAAATTATATTGTAGCATTTTTGTTTTTTGTTGTAAATGTGCAATCTAAATAAAAACCATGGAATTTGGGCTGAGTATATTCATTTTGCAGCACAGTAGTGGCATTTCGTCTCGGATTCTGATATTTTAAGCAAGCGAAAGCCCGGCACAAAGCATCGGCCGAAAAACGATTGTAAAATCATACAAAAACCGCCGCGCCGAACCGCTTAATTTGTTTATGGCTATAAATGTTAAAATAATAACAATTTACCATTGACAAACATTTAACAATAAGCTATGATTTTATCAGTAAGTAATTACTGATAGTGAGGTCAAAGATATGCGAGAGCAGGCTTTGCCTGTCCGTGAAATATCAAGGCAGGCACTTTATAGATTACCTTTTTATTTGTCATATCTCAAAAAGGCGGAGGCTGACGGGGTATTGTATATATCCGCGCCGAAGGTGGCGGCAGACCTTGACCTTAATGAGGTTCAAGTAAGAAAGGACATTGCAAAGGTAAGCTCCTGTGCGGGGAAGCCTAAAATCGGGTATGAGACCGCGAAGCTTATAAAGGATTTGGAAAAATTCCTCGGCTACGACAACACAACCGATGCCGTTGTAGTAGGAGTCGGAAGCCTCGGCAGCTCGCTTTTACATTACGACGGATTTTCCGAATGCGGATTTCGTATAGTTGCGGGATTTGACGCGGTAAACTTTGACGAAGAGCCGTTCAAAAAGGAAAAGCCCGTCTTTCCCATGCGAAAGCTCGGCGAGCTTTGCGAAAGACTCAAGGTGCATATGGCGGTTATAGCTGTGCCGGCGGACAGTGCTCAGGAGGTTTGCGACGAGCTTGTCAAAAGCGGAATACTTGCAATTCTTAATTTCACTCCGGTTCATCTTACAGCAGGTCCGGGCATACTTATACAGAATATGAATATTGCTTCGGCTTTGGCGGTTCTTTCCTCTCATATCAGAAAAGAACTTTTGTAAATTTTGTAATATCTGAAAAGGAGATTATATACCTATGGAAACTCAAAACAAGCATGAGATTGTCGATTCGGTAGAAAAACTCGAAGCCCTTCTCGCAAGAGTCAGAGAGGCAGAAAAGATTTTTGCGACTTATTCTCAGGAGCAGGTCGATAAGATCTTTAAAGCGGCGGCTATCGCAGCAAACAAAGCGAGAATCCCGCTTGCCAAAATGGCTGTTGAAGAGACAGGAATGGGCGTAGTCGAAGATAAGATAATCAAAAACCACTATGCCGCAGAATATATCTACAATGCATATAAAAATACAAAGACATGCGGTGTAATAGAGGAAGACAGCGCGTTTGGTATGAAAAAGGTTGCAGAGCCGATAGGCGTTGTTGCGGCGGTTATCCCCACCACCAACCCTACATCTACCGCAATTTTCAAGACATTAGTTTGTCTTAAAACCAGAAACGGCATTATTATAAGCCCACACCCGAGAGCGAAAAAGTCCACAATAGAGGCTGCAAAAACCGTTCTTGAAGCGGCAGTTAAAGCCGGTGCTCCGGAGGGCATAATAGGCTGGATAGACGTTCCGTCGCTTGATATGACAAATCTTCTTATGCAGGAGGCCGATATAATACTTGCTACGGGCGGCCCCGGAATGGTTAAAGCCGCATATTCGTCGGGCAAACCGGCTCTCGGCGTCGGTCCGGGCAATACCCCCGCAATTATTGATGATACCGCCGACATAGTTTTGGCTGTAAACTCCATAATCCATTCGAAAACCTTTGACAACGGTATGATTTGTGCTTCCGAGCAGTCGTGCATCGTACACGAAAAAATATATAAAAAGGTTAAGGACGAATTTTTATATCGCGGTTGCTATTTCCTTAAAAAGGATGAGCTTGATAAGGTAAGAAAGACAATTATCATAAACGGCGCGCTTAACGCAAAGATAGTCGGTCAGCCGGCATATAAGATAGCTGCACTCGCAGGCGTTACAATCCCCGAAACAACAAAGGTTTTGATAGGTGAGGTCGAGAGTGTTGACATTTCCGAGGAATTTGCTCACGAAAAGCTCTCTCCCGTGCTTGCCATGTATAAGGCTAAGGACTTTGAGGACGCACTTTCAAAGGCTGAGCATCTTATAGCCGACGGCGGCTACGGTCACACCTCATCCGTATATCTTAATGCTGTTACCGAAAAGGATAAGCTTGCCGAATTCTCCGAGAGAATGAAAACCTGTCGTATACTTGTTAATACACCTTCTTCACAGGGCGGTATCGGTGACCTTTACAACTTCAAGCTTGCTCCGTCGCTTACACTCGGCTGCGGTTCTTGGGGCGGCAACTCGGTTTCCGAGAATGTCGGTGTAAAGCATCTCATCAATATCAAAACTGTTGCAGAAAGAAGGGAAAATATGCTTTGGTTCCGCGCTCCGCAGAAAGTATATTTCAAAAAAGGCTGCCTTCCCGTTGCTCTCAATGAGCTTCGTGACGTTATGGGTAAGAAAAAGGCATTTATAGTAACCGACTCGTTCCTTTATAATAACGGTTATACAAAGCCTGTTGAGGATAAGCTTGACGAGCTTGGTATTCAGCACACTTGCTTCTCGGAGGTTGCTCCCGACCCGACTCTCCAGTGCGCTCGCAAGGGTACCGATATGATGCGTCATTTTGAGCCCGATACAATTATCGCAATCGGCGGCGGTTCCGCAATGGATGCAGCAAAAATTATGTGGGTAATGTATGAGCATCCGGATGTTGACTTCTCTGATATGGCTATGGACTTTATGGATATCCGCAAGAGAGTTTATACATTCCCGAAGATGGGTGAGAAAGCATATTTCATAGCTGTACCCACCTCGGCAGGTACAGGCTCAGAGGTTACTCCTTTTGCGATAATCACAGATGCCGATACCGGCGTTAAATGGCCGCTTGCCGACTATGAGCTTATGCCCAATATGGCAATAGTCGATGCCGATATGATGATGAATGCTCCGAAAGGTCTGACTTCGGCTTCAGGTATCGATGCCGTTACGCACTGCCTTGAGGCTTATGCTTCGGTAATGGCTACCGATTACACCGACGGTATTGCAATTCGCGCTCTTCAGATGATATTTGAATATCTTCCGAGAGCATATGATAACGGCCCCAATGACCCTGTAGCACGTGAAAAGATGGGCAATGCCGCTACTATGGCAGGTATGGCTTTTGCCAATGCCTTCCTCGGCGTATGCCACTCCATGGCACATAAGCTCGGTGCATTCCACCATCTTCCTCACGGTATAGCCAACGCTCTTTTAATAGATTATGTTCTTCGCTTCAATGCCGCCGAGGTTCCTACGAAGATGGGTACCTTCCCGCAGTATGACCATCCGCACACACTTGAAAGATATTGTGAGGTTGCCGACGCTCTCGGTGTAAAGGGCAAGAATAACGAAGAGAAGCTTGACAATCTTATTAAGAAAATAGACGAACTCAAGGACCGCATAGGAATTAAGAAGAGCATCAAGGAATACGGCGTTGATGAAAAATACTTCCTTGACACACTTGACCAAATGGTTGAACAGGCATTTAACGATCAATGCACGGGTGCTAACCCCAGATATCCGCTTATGAGCGAAATCAAAGAGATGTACCTTAAAGCATATTACGGTAAATAAGGGAGGATTATTTTATGGAACTCAAAAAAGTTATTGCAGTCAGAACGGCAAAAACAGTTTACAGAGACGGTGACAAAGCCATTAAGGTTTTCGGTGACGAATACAAAAAATCCGATATTTTAAACGAGGCCTTGAATCAGGCGCGTGTTGAAGAAACCGGCATTCCGATGCCGAAGCTCATAGAGGTTTGCAAGCTTGACGGCAAATGGGCAATTGTTTCAGATTATATCGAAGGCAAAACTCTTCAGCAGCTTATGGACGAAAATCCTGCTAAGACAGAGGAATATCTTGACCTCTTTGTTGATATTCAAATGAGCATTTTGGCTAAGACCTGCCCTATGCTCAACAAGCTCAAGGATAAAATGCAGGGTAAAATATCTCAGACCGATCTTGACGCAACAACACGTTATGACCTTCACACACGTCTTGCCGGTATGCATACCCATAACAAGGTTTGCCACGGTGATTTCAGACCGAGTAACATTATTATCGGCAATGACGGCGTGAATTACGTAATTGACTGGGCGCACGTAACACAGGGTAACGGAGCGGCCGATGCCGCAAGAACGTATCTTCTTTTCTGCCTCAGAGGCGATCAGAAGCTTGCCGATAAGTATCTCGATTTGTTCTGCAAAAAGACCGATACCGCAAAGCAGTATGTTCAGAAATGGCTTCCTATCGTAGCGGCTTCGCAGAGCGTTAAGGGTAACCCCGAAGAGAGGGATTTCCTCTTGAGATGGGCAGATGTAGTAGATTACGAATGATTCTTTTCGGCGATTTTTCGCGATAAATTCACTTTGCTCACCCTCTTGCGTACCTTAACAGGCACCTGGAGAGTCTGAACAAATCTCGCTAAAGTTGTGCTTAAAACAAAAAAATAACTACAAACAGGTACGGCTTGAATATTTCTTTCCGTACCTGTTTGCGAAATAAGAATTTTCCGAAAAAACCTATATACTTTTTATTTAAGTTTTGGTAAAATGAATTAAAGTAAAATTCATATGCAAAGTTTTACGGGAAAGGGATTGTAATAATATGAAAGTAGTAGTTTGCATCGGCAGCTCCTGCCACCTTAAGGGTTCGCGTGAAGTCGTTGAAAAGCTTCAGAACCTCATAAACGACAATGACCTGAAAGACAAAGTCACTCTCAGCGGAAAGTTTTGTATGGGTAACTGCCAAAACGGCGTCAGCGTTACCGTAGACGGGGAGCTGTTCTCCGTTTCCCCCGATACCGTTGAGGAATTCTTTAAAACCAACGTGCTTGACAAACTGTCATAAAAATCTTGCGTCGCAAGGAAAAAGGTGTATAATATGGCGGGGTACATAAAGCTTAAAAAATCAAACTGTAAAAACTGCTATAAATGTATCAGGAATTGTCCTGTCAAATCTATCAGTTTTTCGGCCAATCAGGCGCAGATCGTTGAGGATGAGTGTATTCTCTGCGGTATGTGCTTTGTTGCGTGTCCGCAAAATGCCAAAATCATACGCGACGACGTCTATAAGGCAAAGGAATTGTTGTCCGGTAACAGCGAGGTCTATGTTAGCCTTGCGCCGTCGTTTATTGCCAATTACGACGTGTCGTTTACCGCGATGAAAAAAGCACTTATGTCGCTCGGCTTTGCCGGCGTTGAAGAAACGGCGGTCGGAGCCGCAATAGTAAAGGACGAGTATGACAGAATAGTTGACGGTGAAAAGCAGGATGTTGTTATTTCGACCTGCTGCCATACCGTAAATCTCTTGGTACAAAAGCATTTCCCCGATGTAATACCCTATCTTGCCAAAGTGGTATCCCCAATGCAAGCGCATTGTACGAAACTTAAAAAAGAGCATCCGGGGGCTAAAACAGTATTTATAGGTCCGTGCATATCAAAAAAGGCAGAGGCCGAGGAGTATCCCGGCACGGTTGATTGTGTGTTGACATTTGAAGAGCTTTCCGGTTGGCTTGCCGAAACCGATACTGTTTTGGCGCAGGAGCCTGATGATGACGAAGTTGAAAAGGGGAAAACGAGGTTTTTCCCGACCTCCGGCGGAATTCTCAAAACAATGCTTTGTGATAACGACGATTACACGTATATGTCGATTGACGGTATGTCGTCTTGCATCCATGCCGTAAAGGATATTGAAAAAGGTAATATACACCATTGCTTTATAGAGATGTCTGCGTGTCCGGGGAGCTGTATAGGCGGTCCGGCTATGGAGAAAAATCACCGCGCTCCGGTGCGTGATTATATAACCGTGCGTCGCTTTGCCGAAGACGCGGGCGACAATGATTTTAAATATGACGCCTTGAGCGAAAACGAGCTTTCAAAAAATCTTATTTATCTTGCTTCACCGCACAATATGGCAGGCAGCAGAGCGATAGAGGAGATACTTCGCAAAATGGGTAAGCAAAAGCCGGAGGATGAGCTTAACTGCGGTTCGTGCGGCTATAATACCTGTCGTGAAAAGGCTCAGGCGGTTTTTGAGGGCAAGGCAAATCTCGAGATGTGCCTTCCGTTCCTTAAGGATAAAGCAGAAAAATTTTCCGACAATATACTCAACAATACTCCCAACGGCATACTCATTTTAAATGAGGATATGGTGGTTCAGCAGATAAATGCCGCGGCAAGGGAGATTATGAACATTCGTTATGCTTCGGATGTTGTGGGTGAGCCGGTTGTGCGTATTTTGGAGCCTTTTGATTTTATAGATGTTCTTTCAAACGGCAGGGATATTCACGAAAAACGCGTATACCTCGCCGAATATAAAAAATACATTGAAGAAACAATAGTATACGACCATGTCTACCATATACTTATGTGCATTATGCGCGACGTTACCGCCGAGGAGACAGAAAAAGAGAAAAAGGCGGAGCTTAGCCGTCAAACAATAGAAATAACGGATAAGGTCGTCGAAAAGCAAATGCGCATAGTTCAGGAGATAGCTTCTCTGCTTGGCGAGACTACCGCCGAGACAAAGATAGCCCTCACTAAGCTTAAGGAGTCGTTGAAGGATGAATAATCTTTGCACGGACATAGGCCATATGAGTCTTACCAAGTACGGCGAGGAGCTGTGCGGTGATATGGTGGAGGTTATAGAGCATGGCGATGACGATTATGTTGTTGTGCTTGCGGACGGGCTCGGCTCCGGTGTAAAAGCAAATATTCTCTCTACTTTGACTTCGAAAATAATATCCACCATGATTGCAAATAATATGCCGCTTGAAATGTGTGTTGATACAATAGCGAAAACACTGCCTATATGTTCGGTACGTCAGGTGGCATACAGCACTTTTACAATAGTGCGTGTAATAGACAACAAAGAGGCAGAAATAGCCCAATACGACAATCCGCGTGTCATTCTGCTGCGCGACGGAAAAAATCTTGTGTATCCCGAGAGCGCAGTGGAAATCGACGGTAAGATGATATATAAATCGAAAATATCGTTAAAGCTTAACGACACGCTCATTTTTACGAGTGACGGAGCGGTTTATGCCGGTATTGGTGAAAATATGAATTTCGGTTGGCAGCGCGACCAGATAATCGAGTTTATGGAGGAATATTATCGCCCCGATTTCACGGCTAAAACGCTTTCATCATTACTGCTTGACCAGTGTGATAAACTATATGGCGGAAGGCCCGGTGACGATACAACCGTTTGCGTTGTCAAAATCCGCGAGAGAAAATCCGTGAATCTTCTTATGGGACCGCCGAGGGACCCTGCAGATGTCAATAAAATGATGTCGTTGTTTTTCGGCAAGACCGGCAAGCATATTGTATGCGGCGGAACAACTTCAACTCTTGCGGCGGATTTTTTGGGCAAAGAGGTTAAGACGGATTTAAAATATCTCGACCCCGAAATACCGCCCATCGCCGAAATTGACGGCGTCGATTTGACGACCGAGGGTGTAATTACAATGAGCCGAGTGCTTGAATACGCCAAGAGTTATCTAAATGACGATGATATTTACGCCGACTGGAGTGTCCGTGCGGACGGTGCGTCGCAGATAGCGCGCATACTTTTCCAGGAGGCGACTGATATAAATTTCTTTGTCGGAACTGCAATAAATCCGGCACATCAAAATCCAAATCTTCCCATAAACTTTAACATCAAGATGCAGCTTGTTACAGAGCTTTCGGAGTATCTGAAAAAAATGGGTAAACGAATCAAAGTAAGCTATTTTTAACAAAGGGTGAATTGAATGAGAAAATTTGATACGAAGGTACAGCTTTTAAAATACAAGGTCCTTCGTGAGGTCGCAAGAATAGCCTTTGACGAGGGAGAGTTTTCCCTTGCCAACAATTTCAATGATATTGCAAAGACCGTAACGAGTGACAAGGCAACTATGCGCTGCTGTATATACAAGGAGCGTGCAATAGTTGCCGAGCGTATAAAGCTCGCCTGCGGAGGCAACAGAGCAAATCCGAACATAATAGAGGTTATAGATATAGCCTGCGACGAATGTCCTGCCAGCGGTTATCAGGTATCACACGACTGCCGTGGCTGTATCGCACACCGCTGTGAGAGTGCCTGCCGCAAGGGAGCCATTTCCTTTGACGAAAATCAGAAAGCGCATATTGACAAAACAAAGTGCGTAAACTGTGGTCAGTGTGCCAAGGTTTGTCCGTACAGCGCAATTTCAAACTATACAAGACCGTGTGAAAAGGCGTGCAAAATAAAGGCAATTTCTATGGCAGACAGCGAAGAAAATCCCGCTCAGATTGATAACAATAAATGTATAAACTGCGGCGCCTGCTCTTATGCATGCCCGTTCGGCGCAATTATGGACAAGTCGTTTATACTTGATGCGATCAGGATTTTAAAAGACAGTAATAAAGGCGACGGTTTTAATGTGTATGCAGTTGTGGCTCCGTCGATAGCGAGTCAGTTTGTGTATGCGAAGCTCGGTCAGGTTGTGACCGCGATTAAAAAGCTCGGCTTTTACAGCGTGGTTGAAGCTGCTCTCGGTGCCGATATTGTAGCATACAGCGAATCAAAAGAGCTTGCCGAAAAAGGTTTTCTCACAAGCTCTTGCTGTCCGGCGTTTGTTGACTATGTAAAGAAGTTCTATCCGAAGCTTACCGAGAACATTTCACACAATCTGTCTCCCATGGCGGCGATTGCAAAATACATAAAAGAGACCGACGAGACTGCAAAGGTTATATTTATAGGCCCTTGTACGGCAAAAAAAGCCGAGGCGAAGCAGGAAAGAGTCGCACAGTATGTCGACTGCGTTCTCACCTTTGAGGAACTTCAGGCTCTCATAGATTCGCGTAATATCGAGCTTACCGAGCTCCCTGAGGATGTTCTTGACAATGCTTCCTATTACGGCAGAATATTTGCACGAAGCGGCGGCGTTTCGGAGGCTGTCGGTCAGGCAATTAAGGAGCAGAATATAGATTTCACCGTTGATCCGCTTCCGTGCGACGGCATAGAAGAATGCAAAACGGCTCTTTTGAAGGCTTCAAGAGGAATCCTTAAAAATAACTTTATTGAGGGTATGGCGTGTGTCGGCGGATGTATCGGCGGCGCAGGCTGTCTCACCCATGAGGCAAAAGATAAAAACGAGATAGACAAATACGGTAAAGAAGCTCTCGAGAAGAGCATAGGCGACGCATTGAGTCAGCTTTAAACATCGAGCTTCGGGAACGCAGGGAAAAGTCCCTGCGTTTCTTTTTTTGTATAAATATGATTTTTCTTCCAATAATTACCTTACGAAAGGATGAAAAACATATGAAATCGAAAACAGAAAAGCTTATTCGAAGATTTGAAATATCGTTAGCCGCAGCATTTGTCATAACGTCGATTTTCAGCTTTGTGTCATTTGCCGCGTCGTGCAGCGACGTAAGACGCGACGTTTTGCGTATGCATGTAATAGCTAATTCCGACAGCGACGAGGACCAAATACTGAAGCTTAAGGTGCGCGATGCCGTGCTCATGGAGGGCAAGGAGATATTTGACGGTTCTATGACAAGTGCGAATGCCGAAAAGCTGCTTATTCCGCAAAAGGAGCGGCTCGAAGAGACGGCGCGCGAGGTAATACGTAAAAACGGCTTCGATTATGATGTAAGGCTCGAAATAGGCAAGGACTTTTTTTCGACGCGAACTTATGATGATCGTATAACTTTGCCTGCCGGGGAATATGAGGCTGTGCGCGTCATAATAGGAGAGGGGAAAGGCAAAAATTGGTGGTGCGTTATGTTTCCGCCTATGTGTCTGCCCGCAGCCGAGTCATCAGATGATGCGGAGCTTCAAGACATTTTGTCAGAGGATGAGCTTAAAGTTGTAGAAAGTAACCCAAAATTTGAACCTCGGTTTAAAATTATAGAGATTTATGAGAAATTAACGCAGAAAATGAAATAAGACTTTTAATATCCTTTTATTTTTGTTATAATTACCACAATGGTAATTTCTGAGATAAAAGGATATTATTTATTGCGAAAGGGTTATTGGAAATGCTTAAATACAATATTATTCCCAAGCCGAATAACTATACTTCAAAGGACGGTACATATGTAATCTCTTCCAATACCGAGGTTCTTTGCTCACCCGAGTTTGTTTCTGCGGGTAGATATTTGACCGATTATCTCAGAACAAAGCCCGTAAAAGGCGAGGGTGCAATTAAATTTCAAAAGGTAGCCGGAATGGAAAACGAGGCTTACTCTATTTCGGTTTCCACAGACGGTATAATGATAAAGGCTTCATCTTCTTCCGGTGCGTTTTACGGGGCTGTCACGCTGAAAACCATAATAATGCAGGCCGAAAAAACAAACGGCAGGGCAGTTATAAACGGACTTTACATAAGCGATAAGCCTGCATTTAAATATCGCGGATTTATGCTTGACGAGTGCCGCCACTTCTTCGGCACGGAAGCCGTGAAAAAATTGCTTGACAATATGGCAATGCTGAAATTAAATAAGTTACATTGGCATCTTTCCGATGATCAGGGTTTCAGAATAGAGAGTAAATTATTCCCGAGGCTCAACGAAATAGGCTCAAAGCGTGAATATGCCGGGCTTGAGGGACTCGGCTTAAAGCACCGCGGCGGAGAATATTTTTATTACTATAAACAGGATGAAATAAAGAATATTGTGGCGTACGCCGCAAAGCTTAATATAGAGGTTATTCCCGAAATTGATTTGCCGGGTCATGCTTCGGCTCTGCTTGCCGCATATCCGGAATTTGCCTGTAAGCCGCGTGAATTCAAGCCAACTTGCGAAAACGGTATATTTGACGCTGCAATTTGCCCGGGAAACGAAGATGCGTATGATTTCATTGACAAGCTGTTTTCCGAGATTTGTCCGCTCTTTACAAGCACACATTTCCATATAGGCGGAGACGAGGCCTCAAAGGGACACAAGATATGGGATGATTGTCCTAAGTGCCGTGCGGCAAAAGAGAAAAACGGTCTTAAAAACTCAAAGGAGCTTCAGGGCTACTATATGACTCGCATAGGCGAGATTCTTAAAAAATACGGCAAAACACCCATTGCCTGGAACGATTGCATCAATGACAGCTTTTCTCCTGATATTACGTGTCAGTATTGGCTGCCGTCAAATTCGGGCGAGGTTAAAAGGCAGTCATATAAGCGTGATATTATTCTTTCTCCCACAGCGTATTTTTACTTTGACTGCAAATATTCTGTTATATCGCTTAAAAAAGTGTATAAATATAATACCGTCAAATCCGGGTTCGGAAAATCCGGGCAGCGCGTAATAGGCATAGAAGCCGAAATGTGGACTGAATGGGTAGATTCGGAGCGTGCATTGGAGTTTTCCGTCTATCCGCGTATTTTGGCACTATCCGAGGTCGCGTGGACAAATCTTGAAAACAGAAGATACAAGGACTTTTTAAGAAGACTTGAGTGGTATAAAACTTATCTTCGCAAAAAAGGCGTAAACTATTCAAGGGTAACCGGTAAAAGCGGTATTTCCGTGAGCAAAACAATATATCACATGGGTGAAGACGGCAAGGAATTCAAGCTCAGCGAAAAACGCAGAGAAGCGGAAAACTGAGTATTTTAAAGGGGAAAAAATTTGAGTATTACTAATTATCTGACCTTTGCAGGCGGTCTCGGCTTGCTTTTGTACGGTATTAAGCTGATGGGCGAGGGACTTGAGCTTGCAGCCGGGTCGCGTCTTAAGCATTTACTTGAAAAAATGACAAAAAACCGCTTTCTTGCGGTACTTGTCGGCTTTCTCATAACAACGCTTATACAAAGCTCCTCGGCAACCACGGTTATGGTTGTGGGCTTTGTTAATACGGGTCTTATGAATTTAACGCAGGCGATAGGCGTTATTATGGGTGCAAATATCGGTACCACAACCACAAGCGTTCTTGTTTCGCTGAATCTTACCGGGATAGCTCCGATAGCTATATTTATAGGCGCATTTATGATTCTTTTTGCCAAAAAGAATTCGCTGAAATATGTCGGGCAGGCACTCGCAGGTTTCGGTATGCTGTTTATGGGTATGGAGCTTATGCAAAACGCCATGGATCCGCTTAAGGATTCCGAGGTTTTCCGCAACTGGATTATAAATGCGGACAATCCTATTGTAGGCATACTCATAGGCGCCGGAGTTACGGGCGTTATACAGAGCTCTGCGGCAAGCGTAGGCATACTTCAGGCTCTCGCATCGCAGGGGCTTGTGCCGCTTTCGTTCGCGGTATATATTATTTTCGGTCAGAATATAGGTACCTGTGTTACCGCGCTTCTTTCGACAATCGGTACAAAGACAAATTCAAAGCGTACCGCGGTTATGCACATTCTCTTTAATGTGATCGGCACGGTTGTTTTTGTTGTCATATCTATGTTCCTTCCGTTTACAAAGTGGATACAGGCTATGAGTGACAACGTGATGATGCAGATATCGCTTGTTCATATCATATTTAACGTAGTGAGCACCATAATAATGTTCCCGTTTGCCGGCGTCCTTGTAAAGCTTTCCTGCATTCTTGTCCCCGACAAAAAGGGTAAAGAGGACGACGGAATGCACCTTCAGTTTATTGACGAGAGAATGCTCAACACCCCTCCGCTTGCCGTAGTGCAGGTGGGAAAAGAGGTACTTCGTATGGCTGCTTTGGCAAGACGCAATTTCGATATTGCGTCAAGCGACCTTATAAACAAGGAAATTAAGCATTTTGACGAAGTAAATCACACCGAAAAGATTATCAATTATCTCAATCACAATATAACGCCCGTGCTGGTCAAGATAAACTCTCTTGATTTAAGCTATAAGGACGCTAAATATATCGGTCGACTGTTCCATGTTATAAACGACATAGAGCGCATAGGCGACCACGCGACAAACCTTGAGGAAGCCGCCTTGTCGCGTGTAAATGAAAATATAGAGCTTTCAGAGGAGGGTGAAAAAGAGTTAAAAACTATGCATAGTACCGTCATTTCGCTGATTGACGGCTCGGTAGATGCTTTTTCGGAGCAAAATCTGAGTGTACAAACGGCGGAAAGACTCAATTCCCTTGAGGCGCAGGTCGATAAAATGCAGGAGACTTTTGAGCAAGCTCATATTGACAGGCTCAACAGTCACGAATGTACAACCCGTGCGGGAATGCTGTTTATAAACACAATAACAGACTTTGAACGTGTGGCAGACCATGCAATCAACATAGCCTGGAGCGTTCAGAGCAAACCTAAAACAAAAATACCGGAAGTTTTACCGGTGACAGATACAGAAAATTAAGGAGTATATCTAATGTCAGATTATATTTTAAGCTGCTGCTCCACGGCAGATCTTTCACAGGAGCATTTTGATAAAATCGGAGTGCATTATGTTTGCTTTCACTTCAATATGGACGGTAAGGAGTATCCCGATGACCTCGGTAAATCAATGCCGTTCGCCGAGTTCTACAAGAGAATAGCCGACGGGGCTGAGCCTACCACTTCCCAAGTCAACGTCGGTCAGTTTAAGGAGTATTTTTCAGAGTTCTTAAAGGACGGCAAGGATATTCTTCACGTCTCTCTTTCAACCGGACTTTCGGGCGTATATAATTCCGCCTGCATTGCGCGTGACGAGCTTCTCGAAGAGTACCCCGACAGAAAAATATATATAGTAGACTCTCTCGGTGCTTCCTCCGGCTACGGTCTTTTAATGGACACTTTGGCAGAGCTTAAAAACAGCGGTAAGAGCATAGAAGAGGTTCGTGATTTTGCCGAGGAGCGTAAGCTCAATGTTCATCATTGGTTCTTTTCTACCGACCTTACAAGCTATTATCGCGGCGGCAGAATAACAAAGACCGCGCAGATTTTCGGCACAATGCTCAACATATGTCCGCTCCTCAATATGGATAATAACGGCAAGCTTATACCGAGAACAAAGTACCGCGGAAAGAAAAAGGTTATTGAAGAGATAGTTAACCGTATGGTCGAGCACGCAGACGGCGGTCTTGATTACAGCGGTAAGTGCTACATTTCCGAATCCGCCTGCTATGATGACGCAAGAGCCGTTGCCGACCTTGTTGAGTCAAAATTCAAAAAGCTCAACGGCAAGGTCGAAATCAACAGCGTTGGCACCGTTATCGGTTCACATACGGGCCCTGGTACCGTTGCGCTCTTCTTCTTCGGCGACAAGAGAGTAGACTGATATAATTTAACCGCTCATTTCGGCGCAGTATAGGGCAGTATTGTCTTATACCGCGCCGATTTTTGTTTTGTATCGACAAGTTGCCGTATTCGTGTTACAATACATATGAAGGTGAAACTATGCAAAAGATACTTATAATTGAAGACGATAAGGTCATAGCGAGAACCCTTAAAGAGCATCTTTGCAAATGGGATTATGATGCGGATTTTGTTGTTGACTTTAAAAATATAACCGAACAGGTAGTGTCGTTTGCGCCGCAGCTTATACTCCTTGATATATCTCTGCCGTATTTTAACGGATTTTACTGGTGCGGCGAAATACGCAAGTTTTCAAATGTGCCTATAATATTTATTTCCTCGGCAAGCGACAAAATGAATATAGTCATGGCTGTTAATATGGGCGGTGACGATTTTATATCCAAACCGTTCGATTTGAGCGTCCTTACTGCAAAGGTGCAGGCGGTAATGCGCCGCACGTATTCTTTTTCGGGGACAACGTCGGTTATCGAACACGGCGGTGCAATACTCAACCTCAATGACGCGACGATAGATTTTAACGGCAAAAAAACCGAGCTTACAAAAAATGAGTTTAAAATTTTGCAGCTGCTTATGGAGAATTCGGGCAAGGTTGTTCCGCGCGATATGATTATGGATAAGCTTTGGGAAAGCGACAGCTTTATTGACGACAACACACTCACGGTAAATATGACGAGGCTTCGCAAAAAGCTAGAAGATGCCGGGCTTTGCGACTTTATAGTTACCAAAAAGGGTCTCGGTTATATAGTTAGGTAGGGTTTATGAAAGATTGGTTTAAAGCACTTTTCGGATATATGGCGGGCAATATCTTGTCCGTATTATCGTTTGTATTTGCAGCGGCGGTATTTTATACGGTGTTCTGGCTTTACGGAGTGGAAACGGAGCCGGTGCTGTATGCGACGCTCATCTCCGCCGTAATTCTTTTGATTGTATTTGTTCTGCGTTTTTCCTCGGTATACAAAAAGCATAAGAGACTTGAAAAAATTAAAAACGACGCAGAGTATGCCGTTCTTAAATTGCCAGATTATAACGACCCAATAAAAAAGGACCTTGCCGATATTGCCGAAAAGATGTCCGCACTCAAAACAGATGCCGAAACACGTATGAATCGCAAATACAGCGATTCTGCGGACTATTTTACTCTCTGGGCGCATCAGATAAAAACTCCCATAGCCGCTATGAGGCTGCTGCTGCAAACAGACTGTTCTCCGGAAAACGACGAGCTTGAAGAGCAGCTTTTTAAAATAGAGCAATATGTTGAAATGGTGCTTCAGTACATCCGTTCCGACAGCATCTCTTCCGACCTCGAAATCAAAAGCTATGATTTAGGCGGAATAGTCAGAGCGGCGGTTAAAAAATACAGAAAGCAGTTTTTGCGTAAAAAAACAAAGATTGTTGTGGGCAATGTTGATTGCAAGGTGTTGACGGATGAAAAATGGTTGTCGTTTGTAATCGAACAGCTTATTTCAAATGCGTTGAAATATACGTCCGAGGGTGAAATCAATATTTATTTGGATGAAAATACTGCGAAAACGCTCGTTATTGCCGATACGGGCATAGGTATAAGACCCGAAGATTTACCGCGTATTTTTGAAAAGGGCTTTACGGGCTTCAACGGCAGAGAAGATAAAAAATCTACGGGAATAGGACTTTTTCTCTGCAAAAAGATACTTACAAAGCTCTCCCACACAATTACGGTGACCTCCGAGGTGGGAAAGGGGACTGCGGTCAAACTTTGTCTTGACACCGTCAGCCTCGGAGTGGAATAACGCTACCTTACATAAATGTAAGTTTAAAAGGGGAATTGTAAGCCTTTTCGATGGCTTGCGATTCTCCGTTTTGATATACTGAACGTGCAATAAACAAAGGGATACATTCGGTACGTAAAATCACGCCGAAAAAGAAAAGCTATTCGGTTATGATTTTGAGACAGACGAAATTCCCGTCACGCCTTGTACGGCTACAGCAAGGGTTAACCGTGTTTGTTTATGTAATATTTGTAGCAGAAAGGCTACGGTAATTATTATGCCGCTTTTAGAAGTAAACAATTTGAAAAAGGTTTATACGACCCGTTTCGGCGGAGCGCACGTTCAAGCTCTTTCCAATGTCAGTTTCTCCGTGGAAAAGGGTGAGTATGTTGCAATAATGGGAGAGTCGGGTTCCGGTAAGACAACCTTGCTTAATATTTTGGCGTCGCTTGATAAGCCTACGAGCGGAGAGGTGCTGTTGAACGGCAGAAGTCTATCAGCAATAGGAGAGAGAGAAATTTCGGCGTTTAGGCGCGATAATCTCGGATTTGTATTTCAGGATTTTAATCTTTTGGACACATTCTCTTTAAAGGACAATATCTTCCTTCCTCTTGTGCTTTCGGGTAAGCCGTACGATGAAATGGCAAAGAGACTGAAGCCTCTTGCCGAAAAGTTAGGAATTACCGATATACTCTCAAAGTTTCCATATGAGGTTTCGGGCGGACAAAAGCAGCGTGCCGCCGTCGCAAGAGCTCTCATAACAAATCCGCAGATTGTATTGGCTGATGAGCCCACTGGTGCGCTTGACTCAAAGGCTTCCGATGCTCTTTTAAAGCTGTTCGGCGATTTTAACGAGGAGGGTCAGACCATTTTGATGGTTACTCACTCCACAAAGGCGGCGTCCTGCGCCAACAGGATTATGTTCATAAAGGACGGCGAGGTGTTCAATCAGATTTATCGCGGAAGTATGGATAACGACGAGATGTTCCAGAAGATTTCGGACACTCTGACCGCAATGGCAACGAGAGGTGAGAGCAATGAATAATTTTTTCTATTCAAAGCTTGCCGTTCAAAATCTTAAAAATAATCGTAAAACATATGTGCCGTATATTTTGACGTGTATATTTACAACGGCTATGTTTTTTGTGGTCGGCACAATAGCAAACATAAAATGGGCAGATAGCGACGCTCTGCATTCCCTCTTGACGTTCGCCCTTGCAACAGTCGGTATTTTCTCTGCCATATTTTTATTTTACACAAACAGCTTCCTTATTAAACAACGTAAAAAGGAATTCGGATTATACAACATTCTCGGTATGGAAAAACGCCATATAGCGAAAATACTCTTTATTGAAACTGCCTATACCTATATTTTCGGAACTGCGGCAGGCATCGCCATAGGTGCGCTTTTTTCAAAGCTGACCTTTTTGTTGCTGCTTAAAATACTGAAATTCGGCGGAAATATTGATTTTAGATTTTATCAGTCAACAGTTGACATTACTGCTTTGGTATTCGGCGCAATAGCTCTTTTGAATCTTGCACATAATCTTTTATGCATCAGCCTATCAAATCCCGTTGAACTTTTAAAAGGTGGAAATAAGGGCGAAAAAGAGCCGAAGGCAAAGGTACTTACGGCTGTTTTAGGTGCAGCCTTTCTAGCTTCTGGCTACACCATAGCTCTCGTTGTAAAATCGCCGATAACGGCGATGGGCGCGTTCTTTGCGGCGGTTTTGCTCGTAATAGTCGGAACCTTTATGCTTTTCTCCTCGGGCAGTATATGGATATTAAAAGCTCTCAGAAAAAATAAAAAATATTACTATAAAGCAAAGCATTTTACTTCTGTTTCAAGTATGATATACCGTATGAAGCAAAATGCGGCAGGACTTGCGAGCATCTGCATTCTTTCCACCGCGGTGCTTGTCACCGTGTCCACCACGGTATCGCTATATGCCGGTACGGAGGACATTATGCGCACGCGGTATCCTCGCAATATTTATATCGACGTGCAAAACGCAACAACGGAAAATTGCAAAGATTATGCCGATGTTATGACGACGCAGGCTCAAGAATACGGTATAGAAAGTAAGAACGAGCTTTATTACCGCTATCTCTCATTTTCGTCTTACGCTAACGACAGCGGCTATACGGCTACCGTAACCCCCGACTACAACGACGGACTCGGAGTAGACATTGTGACGCTGATACCGGTATCGGAATACAACAGGATAACAGGGCAAAACGAAACGCTCCAAAGCGATGAGGTGCTGTCTTGTACGCCGCGCGGCAAGGCTTTTTCGGGTACGGTTAAATTCGGCGACGACGCATATAAAATAAAGCATACCGTGGACGTTTTCCCTACTATTGACTCTTATTCGGCGTTTACCTCAAATTACAGCTACTATATTGTTTCCGATGAAAAAGCCGCCATGTCGATATATAATTCCATGGGTTACAAAAGCGAGGGTGCAGACACCTCTCACACCGACCTGAGCTTCGCCTACGGCTTTGATACCGATGCGCCGAAAGACGTGCAAAAGGGGTATATTAAGGATATATCGCTTCTTTTTTGCGATATAAGCGAGACCTCCGCAGTCGATTTAAATTGTGCCGAAACCTCTCGCGACAGTATGATGTCTCTGTACGGCGGTCTGTTCTTTATAGGCATAACCTTGGGACTTCTCTTCCTTGTTGCAACTGTCTTGATAATTTATTATAAACAGATTTCCGAGGGCTATGACGATAAGCAGCGTTATGTAATAATGCAAAATGTCGGAATGAGCAAAAAAGAGGTCAAAAAGAGTATCCATTCCCAGGTGCTCACCGTATTTTTCCTGCCGCTCGTTACAGCCGTAATTCATATCTGCTTCGGATTTAAAGTAATTACAAAGCTATTAAAGCTGCTGAACCTCAGCAATGTTACGCTGTTCTTCTGGTGCACCGTCGCAACAATATCCGTATTTGCAATTATTTACGTTTTGGTGTATGCTGTAACGGCAAGAACATATTACAGAATAGTTGAGGATAAAAACCAATGACTTCGGAGCACCTTTTACATACTATACCGCCGATTTATGACGGCAATTCCAAAATATTGATTCTCGGTTCATTTCCGTCGGTTAAATCAAGGGAAGTATCCTTTTACTACGGGCATCCCCAAAATCGTTTTTGGCGTGTGCTCGCCGCCGTACTCGGCTGTGCGGTGCCATCGTCTAATGAAGAAAAAACAGCTCTTTTGCAGAGCCATAATATTGCGCTTTGGGACGTTATAAAAAGTTGCGATATAGTGGGTTCTTCCGACAGCTCTATTAAAAATGTTGTACCGAATGATATAGGGGCGATTTTGTCCTCCTGCGGTATAAGACAAATCTACTCAAACGGTAAAACAAGCGAAAAATTGTTTAATAAGTATATTAAAGATACCGTCGGCAGAGATACCGTGGCTTTGCCGTCAACAAGTCCCGCTAACGCGTCATATAATCTCGAACGGTTAACAGACAGTTGGTCGGTGATAAAAAACAACATTCGATAAAAGAGAAAAGAATCGAGCAGATATACGCTGCTCGATTCTTTTTTTTGAAACAAATTCTGCTTTCAGTCGTCATCGTCGCCGAACATCTCGTCGTAATCCGCCGTCTCGTCAATCTAACTTGGGTCATAACTGTGGTAGCCTTGATACGATGTCATTTCCGAGCCGCAGTGCGGACACTCTGTATAGGGCTTGTCGCTTTTGTTGCCGCAATTCGAGCATTCGTATTCGCTCGCTCTGAAAAGATGAGAACACTTTGTTTAATGGGCGTGGATAACCACTCATTTTTATATTTCTTCCACCGTAGCCACGATGCTTTGGGTTTGAGTGCCTCCGCCGATAAAAAGTCCGCGGTTGATGCCGCAGTCCGCAAAGTCTCTGCCGTGGCTTAGCGCAAGGTACGTTTCATCGCACATTCTGTGATTCGTCGGGTCAATTCCGACCCATATGCCGTCGTCGTAAAACTCTGCCCAGGCGTGCGTTTCACCGGTTCCTTTTTGTATGCCTGCAACATATCTTGCAGGAACGCCAGAAAGTCTTGCCGCCGATAAAAATATATGCGCGTAGTCCTGACAAACGCCGCACCCGAGGTGCAGAGCCTCTTCCGCTGTGGTATTTATATTTGTTACGCCGCTTTTATAGCTGAATACTTCGCCGATTCTTTTTGAAACCGCCTGTGCGGTCTCAAGCGCGGTAAGGTTTGCCATATCACCGAGACCCGACACGAGTTCAATGATTTTTTCTCCGGGTACCGTGTGCTGCGACGGATATTTATAAATGCAGTTAAGCTCTTCCTTTTCGCGCTTTGAAAAGTCTAAACTCGCTTTTCCCTCAACTATTGCAACGAATTTTGAGTGAGGCTCGATAATTCTGTCGGTGAGGACTCTGTTGCCGAAGCCGTCGGCCGTTTCGGTAAGCATGTTATGCGGCTCTATGTCCACATTTATGAGCTCTATCCTCTGCGATGGCGTATCAAACGGCAAGCATCTCAAAGAAAAGCAGTGCCTTATCACAGGGGACGAAAAATCAATTTTCATACTGTAAAAAAATTTGATGTGCTTCACGTTTATCTTCCTTTTTTGATCAATACTGCGGTGCCGTAATAAATACCTTAGACAACTCGTCGCGCACGGTATATAGGTCGTAGTCGCTGTACTCATCTTTTTCGAGAATGATGTTCATAAGGGTGTTGATAGCATCTATGTTACAGTCTACGCCGACTTTGTAAAGACGGTTTAAAAGTATACTGAATTCCTTTTTGATGAGAGTCGGCGAAAAGGAAAAACGGGTATAGAGGTCAAGTCTTTCAACGCTTCTGCCGAACTTCAATATATTTCTCGTTGTCTCCGATTCAACAAAGTCGTCGGCACTGCCCCAAAAGGCAAATATGCAGTCAAATACCTCCTGCAATTTGAGCATCGGTGCGCTGCTCTCTCTGCCTTGCTCCATATAATTTACCGCCATTTGAATATATGACAGCGTTTCGGAGCTTATCTCGTTACGCATAACAACGGCGTTATCATAGGCGCAGAGTAAATTACTCATAACAGAATTCGGGTCGTTTTCATCAAAAAGATATTTCGTTATAAATTCCTGCTTGTATGAATATGTGTTTTCTATACCGAGCTTGTTGCAAAAATCAATATAGGCGTTTTCGTCTTTGTCTATCATTTTATCGTAATATTCCGAAAAAACGCGAAGAGTGGTAAAGACGCGCTCAACGTATCTGCCGAGCCAAAAGAGATTGTCCGTGGATTTTATCGAGATAATACCCATGTGTCTTTAAATCCTCCTCCCTGAGATGAGTTTACAACAAAAGAATCCGGATCTTGAGAATAGCGTGTAAGACCGCTGTGCCAAACTTTTATTTCGTCGCCGTAGAGCACAAACGCGCGAAGATCGGCTTTCCTTTCGACTTGCCTGCCGTTTTCAAAAACCTTGAGCCCTTTAAAGTCTATTACCTCCTGCGCTATAAATCGGCGCGGCGACGTTTTAACGGCTTCTTTTATGGCAGAGAGTTCGTTTTTAGACAGAGTATTTCCGAATATGACCCCGTAGCCTCCGGACTCCGATACATCTTTTATAACCAGCGATGGCAGATTTTCGGTTATATAATCGAGATCTTTTTTTATTATCGGCAGATAGGTAACGGCATTGTTTAGTATCGGTTCTTCGCCGAGATAATATTTTATCATTTGCGGGACGAAATAATATACGCCCTTGTCATCCGCTATGCCGTTTCCGGGCGCATTTACAATCGCAACATTTCCGGCTCTGTAAGAATCTATGATATGCGGTACTCCGAGAAGAGAGCCTGCGTAAAATGTCATAGGGTCAATGTATTCATCTGAAATTCGGCGGTAAACCGTGCCTACGCGCTGCCGCTTACCGGAATATTCACTGTAATAAAGCACGTTGCCTTCAACGAAAAGGTCCTGCGGCATAGCAAATACAGCCTTTGTGCGCTCCGCAAGGTACGAATGCTCAAAGAAAGCTGAGTTGTATCGGCCGGGGGTCAAAATCACGTTGATTCCGCCGGTGTTTACATCATCGAGAACACGGCGTAAAAGCCCGCCGTAGTCGCGGTTGTCGTCTACCGAATTGTTTTGGAACGTGTCGGGACTCGCTCTGCGGCAAAGCTCGCGCGCTATCATCGGATATGACGCGCCGGAGGGTATGCGTAAATTGTCCTCAAGTACATACCAGCACATATCCTTGCCTTGTACCAAATCTATACCCGAAATGTGATTATATATCTTTTTAGGCGGAGTCAGTTTGTCGCACGGTGCGGAAAAGCCCGGCGAAGTATATATGAATTCTTCGGGAATTATTTTATCGCGTATGATTTTTTTGTCGGAATAAATATCGTTTAAAAACAAATTAAGAGCGTAAACGCGTTGCTTCAAGCCTTTTTCAAGAAATTCAAATTCGTTTTTCGGTATTATGCGCGGTATGGTGTCAAAGGGGAAAAGCCGTTCATTGAATTTGTTGTTTTTATAAAGTCCGAATTTTACGCCGTAACGTGACATAAGACGGTTAATTTCTTCCTGATGATCTATAAGTCCGTACAAGTTCTCACCTCACTTGATGTATGTTTTGTACAAAAACAAAACCGGATAAAAGTCTGTTTTTATAATTATATAATAAATCTACGGATTTGCAATATGTAAAAGCGTCAAAAACATATAAAATTATGCGTTTTTACACAAGTTTCGGCGGCGAACTTCAAAACGACAACTATTTAAAAAAAAGAAAAATTAACTCTTGACAATTGTGCCGTTTATATATATAATAGTCAAGCAGTTTAGATGCGGACCATTAGCTCAGTTGGTTAGAGCATCCGGCTCATAACCGGGCGGTCCGGGGTTCGAGTCCCTGATGGTCCACCAAAGGAGTATAATCCGAACTCTTTGTTCTTTTTTAAGAGCTTGTTTGGATATACGATAAAATACCGAGTAGAGTAATCTACCCGGTATTTTATTTTTTATTAGGCTTTTATCTCACAGAAGCTCAAACATATAAATTCTTTTGCGTCTTTGATTTTACCCCACATCGCGCCGAGGCGTGAGTATGTTTTTTCAATTTCCAATTCTGCCCCTGCTTCAACTGTTCTTACGATAGGGGAGGCATACGTGGGTCGAACACGTATGTTTACGTTTTCGGTAGTCACATATATAGTGCTTGCCTTTTCTGCCATACTATACACCCCTTACACTCTCTTAAGATACTTACCCGCGCACATCCAATTGCCGCTTTCAAGCTGGCACCAGTTGCCCTGACGAGCCACGACATAGAATATCTCGCCTCTTGAGAACTGACCGACTCGGCGATACCTTACAGACGGTCCTTTTCTGACATATAACATTTTGCAAGTCATAGTGTAGGCTGTGCCTCTGTGTGACGGAGCAGGTGACGCAGACACATTGTTTGCATATGTACCTTTGGCGTTCTGAACGCCGCAGAACTCGGCAGGATTTATGCGCGTAACCGTGCCTTGACCGGTGCGAACCTCGTAATGAGTGTGTGCGCCAAAGCTGTTGCCAGTGTTACCCATTATGCCGACTACATCACCGGCAGATACTCTCTGACCCTTACTCATATAGATAGACGCAAGATGCGCATAGAAGTGTCTCTTGCCGGTTGAATCGGTTATAACAACAAGGTTGCCATAGCTCTGTGTGCCTGTTTTGGTTTTGCCGTCCCAGACGGAAACCATTGATACTGTGCCGCCCTCTACCGCGTGGACAGTTCTATCATCGTCTCCGACTATGTCTATACCGCCGTGTCCTTGTTTAGTATTGATATTATATGTGTACGGCTGCGTTACGCGGTTACGACCGGAGAAGAGCATACCTGCTGCATATCCACCCGTTTCTTCATACTGTCTCATATCGTCTTTTGTGCCGTATGTAAGCGCTCTCTTCGAGTCCGACAAGCCCTCAGTCGTCGGGTCAACGAGTATTCCGAGTGCAGACAAGAAGTTGACGACGAGCATTAGGATACCCGTCAATGTATCCTCGCTCACTTTTGGCACGATTTCAAACATTCCGAGGATTTGATAAATTGTCGCCAAAATAAGTGTAATCAGCGACACCACGAATGTCTTGTTCTTAAACCTCTGCTTGATGTTGATTTTCATATTTTTTATGCTCCTTTATGTAAGTTTTCTAAATCATCGATCCGATGATTTATGACTTTTATGTCTCTTTCTATAACGGGTATACGCTGCGCGAAGTTGTTATGCAATCTCACTTCGCGTGTAAGCTCTTCTATCTTCGTGTCCGTCACAGCCTGATTACGCTCAAGCTGTGCGGTCATTCTGCGAGAAGTGCTTACAGACGTAATAATCACGCCTAAGAGGGCAAGTCCGCCCGATATAAGCGCGACGGCTACAGCATCACTCATTTGCTCCCTCGCTTTCTTTTACTGCCGTTATCAAGCGATTTGCTTCATCCGGCGTAAGCCATTTCTTAGCGCATTTGGTTAAATTGGCTACCGATATTTTGCCGAGTATAAACCGTTGCCAAAGAAAATCATACATTATTGTTGTCCTCCTCAATTATAGTGAGCATTATCTCTTGAATTGCTTGAGAATTAGCTTCTATTCGGTCTTCTATAGTCAATGGGATGTTCTCTTCAATCGAAGTTAATTCCTCGTTGGTCTCAACCAGTTCGCCGTCTACGTATTTTTTCATACTATACACCTCTCTACTTGTCTACTTGAAATATACTTTAATCTGAGTTCCTACCGGGAGTAATCTGGACGTGCCCCCCGAGGCACTCAGCGTTAGCTTTTTAAAATGGTTATCTTTTTCTGTTTTGCCGTTGAGCTTCTGAACGCCATATCCGACTTTAGAAAGTGCCCCGTAAGGTGAGACACTCTTACGAAGTTGCCCCCAAGTAGTACAGCACGCGAAGGGGGAGGACAGTTTAAGTCTAAATCCTCCACAGAAATTAAGACCGGAGTCAGGTTTAATGACTACACCGCTTCCGTCACCGCCGCAGGAGGCGAAATAAGGCTTGCTCCCTCCTGCACATTCAAGCTCTGCCATTACATATGCCAAGGTCTGCGTGGGAGGGGGCACAACAAGCGTTACAAGAAGCTCGGACGGATAAAGTCCTATAGCACTTGTGCGAAAATTAACTTCTACGCTCGAGACCTCGGCTTCTAATGTCTGCTCAGACCACAATTTAAATTCTTTGAAATCGCTGGATTCTTCTATAGTAGCAATTCGTAATTCGTGGTCGTATAACGTTTCGGTTGCAACTTTGTTTTGCACGGGGTTTTCTGAGGTTTCGGACAGTTCGGTGTCAATTGTAACCTTTAACTTGTCTGCATATAGCTTGGCTGCTAACGCAGTTGGGTAGCCCTCATCATGTGAATTAACATTTTCGAGATCTTGTATGCGATTTTTTTTGAGCTCGATATCATTTGCTGTCGCTTCAAGCTTTATAGCCATTCTATCATCTCCTTATTTAATGAATGCTGAGCTTTCGCGGATTTCAACCTGTGCGGTGTTGTTATATCCGAAGCTTATTTCCATTTTGGTTATTATACCGGTTATCTGACCGTCATAAGCTGTTGTTATGGTAACCATATCTCCGGCTTGGAGATTTTTAAGATTATCTTTTAGAATTATTGTCGCAGTTACAATCCCTGTACTTTGAATGTACTTTTGAATGTCAGATACCTTTTGAGTTACAATCAGGTTAGCACTGTCAATGGATTCTCCGGATAGTGTTGAAGAATTATATGTCCCGGCTTTAATAAGCTCAAAGATGAAGCTATGGGTTGAATCGAGGCCCATTTCTTTGGCTGTCTTTGCTTCAAAATTCCTTATTCCCACGCATGCGAACTTGTTATATTCTTGACTACGCTCTGTTGTGGTTGTATGAGTGCCGGGAGAGAGTATGTCTGTAGTTTCGGTTAAGTTCTGGCTGCCGAATACAGATATGTTTGATGTTGCTTCTTGCGATTGATACTCAAAATAGTTAGCTTTCCACTTTACGTTCTTATATTTATCGTTGTTAATATCCACCCAAGCAGGGGGAGAGCCATAATATATCTTGCGTAGTGTTGAAGTGGAAGGAAGAGTTATGGTCCCAAGCACATTGCTTGTGCCCCAATCTATATTTTCAACAGGGTGCGTCCAATAGGCTTTCGTTATTATATCCTGTTTCTGATATATCGCGTTACCGATAACGTAATCAGAGGGAATCGTAACCGTTACAGCGCTCGGAATGCTCCGCATATATATATCATCTCTTCTCGCTGTGTCAATCCATCGGCATATGGACCAAGCAAATTCGCAAAGAAAGAAACGGAGAGATTGAGCCGGCACAAGTCCTAACACGCCATAATTCGGTTCGGCCTTTTCATTTTCCAGTTGAATTTCCAATTTTGCTTTGGATTTTAGCTCGTTTTTCAAAGAAGACCAAGTGGTAAAAGGACCGTTAAGAAAAGAGATGTCACAATCATCGAAAGAACACTTATCAAGGATTCCGACGGCATTAACGCATTCAAGGGTGTATACCTTTTCAGCTCCGGAATAATTCTGGCTGATTTTGTCAACCTTGTCAGTCCAAAATGTTCCGAAATATTCATCGTTCGAATACACGCTTAATTTACTTCCCGGAGCAAGGTCTTGCTGACTCACGACTGAAAAATCGAATTCGTTGATAGGTAAATCATCGCTGAGAATGTTCATCTCCTCGATTAAGTCTGCAGATAATATTTTTTCAAATTGAATGAGCTCTCCGCCGACTATAACAGAAACAAGTTGAACGTCTTGCGGTGTGCCGTTCCAAGTGAATTGGAGCCATATTTTTTTTGCCGAAGCGGCGGTTTTAGGTATCAATTTAATAATAGGGGACTGTATCACAAGACTTGTCGAAGATTGCCACCCATCGTCATCTTTATACATTTGAACACAAGAAGAGTCTTGATTGTCAAACTTAGGAGTTATGGTTACATTTTCATATTTTGAAAAGATGAAAAAAATTCCGTGGCTGATGTCCCATCCGTTTTTTGTGCCATTAGGAGCTATTGTATTGGCATTAGGATGTTCTAAACGAAGAGTCACACCATCGCTTTGTGTTATATGTGCCTTGAATCCGGTAAAATCGGCATTCGGCAGACTTGTTTTATTAAAGGCTGAGACGGCATCGCTTACGGTACATTGGTATTGACTCCGACCAGTTACACCAAATCCAATTCTTTTTAGATCTGACGACCCTGTCGAATATCTTATGTTAACCATATGACACCCCCGTTATTGTGTTTGGCGAGGTTGCCAATCTTTGCGGTCTCATTGATGTAAAGGTTACAGAATAAGTCTTATTCCATTCGTTATGTCCTCTCTCGGAAGTGATGAGCTTACTTTTTACAGATGAAATATAAAACTCATTTGAGATTGTGCCATTGCCAAAAGGAACTGTTATGGTATGGTTGTTAATCGGGTTTGTCAATACGATAAATAGAGCTTCCCACTCTGCATCGGAACAGCCTTTTTCTCTTCGCAAGTCGCCGTCATAGTTATAAAAGGTACCGACATAATCTAAGTACATTGCTTTTGTATTCTGTAATCTTCCCGAAGCATCTCCGTTTATAATTTCCGCGTTGCGTTTGAGCGTGCTTTCAATCCAATTAGCTTTATAGTTAACACCGTCTATTGTTATCATGTATTGCCTCCGACCCATAATGTACTTCTATTCTGTTCCCTTTTAATCTCCGGATTCATAAGTCTAACAAGCTGCGCCATTGTACCTGTGAAATTAACCGTGATGTTACTATTGCTTTCTTCTCGAACAATCTGCCGTATAAGGTCTTCAGGCGCTTCAAGGTTTGTTTTGCCCTTCGGCTGGTCTCCGAGTACAGCGGGGAAGGGCTTGCCACCCGGAATAACGGCTCCGCTCGCGAGAAACGATACATGCGGAATATGTGGGATACCGTAATTAGAAGTATCAATGCCCGCCCAACTGAAAAACGACTGGGCCCAGGGCTTATTAAACAACCCTTGTAGCATGCCGTTGGCCTTATCTATAAGCCCGTTGAGCGCGTCAATGACTCTGTTTACAACGCTGACTATCATATCCTTATTTCCGGTCTTAATGCCCGTCCAAAGGTCGCTCACTATATTCAGGATATCCTCTTTTATTTTTTTGACTTTTTCAACAAGAGTGTTCCAGTCATAAGTTGCCCCGGTACACATCTGGGAAATACCGTTAAGAATCAAAGCAAGACCTATAGGAATTCCCACGCCGGTCAAGCATAGGATAACACCTAAAACAACCATGCCTAAGCCTGCGAATACTCCAATGATTTTTGCGAAAACATCCTTTACCCCTTGTCCGATTTTTGTCCAGTCAAGCGTGGCGGCAGCAATGCCAAGAACAGATATTCCCGCAACTATCGCTCCTATGCCAAGAGGAATAACTCCGCAGCACAATAATATGATTCCTATTACGAGCAACGCAGCCCCGGCAATACCGAGTATGGTTTGTATAGTCTTTTTTGTTTCGTCACTCATCTTATCCCAATTCGGAATGACATCACGGACAAGAATAACCGCGCCTGCCGCTATTAAAGCAAGCCCGAGAGGAATGTTAACACCCGAAAACGCAAGAATACAACCAAGGGCGAGGAGTGCTCCTGCGGCGATTGCCTCTATCTTGAGTAGCTCATCTTCTGTCCAAGAAGCCGCGTCAAATTGATTATAATCCGGCGTAACATTACTTGTAGTTGTATCCTTTTCGGAATTTATCTGTTGTAATGTATCCCATGACGCCAGTGTTTTTTTTGCTTCCTTGCTTGCCTTTTGAGATTGCTTCGCAAATTTTGCCATCTCATTAACATCCTTATGCAGAACCCTTGCAAGCACATTGGCGATAAGTTGTGTTATTATTGTTACTTTTTCCAATATCCATTCAATAACAGGCTTTGCGGTTTGGAATAAGGTTTCGCCTATTACAGCCAGGTTTCCCTTTATCTTTGCCAGATATTTGCTTAGGGCATTGTCTTTAAGTATCTTATCTGCAACTATTGAGCGCAGTGCGGTTAAAGCTTTGGTTATAACCGAAAAGATAAGTACACTCTTGGCAAGTCCGGATATACGCTTTGCCAACTTTTTAAAAGCATTTTCCGAATTTTTGGTATGGGTGGTGGTCTTTTTTGTATTGGCTGCTATTTGGTCTCCGACCTCAGCGGTTTTATCTTTTTGTTCTTGAAGTTTAAGATTTTGTTTGTCGAGTGTAGTTGTAAGATTCAACTCGTTGTCATATGCTTTTTTTCGAGCTTCATCAAGAGTCTTAAGCTCATTTTCTTGAGCCGCAAGCTGAGATTCAACAGATGTTTTTCCGCCCCACGAAATAAGTTGGTCGGGTGTCGCCTTACCGCTATTTATGAGGGACAGCTTTTTTTCCGTTTCTTTCGATAGGCGAAGTTGCTCCTTGCGAGCATCGGTAATTTCAAGCTGTTTTTCTTTTTCGACTTCGATTAGTCCTTGTATGCGTTCGGCTTCTTTTCTGATAAGCTCTTCTTTTGACTTGCTTTCTTCCCATAATCGATTGAGTTTCCTTTGCTTCGCTTCCGCTTCGGATATATCCCAATCAACATCAAGTACTAAATCAGCCATTTTTATCACCCCACAATACAGCTTCAAGCTCAGTATCCCTTTCGTTATCGAGGTCGATATCTGTCTTATTTGCCTTGTAAAATTCTTTGTCCGCTGCATCAAGCGGCTTGCCTCTTGCGATTTTATCTCGAATTTCTATAATATATGATATCTGGCATTGTCCTCGCTCAGCGAAGTACCCCAGAAAAGTCCACCAATGTAGGTATGGAAGCTCTCTGACATCTTCTACCGTTTTAACACGGCGATTTACCGCCGACACCACATAGTTATAATCCTTAGTCCAGTCTAACAGCTTGGATGGTGCTTTTTCTTTCTCAGAATATTCTTTTCCCCAATCTATAAACCATATAGCCTTTTTAACCGCTTCCTCAAGGTCGCCGAGCTCGCTTATATCCTCTTCGTAGAAATTAGTTAAGAGAACAAAGTTTTTCTCTCGTGGAGATAGTTCGGGGTCGTTAAGTGCTGACATTATCGATATAATATCCCTGAAATCGCTGTTAATCGAGCGATTTACGCCATTAACTTCTAATTCTTTAGGAAGGTCAAAAACCATTGTTATTTACCTTTCTTTGAATATTTTCCCTTTTGAGCCGTGTATTTTGCAACCTTATTCTTGAGCTTATCGACTCGGACATTGTATTCCGCTTCGATAACCGGATACAAAGCAAGTAGAAAGTCCTCAAAATAATAATTGCCGCTCTTCTTAGAAACCGAACAACAGTTTGCTTCTCCGAATGCGGCATTGCATATATCGTAAAAATCGGGTTCGTTTTCGCTGCAAGTATTAAACGCTGCATTTATGATTTTACGGACATCTATATCCGTTTGCTTAAGCAAGGCCACATCGTCTTCAACGTTACCTGTTTTTACCTTGTCTATATCTTCAAGTGTTTTCACACCGAATTTGTTGTTCATTTTTGTAAAATATGAGTTGAGGGAGTCCATAGCAGCCGATAAACGAACGGGAAGATTTATGTCGCCCGTATCTATAAGAATTGTTCGGTCGCTCTTACCGAGTCGATATTCGACCCTGTTGTCGGATATATCAAAATTAATAACATTTGCCATTTTATTACTCCTAATTCGGCAAGGACGGTACAACACCATCCTTGCCAAAAGTATTTGGATTTATGCCGCAGGTATATTTTCCTTGAACTCAGGCTTGGCCAAACTCGATACAGTGCCGAATTTACCTCTGGATATTCCCGAGAATGTAACATCGGCCATTGTATAGCTCTGTCCGCCCATATTGTCGAGCTTGAGGCGAACACCGGATACGTTTCTTGCGAAGAACTCGCCGCTTTCGTTAACCAGCCAAGCGCTAACCATAAGAAGTTCATAGTCTTCAAGCTCGCTTTCGAGCCCCGCAAGAGTATACATCCACGCTGTATCGAGGAACGGCGAGGCGCTCGGATTGTTATGGTATTCGCTCATTGATATCTGCTCATCCTTTGAGATGATATCGTTATACACATTCCCGAGTACGTCTCTTACAGAATTTTCATTGTAATTGTTCTCGATTGCGGCGCTTTCTTGCTTGTAACCCAGCGGGATGAAATCGTCTGTACTACCTTTTCTGCCGAAAATGATAAATAATTCACGTTTAACATCGCCGCTGCCGTTGTGCGTAAATTTATCAAGAAATGTCTTTAATTGAGCATCAGTCATTTAAGACTCTCCCTTCGTATATATTTTTTCAAATTTTCGACCAACTCTTGGCCGTGAAGTTCGGCGGCGACCTGCGCCCATCTTGCTTGAGCCAAAGGGTGTTGGTCTTTGGTAAAATTAAATCCGTCTCCGTAATACATATTAGAAGCATACGGAGCCTTAAAGTGTATATTTTGGTCAATATTTTCAAGCCCTGTCTCCATAGCGGTTTCGGGCGAGTGTTGTATTTCTATATCCATTGTACTGGCAAGTGTACCCGTAACGAACGGAATATATGGAAACATTTTTCTGTACCATTCTATTAAAAAATAACGCTTTACATCGGGCGAGGTCGCCTTTTGCAAAGCTTTTTCCATATAGAACGAAACATCTTGATTAACTGCCATAATCAAGCACCTCACATATTATAGGAAGCGAGTATCGTGCAATTGCCGGAGTTGCAGTATTATCAACGCTCGGTGTGCTTGGAGATGAGTATTCCGTATAAACATCTTGAACAATGCAATTTGTGCCGAAATCGGGGTAATTGCCGTTTTTGCGCTGCTCGGCAATCCAATCGATGAGTTGTCTTGTCTCAAGGAGATTTGCGACATTTTCGTTCTTGTCAACCATTGTCTTTACAAGCTGGTTAAAAGATATACTTTTATAGTCAAACACAGTAAAGACAACACGGTGCAAAACAGAGCCGTCAATGTAGCATTTATCCTGCGAGCGGGAGATTTGCTGCGTTACAATCTCGATGTTGTCTTTTTGTGCTTGCAGAGCGTTTGCAAAAACTTTGTTTTTTCGGACATAGGGACATGTCAAAAGCCATTTGATGAACGGTGTGATATAATCCATGTCATTCTCCTTTCACAAAATAGTGCGCGTTTGGAAGGTCCGTATTATCGTTAATAGAGACAATTGTTGCGATACCTTGTTTGTATTGCGCCAAGAAGTCATTAAGGCGATGTCCGTCTTCGAGTTCGTTAATCTCAAATGATACATCGCCTTTGATAACAATATCACCCGTTTGAAGAGTGAATTTATCTGCTTTGTTAGTCAATTTCTGCCACTGGATAGGGGAGATATAATCACTTGACTGAGGTATTCTGATTATGTGATTGTTGCTCTGTAAAGTAACATTGGATACAGTTACTTTATTGTTGGTTTCTTTCCAAAAGCAGTTATAAAGCACTCGCCTGTAATAATGTAGCAGTCCGTCACCGTCTTCGTATTTGTTGTAAATTGTGACCGTTTTATTCCAGTATTTAGGCATTTTTAACCACCTTCAAACGGTCATAATCTTCGCTTTCACTCTCGACCTTAACCATAAGATAATCGTAACCATCTTCGCTTTCCGGCTCATACTCGCTGATTCCATCGACACCTTGATAGAGGATGTCCGTAGAAGCGAAATAGCGATAGATTATATCGTATTCCGCTTCGGTTGCCTCTTGTGTGCTTTGGTATGTGACAGAGTATCCATCGTTTGAGACGCTTTTTACACCTGCGTTTTGCTCCTTTTCGCTTTCGCAGTCAATTAAATCAAACATACACCTTCTTACACGGTTGTCGGGGACCTTGATTCTGCCAAAAGTGTAAGAGTTAAGAGTTTGTTCCGCCCTATAAGAGAGGCGGTTGAAATCTGTTTCAGCGAGCGTACCGCCCATTGCTTTATACTCTTCAAATGTCAAAAACATTATTCAACCGCCACCTTTCTTTAAGCTGCTGCGTGCTTACGAACGAGGACTGCATCGTCATTTGTAACCGTGTAACCTGTGTTCATTTCGCCCTGTGCCTTTGAGCCGACAAAGTTTTCGCTGTCAACAAGACGGAAGGCCTCAAGGTTTGAAACGATTGAGAGCGCTTCAAAGTTATACATGATGAAATCAACCTTATCAAAAGCAACGGTCTTAAGAGTACCGGCTTTGTCGTAATATTTTGCACTGGCTGCCGATAAACCGTTATCCTCGATGATATTAAAGCCGAGGTATCTGCCGATAGCGCCGGTTGCCGCAACATTGTCGTTAAGAACGGGCGTAAATTTATCGCCTGCAGCTTCAAGCAGCGATGCATAATATGCAGGGGCGCAAAGAACTGTATTGGCTTTTGCCTTCTTTTCGGAAAGCTCTTTGCGAGCGGCTATAAGGGCAGCGACCGCATTTGACTTTGTTATCGCTGTAGTAGCTGCAGAAGCGGTGCCTTCCTGAACAAGACAAGCATTACCGGACTGTCCCCAGCCTTCGCCTATATCGTTCATAACTCCTGCAAGTTGTTCATTTGCAACAGCAAATGAAACAGCATTAGACTGTACGCCGTATATTTTTCGTGACTTCTGGAAGTTGTTGTTCAGAAGTATCGGTATAAGCGTATCCTGGCTTGCTTCATCTGAAAAGTCTCTGCCGGGTGTGCCGGGTTCTGCTGCAGAACCTGTAAGTTTGTGAACATAGATTGCTCCGGCAGGACCTTCTTCGTATTTATCGGTGAATGTTACACCGGGTACGAAAACTCTGTCATAATAAAGATTAGGCTCAACGATTGAGGAATACCTTTCGTCAACATTGAGCGAGCCGTAAATAATACTCATTGTAAGTAATTCTCCTTTTTAATTATTTCTTGAAAAACGGGTTGTTCTTGTAATACTCGGCAAGGTAAGCTTCATCGCTCGTTTGATGATGTGAGTTACCTGCGGACGGATTCTTGAACCTTTCGTTTTTCGGTGTGAAAATGTTTTTGTCTTTGGTAATGTTCTCATATATTTCTCCATCGCTCTTACTTGCATTGTTTTGGTCTGCAACAGCCTTCTGGAACTCAGAGAACATCCAGCTTTCGGTACCTTCGTTGAGGTAAGTACGGTCTCCTTTCAGCGCGTCAAAGCGAGTTTTAAGCTGTTGAGTTTTCTTCGCCTTATCTTCGGCATCTTTTCTGTCCTGTTCGGCTTTCTCGTAATCTTTGATTCGCTGATTAAGGGCGTCAACATCGGTTGTTTTACTTTTCAAGTCTGTAATGGTTGCGTTTGCAGTTGTGAGCTGATCTGTGAGAGAGTTTACTTTTCTCTCGAACTCAGCTACAGCCTTGTAATTCTTACTGTGCTTCTGCCTCAAACCGTCTTTCTTCTCTTCCGGTACCTCGATACCTTCTTCTTTCAAGATATCAATTAAATCTTGCATAATAAACTCCTTTTTAACTGATGAGTCAGTTATCTCATTTGATTAACGGGTTTTGTCCCGTGATTTTATATTTAACAGCTAAAAAGCTGAAAAACAGCATTAAAAAAGCACCTTGCCATAAGCGTGATGCTCAATAAAGTTGATTGACTTTTCTGCGAAAACGGCATATAATATAATTGGTTAGGGGACATAAGCCAGCCCGAAGGTTGTTCCTTTGCCCCGAGAGCATTGACGAGGCCAATGCTCTTATTTTTTATACCTAATTATTTTAATAACATTGGAATCTTTTGTGAAAAGAACATCAAGCCCTGTTATTTTTCCTCTTCTTATGCGAGCTTTAATAACTTTTTCCAACTCGTCTAACTTGACTTCTTTTGTTATGTTGAGTATTACACCACCTGGATTGTCGACAATTTGAGAAAAAGCCGTTCGCATATTTCTGTCTCCACTTGTTAAAGAGGATACATCCTTCAATTCCCAAAGCTGATTATTCCAAATATAATCTGATGTTTTTACGCTGGGTACAGTTGATTCTTTTCGAAGGGTAACATCGCCACCAAATTCTTTAACAAGCCATTCGGCTGTCTCAATCTCTTGTTGGTGGTGTGCTTTTTTATACCCTTCTTCCAAAATGACCTTACCGACACCGGGCTTGGCGGTATCGTAATACTCTTGCGTAACATCTGAAAAAGGATTGGATTTTAAGAGCTTAGGTTCTTTTGTAATGGACTTTTGGTACTTAGGTACATTCTCTCGAACATAATCTCTATGTATGCCTTTTTGTGAACAGAATTCTCTGTAAACCCTCTGCTGAGCTGTTATTTTCTTTTGAACTTGCTTTGCACCCAATTCATCGCCCGATTCCAAGAGGGCATTTTTTTGTTCTTTGAGCGTTCTCAAGCGTGTTTCCATAGCTCTTGCTTTTTGAGTGTCGTCATATTTGGCGGCACTTGTTTTTTTCATTTCTGCAAGCTGTTCGTCTGTATAAGCGGGTGAGCCTATATCAACAATAACGGGGATTGCAAAGTGTTTACAGTTCCATTCTGTTATCTTTCGAGGGAAGCCTTTGTATTTTCTGCCTTGAATATCTTTACAGTCCATTCCGCTTTGCATTTTTTCAAATTCTTTATTTGTAAAGCGGTGTCCTTGAACATTGACATGGTCGGGTGCAGATATAGCGTGAGCGGTTAATTCGACACCGTCAGCACCGAAACTCTTGCCGTGATAGTCCATTACGGCTTGATTGAGCTGTTTCGCACCGTCTAATATGTTCTGTCTTACTGCGCTGTCAAGCCGTCTGTGGTATCCGCTCATGTACTCAATACAGCGCGTTCCTTTACCGAGAGACAACATTGCTCGCTTCATTGCGGTATGATAATCTATGCTTCCGCTCTGTACTTCATATATAGCTTGGTCAATCACTCTTATATAAGTTGAACGAATGTCGGCGTAAGTGCCGTCAGGCATTTGATAAAACAGCGATGTAGTGTTTGACAAATTGCGGATTGCTTCTTGCGTTTGTTTTATAACGGAAGTTAGGGCAGTTTGCAGATATGCATCTGTTATATAGGTCTTGGGCACAAGCCCTTTGGCCTCGTAATACATCTTGGCGAAGGAATCATCCTCGGCTGCTACCTCGGTTAAAATACGCTCTATTTCCGCATCGCTTTTCTTCGTAAATCGAGCGATAACTTGTTCAATTTCGTTGATATCCGCTCCGGCATAGGCTAAGGCGTTTGTCAGCTTGTGTATATCGCTCTTCTTAACCTTGCCAATATAGTTAATTCGTGCTGCGATAATTGCCGTTGCTTCAAGCGAAATTTGCTGCATTATCTCGGCAAGATAATCGGGTAACTGCTCAAGCCACTCTGAGCGCATCAAGTTATTCATTCATTGCCGCCTTTAGTTGCTTCTGCACTTCTTCATTTTGTTTCGCCTCAATATCCTCAACATATTCGGCTGCTTCTTCGGGTCTTAAGTTGAGCACCCACGCGGTCAAGTCTTCCGTCTTTATAGCATTGCGATCAAGCGACTGTATGAGCTGATTGAATTTTTCGCTTGTCTGTTCAATGTAATCATACGACCAATCATGTTGTAACTCCCACTTGCCATCGGGTGTAACGGAATTCAGGTTCATTATGATGTTGACGGCATTGAACAATTCTTTGTTGCCGTGCTCAATGCGTCGGCGAAAACTCTTGACAAAAGCAAATGTTTTCTTAAGGCTGTTTTTAAGCTCTGTGGCTGTTGCAAAAGATGTTTCGGGTGATGTGAATATGCCTCTTGAAAATCCGCAACACAGCTCAAGAATAGATAAGTTAAAATCATTAGCAGATTTGAATTCTTCTTCCCGGATAGAAGGGGAGTAATCGTAAATCTGTGAAGTTATACCGCCGTCAACACCTCCACGGACATTTATAAATTCTTTAGATGACGAGAGTTCAAGCCTATCGTTTTCAGCTCTTTTGAATAATGTTCTATCGGCAAATATTCTTGACTCTTTGCGGTCAAACTCATCGTTGTACTGTTCATATTTCTTTTTGATGTTGTCTATGATTTCGGCGCACCCGAATGTAATCGGTACCCCGTTTGCGGAATTATAATTATCACGGTTGATGGTAGGGCATTTATACCGCCCTAACAAAAGCTGATCTGCAACAATATATTCTTCGGTTGTGATATCTTTCCATATAGTGTTGGATATGTCCGTTTCCTCTGAGCCTTTAAATGCAAAGCGATTGATAACGACAACCTGTCTGTCTCCTTCCGTGCGCAACGATTGGCTTTCGAAAAGCCGGTAAACGGATGTTCTCGTTTCGTACTCATCAAGCTTGATGATAACACCCTTAAGCCGATAGCCTATTGAGGAAGTTATCAAGAAATCATCCGAGCCGATAACATTAAATCCGATATCGTCCCCGTCTGTATACGGCCTTATAAGGCAATCGCCTGTACCGAGGGACACTTCAGCCGCGACTGAAAGAATATTGTCAACATAGTAATACAGAAGCTCTTGAATTGCTTGCGCTCTTGCTGAGTCTCCAATCACTTGTATGTCGCTATCGTCAACGGCTATGTTGGTAACAACATTAGCACCTATTGCGGTGGGATTTATCCCTTTGTCGCTATATTTGATTTTTAGATCCTTCTTTTTTTGCAGTTCGAGGCCAAGCCGATTTGCAATCTTAAGGATTATCCCTTCAATCATCGAATTCATCTTCTACATCATCCTCATTCATAACTTCGTCAATATATAAATCTTCTCGCCTTGTCTCCATTATTACACGGTTAAGGCCGTAAATAAGAGCCATAATGCAATCCTCGTTAAGTCTTGGATACTCGCTTGAGAATGTTCCGTCCTTGAGCTGTTCAAATTCAAGCGTAGTCAACTCTTTATAAAGGCGTGGCGTTCGTTCGGGGTCAACAACTATCTTGTTACACTGCCTCAGCCATTCCCAACAGTAATCACGGCCATTGTTTGCACCCCAGCGTTTCTTTGCGCCTATAATATCAAATCCCCAATCCTGCATCTCCTTAATGTTGTCAGGCCGTGCAGAATCGGCAAGAATTTCGACATTTTTATATTTGCTTATTTTCCTGGCAAATGTACTGTTCTTACACCTTCTCGAATATACCTCTTCAACAGGATATAAAATATCGGTGTCGCTGTCATAATATGCCTTAATAAAGACCTGCGGATGTTCATATCCGAAGTCTAATCCGTAATTAAAATACGGAAGCTCTTGGATGAATTCATCCGTAAGATTCCGTGTTTCGATGTTCTCAAATATTACTCCGCCTGTTCCTGTAACTTCTCCGAGATAGTTGTTCTGATAATATCTTGGCTTATGCTGTTTGAACCATTCGGCACGCTCAAAAAAGCGTTTTCCGAGCCATTTTTGTGGGACATTGTAATAATAAGAGTGAGCTATATATGTGCTTGGGTCGTTGCGTTTCTCTTCAACATAAGCGTTCATAAAATTATTGGCGCTCTGCGGTGGGTTGAAAATCTTAACATCAAGAGCCGGTGTGTCAGAACGAAGGAAAGTGTCTTCAATGTTATCCATCTGCGCAACTCCTGCCATTTCGTCCGCTTCTTCGTGCAGAAGCATTTTAACGTAACCGAAAGTGACATTGTATGATTTCAAGCTTATAGGCTTGTCCGCACCTACAAACAGCACTTGCTGTCCGGTCTTTTTATATACAGCTCGCATAGGCGAAGTGGTGAATTCCCAATCGTCAATTCTTCCGTGGCGGATTATCGTTTTCATAAACTGGTTATATACAGAGCCGCGCAGGTCGGTTTTGTATCTTCGGGTAAATACACAATGCGCCTGGTCGTCATTATAGATTGTTTCTTCGACAATCGCCGCCCAAAAGTTAGATTTGATTGACCCACGTCCACCTTTTGAGATAATTTCGTGAACATCCGATTCGCCGTTCCATACCTCGTGAATAAGTCGATAGACATTGACAAAGTCTGTTGTTATATCTGTAATCGGTAAGTGGTATTCGTCTTTTGTTGCTTGTTCATCCGTACCGACATATCTCTGTACCGCTTCGAATGCTTTGACATTTCCTGTAACCGCCGCTTTTACGAGTCCTGCCGCCATAAGGGCGTTGACAGTCAAATCCTCGTCTCCAAGTTCGCTCGCAAAAGCCTTAACCGTCTGCTTGTTCTTTCCTTCGAGAGAAGAATTGAGGATATCTTTCATCAGCTCGGCTGTCTGCTTTTTCTTTCTTCGCGCTTCTCCTGAGGCAATTCCGCCTTTTCTGCCGTTTTCCCTTACTTCTCTCGGGCTTCGTTTGTTGTTAGGTATAAGATTTTCGGCGTTTGGCATTAAATCACCTTACTGTTTGGTATAGCTTGCTTTGAGCGTGCCCTTGCGCCGAGAGTGTGTTTTTTCCATAAGACTTTCTTTTTGCTCAAAGTTACCATTACCCTGTGAATAGTATGTTATGGTTTCACCGTTTGCGTGTGTATACTCGAGGGCGTAATAATTACCCTTATTTGCGCTTATTTTTGCTTCATTAAACTGTCTCGCAGCTTCCTTAAAATATTTTAAGGAAGACTTGCCTTTAGCGGTACTGCTTGTTGCTCCTCTGCCACCGAAATTTTGTAACTCTATATTAAGCATTGTCATTCTCCTTTTGGGCATAAAAATACCGCTGACTGTTGAGTCAACGGTAACAATAAGTATATTTACAGCGATAGGCGCCCGGATTTCCACCGGGGCCTCAACACGATGGAAGCGTACTCATCCTATACTACTACCTATCGCCAATGTAATTATCCCATGTTTTTTTTACATTGTCAACCATTTTCTTCTCCTCTGCCGTTAAGTTGGCATATCCCTTGGGTGTATCGTTTTCGTTATGTGCATAACCATGATGGACATGGGGTATCACATCATCATGAGGACTCTTCAAATCAATGGTTTTTGTCCTTTTGTTTTCTTTGCTGTAATAAGAAATAAAACGAGGAGTTTTATCGCTTCCCAATGTAACATACACTCGTCCTTTTGTCATTGTTTCCAATGGTGCCGAAGCGGCTCCTTTGTTTTTCTTAACAAATTTTATATTGCCGCTTGTTAAAACGGATGTATATTCTTTCCCATAAGGAATACCCTTCTCTGATATTCCGCTGCTTGCTCCTCTTCCGCCCATAAAATCATTCTTTTCCTTTTACTGTTTTAGTCATAAAAACCGCTGGCTCAGACAATCAACGGTTTTAGGCGTCAGTTGTCGCAATACTCCCTTTGGACGATTTGCTTTGCTTGTTCTTCTGTAATAATCTCATTCCATCTATGCCAAACCCCTTCATCGTCTCCCCACGGAAGACCACAGCAGTTAGATGTGTATTCAATTATTTCGCTTGATTTTGCTTTCGGATGTTCTTCGATATATGCAATAATCTGCTCTGTTACATTGGAACACTTTTCGGGATATTTCTTTTTAGACCGTTTGCAATCGGCTATAACGCCTAAAACAAAATAATCATAGCTATCTGATACGCTTATAAGCATTTCCCTTAATTGATTAAGCCGTTCGTTTTCAGAGCTTTTCTTTTGAGAGTATTTCATAGCTGTTGTACCCACCGTTTCTCACTTTATATACATGATTTCCCGAATAGTGCAAAAATGTGCTTTTGTCTTTATATTTAGCATAATATAAATCGTCAATTTCTCTAATGATTTTCCCATATTCTTTTTTGGGAAGAGAAATTGTAGTACGCTTTTGAGCAAAAAGCTGTATGTTGATTTTAAGCATTTTTGGATGCGTTGTTGAAAAGGCTCCTCTTCCACCCATTATATCTTATCCCTTTGCATTTTTCAATCTCTCGGTAACCTTGTTTTCGTAGTAATACACAGAAATGTCCTTATAATCGTACTCAACCTCTCCGCCATATACTAAAATTGCATACGGTTTTATGCGTTTTATCATCTCATCCATACCGCTTCGCCATATTTGCATTGAGAAATCGCTGCTTTTTACTCCGATTGTGCTTGTAGCGACAACAGAGCCTTCTGCTATTCCGTCAAAGCAGAAATCGAAGGTCTCTTTCTCTGCCCAGCTTACGGTTGGTATAACATCAATTCCTTGGTCTTGGAAAAACTGCCCTATAAGGCGACTGCGAAATATGTTCCATATCTTCATCGACATAGGCATATCCATATACAAGCTGAAATCGGGAGTTAAAAAGCACTCAAATTCCGATATTCTGTCCGTGTACTTGTGCGGACTGTTCCAAAGTCTCTCAAATTGATAATCGTCAACAAAACAGTGAATGCCTGTGTTCGTATTAGTATTTGATAGCATATAATTGAAGCCGATTAAGTCTGTCGGGATAATAAGGCACTTTTCAAGAGTCGGCATTTGATAAAATCCTGTTGTTCTTTCGAGGTCGACAAGGTCAAGATTGTATATTCCGTAGGTGTTCTCTCTGTGGGACTTTTTTTCAATCTCGATTTCCTCATCTTCGTTGTCGGATATGTCAAAATCATAAACGGTCATATCAATATCAAATATTCCGTCAAGCTCAAGGTCGAGAAGTCCTTTGTCCCATTTTGCCTTTTCACTAACTTTATTATCTGCGAGGCGGAACGCTTTTATCTGTTCTTCTGACAGGTCATCGGCGATAACGCACGGAACTTTCGACAGTCCAAGCTGCTTTGCCGCCTTGTATCTTGTGTGGCCGCATACGATAGTGTTATTTTTATCAATGACTATCGGTACCTTGAATCCGAATTCGTGAATGCTTGCCATTACAAGCGGAACGGCTTCATCATTATCTCGCGGATTGTATTTGTAAGGCTTTATTTTGCCTATTGCAATTTCTTGTATTTTCATTTTCTGCTCCTAAAAAATGTGGCGGCTATATAAAATAGCCGCCCTTTGAAGAAAGGAGGTAATGAAAAAGTCCCTGTGGTTTTCTCATTCCACAATATTATAGTAACATATATACAACGGGAATTGTGGGAAATTTTCAACGGTTATTTCTCAAATACCTTCCTAACTTCTTGCTTACCGAGGTTCTGTCGCTGTGAATCTCGTTGGCTATTTTTTCGTAAGTCATAAACTGTAAGAACCGTTTTTGCATTATAAATTTTATTTCTGCGTCTTTAGTATTTTCAATAAAAGCACATATTTCTTGCTCTTTGGACAGCGCTTTTTCGATAGCTTCGTTATATTCATTTATAAGCGCTGTTCTTTTAATTGCTATTCTTTCGACCGGAGATGATGATACGCCTAATCCGGTTGAAATACCGGTATAACTTATGCCATTAAGGCCATCTTCATTACTCAACTCGTCAATGCGCCGCCGCAAATATTCTATTCGCTTACGGAGATAAAATAAACTGTTTAGTTCTTCGTATGTCATACCAAAATCACCGCCCAACATATAAAAACGAGTAATTTCAAAAATACCTTTGAAATTAAATAAACGGATAATACCGCCGCTCCGATGAAAACAAGAATGACTGCAATGAATTCTATGTATTTTCTCATATCATCACTCCTTTTTTAGAATTTCGCCGCTGTTGCACCGATTTTCAGCTTTTCGGGGCTGTCGTGTATGTTGCCGATAACTTCACAGCAAACCGTTGTTTCGCTTTCATACAAGTAATCCATTTCTACGGTTTGTCTGTTTGTAAAACATATTCCGTCCCACTCTGAAATTTCTACACTGCCACAATTTAAAAATACACCACCGCGGTAGCCAACACAGTCTTCTACAGCGTCCTCGTATGTTACAATATCTCCCTCAAAAATCTTTGTTCTGTTCTTGTCCGTTAATCCTGTGTATTGTCCTACAGTATTTTCATCAACATACAAGCAATTTGCACCACAGCAATTATATTCGTCACACTCGAATGTGCTTTCAACTATAACCATTTCACCGTGATTATCTTTTGTAGGCACACCGTACGCCCACTCGCCGTTATCTTTTCGTTTTGCTCTAAACAAAATCATTCTCATTCTTTCTCACCAACCGTTCCTTTTAAGAGATTGTCGGCATTTATAGAAAGAATTTCATTTTCACATTTCACCTTGGTAATCTCTTTCTTTTGGTCTTTAATAATCTTACTTAAATCGGTATATACGGTTTGCTGACAGTTAAATTTTTCGGTTATATCTTGTAATTGTTTTTTAAGCTTGTCTGTATTAGCCTGTAAATCGTGAATAGTATCAAGTTTTGCACAATTCATAGAATGCAATCTCTCGATATCTTCCTGTTGTCGTTTGATAAGTCCAAGAGCGTGCCTCTCTAATGTCCATTGGTCTTTATCGCACAATTTTTGTTTATTAAAAGGGCACCCGACACAAGCCTCAGCGGTGGTAGTGCTTATACACCGTTCCAAGCCCTCTACAACATCTTCATCTGTTAGTTTCTTATCGGTCATCTTAATTCTCCTTTATCACAAAAATCGTCAAAATTCAAAATACCTTTATAACCCTTTCCACATTCTGCATAGCAATCGGAAAACATCAAATGTTTACAATCTTTACAATATACTGTACCCTCAACATAACACCAACTCTGCGGCGGTCTTGTTATTATAGGTTTTTCACATTCGTATTCCTTGCCTCGATAATGAGGGCATGGGACAAAGCAGTTATGATTGCATGGTTTTTCAAATTCGCTCAACTCTTTCGGCTCGTCATATATTTTAAGGTTGGATATATGCCAAGCGTAGCCGTAGCGCTCTCCTATATATTCATATATATCTGCAAAGCTCAAACAAGATTTGCTGTATAATTCCTGTTCAGAAAACGCCCCTAATGACACATTATAGCCACCGTGCCTGTGTGTAAGCGTATGATAATAAGTGTCAAAGCTAAAAGATGTTATTTTATCGCAAATAAACTCTCCGATAATCTTACCGTTAAGAAAATTATCTTTAGAGTAGTTGTCATACGCAATCAATTCAATACTATTGCCATACTTAATTTCACCATTCGGCAACTTAAACAACTCATCATCATTAAGCACCATAGACCCTGCAACTGTTTGATACTTCTTGCTTGGTTTCGTGCAATAGATATAGCACTTGAACGGTGTATTAAGTTTAGGCTTTGTCTTTCTAACTTCTACCGTTTTTGTTCCGTTTGCTATCAATTCACACCATTTCGGCTGTACACTAATTAAAACTTCTTTCATATTGCCATCCTTTCCATTAAATCAGCCATTGTTAGTATATACGTATCGCAGTATTCAGGAAGATTTGCTCTCACGAGTGCTGTTGCGAACGGCGGTGGAACAGCATTACCGCAACGGGCAACCTGCTTTGATTTTGGATATGTATTACCGAGATAATCTTTTTTGATAACATAATCTTTCGGAAAGCCTTGTGCTGCGTATAATTCTTTTGGCTGTAGCATTCTCATTCCGATGTCGTAAATAAAATATTCCGTTCCGTCAATGTTAAAAACGATGATTTCGTTATCGTTAAGATTCCAATCCGTGTATTCGTTTAACATCGCTCGGATTTTTTGCCAATATCCAAGCCATACATCTTCGGAATACTGTTTAACATACACTTTTACAAAACTAAAATGCATTGCTCTGGCTGTAATTGTATTGAGAGGTTCATTTATACTTTTGGAGTCCATGTGATTTCTCAATACGGTTAGAAAGCAGTCGTTGAGAAAATGTCTCGGCTTAACAGTAACTGTTTGCAATGGATTTGTAACCGTGTTAGCGTGGTCTGCTCCGCTGTAATACTGCGTTAAAAAAGGTGCTGATAAAGCATTATGGTCTATCGCCGTAACGGTCGGAAGGGGAGTGTTGACACTTGCGCCGACAACGCCACCATAGAATTTAGAAAGAAAAGAAATTTGTAATCCATATCTGCCTGAACCGTCAATTGTCATTATCGGCTTATTGATTTTCTGCCCTCTGACTTCGCTTTTTGCCGTTTCTGAATGGTACTGAATAAGCGAAGGGACAACAGTATTGAGCGGCTTGTCAATGTCATAAATGCGAGGTAGTTGACCGTTCCGCTCTCCGTTACCGATATGCACCAAATAAGGCTTTGCCTCTCGGATAACAAATTTATCGAGTCCTCTTGCTATCCTGCGCTGAGTGTTTGGAACTAACGGTTTTGCTCTCTCAAATATAGAAGGACACGGTAGAGAAAAGTCAATGCATTCTGCTGCTGATTTGTAAGGCTTTTTCTTTCCAGTGGTCACTTCGGGGCTGTCTGCCGGTGCGTGTGTAGCTTCGGGCCATACTATTGGGTTGCCATCACATCGAGCAATAAGAAAAAATCTTTTGCGTATTGTCGGTGCTCCGTAATCACATGCTTTAAGTTCTCTATATTCGACATCATAATCAAGAGCCTTTAATTGCTCAATAAACTGATTAAATGTTTGCCCGACTTTGCTTTTAACGGGTTTCCCTTTTCGCACAGGTCCCCAAGTCTGAAACTCTTCAACATTCTCAAGCATTATCACTCTTGGCCGTACTTTTGCAGCCCAACGCAAAACAATCCAAGCAAGACCTCGTATTTTCTTATCAACAGGTTTTCCGCCCTTCGCTTTCGAAAAGTGCTTACAGTCCGGACTGAACCAAGCAAGTCCGACTTTTCTTCCTCGGCATACTTCTTCGGGATTGATATCCCATACCGAAGCTTGATAATGCTCTGTGTATGGATGATTTGTTTTATGCATTAGTATCGCATCGGGATCGTGGTTAATTGCTATATTAACAGGGCGTCCTGTAGCAAGTTCAATTCCGGTTGAGGCGCCGCCGCCTCCCGCAAAATTATCAACGATAATTTCATCAAATAAATCAATTTGACCGTTCATTACTTCTTTTCTCCTTATTTGTTTAACGAATTTGTCCCACTTCAATTACTGTGTATCCCTGTTTATTCATATCAACATCCGCTTTCAATTCCAAGTCTATCACAGCAAAGCTATCATCCTGCAATATCCCGGCTCGCACCAAACCGTCAAGAATAAACTTGCCTGAGTAATTATCCGGGTCCCGTCTGCGTTTATCCTTGAAGTGATAGTGCAGAGTTACTTTTGCCCTCGCTATCGGGAAAGGCGGTTTTGGATTGCAAAAAAGATTGACATATCCTGCCCAATGCTTTTTTTCCGTCTGGTATTGAAAATTTTTGTCTTTTGAGCCGTTGCCGATGTACTTGTTGTTGGTTGGCGGAACTAAAGGGATTATGTATTCATAATTCATTGAGTGCTTTTACCTCTTCTTGATGAATTGCTAAAGCTTTATCGTTGTACGATTCTAATAAGATTCTTGTGGATTTTGGCTGCGTTGCATAGTATTTTTCAAATCGTACCCGCTCAAACTTAAGGGCTTCGTCAGACAGGTCGCGGCTCAATCTTATCATCTCACCTTGACTTCCGAGATACAATTTGAGGTCAGGTGGAAGTGTTTCCCATAGCTCGGCAACAGTAGCCCGTGCGTTTTCACCTACCGTTTTTCCGTTTTCCTCAACAACGGTGTATGTAAACCGTTGTTCCTCTCTTTCAACCTTGCGAAGTTTTGTAGTCAGGAGGGAAAAGCGCTCATATGCGGATGGAGCATAGAGTTTGTGAGCCGTTTTAATTATGTCCGCCGGGCAGGGCGGAGAGGATATATTCTGCAAGCAATCTTTCAGACTTCCGAGAATTAAAGAATCCGGAAAATCTGAGAATATGGAACACCAAATCTTCGCAAGAGCTTTCTCATCGGTGTCTTTCGCGAAATAAGGATATATTATTTTTATAGCCATAAGGCATTCGGCTATGCATTTTTTAGTTGCCATTAACGAACTCTCCTAACGCTGCTGCCATTTTTTCTGTACCGCTTACTGTGTGTTGTTTGTTGTCGTAATTGCCTTCGAGGATTTTTACCGCGTTGACCGGCTTTATAACCCAGTCAAAACTTGCCTTCCAATCCTTGACTCGTCCGCTTAAGAAATCCGAAGCCTCAACTTTAAAAAACAGCTGTTCCCAGTCTTTTATTTTTGAATTTAGTAAAGCCCTTCTTCGACTGTCGGTCATCTGAATGTTCGGCAACGAAACGCATATTGAATTAAACAGCTCGATGATTTTTTGCAACTCTCCGTCAGGAGAGTTATATATTTTACTTTCTTTACTTTCTTTACTTTCTTTACTTTCTTCTTTTGTGTCGGCGAGTGGCTTTTGAGTGGCTTTTGAGTGGCTTTTAAGTGGCTCAATCGGTGGCTCGTTTTCAAATGCTTCGTCTTGATATTTGCTGTAATTCAGCACTTTAACGAGAGTGTTTCGGTGGCTCGTTTGATAAGCGATTTTCGCGTCTGATTTTAGCAGGTCGAGAAAACGTTTTGTTTTATCCCTTGACCAACCAAATTGTTCCGACAACTTCCGAATTGAAGTGTAAAATTCGCCTCTGTCAACCTCGACAATTTTCTTGTCAATCAATAGTTTACAAGGTCGAAAACACGCCGAAAATAAAATGTATTCAAATGCTTGTCCGTAAGAATACGGACGATCTTCCCACAACCAACAATCCAGCAAAGAACGATACGCTTTGATGTATCCATATGCCGCCATTTCATTACTCCTTAGCTTAAATTAAAACGGAAGCCCGCTGTCATCTTCAAAATCTTCGCTGTTTGCGCTTAATTCGCCGTTTTGGCTGTTTTGAGTGTAATTACTCGTCTGTGTGTCGGAACTTTCATTAGAGCCGCTCTTGGAGCCACAAAAGGACACTTTATCTGCAACTATCTCAACTGCGGTTCGTTTGTTGCCGTTCTTATCTTCATAGGAACGGGTCTGAATAGAGCCCTGAACTGCTATCATAGAGCCCTTGTGGAAATAGCGTGTGACAAAATCAGCCGTCTGGCGCCATGCAACAACGTTGATAAAATCGGTCTGTCTCTCTTCACCGGATTTTACATATGAACGGTCAACGGCAACGCAAAAAGATGTAACCGATATGCCGCTCGGAGTGGTGCGAAGCTCGGGGTCGGCAATAAGCCGACCCATTATAAAAGCACAGTTAATCATTGGTCTTACCCACTTTTGCTTTAAGTTTAACAATGTCTTCGTTGCTTGTTATGTCGGTTTCAATAAGCAACCTGTTTGTAGGTGCGTTAATAATTTTACCGTCATAAACAAAAAGACTGAATCCGGATTTTTCATCTTGGTATACTTCGTTTACATCGTCTATGATGTATTCCTTATCTGTTCCGATTACGTTAATTTTTGTCATTGCTAACATTCTCCTTTATACTGAATTTGTGATAAAAGCTTTTTGTGCCGTCCTTTTTGGTATATTGAACTCTCTCTGTAAGGATTGGTACGCCGTCTTTTTTGAGCTGTCGGATTATGTCTCTCGGGGAGTTGATATTCAACACGCTCATCATTTGTTTATAAGTAATAGAACCGTTTGCTTGCATATAATTAAACGTTTTGTCCGTTTGGCGTTGTATCATTTTCTTTAACTTCTCCCGTCTCTTCGTCAACATCGACATAGATTGTTTCGTCTGCGACTTCATACATATCTGAAGATATTTCCGATTTTATACTTTCATCCGATGAAATAGCTCTTACGAAATCGGATTTCATCGGAGCGTATTTCAAGACCTTTTTAAGAACGGTTTTCTTGGCCATTTCTTCAAAGTTTGTCTTCCACGGAGAGTATGCAGTTGAATAAGCTCTGCTGTATTTCTCTGCATGTTTTTTTACATCGTCCATAGACATTACTTCAAAGCCGTATCCGCCCGATTTCGTCCTGAATAAGGCATAAACCTTTATCGGGTCGCCTCTGTTGCTGTCGGCGGGAATGTGTAAAAGTTTCGGTTCAAGCCCGTACTGACACTCGAAGGTATCGTTCTCATAAACGACCTGGGCTTGTACAAGTTCAACTTCGCCGCTCCGGTAAGCAAGATCTATAAGACCTTTGTAACCTATTTGGAACTGTACCTCATCAATTCCGTGATTTTTATAAGGAATTAAATAAGCCTGTCCGAGCGGAGTGTTAGGTTCAAGACCGAGTTGTGCTGCATTCATCATTGCGCCGAGAAAGGACTTAGGGGTGCAATCTGCCAGCTTAGGATTTACCGAAATAGCCGAGAGGGTCATTCGCGTGAAACGTTCCGGCGTAATTACACTCGGCAATGCTTTGGCGATTTCGCCCTCCATAGACTTAATTAAGCCTTTCATGGAGACGTCTTTTTTTGTTGTAGTTGCTACTTGATTTTGGATTTTTCCCACGATGTTCATTTCCTTTCGTTAATTCTAAAAGTTCTGTATTGTGATGTTTTATAGTAGCCCGATAGGTCTATGTCGGGATGATCTTGTGTGAATGCTTTTACATCAAATGAATTCCTATTTCCCGTTTTCCAAGTGCACTTGAAATTATCGGATTCGCCATTTTCGGCAGCACCCATAAAAGCCTTGATTTTATTGATTTTTTCTTTTTTTAAAGCTTCAAGGTCTCGGATATTCTGCGTTATGTCAAGGTATTGTCTCAGGTCTTTTTCATAGCCGATAAGGCTTACTGTAGTACCGTTGTCATCCGGATACATTTCCGCTATTGTATCGGTGGTCGAATCAGAGCCGTCAACAGGAGGTTCTGCATCTGTGTCTATGTAATGCTTGAACCTTTTCTCTTGCTCCATAAGAGCTTGAATCTCTTCCTCGTCTCTTTCAAGCGTGAAGAAGTGTATTTCTCTGCAGTTAACAAGAACAGCGAGATAAGCCCTTTCAAGCTCCGTAACAGCAAGATAATGTGTCATCTGCGCATACCAAGCGTCGGGGAATTCTCCGCCCTTAATCTTCTTCATGTTGGGGAAGCTGTTTGTAGTCTTGATTTCAAGCAATGCTTTTTCGCCAACCACCATTCTGTCAACATTAGCTTCTGCCCACGGGTACTTATCGTTGACGAGCATGAAATTTTCTCTTCTGACTTTTTTTTCTGTTTCGTGCTCAAATTTTTTGGCAACAAACTCTTCAAGATAAGCCCCGACTTCTGTTGTTATGTTGCCTTCGAAAGGTAATGCTCTGCCTGTCTTTTCCGCCCAAAGAGTATAAGCACTCTTGTATGGATTCATTCCGATTATAGAGCCTGCCTCAGATCCACCGATATAAGCTTTTCTGAGATCTAACCATTCGTCATGAGTTTTCCATTTGTGTTTTGTTATCATTTCATTACTCCTAATAAGAATTTTAAAATCTTTGCTTTTAACCGCTGCTCGAAATCGATAACGTCCTGTTCATGAATGTAGCCGTATATAATTGCCAAAACAATAAGTAACTCAAAAAAAGATCTAATCATTTCGCTCATACGGTTACCTCTTTAAACTTGCCGTTGACGAGTTTATAAAACACATCCGCTTTAATTCTTTCGCCGTCAACATATTCTGTCTTCACGCAAATAGGAATATAAGTTTTTTCTTCATCGCTAAATTTCCACTCCGAAAGGGTTATCCAACTGCCTATTTTGGCTTTGACGATTGAGTTGCTTCCGGCACAGCATATTACACTATGTTTGCCAGAGCTTGCTATCCGTGCACCGTAGCCACTTGAGCCGATTTGTGCCGAGTCGCCACTTGAACCGATTTGTGCCGAGTTGCCACTTGAACCGATTTGTGTCGAGTCGCCACTTGAGCCGATTTGTGCCGAGTAGCCACTTGAGCCTATCCGTGCCCAGTCGCCACTTGAACCTATCCGTGTCGAGTCGCCACTTGAGCCTATCCGTGCCCCGTTGCTCTTACTTGATATTTTTCCATTGTCATCCTCACTGAGCATTTTTGTATCTGTTTTCGTGCTCTTTTCGAACTCGAAATCGACGCTTGCTTGAACGAGTGCCGAAAAACTGAGTTTGGCTCCTACTTTTAACTTCTTAGTGCAGTATTTCTGTCCATCGTCGGTTATGCATTCGTCTAATGCTTCAACCTCGGCAAATTCGGTCATTTCTCCGTTCTCGTCAAAAAGAGGGTAGTAGTCAAGAACGGCAAGGGGGTCTTTACAGAAGTGCATACCCTTTTTGCACACTTCCGCCGAGTCCTCCTCGAATACTGTATTTTCCGCATACTGCTTCATGTGTTGCTTGTCCGGAGCGCAAATCATACCTTTGCGAAAAGCCTTGTATCCTTTCATTTTTGTACCTCCTTTAATGTCTTCCAATGATACGGAGTGCCGTACTCTTTTAAATACCACTCTTCAAATTCCTTACGATGCCTCGGGTCTTCGTAGTACCTATAAACCGTTCTGTAAAGAATGCGAGCTAAGCGGTTCAACTTTTCTTTTTGCATATTTTCGTCCATAATTACGCTCCTTTCTGTTGTCAGTTTTGGAAAAAAACTTTACAAGTCTGATAAATTTTGTTAAAATGAATTTGACCATTAGTGTAAAGGGGATGATTCAAATCGAAAAAATATTTCTCTTTTCTGTTCTCAATATATGTGTTAGCCATGGTGGTGACATAACACCTTAAAACTGTCTAAGGCAATTACTGATACGGCGTTATTTACTGCAGTTAAGCAGATATAAAAAAACAGAGACGGCACTCGCTTAAAATGCTTCACCGTATTAAGAATTCGCATATGTCATTTGCATAATGGTCTTTACAGCAGAACCAAAACTGCTAAAGTTATGACATTTTCTTAAGAACAATGCGTGTGTTGCATTGAGTGAAAACTTGCAAGAAATATTGGGTAAAAAAACTTGGCGAAAACTCTGCTGAAACACACTTCAGCAGTTTTTTTGAGTTAACAAACTTTACATTTCTAAAGTTTGTTAACAAAAAAATAATGTTCAATACTTGAAAGTGGCTCTCCAAGCACAGACAAAATGTTTGCCATTTCGTCTTGCCTAAACGGTCTATCATGGTGTAGTGAACGATTGAGAGTTACAACTCCGATTGAAGCAGCGGTAGACAGTTCTTCTTGCGTTAAGTTCTTTTCACGCATTTTACCAAGAAGATGTGAATAATCAAACATAGGCTCACCCCCCTTTGCTATAAATTATGTTTTTATTATATAACTATAGATTTCTAAAGTCAATACAAAATTAAACAAAAAATTCATATTTCTAAATTTTTAGTTGCAAAATCTAAAGAAATATGATACTATTTTATAAAAAAGAAGGTGAGATTTTGGCAGATTTTAAGGAACGATTAGAACTTGCACTGGCTAATAAAAAAATGACGGCAGCTGAATTATCTCGACTCTCAGGGATAAACGAAGGCGCTATAAGTCAATATAGAAAAGGTGCGTACAAAGCTACACAAGAAAATTTGGAAAAATTAGCTTTAACATTGGGTGTTTCTATTGCTTGGCTTATGGGAGCAGATGTCCCCATGCATAAAGAAAAATCCTCTCCGGAATTATCCGAAGAGGAAAAGGGGCTGCTTGAACTATTCAGGAGTCTTCCCGAGGACAAGCAGAAGATGGTTCTTGAGATGTTGAAGGTTGCTCTTTCAACGAAACAATAATCTCAAGAGCCTTTATGAGAGCGTATTCCTTATTTGGCGCAGAATGAATTATATCTAATAATTCATTTTCGTACAGTGTCATTTTTACGCTCCTTTCAGAACAAATGTTCGATTGAAGAATATCACAAGTTAATTTCTTTGTCAATAGTTCTCTGTACCAATAATGGGACTCAGGGCTGTAAGTTAAGTTTTATTGTAAACAGGAAAAGGAAAGATTTTGAGGTGGTATAATGCTCTCATTTGCGGAATTAAAAGCCATTATAAAAGCCAAAAAACAATTTGAAGTAAAAAATATCCCAATATATAAAAATGGCGTTATTTATGCTGTTTCAGGCTTTAGTAAGAATTCCTTATATGAACACAGAAAAATATATTATACTGCAAATATTATAATTTCTGACGGTAAGGTCTATAATTTGAATGATGTTGAAAGTTGTAAAACGCTTGTAGTGCCAAAATTCGCATTTCAAAATGGCGGACTGCCAAAAGTTACAGAAGATTTATCTTATGTTCTTTTGATGTATGTATGTAAACTGGAAAATATTAAGATATCGAAAATTCTTGTGCCAATTACATACAATATGATGAAAGCTTCGCCTATAGGATTTTCAAGAAAAGATTATATGAGATTGGTTATTAAATTATGGAAAGATGGTTGGCTTGACGAGGGAGATAAATTGAAGTCTCAAATTGATAAAGAAAGCGACACTGCAGAACAAGGTAAAACGAATTGTATTTTAGAAAATGCAAAAAAATTCAAGACTGATTTAGTTGTATGCTCTTTTCATTTTGGTACCTGCTCAGAATGTGCGAAACTTCAAGGGAGAGTATATTCAATTTCCGGAAAAAATAGCAAGTATCCTAAACTTCCAGAAAATGTATTAAAATATGGTGGATTTCATAAGGGTTGTAGACATACATTTCTTCCTGTCGTTGAGGGCTGTTTTTCTATGGAGAAATATTCAGACGATAGATCCAAACTTATTAAAGTTGATCCAGTTAAATATAGCAACAGACCGTTTATTGACGATAGGACAGAAAAAGACAAAGAAGTTTATGAACATTATATTACTAAAAAGCAAAACGATATCGACTATGAAAAAATGCAAAGAAAATATTATGAATATAAGCATATATGCACGGGAAAGCCGGTGTCGCTAAAGAAATATATGCAAATAATGGGGTTTAAAAGGATAAAAAAATAAAAAAATAAAAAAACACCCCCTGCTGGAACAGGGGGCTGCATTAAAAACAAGAGTACGAAAATGACACTGTACGAACTCACGCCGTTTTCAATGCTACATTTATTATAGCATTGAAACCCATACTCCGCAAGTGTATTTTTGTACACAGAAGGAGGATATAAGGCAATGAATGTTGTTCTATATATGAGGTACAGTAGCGACCGCCAGACAGAACAGTCCATAGAGGGTCAAAAGAGGGTCTGTATGGACTTCTGCGAGCGGCAAGGATATAACGTGGTGGGAGAATATATAGACCGCGCAACGTCCGCTTATAAAGAAACAGCGAAACGTACTAACTTCTGCCGGATGATACGGGACAGCAGTAACGGGTTATGGCAGGGGGTTGTTGTCTATAAGCTCGACAGATTTGCCCGCAATCGCTATGACTCCGCTACCTATAAAGTACGTTTGAAGAAGAACGGGGTCAAGGTTATATCGGCGACAGAAAACATATCCGACAGCCCTGAGGGCGTTATACTTGAGTCAGTCCTTGAGGGAATGGCCGAGTTTTACTCTAAGGAGCTCTCGCAAAAAGTGAGCCGAGGTCTGAATGAGTCGGCGCATAAGTGCAACAGCACCGGCGGTGCAATCCCTTTGGGGTACAAAACGGTCGATAAAAAGCTTACTGTTGACGAACCCAGCGCGCAAATAGTCAAAGAGGCGTTTGATTTATACGCAGGAGGGGCAACTATCTCCGAGATATGCGAAAAATTCAACAGTCAAGGTTATCGCACCAAGAAAGGTACTGAGTTCAATAAAAACTCGTTTAAATCTATGTTTAGAAATGAGAAGTATATAGGGACATATACATATAAGGATATACGTATAGAGGGGGGTATTCCTGCTATTATAGATAAAGAAACATTCGAGACCGTGCAAAAAAGGCTCTCTGCGAACGCACAAGCCCCCGCACGTGGTAAGGCAAGAGTGAATTACCTATTGTCCCAAAAGCTGTTCTGTGGGCATTGTGGGGCTAATATGATAGGCGAGAGCGGAAGAAGTAAAACAGGGGAGACCTATAATTACTACTCGTGCAGCACTCGTAAGCGGTTTCATTCGTGCAAGAAAAGAACAATACGCAAAGACCTTATAGAGCGTATAGTAGCTGAGAACGCTATGCGGTTAATCACCCCTGAAATGATAAACACTATCGCAGATATGGCTATCAAGTGTAATAGAGAGGATATAGAGAGTGACGCTATAATCCCGGCTTTGACTGCTGACTTAAAAGAAATAAATACAAGTATAAAAAATCTACTTAAAATGGTAGAGCGGGGCGTTGAATCGGAGACTCTCGACTTGCGGCTCAAAGAGTTAGAAAAAAGAAAAAAGGACACCGAGTTGAGACTCGATGCCGCTAAGAGTGAATATCTCACATTGGATAAGACCGTCATTGTGGGTTGGTTATCTCAGTTCTTGAGTGGTGACATAGAAGACGAGGACTTTCGCAGACATTTGATTGATACGCTAATCAATTCTGTCACGGTATGGGACGAGCCTGACGGAGGATACAAGATAACAACCGTTTATAACCTAAAAGGGAACACTCAAACATATAGGGTTAATGCCGACGGTAGTTCGGATATGAAACGTAATTCTCCACCAAAGAAACGACAATTTTCGTGAGAAGATTGTCGTTTCTTTTTGTTTTGTATGTTTATCTTTTCGTTTTTCTTTTTCTGATTTGAAAGATAACGGACAAGAGAAAAATTATGCGGAAACCGGTTTTTGTCATCGGTAATGCATCATCTGATTGCCGCTTTTGCCGAGCAATAGCACCGACGCCGATTGTTATCGTTTTTTCTATTGTGTATTAGATTTAAAAAGAAGCTTCATAAAAACATTTTGAAATAATTATTGTTGACAAAATGATGCAATATATGTATAATATCAAAGTAATTTCCGTAAGGAAGAATTTAATATAGGGGTATAGCTCAGTTGGTAGAGCAGCGGTCTCCAAAACCGCGTGCCGA
>OIYO01000070.1_pt1 | contig 106341 bp, 90 predicted proteins | sample 1588191 | NCBI WGS metagenome assembly OIYO01 (sample SAMN03283275) | human gut metagenome | biome: human-associated habitat; material: feces | host: Homo sapiens | place: Peru | collected 2012 | reverse complement strand
AAAACCCCTTCCCCTCATGAATGAGGGGCTAGGGGAGTTGAGAGTGTCGAAGACACTTTTTTATGAAATTCCGGAAGTCTTACCGGGGGTTTCAGGACGTGAACCGTTATTGTCAGGTTTTTCAGGACGTTCGCCGTCTGATATACCAGGCATACTTGGACGCTCATCATCTGACATATCGGGAGGAGTGAAATCTCCTGAGTTGTCATCAGGATTGAACTTGTCGCCACCCGGTCTGTTGCCGCCATTTGGACCACCATTGCCCCCGGGACCAAAACCGCCTTTAATATCGGAGTAGGTCACATCTGATTGTGTATATTCTAAAACAGAGCTTCCGTCTGATATTGTACCGCCTTTTGAAATTCTACTGTTAAGTTCTGTTATACCGGTAATTGTACCGCCGGTATAAAGAGTGTAGGTCTCACCTGTTTTCATATCCGGAGAAGATATGTTTAATGCACCATATTTTTTCGATGGGGTATAGCTTAATATTACATTGCCCTCCGAATCTGCAAGGGAAACTGTATTTTCCGCACTACCGTTAGTCACGGCTAAAAGTGCACCGCATTGTGTGGAATCCGAAGAAAAACCTTCAGCCATACCGCTTGGACCTGCAATAAATATATATCCGCCATTTATTGTACAGCTTGCATCGTAGTCAAGACCGCTGTCACCATCGGATATAGGACCATCCACAACAACAATTCCCGAATTAATCACTATAGTTCCGTTGGAATCAATGCCGTCACCCTCGGCATTTACATATATGTCACCACCGTTTATTACGATAGATGAAGCAGAATCTTTTGCGGCATTAATGCCGTCATCGGAAGAATTTATGCTTATTGTTCCATTATCAATGGTTATATTATGACCTTCAATTCCTTCATAGCATTCTGTAATATTAATGGTTCCGTTTTCTATATACAGATAGGTTTCGGCGTGAATACCGTCATCGCCGCAATTAATTGTGAACTCACCGCCGGTTATATGGACATACCCTTCTGAGTCATTATCCGATTTACTCGACTTGACAGCATCGCCCTTGCTGTTGATAGTGAAAGTTCCGCCGGCAACAGTTACGGAGTCATGACCTACAATTCCGTCATCAACAGAATTGATGATATAGGTGCCGCTAATGAGTTTTAAGTCATCACGGCAGTTGATACCGTCATTATAAAGAGCGTTTATGGTTAGTGTACCTGTGCCGTTGATTGACAGATCTGTTTCGGAATAGATAACTGCATTGTCATCTCCGGATTCCCTGTTTGTGTCACTTAAAGAATTTTCGGAATCCTCGGCAAGTGTGATTATTGTTTTGTCGGAAGACTTAACATATATCGGAGCACCGGTTGATGAACCAAGCGTTACATTATTAAGTATAAGGTGGACTTTTTCAGAGTCCGGGGCATTTACGATTATCTGACCATCAGATAATGAACCGGATATTATATAGGTACCTCCGGAAGTGATCTCTATGGTTTTGTCAGTCATAGAATCCGATAATTCGATTTTATCTGCCTGACTTTCATCGTAATCTGTTTCAGTATCTGCATTTTTTATGGTAAGAAAAATGGATTCCTGATTATCATCAGCCGAAGTGGATGTTCCGTCCCGTTTTGTTGCTTTTTTATTGCGGGGTAAAAAAACGACGAGAAGAATTCCGGCAGCCAGTATAACAAAAGCCAGGGAAATTATTATTTTTTTCTTCATAAGCAAAGTCCTTTCATATAAGTTGATTTATTTTTACTGCTTATCATTTTATTTTAATAATGTGACAAAAAAATGAGGTAAATGTGTATATATGGTGAACCGGATAAAGATACCAATGCAGTTCAACAATTTATAAACATTGCGTTTTTACAATATATATGATACCATATTTTAAAAAATCAAGACCGACGGTATCAATTTTCTGGGGAAATTCTGTCTGAATCGAGGCTGACGGTATGGATATAAGCTATAAAAAAATATAAAATCGCCGAGGGATTAACTTCTGTCTGCGAGAGAGAAAGTGAGGGATTCACACAATGAAACGGAAAAAGAAATGGAAAATGAAACAGCTGCTCCCGATAATCCTTGTTTTTACAATCGTTGCAGTGGCTTATTCTTGCAGGATGCTTGCCATGCATGACATCGGCGGCGTTTATGTAAGCTATATCCGTGCGGCACTTTATCTGTTGCTGTTTTCCTTATGGGGCTTTTCCATCGACCGTCGTATTATACAGACACAGGCACTGCACTGCCTGCGTCTGACAGCGGCACTTATGCTTGTATGGCTTGTTTTGCGTACGTTGAAATATGAAGTTGTTACCGATTTGACAGTAGCACGGTACATTTGGTATCTTTACTATCTACCATTACTTTTCATCCCATTGCTTGGAGTATACATTGCTCTATCTCTCGGAAAGTCTGATGAATTTCGCCTGACCGGAAGGATTGGCGCTTTGGCAATTATTCCGAGTACGTTATTTTTACTGGTAATTACCAACGACCTGCACCAGCAGATGTTTGCGTTCAGCAGCGGCGTGCCGGGAGAACCGGACAATAGTTCTTATACATATGGCCCTGTTTACTTCTGCTGCCTCGGTTGGATGGTGATCTGCCTGTTTTTTTCACTTATTCTCCTTTTGAAGAAAAGCCGTGTCCCAAGCGGCAAAAAAAAGAAAATTACACCATTTGTTATAGGCTGTGCAACAGTTATGTATGGAATTTTGTATCTGTTGGGGCTGCCGGCTGTGCGCCGGTGGTTCGGCGATATGAATGTGATGTTCTGCCTTCTGTATGCAGCAATTTATGAAAGCTGTATACGTTGCCGTATGATACAGTCCAATACAGGCTATGTCGAATTGTTCGAGGCAACGACATTGGCAGCTTGTATTGCAGACCGCAGCGGAAATATCGTTCTTCGTTCCCATGCTGCAGATGAAGATATGGTTTGTCCACAGGACGGACTTCAGATCATCCGTTCTAACGGAATACGCATTTCCTCGGCGCCAATCAGCGGAGGATATGCCGTCTGGCAGGATAATGTGGAACCACTGACTGAACTTCGTGCAAAGTTAAGTGAAAACAAGACCAAAATAAAAAATAACAAAGAAAAATTACTGGAAGCCTATCTCATACAGAAAAAGCTGAATGAGCTGACCGAAAAAAACCGTATTTATGACGAATTGGAAACAAAGTACGGAAAGCAGATAGTCAGGATCGGGCAGCTGCTGAAACAATGTGAGGGTGCAGAGCCTGTTGAAATACAAAACCTGCTGAAAAGGATTCTTCTGCTTGGCACTTACATAAAGCGCGGTGCCAATCTGTATTTTCTCAGCCTGGAATATGAGCTTCTGCCGCAGCAGGAACTCAGGCTGACGGTAGATGAGGCTGTGGGTGCAATGACTGTTTGCGGTACGGAGTGCAGTGTGGTATATCATACAACAAAACCTATGCTTTCGTCAGAGGTGGTGCGGCTGCTTGATCTTTTGAAGCTCGTCGCAGAAACGACGATACCCGGGTTGTATTCTCTGTTTATTTCTGTATCCGACAGTGAGATGGATCTTTCAGTAGAGTGTGCAGCGGATCTGTCTTTACTCGCTTCTTCGAATTTAACTATCAGGCAGGAGGATGGATTGTGGCTTATTCGCACACTGATAGGAGGTGTGAATGGTGCATAGAATGAAACGCATAGGGTTTAATGCCATCAAAGAAAGTTTTGACCTGCTTCCCACCGCTGTATGTTTTTTTGATAGCATGGGCAGTATTGTTCTCTGCAATCGGCAGATGTATCAGTTGAGCCGACAGCTGCTTGACAATGATATGCAGTATTTAGGCGAGGTGGAAGAAGCAATGTCTAATCTTCCGAATAGCATTGTACAGATTTCTGATGTAGAGAATACTTATCTGTTTCCGGATAAAAAGGTATGGAGATTTGAAAAAATCGAGGTCACCGATCGATATGGGGAGAGCTATATACAGCTCACCGCCGCTGATGTTACCGAGTTGCATCGTGCTTTGGTGCAGCTTGCCGATGACAGCAGAAAACTGGAGGAAGATTCGGAAAAATTAAAGCTGCTTTCCGGTAATGTTGGGGCATTAGCCCGTGAAAAGGAGCGGCTTGATGCAAAATCTTCCATGCACGACAACCTTGCCGCCTGCATTACATTGACGAAACAGTACATAACAGGAGAATTTGATGGTATTGCTGCAGATGATGTGTGCCGTGAATGGGAGAAGGTTATTGCCTTTCAGGATGCAGTCAGTCTGTCGGCAAAGGGAAAACTTTTTGATAGTGCAAAGACTGGCGGCGTGACCGTGAAAATAAGAGGTGAAGAACCCACCGGCGGTGAGGCGGAGTTAATGTACACCGCCATTCAGGTCTGTTTAACCAATGCCATTCAGTATGCTAAGGCTACGGAGATTTGTGCAAATATTTGGGAAAACGAATGCAGCTATACCGTCATGATACGCAATAACGGCAAACCGCCTGAAAAGGAGATTACCGAGGGCGGTGGCCTTGCCAATCTGCGCCACAAGATAGAAAAATCGGGTGGAAAGATGACGGTACAGAGCTTACCGGAATTTTCTTTAGTGATTGATATACCAAAATATGGAAATTGGGAGGGTAACCTATGGATATAAGGAAAATATTAATTGTTGAAGATCAGGCACTGGCGAGGGCATATCTTTGCTCCTGCGTGGAGAAGTGTACAGATTGCGAAGTTGCGGGCACGCTGACACGTGCTGATGCAGCATTTCGTCGCTGCGGCGATGGTCATATTGATCTGATTATAATGGATATATGCACCGAAAGCGATTCGGATGGACTGACTGCTGCCGAATCGATCAAGAAGTTCTATCCAAAGATAAAAATCGTTATGGTGACATCCATGTTAGAGGGACGATTTCTTGACCGGGCAAAAAAGATAAATGCCGATAGTTTCTGGTATAAGGATTCCCCTTCAGGTGACCTTGTGAGTGTGATTGAAGGCACCCTTTCGGGTAAGCACTTCTGGCCGGACAGTGTACCGAGTGTACAGCTTGGCAATACGCTTTCATGCGAACTGTCTGACCGTGAGATGGAGACCCTGCGCCTGCTCTGTGAGGGGAAAACCAATGCCGAGATTGCCGAAAAACTGAATGTGGCCGAATCTTCGGTGCGGACATACATTAACCGAATGCTGGAAAAAACAGGTTATACAAACCGCAACCGTCTGATGATTGCTGCCGTTGGCAAACGCATGGTGGTACCCGGATGCTGGCAGGAAGAACACAAAGAAACATAATGGATATCGTATTATAAACGGAAAAGGCAACCGAGTTCTATTTTAGTCAACTCGGTTGCCTTTATTTTATATTTTTTCCAAATAAAACAGCATTTGTCCTCACTTCTGAGGACAGACAGAGCCAGTGTTCCTTGCTACAATAAAGTCATAAAGTAAGACGGAGCAGATCCGTCATATGTATTACGAAAAAGGAGGGATGGTTCCGTGAAGAAAATCGTGGTCGATATGCAGAATTTTCTGTTTGCCGATTCTATAGCGACTGCTTTCAAAAATTCGGACTATGACATTACTGTGGTTCGTGCGGAGTCTCCGCGAGATACCATTGAACTGTGCCGAGTGTATCAACCTTATGTCCTTGTAATGGAAGTTACCGCCTATACGCCTTGGCTGCTTAGTGAGAGGATGAAGCTGCGGGATCAGGTAAAGGCAACGTGCCCTGACTGCAAGATAGCCCTCATCGTGGATTCCAATACCGAAAAACAGGCGGCGAAGGATATCCGGGATGCCAAGAAAAACGGCATCATTGACCAGTTTTTCTACGGCTCGATGACCGCTGAATATCTGATGGATCAGATTTACGCGATGTAAGGACGACGTAAGAAAGGAGGAAGGAAGTACAATGAAAAAAAGGAAATGGCTTAGCCTGCTGCTGGCAGTGATAATGCTTGTTTCAGCGGTGCCTTTCTCATCGGTGAAGGTCGATGCGGCAGTTGACACGGTGGAGGTTTCCACCTGGGAGGAGCTGAAAAAGGCACTGGAATATACGACAAATTGCTCGGTGGTGAAGGTGGTTAAGGACATCGAAACAAAGGATTTGAACGGACACACCGGTCTGCATCAGGACAACATCATCTTCATGTCGATGGCCATGGACAAGGTGCTGGATCTGAACGGACACACCGTCAATGCGTATGCGAAATACTATTCGGAGGTTGCGCAGGGGTATCTGTTCAATATATGTGATAAGGATGCCCGCCTGACCATCCGCGACAGCGTGGGGGGCGGCGCCCTGATCGGAGAGTTTAATCAGGAATTTTACTATGAGTTTATCAATGTGAGTGAAGGTACGCTGGTTATGGAGAGCGGTACAGTCAAGATGCTGTGTCCCTCTAAAGATAATCAGTATACGAAGTGCGCCATCAGTGTATCCGGTACGGCGGTCTTTAACGGCGGCGAGGTGCTGACGCAGGTGACCAGTCCCGGGGGCGAGAGGGAGGAGCGGTATTTTTCCCGCCGGCTGCAAGCCATTCGGGGAGAAGCAGGCGGCAGCGTCACCATCAACGACGGCACCTTCGACCGGGTGGTTCTGCACAGCGCCCCCACACCGGAGAACCGGGGAAAGTATGAGCTGGTGGTAAACGGCGGCTTTTTCCGGCAGTCCATCGCTCTGATCCTGGTCGGCGATGTCTATGCCAGCAATTTCGATCATCTGCCCATGCAGATCAACGATGCGTATTTCATGCGCACCACCGATAAGCTGGACCAGTGCCGTCTGGTGTTAGGCGGGAAGATGAAAACCTTTTATGACAGAAACTGGGATTACGACTTACTTTATAACGATATTCCGGGCGCGACCCTGGATGATGCGAAGACTATGATGTGGGGCCTGGTGCCGTACCTTATCAGCGAAAACGGCGCGGTCTTCACCGATGTACACGACGGAAACTGGTATGTGCGGGGCAATATGCGCCGGTCGGTTGAAAACGGCGGGCCGATCATGGCTTTTCAGGGCATGTCGCTGGGCGTGCAGGGCGGCATAGCCAAGGTGATCTCCAACGCCTACGGCGTGAAGGAGGTCCTGCTGGACAGTGAGCCGATGGAATACGGCGAGCGAGGCTTCAGCGCACCCCAGGTGGATACCACCGCGGAGAGCGATCATCGGGTGAGTTTTGTGATGTATCCGATTTCCCCCATGCTGCGTGTGTTCGGGTACAGCTATTCCAACGAATATTCCACCGGATATATTCGGATGCTCGTTAGTGACCACCATACGGGACAGGGCATGGTGCATTTTCCCAGTGTTCCCGCGTCAGGAGACCAGCCGTTTTCGGTGACTTACTACATTAATGAATCCGATGTGGATGCACTGACCACCATGGAGCTGCAATATGACCTCATGCTGGAAACCAACGGGGTAAAGAAGCAGGTTTCGACCGGCTACAAGGGCGCAAAGGTGGTGCAGTGGGTGGATCATACCCAGACCATCGACACCGTCTATCTGGATATCAGCCAGCCACTGGTTCAGGGGGATTATACCAGCGGAACTTTTACCGCGGACGCGAGCGCTCCTTATACCGTCGAAGATACGGCGGGCTACTGGGAGCACGAGGACATATGGGACCTGACCGGAAACGGCAGTGTTCCCGCGATGTTGGGGGATCAGTATTATCGCTTCATCCGTGTGTATCTCAAGGACGGCTATGATGGGTATAAATTCGATAAGAAAAACCCGCCAAAGATCAAGATCCGGGGTCTCAACCGGGAATGTGACAGTATATCTGTTTCGGTCGCCGATGAAAGGTCCCTGGGGGTGTCCCTGGCCTCCCACCCCTCTGAGGTGATTCAAAGCGCCTGGGGTACCGTTACCGGATTGCGGGCGGGAAGCCTGGTCGGCGGAGTGAGCATCAGACCGAAAGATAATCACTTTGATTTTGAGATTAAGGAAATTCAGCGAATCAAAAACGGAGTTGCTTACAGCACGAGCCCTGACGAGGTGATTGATCCCGACTATACCTATCGGATCAAGCTGGTGGGTACGGGAAAGCATGGGATGACCTTCCACAACGGTCCTGAGCAGTACGATATCACATTTGGCTATTATCTCAATACAAATGTCAAGCTGAGGATGAATAACGATTTTAACACCGCTGCGGACTATAAGGAAGTAACGTATGATAAATCCGCGTTGGCATATACCATTGATCTGACACCGGAGCCGGATGTCGTCGATTATGATTATCTGTCATTGGGCGCACCATATCCATGGGCGGGTTCTTACCCTGAATTCAACAATAATTGGATTAGCGGGGTGCCAGGCGGCGTCACTGTCCGGAATTATTCCTGGTATGATGTCGAAAGCGGAGCACAGCTGGGAAAAAATACGTCCTTTGTAGCTGGCAGATCCTACCGATTCGAGGTGATTCTGGATTGCGAGGATGGTTATTATTTAGCCGACCCCGAGATCATGGACGCCTATGTGAACGGAAATAGGGCGCTGGTCACAGAAGCAGAGGGAAACGGAACCACCGTTACGGTCGAATATTCCCTTGCCGTATCCTCCGGATTGCACGGTCAGGTGGTGAGCTTCCATGACGGAGGCGATGTGACTTTTTCCCTATTTGCCGAAGGCAGTGCGGAGCCCGGGTACACCGTAACGGTTCCGGGCGGAACAAAAGACAGCTCCGGAAAATACACCGCAGTCTATGACATTCCTTCGATTACTGCCGGCACCTACACCGTGCAGGTGTCGAAGAAAAACCATGCCACACGGGAATATACGGTAACCGTAGGCGGCGATGTAAAAACGCTGAATGCGGAGATTTGGCTGCTTGGAGATGTAAACGGGGACGGCGTCGTCAATATCAAGGATTGCTCCCGGCTGTTCAAGCATGTGAACAAGACCCAGTTGCTGACCGATACCTATGCGCTGAAATGTGCGAACACAAACGGGGATTCTGCTGTCAACATCAAGGACTGTTCCCGTCTGCTCAAGCATGTGAACAAAACACAGCCGCTTTGGTAACCATTCTTTTCAAGTCTTAATACCGGCGCCTGCTTCATACGCTTTATGAGGGAGGCACACGGTTTAAGAAATAAATCGGAGAGAAATCTCCCCACCCCGACTGCAACTAAGCGAGGCGGCGGAAGGGTGAGTAAAAAAAGCCCCGCAAATAAATATAAAGAAAAGGAGCTTATTTATGAACAAGCGAATTACATCACTATTACTTTGTTTTATCATGGTTTTTGCATTGATGGCAATTGCGACGCCTGCATTTGCCGATCCATCGGAGCATCCGGCGATCACATTTACAATCAAACCGGACAAAACCACCGCAAAACCCGGCGACACCATTGCCTATCAGGCGATTCTCGGTCCGGTAGTAAAATTGCAGTCTGTGCAATTTGAACTGGTAATCCCGGAGGAGCTGGAGTTCATCAATGGCAGCTGCCCGGACGGGCTGGCGGCTAAACTGGGGGCCCATGCGGCAGAATTTGCCCCTTCCACCAAGATATATGCCAGCTATGGCGCTGGTGAGTATACCAGCACCGGCGATACTGTGCTGGTCAACTTCACCTGCAAGGTGAAGGAGGGCGTGGCTGCCGGCAAGAATCCGGTCATCTCCATCACGGATCAAGTCTTTTCCGATTCGGTCGATGGCGACTATGTGCTGAATTTTGATCCCAACAGCTCTGCGGTCACCATCACTGCCGCACCGAAGCCTGCAACTGGCATTTCTCTTAATAAGAGCGAATTGACTCTGAATGCCGGTGACAATGACACAAGTCTGACAGCAACCGTAACTCCAGGCGATTCTACCGACACGGTAGTTTGGTCTTCTAATAAGCCAGAGGTTGCAACCGTTAATCCTACCACGGGTGAAGTAAATGCAGTAGCCCCTGGCGAGGCAATCATTACCGCAAAGGCCGGAACAAAAACAGCAACCTGCACTGTTAAGGTTAATTGTACTCACGGTGCCCTCGACCCCGTTCCGGAGGAGGACTCGAACTGCACGGAGAAAGGCTGGGACGCTTATAAGAAGTGCCGTCTTTGTGGCAAACTGTTTGATATGAGTGACAATCCTATTGATGCAATTCCGTACAGAGCACTCAACGACAACCATGATTACAATATCTCTGAGTGGGGATATAAAGGAGCCGACGGACACGCTCATGTCTGCAGATATAATGCAGAGCATCATGATGATGTTCAGCCACATACACCGGATCATGAGGGCGGAGCGACTTACGAGTACGCTGTGAAATGTACCGACTGCGGTCTTGTGCTTGAGCCACAGCGGGAGCGTGGCAGCGTTCGTGTTGAGGTTCCTTTCAAACTCACTGTAAAGAAGACAGGCGAAATGACTCCTGGTCAGGAAACATTCCACTTCGTTATTGAGGAATTCGGAGCTCCTACAATCTATACACTGGTGCAGGATACCGTAGAGACTAATGGCGAAAAGACATATGAGGGTAAATTTATTTTTACACTCAGCGGAGATCAGGCCGGTAATCTGTCTGAGGGCTTTGTTATCCGTCAGGTCAAGGGCAATGCTGATGGCTGGACTTACGATGAGACTAAGTTCTACGCCATTCCGGTGTTTGACGACAGCTACGAAAGCATCCGAGACTGGTCTTTCCTCAAGTTCGACCAGAACAACGAGATGGAGTACAACAATCCGCTCGAAGAAATTGGATTCACCAACAGCTATAGCGCAAAGAAGCCTGTAACTCCTCCGGCGCCACAGGATTCCGAGGCACCTAAGGCCGGTGACAACAGTATGAAGGCTCTTTGGATTACACTGTTGCTTGTATCCGCTGCTTCACTAACGGGAACAACACTGTATTCTCGCAAAAAGAGAGCAAATAACTAATAACCAATAATATCGGGAAACCGAGTCAAAGGATTTAAGCAGAGGGCGGGACGGAAATCATCCGCCATCGCCCTTTTGCTTTTCCAAAGAAAATCAAACAATTGGTTTTCTTTGGAAAGGTAATGTTATGCAGTAACCTGCGAAGATGCTCGGCTAAAAACATCTATCTTTTTGTAAAGGAGGAAATTAAATGAAAACAAGTAAACGAAATCAATGGCTCAGCTTTTTACTCGCATTGATAATGATCGTGGGTTTACTGCCGCTTTCCGTGTTGACAGCCAGAGCTGAAAGCGGCGGTGAGGAGACCAGTACCACCCAGGGGATAGCACAAGCCTCTGCTACAGGGTATCCGGCACTGACCAATTTGGTTGAGGGAACGGAGATACTCCACGGTTACGGCTATTTTTTCTATAAAAACGGCAAGGTAGACCGTCGTTCGATTGCTATAGACCCGGAAGATTGCAGGCTTAACTCGGGATTACGCGAAAGTTATAGGAGCGATACAAATCTTCAGCGGGTCGTGTTATACGATAACGGTATTCTTAAGTATTGGACGCGTATCGAGAATGATTTCCTAGATCTTTCGGGGCTTGAGGGTCGGTCTCTGACACTGGTTCTGTTCGACGATCTGGATCTATCCGCCCTGTATGCCCCCGGCGTTGATCTGAAGATGATTCTGACCAATGGCGCCATTGTCACCTTCCGCCACAGCACCCGGTATAAGAATAAGACCGCCTACTGTCCTCAAAATGGTGTGACCGGCGCGGTCATCGATCTGGCGCAGTCGGAGGGAAGCTTGAACGGCTGCGGCAACTTTGAGCTGCTTGGAAACGGAAAGCTTGGTATCTTCACAAAGGATACCCCTAAGAAAACCAGCCCCGACTATGCCATCGTGGCGAAAAATACATCGGTTTTGGAGGATACCACGCTGAGTGTTACCTGTGGCAACAGCTACAGAGATGTGAATACCATGATCCAGACAATCACATTCACCATCGACACCACCAAGGATGTTAACCTTAATATCACAAACCCCAAGTTTAACGCCGCCCCGTGGGGCTGCCATATGAATAACTTCAAGATTCTCAACACGGGGAGGCTGAACGTCTCCGCGGATCGGGGATCCGACGGATTGATATTTTTCGGCAACAACGGCGAATCTGACCCGGTGAAGATGTTTAAGTATTACAAGAGCATCGGTAAGATCGGCAGCGAATGGAATATATCCGGAAACACCAAAAGCACAGGCCGCTATGATCTGATCATGAATCACGGCAACGATAAACCGCGGATACGTTTCAATCTCAACCTCAAAGAGGTGAAGAACGGCGATATCGTAAGGGATCTGGAGGCGGGTCTGGGCTATGAGATGTCTGCGGAGATCCTGTATATGCCCGAGTGGATGCAAAAGCTGAAGGATGCGGGAAGAATCAAATTCTATTTCTTCGGCCGCCTATGTAATCCGGGTGTGCAAGAGGGCTATGAAGATGCTTATTTGTATGATTTTTATGTAGACCGCATCGGAAAACACAGTATAGAGTTCTACTGGGTCTGCAAGTCGGCGACCGATCCGGACGACGATACTTTCAGATATACGAATCTGCTGAAGGATTATGAACTCACAAATTCGGGACCCCTTTGTCAAGAGCGTCTCTACTTTGATGTGAAGATGGACAATAAGGTCGGCGATACACGCTACATATATAACGTAAAGCTTCAGCAGGCGGGGGGCGAATTTACCGAAGAGACCAGCGCCACCCACAAGATCTCCATGCATTCGGATACATTGGCAGAATGCTATCACATTCCGTGGGATGGTATCCCCTCCGAGTGGGAGTATAGTTCCATAGATGATGCGTATGTTATGGACTTTTATTTAAGAGCACGGCACGGATACGAATTCAGCGGGTCGTCTGTGCTGTCATCCCAAGGAATTAAGCTGAATGTGCAGAATACAAAGGTTACAAACAAAGAACTCATCAAGGGCAGCTCTAACCGACAGCTATCTATCAGCCTTGTGGCAAAGCGCAGGCTGACCGATGTGCGCGGCACGCTCAAAAACTTCCGCTACGGTGTCAACTGCTATTTTACGGAGCTCGTATCGAATGAGCCGAAAAAGTATACCTTCAAAGATATGGTGGTATACGATTCCGGCTTTGGCAAATACGGCGTGGAGGCAAGTTATATCGACGATAAAAGCTTGTATTATATCTACTTCGATGTAGAGCCCGGTTTTGGCTATTATCTTCCCGAGAACGCTTCGGTAAAGGTGATACGGCCCGCGGGCTACGGCAGCGGAACAGAGCACGACCCTCTTACATACAGCACGCTCTATAAGGGCGATTGGTACGACTACTCAGATATACTCCGGAAATACCGGACCAGGTACTCGATGGAGGCAACCAGCGAGATGAAGGTATACGGTACCAATATCCTTATAAAGGAGCCTAAGGTGGGGGACCGCCCCGCTGCCTTTGTCGGCTATGATAAGCCGACAAGCCTGCCGTATAATATGAAGGTGCTGTCGATGCAATGGCTGGGACCCGATAACAAACCAATGAGGACATATGACAAATTTGAGATCGGAAAGTATTATACCCTCGATCTTCGGATCGGATTTGAGGGCGGCGAAGAATTGGGTCATGTATACCCGAAAAATAATAGAGATTTCAAGATAAACGGAAAGAGCGTAAACGCATGGATGGAATATGAGAACTCTACAGACGGGCATGTCTGGCAGATGTATGACTCCTATAAGATAGATGACCCTAACGCCAGCGGCTCTGTCAGCGGCACGGTGAAGAGTTATAATTCCACCACGGACCCAGTGACGGTGCAGTTGTTTAAGAGTGGCTCTTCTTCGGCGTCATATAACACCACCGTAAAGGGAAATTCCGTCTCCTATACCATTTCCGGCATCACTCCCGGCACCTACACTATGAAGGTGTCGAAGAAAAACCATGTCACCCGGGAGTATACGGTGAGTGTGACCACCGGCACGAAGACCCAAAATGCGGAGATTTGGCTGCATGGAGATGTAAACGGGGACGGCGTCGTCAATATCAAGGATTGCTCCCGGTTGCTCAAGCATGTGAACAAGACCCAGTTGCTGACCAATACCTATGCGCTGAAATGTGCGAACACAAACGGGGATTCTGCTGTCAACATCAAGGACTGTTCCCGTCTGCTCAAGCATGTGAACAAAACACAGCCGCTTTGGTAACTAATGGTGATGGCAAAGTGAATACCAATGATGTTGGTAAGCTTAATGCACATGCGAAAGGAAAAACTCTCCTTTGGTGACCTATCAAAATTGTCACAAAAATATTTCATAATGAGAAGTGGAGGTCGACATGAAAAGAAGAATTATGATGTTTTGTACAGCAGCATTACTTGCATGCTTTTTATGTGGATGTTCGGTATTGCCCGAAAGAAACCCATCATACCAGGATGAAAGTCGGATCCCCGATGGAGGCTCCGACAAAGCCACGGATGATTCAAACACAGAAGATGGTGCATTAACGGCACTGCAACAGAATATAAATTATCATAGCGCGGGAGCGGGTGTTGCTTTTATCGGCTATGTGGACAGCGAGAGCTCCGAGATTGATCTGCGCATCTATTATGAAAGCAGCGAAACGGGAAAGACCTATCCCGACTTAGCGTATGCACCGCTTTACATGGCCGAGGGGCAGGAACTTTACGCAATAGTTCCGCCCTGTGACAAAGGTAAAATAACCGTGTATGCCTCAGGTGTAAACGAAGATGGTCAATATACCGAAGACCGGACTCACCCTTTGTATGAAGGTAAAAACGGCGTGCCGCTATTGCTGCGGTGTAACCTAAGCGAGATATACTCCAATGTCTTAATTACCGTTACTGACGGTGGCGGAACCATCGACTTCCGCCCGTCGCTGACAATGGAAAACGGACATCTGCAGGATACTGCAGGGGTATACGATTTTTCAATATATGAAGAAATACCTGACGAGCGTTCTGTTCAAATTGCAACAGAGATTCTTCTTGAAACTGATGAGGTAAAGGATGCTGTCGAAGGTGGAATGAAGATTATATATACCGGAGATACGCAGATAATCGAAGGCCGAACCTGTCTGTTGTTCGCTCTCGGAACCGATAGAGAGGATCAATTTGTAAGAGAGCGTTATTACGGCGTATGCGACAATCTCGTCTATGTATATGATGTAACGAACGATACATGGGAGATTCTCGGAAGAAAGTAAGATAAAAGGAGAAAGAAATGCGCAATTCAAGACGTAGTGGCAATTTTTTTCTTTGCCTCTTAATGAATATCCTGATGAATATTGAAGGACTGCTCCCTGCAGTAATTTTATTGGTTTTACATTTTTGGCTGAAAATATCGATATGGTGGTCAGTCGGTGTATTTATCGCATGGATATTATATTTGATTATATGGATGGTCTTTATCGGTTGGGCAGGTAAATGTGGCTCAGAGCGCGACTTGCCGAAAGAAAACAAAAATCCGTATTCCGTAGGGAATGGGAAAAATAAACAGTGATCTGCCGGCTTTGGCCGGAGAATATACAAATGATTTTTACAATTAGAAAGGAGCTATTATTATGGGACTTATTAAAGCTGGTATCGGTGCGTTGGGAGGTACTCTTGCTGATCAATGGAAGGAATTCTTTTACTGCGAGTCCATGCCTAAGGAGGTACTTGTTACCAAGGGGCAAAAGCGGATCAGCGGACGATCTTCCAACACGAAAGGAAATGACAATATTATTTCCAATGGTTCTGGTATTGCCGTAGCTGATGGGCAGTGCATGATTATTGTTGAACAGGGTAAGGTCGTGGAGGTCTGTGCTGAACCCGGCGAATTTACATACGATACTTCCACTGAACCCTCTATCTTTTCCGGCAATCTAGGTGAGAGTATTCTGGCAAGCTTCAAGACTATCGGAAAGCGTTTCACTTATGGTGGTGACACAGGCAAGGATCAGCGAGTGTACTATTTTAATACAAAGGAGTTGATCGACAACAAGTTCGGTACGCCAAACCCTATCCCATTCCGTGTGGTTGATTCTAAAATCGGTTTGGATGTGGATGTTTCGGTGCGATGCTCCGGTGTATATTCCTATAAAATTGCCAATCCATTGCTGTTTTACACTAATGTGTGCGGCAATGTGGAGCAGGAGTATACCCGTGATGAGCTGGAAGGCCAGCTGAAAACAGAATTTATCAGCGCTTTGCAGCCGGCTTTCGGTAAGCTGTCCGACCTGGAGCTGCGCCCAAATCAGATTGTCAGCCATAACACCGAACTGGAGGAAGCTATGAATGTGGCACTTTCCGCTAAGTGGGGAGAGCTGCGTGGCTTGAAAATCGTAAGCATTGCCCTTGGTTCAGTTACTCTTCCGGATGAGGATGCAGATATGATCAAGCAGGCTCAGCGTGTGGCTATTATGCGGGACCCTTCTATGGCTGGGGCAACCCTTGTAGGTGCTCAGGCAGATGCCATGAAGACTGCGGCAGGCAACTCCGCCGGTGCCATGACAGGTTTTATGGGAATGGGGATGGCGATGAATGCAGGAGGCATGAACGCTCAAAACCTGTTTGCTATGGGACAGCAGCAGGCACAACAGCAGGCACAACAGCAGGCACAGCAGCAAGCACCTGCATCACCTGCGGCAGGCACTTGGAAATGTACCTGCGGCACCATAGCTACCGGAAAATTCTGTCCTGAGTGCGGTTCTCAGAAGCCGGCAGACGAAAGCGGATGGACTTGTTCGTGCGGCGCGGTAAATAAGGGTAAGTTTTGCCAGAACTGCGGTGCCAAAAAACCTGAAGGTGCACCGCTCTACCGCTGTGATAAATGCGGCTGGGAGCCGGAGGATCCGACCAATCCACCTAAGTTCTGCCCTGAATGCGGCGATATATTTGATGATAATGACAGAAAATAAGATGCCCGTTGAAGGAATATCTGTTCATCAAAGCAGATGTGACTCATGCAACATTTAATTGGTGAATTTTTACTAAGAAAGGAGATCTTTTCATGCAAAACTTGCAGGAATATAAATGTCCCTGCTGTAGCGGGGCGATAGCCTTTGACAGCACACTCCAGAAGATGAAGTGTCCTTTCTGCGACACTGAGTTTGAAATGGAGGTACTGAAGGGTTACGACGCCGAGCTGCAGAACGAAAAAAAAGACAATATGGAATGGGAAAACAATGCCGGAGAAGACTGGCAGGAGGGAGAAACCGACGGTTTGCGCTCCTATGTGTGCAAGTCCTGCGGAGGTGAAATTGTCGGCGATGCCAACACAGCAGCTACTGCCTGTCCTTTCTGCAACAATCCCGTGGTGATGATGAACCAGTTCTCGGGTGCTTTAAAGCCGGATCTTGTGATCCCATTCAAGCTTGATAAAAAGGCGGCAAAGGCGGGGCTGATGAAGCACCTGACCGGTAAGAGACTGCTGCCTAAAGTTTTTAAGGATCAAAACCACATTGATGAGATCAAGGGAATTTATGTCCCTTTCTGGCTTTTTGATACCGATGTGGATGCACAGATTCGCTATCGTGCATCCCGGGTGCGCACCTGGAGTGACAAAGACTACAATTACACCGAAACCAGCTATTATATGGTATATCGTGGTGGCAGCATCGGCTTTGAGCATGTTCCGGTGGATGGCTCGTCAAAAATGGCGGATGACCTTATGGAATCTATTGAACCATACGATTTTTCCGAAGCGGTGGATTTTCAGACAGCGTATCTTGCAGGGTATCTGGCAGATAAATACGATGTGACTGCCGAGGCAAGTATTGACCGTGCTAATAAGCGCGTTAAGCGCTCCACCGAGGATTCCTTTGCCGGAACGGTTCAGGGATATGCCACAGTCAGGACAGAATACAGCAGTGTGCAGTTCCGTGGCGGCAAGTCACGCTATGCACTGTATCCTGTATGGTTGCTTAACACAACATGGAACGGAAACAAATACATATTTGCCATGAACGGACAGACCGGAAAATTCGTCGGTGATCTGCCGGTGGATAAAGCTGCGGCGAGGCGTTGGACATTTCTTATGGTGGTCATATACAGTGCCGCTGTATATGGTGTGGTTTGGCTCCTTCATCTGATTGGACTATTTTAAGGAGGAAACAGAATGATAAAGAAAATATGGACGTTTTTGCTTGTTCTTGTGCTCTGTATATGTGTTACAGTTCCTGCCTTTGCCAATGATACTTCAGGGTTTGCAGGTGACAAGGACCGGGTAGTAGATGATGCTGATTTATTGTCCGACAGTGAGGAAACGGCACTGCGGGAAAAACTTGAAGAGATTCGCGTGCGTCAAAAGATGGATATCGTCATCGTGACCGTGAAAACGCTGAACGGAGCTACGCCCGCCGACTATGCCGATGATACCTACGATTATAACGGTTACGGTTACGGCAACAACAGGGACGGTCTGTTACTGCTCATCAACATGGAGAATCGTGACTGGTACATATCAACTACCGGCTATGGCATCACAGCATTCACCGATGCGGGAATTCAATATATCGGTGATAAGATAAAGGAACATCTGTCGGATGGCGATTATGAGGCAGCTTTTAATACTTTTGCTGAGCTTTGCGATGACTTTATTACAAAAGCAAGAAGCGGAAATCCATACGATACCGGTAATATGCCTAAAGAGCCTATGAAACCGGGCTGGATACTGTTTGCGGTTATAATTGGATTTTTACTGTCTTTCATTACAGTAGGTTCTATGAAACGCAAACTCAAAACAGTTCGTTTTCAGCCGGCAGCGAACAGTTACATGAAAGCCGGCAGTATGAACATAACCGAGAGCCGCGATATGTTTCTGTATACCACAGTCACACGTACTGTGAAACCGAAAGACAACGGTTCAGACGGAGGAAGCAGCACACATACATCTTCTTCCGGAACAACCCATGGCGGAGGTGGAGGCAGCTTCTAATTGGCATCTTTGTCTCTGTGCATACGTGGAAAGAGATTACATTTGGAAAACACGAAAAGGAAGGTTAAATGAAAAAGCTACTTTTATGTATTATGTTTCTATTATCATTTGTGGGATTTGCTGCCACAACAGTTAGCGCAGATGGACCGGCGAAACCCGTGATTGAAGGGGAAATGCCAGATTGCTATATGCCTATTGGCAGTGATGGTATTATCTTATACACAAATGCCAGTGTGCCCGACGGCGGTACGCTGAAATATCAGTGGTATGCCACGGATATAGAAAACATGGCGATGATCCGTGCCATTGACTATGCAGAAGGAGACAGCTATAAGGTGCCGGAGGAATTAGGAGTGAAATGGTACTGTTATGCTGCTTGGAATGTGGTCGGAGGTGTAGAGAGTGAGCCGACATACAGCCGCCTGATCCGTGTGGAATTTTATGAAAACAGTTCAGCGCACACCCACAGTTTCGGTGAGTGGATGATTACCACAAAACCAACCTGTACAGAGGCAGGCATTAAGACCCGGGAATGTGATTGTGGTATTACTGAACGGGCTGAAGTTCCTGCTACCGGGCATATTTGGGACGAGGGAACAGTAACCAGGGAACCTGCTCCCAAAGTCGATGGCGAAAAGACCTATAGCTGCCTTGTCTGTAAGGTAACTATGACAGAGCCGGTAATATATAGCGGAAGTCCTGAAAGCAACAATAATGAAAAAACCAGCGGAAGTCTTGAAAGCAACAATGTTGAAAAAAGCAGTGATGCCAAAGATGAAGGCGCGAGTACCGAACTAAAAGAAAATCACGAAGAAAATACAGAACAAACTTCTTCTGTGGAGAGCAATAAGGTTTCTTTTCCACGGTGGATGATAGCTGTTATCGCTGCTGTTACCGCTGCATTGGTGATTGTTGTAGGTATTTTGGTAATAGTTTTAATCCGAAAAAATAAGGCAGGCAAAGAGTAAGGGATTTATCAAAGCTTTTCTCTTTGGCTTAGATTAATCTTAAAAATATTTTTTGGAGAGGAAGTGATAGTAAGAAAAAAACGAAAATGCGAAGTAGTCGAATAACGTTATTTCAACAAATAAAAATTATTAAAGGAGAGATGATTTATGAGTATTTTTGACAAACTTAAAAGCACAGCAAAACAGGCGGTAAATTCCGCTGCACATTCTATCGGCAACAAACAGGAAACATTTACTTTCACTTCGTTGCCTGAAAGCCTTGCAGAACTGCAGGCATTGCCGGAGGCAAGTCTTGATACACCATTTAAAACTGCAGCACTTACGGTTCTTGCTCTTTGTGCATATGCAGCAGATAAGAACATCGGGACCGAAATGTTAAACTGGCTTCGTGGACCACGTCCGCTAAATGGACAGGAGATATCATTTATTAATGATCGTTTACGCGATGGCAAGACATATCTGCCATTTACATATTTCAAAGGAGCTACACCGGATAACGATTATACGCCTGCCGAGCCATACATGATTGTAGTTGAAAGTAATCATGTATCAGGTGAGGAACCGGGTTATATGAAATTGTTTATTCCTTGCGGCGGTGCAGATGATCCGCGTCCAATCAAGATGCGTCAGCGTGGATCCGATGGCAAGTGGTTTTTGTGGGAACAGTACCTGCTTACCGGTGTGCGGACTCCGAAATCTGCTAACCCATGGGCTTAAACAGAAAATGCCCGGCTGACATGTATTGACAGCTATATTAAATAAAGATTATGATGACACAGGAAAGGAATAAAAATATGGATATTCGTGGAATTTGGAAAGTTAAAGAAATTCGTGTGCCTACACCGGAAGGAGAAATGGTTATTACACCTGACAATCCGCCGGATGATGAGCGTTTTGAGGAAAGCATTGAGATGATGCAGTACCATACTGAGTTCGCTGAAGACGGTGTGGTCAACACTCTTATGTTAGTACCGGATAATATGCGTGAGGAGGCTGCCAGACATGGAGCGACGGTGCGTGATGATGGATATTACGTTATCGAAAGCACAGTATGGAAAGAAGAGAACGGAAAGTTCTACTATGACACCGGAATTGAGGGTGAAGTTCTCGGAGAAAAGGTTGATTCATTTGCCGAAATACCTGTTACAGATGATAATTGTCTGCTTTACGGGTTAGGGATGATTGTTTTGGAAAGAATATGATGAGACATACAATGACTGGTGGTGTAAAAAGGCTTGCTGCGGCAGGCCTTTTTCTAAAAAACACAGAATGGATTCCGGTGATTAATGGATAGTTATTATGGAGGTATTGCAATGAATTTTAAAAGCTTTAAGCTGGAACAAAACGATATGTCGGCACGACGATATGTCTATGAAGGTTATAAAACAGATAATGGTGTTCATTTAGAACATTATATCAGAACAGAGGAATGGGATGATAAAAAATTGGAAAATGTTGAATGCCGCAGCATTGTCCGGGCAATAGACGGGGATATAAAACTTTTTCACCGGCTGTGCGATTTATTTGACAACTGCGGTGTAGGCGGCTGGGCGGATTTTCATGGCCGCAATTTGTATGCTCTCGACGGTGCAGGGATGAATTTTGATGTTGTATTGGAAGACGGGACTAAGTTAAATGCTGAAGGAAACAATGAATTTCCTTCAAATTATTCAAAATTGGTACAAGGACTTCGTGATTTAATTACAACTGAAAAAATCAGTTCAACAAAATTTACAGATGGTACTTATGAAATTACACTGCCGGAAAAGTGGGTCGGTGTAGTAAAGGCAAGCTTTTCAGAAGGTCTTGTGTCATTTGACATTGATAAAACTGACGGTGGAGAGCTTACATTTTTTATTATTGATAATAATGAATATGGTTATTCTTCGGATTCCTACAAGGGAAGAATAGAAGCAGGGCGGCTTATATCGAATGGAAAAGTCCGTTTTATTACGGCGCGCGATAACTATTCAATAGCATTATATGCGGGTAAAGTTTCCGGGGAGGCCCTTGCAATATGGGAAAATTATGAAAAAGATAAGCTTGCCATAATTGAGAGTATTTGTGGTATAAACGGATATGAGTTCTACCCGGAGGACGGAAAAACATTATATCTTTCAAAGGCGATGAAACTGGCAGATAAAGCACGAAGCTTATGGCTGAGTCTGAATTTTGCGGGTGATTATCCGGGCGGTGCGAAACCTGTGAGATTAAATCGGCAGAATTATGTGCCGATGTTTCCTCCGTATTTTTATATAAATACCATGGAAGATGTCCGTAAAAAATTTCTGGCTGTTTTTTCAGAGGAGTTTACTGAGAAAACATTGAACCGTGCTGTTGCTGCCAAAGAGTTGATTGAATATAAGGATGATATTTATGTGGCATGTAAAAAATGTAAGGGTGATGCGTCATATAACAGCTGGGTGAAGAGTGTCCGTGATGATGGTAATGGGAAATTTGTAATTGTGATTGCAGTAATAATGCATCCTGGCGGCAACAAGATTTATGTCGAGCTGCCGACGGAGAAAAATTCGGCAGGAGAGTATGTTATTACAGATTATCCTTATTGGGATGAAAGTGAATGAAACTTAAAAATAATATAATTTGACGAAGGCAAGGAGTTGATTTATAATATTTAGGATTACATGTAAATATAGAACAGTCGTTAGGGAATATGACCTTATACGGACTGAAGGTAGACTGTTTTTCACGGTTTATCGGAAAGGAGACAGAAAATGAAAAAAATGACAAAGTTTGCCGCAGTTGCTCTTGCCGCACTTATGGCTGTAAGTGTAACAGCATGCGGAAAAAGCGGTGGCACCAAGACAGACAAAGGAGACGGTACATATACAGTAGGTATCTGCCAGTTAGTTGAACATCCTGCCCTTGATGCAGCTACAAAGGGATTCAAAGAAGCACTTCAGGAAAAACTTGGTGACAAGGTTAAGTTTGAAGAGAAGAATGCACAGAATGATACGGAAACATGTGCAACAATCGTTAATGGATTTGTATCATCAGATGTAGATCTTATTTTAGCAAATGCAACTCCTGCATTACAGGCCGCAGTTGCCGCTACAAGTTCAATTCCTATTCTCGGAACATCAGTTACAGAATACGGTGTTGCTCTTGATATCAAAGATTTCTCAGGCAAGACAGGTATTAACGTTTCAGGAACATCTGACCTTGCTCCTTTAGCTGAACAGGCAGCAATGATTAAAGAACTTTTCCCTGATGCAAAAAAGGTTGCTCTTCTTTACTGTTCGGCAGAAGCTAACTCATTATATCAGGTTAAAGTAGTCAGCGAAGAACTCGATAAGCTTGGTATCGAAAGCAAGCAGTTCCCATTTGCTGATTCCAATGATATTTCAAATGTAACACAGACTGCCGCAGATTATGCAGATGTTTTATATGTTCCTACAGATAATACGGTAGCAGAGAATACAAGCGCTGTATACAATATCTGTATGCCTGCAAAGGTTCCCGTAATCGCAGGTGAAGAAGGAATCTGTAAGGGATGTGGCGTTGCATCACTTTCAATCAGTTATTATGATCTTGGATATGCTACAGGCAAGATGGCATATGAGATTCTTGCAAACGGAGCAGATGTTTCTAAGATGGATATCCAGTATGCTCCAAAATTTACAAAGAAATATAATGAAGCAATCTGTAAAGAACTTGGTGTAACAATTCCAGAAGGTTACGAAGCTGTTACTACAGAATAAATAATTACCGGAGGTTTTAGGTGTGGATATAACAACATTATTTAGCGCAATGCCAGGCGCTGTTTCCCAAGGTATGATGTGGGGAATTATGGCAATAGGTGTATTTATTACATACAAAATACTGGATATTGCAGATTTGTCAGTTGATGGTACTGTCAGTCTCGGAGCTGCTGTATTTGCGGTAATGCTGACAAAGGGACAGAACATATGGTTATGTATGCTGTATGCCACACTTGCCGGTATGGCTGCAGGTCTTGTGACAGGACTTTTCCATACGCTTATGGGAATTCCTGCCATACTTGCAGGTATCATTACACAGTTTGGTCTTTATTCAATTAATTTAAAGATACTTGGCGGTTCTAATATGACAATAAGTAACAGAACTTATGATCTTATTGAGTCAAGTATGTATATGAAGGGTGGATATCCTTTTTATAAGTGGCCTGTTTTTGTATTTGGTGTGGCATCACTTGTTCTTATAATTGTTCTTTACTGGTTCTTCGGAACAGAGAGAGGAGCATCTTTAAGAGCAACAGGAAGCAATCCTAATATGAGCCGTGCCCAGGGTATTAATACGGATGTCAATAAAGTAATCGGGCTTGTGCTCTCTAATGGTATTGTTGCTTTTTCCGGAGCACTTATGGGACAATATTCCGGAGCTGCCAATGTGGCAACAGGACGAGGAGCAATCGTTATCGGTCTTGCAGCAGTGGTAATCGGAGAAGCAATTTTCGGAAAGATATTTAAGAATTTTGCATTAAAGCTCTTGGGAGTTGTACTCGGTGGCGTGATTTATTACATAATCGTAACAATAATACTCTGGTTCCCAATAGATCCTAACCTGCTTAAATTTATCCAGGCAATGGTAATCGCATTGTTCCTTGCATTTCCATATTGGAAAGGCAAGATATTCGGAAAAAATATAAAGACATCATCAAGAAAGGCGGAATCTGAAAATGCTGGAAATTAATAATATATATAAGACCTTTAATCCAGGCACTGTTAATGAAAAAGTTGCATTAAACGGTGTTTCCCTCAAACTTAATGATGGCGATTTTGTTACTGTAATCGGAGGTAACGGAGCCGGTAAATCCACACTTCTTAACGCAGTTGCCGGAACATGGAAGGTGGATGATGGCAGTATTCTTATTGATGGTATTGACGTTACTAAGATGCAGGATTATAAGAGAGCAAAATTCCTCGGAAGAGTATTTCAGGATCCTATGATGGGAACGGTGCCTACGATGGGAATTGACGAGAATCTGGCACTTGCAGCAAGAAGAGGCAAGTTCAGAGGATTGGCAAGAGAGATAACAGCCAAAGAACGTGCCGGATTTAAAGAAATAGTTAAGATTCTTGACCTTGGGCTTGAGGACAGACTTACATCCAAAGTAGGACTCCTTTCAGGAGGTCAGAGACAGGCAGTAACACTTCTTATGGCATCACTTAAGAAGCCAAAACTTCTGCTGCTTGATGAGCATACAGCTGCACTTGATCCCAAGACTGCGGCAAAGGTGCTTGATGCTACAGAGACTATTGTTAACAGAGATCATCTTACAACACTTATGATTACCCATAATATGAAAGATGCAATCGCACACGGAAACCGTCTTATTATGATGAAAGACGGAAAGATTATTCTTGATATATCAGGCGAAGAAAAGAAAAATCTCACGGTTGAGGAACTGCTTGAAAAGTTCAATAGCGTCGGTGGGGAAGATGCAGTTAATGACAGAATGATTTTAGGATAATTAAATTAATCACGGCTCAATGGGCCGTGATTTTTTTCTTTTTGAAGTTTTTTAAGTTTTTTAAGTAATATTAAAGATTATAGTGCCAAAACAGGGAATGTATGATATAATACAAATATGTTGGTACGAGAATTAATGTGAGGAAAAAGGAAGAACGGGTGATTTTATTTTGGATAAACTAACAGGTATAAGCAGTTTCAGAGGTTTTATTGATGAGACTGACAAGTTACTAACTGACAATCCTAATGACAATTTTGACATTTTTGTATGGGATATTGTGCAGTTTAAAGTTATCAATGATTTGTATGGAATGGAAGCAGGAGACTGGCTTCTAAAAGAAATTGCGGCTGAAATTAAGGCCAAGGTTACAAGAGGAACCTGCGGAAGAATTGGTAATGATAAGTTTGTATGTTGTGTTTTTGCAAATGATAAGCTTTATAGTTTTAAGAATAATGTATATGTATTCCGCAGGGAAGGCGTGGAACACCGTATTCTTATACAGGGAGGCTGCTACCAGGTAAGATCAAGGGATGTTCCTGTTATTAAGATGTGCGACAGGGCTATACTTGCACTTAACAGTATTAAGGGCAAGTATACGGAAGCTGTGGCTATTTATAATAACTCTGAACGTGAGGATATAATAATGGGTCAGCGTCTTGCCGCTGATTTTGACAATGCACTGAAGGAAAGACAGTTCAAGGTATATATCCAGCCTATATATTATGCTGATTCTAACGTGATGGCAGGTGGAGAGGTTCTGGTAAGATGGGAGCATCCTACACTGGGATTTCTTTCGCCGGGCAGATTCATAAGATATTTTGAACAGAATTATCTGATTACAAGACTGGATAAGTTTGTGTGGGAGGAAGCCTGCAGAATACTTAAGAGGATGAAGGAAGAGGGCAAGACCGTAATTCCATTGTCAATTAATATATCAAGAGCAGACTTTCTGTTTGACAATTTGTATGATGTACTTGTAGGTCTGGTTACAAAGTACGATGTTGCACCGGATAAATTAAGAATTGAGATTACCGAAAGTGCATATATTGATAATCCGGTCAAGATAAAGGATACAATTGACAGGCTTTGTGAATATGGATTTAGTATACATATTGATGATTTCGGAACAGGATATTCATCTCTTAATACCCTCAAAGAACTGCCTTTTGGAATACTTAAGATTGATAAGACTCTTATTGATGAAATAGATGGTTCAGAGAAAGCAGCTAATGTGGTGTCTACTATTATCAATATGGCGAAGCTGCTTGGTATGGATGTAATAGCAGAAGGCGTTGAGAACGTAAAACAGCTTAATTTCCTTAAGCATATGGGTTGTAAATACATTCAGGGATTCTATTTTTCCAAGCCTGTATGTGAAGAAGAGTTCTTAAAAAAAGATTTTGAAGATCGTGTTCTTATTCATGATGATACAGACAAATTTAATGTCGAAAGTATTTTTACAATCAGAAATCCTGAAAGCCGCGGAATTATCGACATGATTATTGGTGCGATTCTTCAGTATGAGATTAATGACGGACAACTTGTTCTTAAGCGGGTTAATCAGGAATTTTATTATCAATACGGCATTAAAGACCCTTACGAACTTTTTACGGTAAGAAAGGGAAAAATTATAGATGAAGAAGATATCTCCAGGGTATATAAGCGGTGCATCAGTGCAATGACCAGAAATGAGACTAATTATATTGAAGCAGGATATACCAGAAAAGACGGAAGTAAAGGCTCTTTGTATATAAAAATATTTTATATAGGCAAGGAAAACGGTAAACCGCAGTTCCTGTTTAACACTATGGATATTACGAAAGAGAAACGTAAGCGTGTAAAACAAAGACTGCTTGACTATATGGATTCTCTTTCAAAACTTTGCAGTGAAATACTGCGCCTTAACTATACGGACAATACATTAACAACCGTTCACTGTGATGAGAATAGGGTTAAGGTTAAGTATGATAATGCACCTCTTGACCGTTTGTTAAACAGATTTTCGTCCATTCTTGATAAGGATGAACATGATGAAATTATGAAGGTATTTTCATACGAGGAGATGGAGAAGTTCTGTTTATCCAATGAAAGTATTAAGGTAATTAGTATTCATCTGCACAGTAATAATTACGGCAGGCATCTGTGTGAAGTTATCATCGTTAATAACAGGGATGAGCATGGAAAAATTATCGTAACAACCGGAAGCAGAGTTATATTATAATGAATAAATTATTATCATTTATTAAGAAAGAGGTTATTCTATGCGTGGCGGGTGTACTTGCAATTGCGTCGGCTTTTGTGGTACATCCGTCAAAGAAATATATTAATTATATTGATTTCAGGGTTCTGGCATTACTTTTTTCACTTATGCTTATGGTGGAAGCATTAAGAAGTTTTGGAATATTTACACTAATAATTGAAAAGATGACTGAAAAGATTAAGAAAACGAGAATGTTATATTTTATTCTCGTTTTTATATGCTTTTTTTCAGGAATGATAATAACCAATGATGTGGCACTCATTACTTTTGTGCCCTTTGCAATAGAACTTCTTACTGCAGCCGGAGCTGCTGAATATATTATATATATTGCTATATTACAGACAATAGGTGCCAATCTTGGAAGTATGGCAACTCCTATAGGTAATCCACAGAATATTTTCCTGTTTTCAAAATACAATATGACAATTGGGGAATTTGCGGGGGCTACTGTATGGTATGCCGTTACGGCTATTATACTTATAAGTATATGCATCTGTTTTATACCATCTAAGGAAGTTGACATAAATGACAAAGACAATAAGACACAGAGGGCAGAACTTCATAAATGGAAGCTTGCTCCTATAGCGGTTATTTTTGTAATTTGCATATTATGTGTAATGAGGGTTATTGATTACAGGGTTATGCTATTGGTATGTATTCTGCTTACGGCGGTTATAGATTATAAATTATTTGCCAAAGCCGATTATATATTATTACTTACATTTGTGGCTTTTTTTATACTGACGGGAAATATTAAATCCATGAGCTTTATTGAAAATGGACTTAGCAATTTTGTTGCCGGAAGAGAGTTTGTGTCCGGAATATTGCTCAGTCAGGTTATAAGCAATGTACCTGCGGCAGTTTTATTATCGAATTTTACGGATAATGGAGCACTTCTTTTGTCGGCGGTTAATATCGGAGGATTGGGAACCATAATTGCATCCATGGCAAGCCTTATTTCTTTCAGATATTACGGGGAAAACAAAAATAGTAAAAAAAGCAGATATTTAGGCGTATTTACACTGTTTAATTTAGGATTTTTAGGAATTATGATTCTTGTAAGCAGATTTATTATGTAAACATTTTTAAAAAGGAAGATGATATGATACTTAATGTAGAAAATTTAAGCCATGGTTTTGGTGACAGGGCCATTTTTAACAATGTTTCCTTCAGACTTTTAAAGGGGGAACATATTGGATTAATCGGAGCAAACGGTGAGGGCAAATCCACCTTTATGAATATAGTAACGGGAAAACTTATGCCGGACGAGGGAAAGGTAGAATGGGCAAAGAATGTCAAAGCAGGATATCTTGACCAACATTCGGTGCTTACTCCCGGGATGACAATCGGTGATGTATTAAGGCAGGCGTTTTCTTACCTTTTTGAACTTGAGGAGAAAATGACGGGTATTTTTGAAAAAATGGCAGAGGCAACACCTGAAGAAATGGAAGAAATGATGGAGGAGTCAGGCACAATACAGGACATCCTTACCAATCACGATTTCTATATAATAGATGCCAAGATTGAAGAAATAGCAAGGGCTTTCGGACTTCTTGAACTGGGACTTGATAAGGATGTAACAGAATTGTCGGGAGGCCAGAGAACCAAAGTGCTGCTTGCCAAGCTTCTTCTTGAAAAGCCTGACATACTCTTGCTTGACGAGCCGACCAACTACCTTGACGCCAATCACATAGAGTGGCTCAGAAGATATCTGCAGGATTATGATAATGCTTTTATACTTATATCACATGATATGGAATTTCTTAACAGCGTTGTTAATCTCATATACCATATGGAAAATCAGGAAATTAACAGATATGTGGGTAATTACGAAAAATTTAAAGAAGTATATGAGGTTAAAAAGTCACAGTTAGAAGCAGCTTACCGCAGACAGCAGCAGGAAATGAATGAACTTAAGGATTTTGTGGCACGTAATAAAGCAAGAGTTGCCACACGAAATATGGCCATGTCGAGACAGAAAAAACTTGATAAAATGGAAGTTATTGAACTGGCAAAGGAAAAACCAAAGCCGGAGTTTTGCTTTAAAGAGGCAAGAGCTGCCGGAAAGGTTATTTTTGAGACGGATGACCTGGTAATAGGATATAATAAGAAACCATTGTCAAAACCAATTAATCTCAGAATGGAAAGAGGAGAAAAAATAGCGGTAACCGGAACTAACGGAATTGGCAAGACCACATTCCTTAAAAGTGTTTTGGGACTTATCCCGGCAGTATCCGGTAAAGCTGTCCTGGGGGATTACCTCTACAAGGGATATTTTGAACAGGAAATAAAGCCGGGCAACAATACCTGTATTGAGGAAATATGGGAGACTTTCCCTTCATACACACAATATGAAGTAAGGTCGGCACTGGCAAAATGCGGACTTACCACAGAACATATTGAGAGCAAAGTCAGAGTTTTAAGCGGCGGAGAACAAGCCAAAGTCAGACTTTGTAAACTTATTAATGTTGAGACTAATATTCTGCTTCTTGATGAGCCGACCAACCACCTTGACATTGATGCAAAAGATGAACTTAAAAGAGCATTAAAGGAATATAAAGGTGCTGTCCTTATAGTATGCCATGAGCCTGATTTTTATGAAGACCTTGTGGATAAAGTATGGAACCTTGAGGAATACTCTTTATTAGCGTAGCTATATTGCAAAGGTATGTGCATATATGCTACAATAAGAAGTAATATATTGCGGAATGGAGTTATACAATGTATAAAGATAACAGCAAATCAATACATAATTTTATATTGATTGTTCTTGATTTTATCAGCCTTGCCATAAGCTATTTTCTTGCGACTTATCTGTGGCTTAGTGTTATCAGGAAAAACTCAGAAATTATTAAATCAAGAATAGTTAATGAAATAGGACTTGTTTTCTTTTCCTTTCTGGTTGTTATTTTTATTTTTAATATGAACAGAGACTTCCTTAAGAGAAGCAAGGTAGAAGAATTTCTGTATACAATCAAAATTAACCTTATTTTTCTTGCAGTTGCATCTGTTGCCATGTTTATCGGCAACAGCAAGGAAACTTCAAGAGGAGCATACCTTATTGCGGTAGCATTTAATGCTGTATTTATGTATATCTTTCATATTATATATAAATCCTACCTCATTAATGTATATGCCAAGAAAAAGAAAAATACACAGCTATTCATAATTACCATCTCTGACCGGGTGGAAAAGACAGTCAGGAGGTTAATAGATAATCCGGACTGGCTTAACAGAATACATTCAATAGCTGTAATAGATGCAGATATGGTGGGACAGGAAGTATGCGGTATTCCTGTAAGCTCCGATGCTTATACAATGATGGACTATGTCAGGACAGAATTTATAGATGAAGTTTTTATTGACGTACCATATCATACAGGGAAGTCTACCCGTAAATATGTAATGGATTTTGAAAATATGGGAGTTGTGGTCCACCTTAATATTGATAAACTTGAAGAATTTGAGGATTTTAATAAGTCCCTTTCAATGTTAGGCGATATACCGGTGGTTACATTTGCCAACAATTTCTATGATGTTAATAAGCTTATGATTAAGAGGCTTATGGATATAATAGGTTCAATCGTGGGCCTTGCGATTACCGCGGTTGTGACCGTGTTCCTTGCACCCGCGATTCTCATTGAGTCAAGGGGACCGCTTATTTTCAAACAGAAAAGAGTAGGAAAGAACGGAAGATTTTTTTATGTATATAAGTTCCGGTCAATGTACAAAGACGCAGAGGAACGTAAGAAAGCTCTGATGGAGAAAAATGAGATGAAGGGTCTTATGTTTAAAATGACAGATGATCCAAGAATTACTAAAGTCGGTAAATTTATCAGAAAAACGAGTCTTGACGAACTGCCTCAGTTCTTTAACATATTAAAGGGCGACATGAGCCTTGTAGGAACAAGACCGCCAACCGTAGATGAATTTAAGATGTACGAGAGTTACCACAAGAGAAGACTCAGTATGAAGCCGGGTCTTACGGGAATGTGGCAGGTCAGCGGGCGCAGCGATATAGAAGATTTTGAAGAAGTTGTGAGACTTGATTTAGAATATATTGATAACTGGAGCATAGGTCTTGATATCAAAATTATTCTTAAAACAATCGGTGTAATTTTCAAACATAAAGGAGCCAGATAAAGGGAGGCTGTTATGAAGGTCGTTATTTTAGCAGGCGGTTTCGGAACAAGAATTTCCGAGGAATCGCAGTATAAACCAAAGCCAATGGTTGAGATAGGCGGGATGCCGATTCTCTGGCATATTATGAAAACATACTCGCACTACGGATTTAATGAGTTTATTATATGTGCCGGATATAAACAGCATATAATTAAAGAATGGTTTGCTAATTATTTTATCCATACATCGGATATAACTTTTGATTTCAATGATGGCGGAAAAATGATTGTACATGACAGAAGGCAGGAGCCATGGAAGGTTACTATAATAGATACAGGACTGAATACCATGACAGGCGGACGTGTAAAACGCATCAAGCCTTATATAGACAATGAGAGATTTTTTGTTACATACGGGGACGGCGTTTCAGATGTAAATTTTGTAAAAGAGCTTGAATTTCATAAAAGTCATGGTAAAATGGTAACCGTTTCAGCATATAATGCAGGACAGCGTTTCGGGGTCCTTGACATTGATAATGATGGAAATGTAAGACAGTTCAGGGAAAAAATCCAAGGCGACGCCAGTCCCATCAATATCGGTTATATGATATGTGAACCTGAATTTATCGACCTTATAGACGGTGACGATACGGTGCTTGAAAAAACACCTATGCAGAAAGCAGCAGCAATGAATGAAATTATGGCATACAGACACGAAGGTTTCTGGAAGTGTATGGATACCGTCAGGGAAAAACAACAGCTTGAAAAATTATGGAGTGAAGGCAACGCTCCGTGGAAGACATGGGAGAACTAGAGTTGAAAAGTGTAATTATTACCGGTGCAGACGGTTTTGTAGGCAGTTACACAACCGAATATTTTCTTAATCAGGGAATAGAAGTCCTGGCATTGGGTAGAAAAGCAGCTCCTGTCAGACTGAAACATCACGACAAAATGGTATACAGACAGTGCGATATTACGGACAGAAGTAATATAATCAAGGCAGCAGCCGGAAAAAAATACGATGCTTTTATTCATTTTGCATGGGATGGGGCAGCAGATAAGCGTAAAGATTATAACGTACAGATGAAAAATGCCATTGACACGGTAGAGTGTCTTAAAGCAGCTAAAGAAACAGGCTGCGATAGATTCGTCGGTGCGGGAAGCATAATGGAATACGAAGTGGAAGCAGCAATCCACACTGACGGAACAAGACCGGGAATGGCATATATTTATGGAATAGGCAAGCACACGGCACATTGTCTATGCAAGCCCATTGCGGCAGAACTCGGCATAGATTTTATATGGCCGATGATAACAAATGCATACGGTCCCGGAGAATTTACGGACAGATTTGTTAATTCAACCCTGAAAAAAATAATACGAAAAGAAGATTTACAGTTTACCGCGGCAACGCAGAACTATGATTTTGTATATGTAAAAGATGTTGCCAGAGCGTTTTATCTTATTACTACGAAGGGCAGACCGTTTTCCGAATATATGATAGGAAGCGGCAATGCAAGACCTTTGAAAGAATTTATTATTGAGATGAAAGAAAATCTGGCAAAGGATGCAACACTTTGCTTTGGAGATATCCCATTTACGGGAACTGATATGCCATTGGAAGTTTTTAGCATAAAAAGACTTAAAGAGGATTGTGGATTCATTCCGGAAACGGATTTTGCAACAGGGACAGCAATTACAATGGAGTGGCTTAAGGAGCAGCAATGATACAGAAATTTGAATTTGAAGAATTACCTTTAAAAGGTTCATATAAAATAACACCCTTTTTGGCAACAGATGAAAGAGGCGGACTTTTAAAAGATTATAATGTTGACATATTCAACAGTAATGGTATAAAACATAATTTAAAAGAAACATTTTATACAATTACCAGAAAAGGCGTGATAAGGGCATTACATTTCCAGCTTATCAAGCCACAGGCAAAGCTTATAAGGTGTATATCGGGTCATGTATACGCAGTTATATGTGATTTGAGAAAGGAATCTCCTACATATAAGAAATGGCTTCCGTTTCATCTTACCGGAGATAATATGACCATGCTTTATGTTCCGGGAGAATTCGGACTGGGATATTTCGTAATAGAAGATGCAGTAGTCAGCTATAAGTGTGATGAAGTGTTTTATGGCGAAGGTGACAGCGGAATAATGTGGAACGATAAGGACCTTGCCATAGAATGGCCTATAGAGCTTATAGAAGGGGTAACATCAGAAGATGACCTGATTATAAGTGACAAAGACAGTAATCTTATGAGTTTTAAAGAATATGATGAAAGGTATTAATTTCCCGGAGGAAAGTTTATGAGTACAGAGACGAAAAAAGAAAAAAAATTACGAAATTATAAAATAAAAAAAGCTTTATTGATTTCGGGTATTGCATTGTTAGCAGTACAGCTTGTAGCGACAGTTGTTTTTATGGTAATATTGTCAAAAGTCAGGATTGTTCCCAAAGACTATGTGATAATGATAGATGTACTTCTGGTGCTTATACTCACGGTCGTAACGATAACCCAGAGGTGGGTACTGCCGGGAATTATAACAAAGATTATATCACTTCTTTTATCCGTCGTGCTTATTGTGGGTTCTGTGTATCTTAATGCAACTTACGGAGCATTTAAAAAAGCTACCGATATTAATTATACCACCACAAGTCTTAATGTATATGTCAGGGCGGACAGCAAATACGAGAAACTTGAAGATGTTAAATCAGAAGAATTCGGTATAATGAAGTCATTAGACAGGGAAAATACCGATGAAGTAATTAATAAGATACAGACAGAAATCGATACCACCGTTAAGACAAAGGAATATGACGATGTACAGTCACTTGTGAAAGCTTTATATGATAAAGAGGTTAATGTAATTATCCTTGGCACAAGCCACCTTGGAATAATTGATTCACTTGATGAATTCAAGGATTTTAAGACATTTACAAAGGTGATTGCATCGTATGAAATGAAAAAAGATATTAAAAATGATGACAAAAAAGATGATGATTATCTGAATTCGGATGACGTGGTTACACTATATCTGAGCGGAATTGACGTTGACGGACCTCCAACTGAGAACCGTAACAGTGATGTAAATATCATTATGACTCTTAACACCAGTACAGGACAGATACTTCTCCTTAACACACCTAGAGATTATTATGTGCCTACAAGTGTATCAAACGGAGAACCGGATAAACTTACCCATGCAGGATGTTATGGTATTGACTGTTCTGTTGAGACACTTGAGATGCTTTACGGAATAAATATCGATTACTATATCAAGCTTAATTTTACAGGCTTTAAGAGCATAATCGATTCACTTGGCGGAGTAGACGTATATTCTGAATTTGAATTTACATCCCAGAATGTCAAGGGTTACCATTTTGTACAGGGCTATAACCACATGAACGGAGAAGCAGCACTTGTATTTTCAAGAGAAAGATATTCTTTCCCAACAGGTGATAACCAGAGAGGTAAGAACCAGATGGCGGTAGTTAATGCTGTTGTTAAGAAACTTGCTTCTTCTGAATTGCTGAAGAACTACACAGAGGTACTTGATTCAATTTCATCAAGTATGGTAACCGATATGTCAATGGATGAGATTGCCAGACTTGTGGATATCCAGCTCAAGAAAAATATCTCATGGGATATTGTACAGTTTGCGGTAACCGGTTCCAACGGAAACCTTCCATGTTATTCGCTTAAGAGCCCTAACTATGTAATGATTCCTAATGACGATGTTGTCGGACAGGCAAAAACATACCTTAAAAAGATTCATGATAACGAAAGAGTAGTAATAGAATAGGACAAAATATGTACCAGAAGAAGCAATATATCCAGAACGTTATTTTGTTGTTTACAGATATGCTCGCAGTAATATGCAGTTATTTTATGGCAGCATTTTTCTGGACAGGTTTTATAAGAAAATTAGATGTAATGGAATTTGCCGAGACAAAGGAACGTTTCGGCATGGTTCTTATTGCTTTCGCAGTAGTTTATATGGTTTTTAATACCAACAGAAAATTCATCGAAAGAAAGATATTCGAGGAATTTGTACAGTGTATTAAGCTTAATATTTTATTTGCTGCGGCATACGCAATAATGCTGTTTGTCGGTGACAGTTTTGATACCGCATCAAGAGGTGTTTACATCTGTACAGTTGTATTTAACATATTTCTGATGTTTTTCTTCAGAATACTTGTAAGAATATACCTTGTAAAAATATATAAGAACCACAAGAAAACAAGCCAGCTTTTTATCATTACAACCTCGGGCAATATAGAGAATGTGATTGATAATATGAAAAGGAATGTTGAGTGGACAAACAGGATAAGCGGTATGGCTGTTATGGATAAGAATTTTACCGGCAGGGTGTATCATAATATTCCTGTAGTTGCAGGGTGTGATGATGTTCTGACATATATAAAAGGGCAGATTATAGATGAAGTTTTTATAGAGACAGATGAGATATCCAATAAAGAATTAAGCAAACTTGTTATGGAACTTGAAAATATGGGAACAACGGTGCATTTAAGTTTCCATGCCTTGGACAGCTTCAATGACTTTAATAAGAGTCTTTCAATGCTGGGAGATATTCCGGTTCTTACATTCGCCAATAATTTTTATAATCCCTGGAGTCTGGCACTCAAACGACTGATAGACATTATAGGTTCTCTTGTGGGTATAGTAATAACACTGATTGTAAGTATTTTTGTGGCACCTGCCATCTTAATCGAGTCAAGAGGACCACTTATTTTCAAACAGAGAAGAGTAGGAAAAAACGGACGTTTTTTCTATGTATATAAATTCCGCTCAATGTATAAGGATGCAGAAGAACGGAAAAAAGCACTTATGGAGCAGAATGAGATGAAGGGTCTTATGTTTAAGATGACTGACGACCCAAGAATTACCAAAGTAGGTAAATTTATCCGTAAGACAAGCATAGATGAGCTTCCCCAGTTTTTTAACGTATTAAAAGGCGATATGAGCCTTGTGGGAACAAGACCTCCTACCGTGGATGAATTCAGGCAGTACGAGGGTTATCATAAAAGGAGACTCAGTATGAAACCGGGAATGACCGGAATGTGGCAGGTCAGTGGAAGAAGCGACATAGAAGATTTTGAAGAAGTAGTTAAACTGGATCTTGAGTACATAGATAACTGGAGCATAGGACTGGATTTTAAAATCCTGTTTAAGACAATTGCTGTGGTATTTCACCATGGAGGAGCAAAATAAAATTATTGTGAGGTCTTTATGAATTATAATGAAGCATTTGATACTTTAAAAAAATACGGTCAGGAACATGTACTTGATTATTATGATGAACTTGATGACAGCGACAGGAAGGAACTGTTAAGGCAGATAAGCATGACGGATTTTGAATTTGCAAAAGCCGGACACGATAATAGAAAAGCCGAAAAAAGGGGCATTATTACACCAATAAGTGTTACAACCGTGGATGAGATAAATTCTTCAAAAGAACATTATATGGCTGTAGGCAAGGACGCTATTGCAAAAGGAAAAGTGGGTGCTGTCCTTTTAGCGGGAGGAATGGGTACACGACTCGGTTCCGATAAGCCAAAAGGTGTTTTTGACATAGGAATTACCAGACATGTATATATTTTTGAACGACTGATAGAGAATCTCATGGATGTGGTTAATGAGACAGGTTCGTATGTGCATCTGTTTGTGATGACAAGTGAAAAAAACAACACAGATACAATTGAATTTTTTAAAGAAAAGAATTACTTTGGATACCCTTGCGATTATATCCATTTCTTTGTACAGGACATGGCACCTGCCAGCGATTACGAGGGCAGATTCCTTATGGAATCAAAGTCGAGAATAGCAACATCTCCTAATGGAAACGGCGGCTGGTATTTGTCCCTTAAGAAAGCAGGATATGATAAAATTATTGCCGGAGCCGGAATAGAATGGCTTAATGTTTTTGCGGTGGATAATGTTTTACAACGTATTGCAGACCCATGTTTTGTGGGTGCAACAATATCCAATAATTGTGTATGTGGTTCGAAAGTAATAAGGAAAGTCAATAAAGACGAAAAAGTAGGTGTGCTCTGTCTTGAGGATAATCATCCGTCAATAGTTGAATATTATGAATTAACAGACGAAATGAAAAATGCGGTAAACGAAAAGGGCGAGCCGGCATATAATTTCGGAGTGATTCTTAATTACCTTTTTAAGACGGAGGAACTTGACAGAATTGCAGCCATGAAGCTTCCGCCACATGTGGTTGAAAAGAAGATTGCGTGTATAGATGCGGACGGTAACGAGGTTAATCCCGAGGAACCAAACGGTTACAAGTATGAAACACTTATTCTCGATATGATTAAGCTACTTGATTCGTGTCTGGCGTATGAAGTAGTGAGGGAAAAAGAATTTGCACCTATTAAGAATAAAACCGGAGTGGATTCGGTTGAAAGTGCAAGAGAACTTCTTAAGAAAAACGGAATTGAATTATAATTTAACGGGCTGTCTTTCATGTTGATTCAAGACAGCCCTTGTTATTTATGATTTGTTTTTACAAAGATATTTTTCCTTAGTGGCCATGCCGCCCCTGATATGACGTTCGGATTTATTAATATCCAGTACCTTTCTGGCTTCAGAGGCAAGGGAGGGATTGATATAATTTATGCGACATGAAACATCCTTATGTATTGTACTTTTGCTGATACCAAACATTTTAGCAGTCTGCCTTACGGTTGCGTTGTTGTCAACAATATACTGGGCTACTTTAACAGCTCTTTCTTCAATATATCCTTTCATCAATTCTCCGTTATTTTATTTTGTACATTCTATTTGATATTGTTATAAAAAAGAACCATTGTTTGTACTTTTCATGAAAATAAATATGAGTTATAATGAAAAATATTATCACGCCAGAGGGAATGAAATGGGAAGAAAATCAATAAAAGAGAATAAGACAAGGTTTCAATTAAGCAGGGAAAATGCCGGATTTACGAGGGAGGGAGCTGCTGCAACATTGGAATTTATATCAGCAGACAGAATTGAAAAAATAGAAAATGAAAAGACTTTTCCACGCCCTGAGGAAGTTATTGCAATGTCAGAGAGTTATAATGATATAACGCTTTGCAATTATTATTGTACCCATTGCTGCGATATCGGACAGAAATATATGCCTGAAATCAAGACAAAGGAACTTTCACAGATAACTCTTGAGATGCTTGCAACACTTAATATTCTTACGAAGCAGAAAGACAGGCTCATTGAGATAACTGTGGACGGACATATATCCGAAGATGAAAAGATTGATTTTTTGAATATACGGAATAATCTCGACGATATGTCGCTTGCTATTGAGTCATTAAAATTATGGATAAGAAATACAATAGACTAATATATTTATTTTTGAGGTGTTATATATGGCTGGTACAGGCAATTCAACCAAAAAATCCCTGAATGTTATTATTGTCGGGTGCGGTAAAGTAGGTTCCACACTTGTTGAACAGTTACGTCACGAGGGCAATGATGTTACGATAATTGATAAAAACAGTGAAAAAGTACAGACACTTGCTAATACATATGATGTAATGGGCGTTATCGGAAACGGAGCCAGCTTCAGCACACAGCTTGAAGCCGGAATCAATAAGGCCGATCTTTTTATTGCGGTTACCGATTCGGATGAACTTAATCTTTTATGCTGCACGGTAGCTAAGAGAGTAGGCAATCCTGCTGCGATAGCAAGGGTACATGACCCTGATTACAGCAAGGACACCGCATATCTCAGGGATAAGCTTGGACTTACCCTTATTATTAATCCCGAATATGAAGCAGCCAAGGAAATATCAAGAATACTTTTTCTGCCTTCCGCACTTGAAATTAACTCTTTTGCACACGGACAGGCAGAGATGATAAAGCTCAAAATTGAATCAGGCAATCCTCTTGACGGAATGGCAATCATGAATATTAACACACTTGCCAAGGAAGTGCTTATATGTGCAGTTGAAAGAGATGGAGAGATAATTATCCCATCAGGTAATTTTGTTTTAAAGGCTGGAGATAAGATTTCTTTTGTGGCACAACGTTCAAGGGCATTACCATTTCTTAAGAACATAGGAATACTTACAGGAAAGGTTAAGAATACAATTATAGTCGGTGGTGGTAAAGTAAGCTATTATCTTGCCGACCAGCTTATAAAGAGAGGAATCTCAGTTAAGATAATTGAGAAGAACAAAGCCAGATGTGAACAGCTTAGTGTACTTCTTCCTAAGGCTGTTATAATTAACGGGGACGGAACGGACGAGGACACTCTTAATGAAGAGGGACTTGATATGGCAGCTTCTTTTGTACCTCTTACGGGAATAGATGAAGAAAATATCCTCCTTACGCTTCATGCAAGAAAGCACAGTAATGCCAAGGTTGTAACGGAAATCAACCGTTCTTCTTTTAAGGATGTAATTAATTCCCTTGATTTGGGAAGTGTGGTATATCCAAGATATATCACCTCTGAAGCTATTATTGCTTATGCAAGAGCAAAAAAGGATTCGGTGGGAAGCAACATCGAGACTTTATATCATTTGTTTGGTTCAAGGGCAGAGGCAATAGAATTTAGCATTAAGGAATCCTCTGAAGTTACGGGCATTCCGATTAAGGATTTATGCCTGCATAAGAATCTTTTGTTATGCTTCATTAACAGAAACGGCAGGATAATTATTCCTACAGGTAATGACACAATTGAAGTCGGTGATACCGTAATGGTAATGACTACACATTCGGGATTTAATGATATTCAGGATATATTGAGGAAGTAATGAAATGAATAGTTCGATAATACGATATATTTTAGGAGCCGTTTTAAAATTAGAAGGGGCACTTATGGCTCTGCCATGCCTTGTTTCCGTTATTTACAAAGAGGAAGAAGGACTTTCTTATCTGGCAGTGGCACTGGGATGCCTTGCATTTGGTTTTTTGCTTACATTCAAAAAACCGAAGAATACGGTGTTTTATTTAAAAGAAGGATGCGTTTCCACAGCACTTAGCTGGATTATGCTCAGTATTTTCGGATGTATACCATTTGTGCTTACAAAAGAAATACCGTCATTTACCAATGCTCTTTTTGAGACAATATCCGGATTCACCACAACCGGAGCAACCATACTTGACGATGTGGAATCGTTATCCCATACGTCGATGTTCTGGCGAAGCTTTACCCACTGGATAGGTGGTATGGGTGTTCTTGTATTCCTGCTGGCAGTTGTACCGCTTAGCGGCGGCTCTAATGTAAATCTGATGAGGGCAGAAAGCCCGGGACCGAGTTTTGGAAAGCTTGTTCCTAAGCTGAAAACAACAGCCAGACTTTTATATCTTATATATTTCGGACTTACTATTATACAGATTATATTGCTTATCTGCGGAAGAATGCCTGTATTTGATGCCATAACTACGAGTTTCGGTACTGCAGGTACCGGTGGATTCGGTATCAAAAATAACAGTATAGCGGGATATTCACTTTATATAAAATGGGTTGTTACAATCTTTATGATACTCTTCGGGGTTAATTTTAACGCATATTATCTTATACTTTATAAGAAATTCAAAAGTGCGTTTGCTATGGAGGAGGTAAAGGCCTATCTTATAATAATTATTGTTTCCGTTGTATGTATCTTTTTTAACATACTTAAGATGTCAACAAGTGCCGTAAATGCCATTACGGATTCAGCATTCCAGGTTGCTTCAATTATTACAACTACAGGTTTTTCTACCACTGATTTTAATCTGTGGCCTGAGGCATCCAAAACCATACTTATCATATTAATGTTTATCGGTGCCTGTGCGGGAAGTACGGGTGGAGGTATTAAAGTATCAAGATTAGTTATTCTTATTAAGTCATTGGGAAAGGAAACTGATTCATATATCCATCCTAAAATAATCAAGAAGATTAAAATGGATGGGAAGCCCGTAGAACACGAGGTTGTGCGTTCTGTTAATGTATATTTTCTGACATTTATAATTATTTTTACGGTTTCAGTTTTACTTGTTTCACTGGAAAATAAGGATTTTACAACCAATTTTACAGCGGTTGCGGCTACAATCAATAATGTAGGACCGGGACTTTCAAAAGTCGGACCCATCTGCAATTTCGGAGGCTTTTCCGCACTAAGCAAATACGTTATGATGTTCGATATGCTGGCGGGAAGACTGGAACTTTTTCCACTGCTGATATTATTCCATCCTGCAATCATAAAAGAAATATTCAGTGGCAAAAGAAAAAGCAGGGTATAGCATGACAAAATCCGGGAAGCTTAAGCTTCTCAGACTTTGTATATATGGTCTACATCAAATTTTTTATCAATAGAATTAAGAAGAATATTAATAGCAAGGTTGGCTTTCTTACGGACATCATTTTCAATGAAATGAAAGCCGCCTGCTATAAGAATATCCGGCTGGTTATAACCGATTATCACAGAGTTATCAGGGTTGGCATATCCACAGGCAGCAAGAGCGGTGTATGTGCCGATGATGATAATTTTTTTTGAACCCAAATTTTTTAAACAGTCTTTATTTGAATCACTTATAAAAAAAACCTTTTCAGGATCTATGCCTGAGAAGATATATTCTCTGTAATTTTCATTGGCAAAAGTATTGCTCAGAATGATAAAATCATCTCCCACAACAGAAACGGCTTTTTTAAGTAATTTGCTAAAATCAGTATATATCTGATAAAAAAGAGGGTCATTTATAATCATATCAATGTTGATAATCGGCACCAAAAAGCTGTTGGAAAGAATAGAAAATTCACTTTCTGTAAGATCAATGGCGAGAATGGCATCAACCGTTCTTCCGGATACAGGGCAGGGACAATCTGATTGAAAAGGCATATACATTACATCATATCCAAGCCTGTTAAGCCTCCGGATCAATAAATTAACAATATTTGAAATTTCAAGATTTCTTGCAAAAGTTCTATCGTTTAGATGATATGATATTCCGATTACATTGCTTCGACCCGTAGCAAGGCTTTTTGCGGCGTGGCTTGGAGTGTAATCAAGGAGGTTTGCAATCTGGAGAACTTTCTTTCTGGTAGCCTCACTTATTTTCATATCGGTTCTGTTATTCATAATATATGATACTGTCGCAACAGAAACTCCGGCTTCTCTTGCAACATCTTTAACCGTTGCTTTTTTGTTCATAACGGAAATCCTTTCTTTAGTAAGTTTAACAACTTAAACGTATAAGTAGATGATAAAAGTAATAAATAAAAATGTCAATAATTTTGTTGACAGAAAAATTAAACCGTGTTAGTATCAACTTAACCGATTAACTTAAACGATTAAGTAAATAAAAAGGAGGATATTAAAATGAGCAAATTTTTTAGGAAAACAGCAGGTTTAATTCTGGCAGGAGCACTGGTGGCTGCAGCACTTTGTGGCTGCGGAAGCAATAAACCCACCGGAGGAAACGATGTGAAATCTTCGGAGGATAGCATCGTCAAGATTACATTTATGAAGAATGAAAGTGTTCTTGGAACGGCAGAGGTAAAAGAAAGCACCATTCTTCCAAAAAGTGATTATGAAAAGTACGAGGCAAGTGAAGGCACGGAATTTATGGGCTGGTATGAGACACCTGCATTTCTTGATGCAAGTAAAAAAGACCTTTCAAAAGATACTTTTACCAAAGATACAGTTCTTTATGGCAATTTTAAATTAAAATCATCATCAGAGGATACAAGGATATGGTACATTGTAGGTACATCCGATAAAGGCAGCTTAAAGGACAGTAACTGGGCGGGTGCTGATGTAGAGGACAGCGTGAAGAAAGAATTTGAACTTAAATCCACAGCAAATAATAATGAATTTACAATAACCATTGATTTATATGCAGGGGATCAGTTCCAGATAATACACGACTGGAACTGGGATGGACAGAAAGGCTATGGCTGTTTTACCGGACTTGACAGCAGCATGTTTGAAAGCGGTGGCGGTCTTGGCGGAACTGACAATACTTCTAATGTAAATGTGGTAATGGATGGTAATTACACAATAAGCCTTACGACCAATCCGGATGATGAGGCACATGACACATTAACAATTACAAGGAACGGTGATATTAATTAATATGAATGTCTGGGCATTATATCATATGGCAGATTCATCATATTGCTTTCCGGTTTCGGATAACGAACTGGTTCTAAGGTTAAGAACGGCAAAAAATGATATTAAAGATGTAAGTGTGCTGTATGAAAGCAAATATATAATAGGCGAATGCCAGAAAAAACAGAATATGGAGAAACAGTTTTCGGATTCACTTTATGATTATTATGTGACAAAGCTTCTGCTTACGGACACAAGAGTCGGATATGTATTTTACATAAATGACGGAAAGGATAAGTACTATTATTCAGAAGATGGACTGACAGAGACTTATGATTTTAAACAGGGTTTTTATAATTTTTTCCAATATCCGTATATTAATCCGGCAGATGTGATGAATAAGGTAGACTGGATGGGTAAAGCATGTTTTTATCAGATTTTTGTAGATAGATTCAAGCAGGGAATTGCTCATAAGGATATATCTTATATAAATTGTGAATGGGGAGATATTCCCTCTCCATTCACATATGCAGGTGGTGATTTAAAGGGAATAACGGAGAAACTAGATTATATAAAGTCCCTTGGATGCAATGTTATTTATCTGACGCCTGTTTTTAAATCAAAATCAAATCACAAATACGATATAAGTGATTATTATGAAACTGATGAACAGTTTGGAACTAATGAAGATTTACATGAGCTTGTTGAAACTGCCCATGGGAAAAATATGAAAATAGTTCTGGATGCGGTTTTTAATCACTGCAGTGAAGACATAATGCAGTTTCGTGACGTATGTGAAAAAGGAAAAAACTCAAAATACTACAACTGGTTTATAATCCACGGCGATTCGGTAAATGCAGACAGGGATAATTACGAGATTTTTGCCGGTTGTAAATATATGCCGAAGTGGAATACCGGAAACGAATCTGCGGCGGAGTACCTGATTAACATAGCCGTTCATTATCTGAAAGCCTATGATATTGACGGGTGGAGGCTTGATGTGTCGGATGAGGTCAGCCATGCTTTCTGGAGAGAATTCAGAAAGGCAGTAAAAAAATGCAGTAAAGATGCGATTATTCTAGGAGAAAACTGGCACAATGCTTACTCTAACCTGCGTGGAGACCAGTTTGACGGAATAATGAATTATTCATTTACAAAAGCCTGCCTTGATTATTTTGCGTATGATAAATTTACTGCGGGAAAATTTGCCGACAGACTCAATGAGATACTGATGAGAAATACGGATATCGTTAATTATATGATGCTTAATCTTCTGGACAGCCATGATACACACAGGTTTTATTCAGAAGTATCATGCAATGATTTCAGATTTGAAGCAGCTATATGTCTTACATATATGTTTCCCGGAGCACCATGCATATTTTACGGAACAGAAATAAGGATGGAAGGCGGTTATGATCCGGATTGCCGAAGGTGTATGGACTGGGACAAAAAAGATGACAGGATGAAAACTTTGCTTAACGCTCTTTCAGAACTTAGAAAAAAATATGAAATTGCTGACGGGTCAGTCAGTATATACAGCAGGGACGAAAACTTTATTCTGGAAATTGTAACAAAAAAACATAAAATAATACTTAAAATCAATAAAGAGACAGAAAAATATGGGATATCAGTGGATGGAGGAAACTATATATGAAAGGTAAAATGATACAAAGAATTATGGCAGGGGCACTAGCCTCTGCGATGGTATTTACATTGGCGGGCTGCGGCACCGAAAAAAAGGATACAAAGACCGGAAAAACGGTTAGCGGTGAAAAAGTCACAATAAGAATACTTGAAAATGATACAGCCAAGAAAAGCGGATATCTGGAGGTGCTTATTAAGTCTTTTAACGACGCATACAAGGATAAGGGAATAGAAGCTGTGGATGCTAATATGGAGGAATATACGGACCTTGCCACAAACGGTCCTTACGGATATGGTCCTGATGTTATCTATCAGGCTAACGATCAGATAATGACCTATGCGGAGGATAAGCATATTCTGCCGGTTGAAGTGGATAAACTTGACTGTTATGAGCAGATTCCTGAAAGTGCGTGGGATGCTTACAGAATAGTAGTTGACGGCAAAACATACTATTGCGGTGTTCCTGTTAATATACAGGAGCCAATGCTGTTCTATCGTGAAGATATGTTACCGGAGAACTGGCAGACAAATTGGGATAAAGATGGAAACGGAACACCTGATTTCTTTGAAAACTGGAACGACTTATATGCGTATTCAGAATCATTGAGAGAAAGCGATACAAGTGCGACCGGAACAGAAAAATATGGTTTTATGCAGTCTTTATATGACCCATATCTTGCATCTTCTTTTTATCTTTCATACGGTGCATATATTTTTGGAAAGAATGAAGATGGTACATATAATGCCGCTGACATAGGTTTTTCAAAAAAAGATGCCGCTAATGGATTAAAAGCATTAAAGCAGTTTGCGGGACTGATGTATGAGGGCTGTATTGATGACACGATAACACTTAACCGATATGAAAAAATTGCCAATGGTACATATTTCTGCACGGTATCAACACCTGATACATATTCACTTTTTATAGATAAATTAACACTTCAATATGAAAATGAAGGAATCAGCCATGCCATAGCTGCAAAAAAAGCAGAAGAAAATCTTAAAATGACAGAACTTCCGGGATTAATGCCTAAAGATGGCGACCTGAGCAAAGACTCTGCCGGGATGACGGAAGATGATTTTGTAAACACGGTAGTTATGGGTGGGGTCAACGGATATGCAATAAGTTCTTATACGAAATATAAGGACGCATGTATTGAATTTGTTAATTATGCTACAGGATATGATATGATAAGCCAGAGAACAGAAATGCTCGGTATTGCTCCGGCAAGGGAAGATGTTGCAAAGCAGACAGGCGGAATGACCGATATGATATTTAAGAGCCTTTCCGAAGGAAGAATATATCTTATGCCTTCCATCAAAGCTGTTGACCAGATATGGGTTCCTGCACAGACTGTGTTGGGAGAAGTGGCAAAGGATGCTTTCAATAAATCAACGGGAACCGAAAAATATGTTACAACGGAGGATTTCCAGAAGGCATTGGAAACAATAGACCGGAATATATATGATGCTATATTTGCACTGGCAGGATAAAAGGGTGGTTATTATGGATACAGAAAATAAAACTAAAACTTCTATTCAGGTAAAACTCTCCTGTCTTGTTATGGGTCTGGGCCAGATTGCCAACAGGCAGATTATTAAAGGAATACTTTATCTTTTGTGCCTGGGTCTGTTTTTAGCGTACATGTTTTCTTTTGGAATCAATGATTTAAAAGGATTTTTTACACTTGGAACGACAGAAGCGGATCCCTGGCTTGGAATTAAGGGTGACGATTCCATTATGATGTTGCTTCGTGGCATGATTGCAGTGTCTGCAATCGTTGCAATAGTGATTATCTATATAAATAATATTAAAGATATAATACATACGGAAGAACTGAAAAATAAAGGAAAAGCATTGCCGTCATTTACTAAAGCACTGAAAAAATTTCTGGACAGGAAGTTTTATGTTGTTGCGCTGGCTGTTCCGGTAACAGGAGTGTTTATTTTTAATGTCCTTCCCATTATATTCATGATTCTTATAGCGTTTACAAATTATGGAGGAGATGTAATTCCGCCATCACTTGTAGACTGGATAGGATTAGGCAATTTTAAAAAGATATTTACCCTGGGTAATATAAAAAGTACATTTTTCAAAATACTGGGCTGGAACCTTATATGGGCGTTTGCATCAACGGCCTTAAATTATTTCGGAGGATTATTTTTAGCACTTCTTCTTAATAAAAAATGTGTAAAGGGAAAAACTTTCTGGAGGGCATTTCCAATTCTTGCATACGCCGTGCCGGGTTTCATCACATTGCTGGCATTTAAGTTTATGTTTTCGTATGGAGGTCCTGTCAATTATTACATAACAATGGCAGGCGGAAAAGCTGTGGGATTTCTTGGAATTGATGCGGGTATAAAAGCCAGGCTGATAGGACTTTTTGTAAATGCGTGGATCAGTATTCCCACATCCATGCTTCTGGCAACGGGAATTCTTTCCAATATGAACACAGAACTTTATGAAGCCGCTGCCATTGACGGAGCTACAAAGTGGAAACAGTTTGTAAAGGTTACACTGCCTTTTGTGATTTTTTCCACAACGGCAGTTCTTATTACCAGTTTTATAAATAACTTTAATAATTTTGGCGTATTTTATTTCCTGCGTGGCGGGTTGTATATGGATGGTTATTTTCTTGCAAGTGATACGGATTTACTTATTAACTGGCTTTATAATCTCAGTATAGACAACAACTATTACGGAATAGGGGCAGCTGTAAGTCTTATTATTTTTGTGATTACTTCGGTATTATCCCTCACAGTTTATGTGAGAAGTGCCGCATTCAGAAAGGAGGATACATTCCGATGAAAAAACATCACAGTAAAAGCGGGGTTGTGGATAGTGTCGTCACACATATAATATTGGTTGTTGTATGTCTTATATTTTTCTTCCCTGTATTGTGGCTTGTTATGGCATCTTTTTCAAAAAATGGTTCCATATATGACTTTGATGGATTTTTCCCAAAAGGCTTCAGCTTGTCGGGATATAAGACTTTATTTACCGATACAGCAATGTATGATTATCCTAACTGGCTTAAAAATACATTTATTATAGCCCTTTTTTCAAGCCTTATAGGAACGGTGCTGGTAATTCTTGCAGCATACACAATAAGCAGATTCCAGTTTAAATCAAAAAAATTACTTATGAAATCTACTTTGGTGTTATCAATGTTTCCCAGCTTTATGGGCATGCAGGCACTTCATCTTCTTATGATTAATTTTAATATGATAAACAGACTATGGAGCCTTATTCTTATATATTCTGCGGGGGCACCGATGGGGTACCTTGTGCAAAAAGGATATTTTGACACAATAAGTAATGCCATTTACGAAGCCGCGAGAATAGATGGGGCAAGTAATGCCCAGATATTTAAGCAGATAACTCTTCCTCTTTCAAAACCTATAATAGTCTATACGGCGCTGACACAGTTCGCATGGCCATGGAGTGATTTTATTCTTCCTAATCTTTTATTAAAAAATAAGGACATGTGGACTGTAGCCGTGGGACTTATGCACCTTGGAGAAACAGAATTTACAAGATTTGCGGCAGGTGCCATTTTTATCGCCGTACCGATTGTGATTTTGTATTTTGCATTATCACGTTTTCTTGTTTCGGGAATATCCGCGGGGGCAGTTAAAGAATAAAACGGCTGGGAAGTGTTAATTTTTGAAAAAACCTGCCGATATATTAAAAGTAATATTTATAAATAAATTTTAAAAATCCTCTTTTATTATTTTGATTAATTGTTTATAATACTATAGAATATGTTTTTTATTACATTCTATAGAAAAAAGCGAAAGGGGATCTACAATGATCAGTACAGATATTGGAATCGATTTAGGTACAGCCAGCATCCTTGTTTATATTAAGGGCAAAGGTGTTGTTTTGAAGGAACCGTCAGTGGTTGCTTTTGATAGAGATACGAATAAGATTAAGGCAATCGGAGAAGAAGCAAGACTTATGCTTGGAAGAACTCCGGGCAATATTGTTGCCGTAAGACCTTTGAGACAGGGTGTTATTTCGGATTATACGGTAACAGAGAAGATGCTTAAGTATTTTATACAGAAAGCACTCGGTAAGAAAATTCTTAAAAAACCCCGCATAAGTGTATGTGTTCCAAGCGGAGTTACCGAGGTTGAGAAGAAAGCAGTAGAAGATGCGACTTATCAGGCAGGTGCAAGAGAGGTTGCAATTATTGAAGAACCGATAGCAGCAGCAATCGGTGCAGGTATAGATATATCAAGACCATGTGGTAATATGATAGTTGATATTGGCGGCGGTACAACGGATATTGCGGTTATTTCACTTGGAGGAACCGTAGTAAGTACCTCAATTAAAATCGCCGGAGATGATTTTGATGAAGCAATTATAAGATATATGCGTAAGAAGCATAATCTTCTTATCGGTGAAAGAACTGCTGAGGATATTAAGATTAAGATAGGAAGTGCTTATCCTAGTGCTGAAGCAGTGTCTATGGATATCAGAGGACGTAATCTTGTGACAGGTCTTCCTAAGACAGTTACGGTTACATCTACAGAAACGGAAGAAGCACTTAAGGAAGCTACAGCACAGATAGTTGAAGCTATCCATAGTGTTCTTGAAAAAACACCGCCTGAACTGGCAGCAGATATAGCTGACAGAGGAATAGTCCTCACAGGTGGCGGAAGCCTTTTACAGGGACTTGAGGAACTCATTGAAGAGAAGACAGGTATCAATACAATGACAGCGGAAGATCCTATGACCGCAGTTGCTATAGGTACCGGAAAATTTATTGAATTCCTTGCCGGTGAAAGATAAACATAAATTATAAGGAGTTTTGCAGAATATGGTAAGAGCGTTATACACAGGTGCCACGGGCATGGTTAATGAGATGAAAAGACTTGATGTGGTCAGCAATAATTTAGCTAACTCTGCAACAACAGCTTATAAGAAGGAAGGCGCAACATCGCAGGCATTTAAGGATATGTTAGCTATCAAGATTAATGATGAGACAGACAGCTACATTGACAGACCTATCGGATATATGAGCCTTGGAGTAAAGATTGGTGAGACATATACCGACTATTCAACAGGCAATTTAAGAGAGACAGGCAATACCTACGATCTGGCATTAAGCGGGAATGGATTCTTTGCGATTTCATACGCTGATAAGAACGGAACTGAATCTGTAAGATATACAAGGGACGGTAGTTTTACCGTTAACTCTGAAGGGATTCTTATGACCAAGGATGGCGATTTCGTTTTAGGGGATGATGGTGGTCTTATTACAATTCCTGTCGGAACGGAAGTTTCGATTAACGAATCGGGAATAATTGAAGCAGATGGCGAAGAAGTAGCCAGACTTCAGATTACCGATTTTGAAGACTATGATTATCTGAAAAAATTTGGCGAGAATATGTATACAGCCATCGATGGCGCAACAACTAAAGCTGCACAGGGCAAAGTGTATCAGGGATACCTTGAAAGCTCTAATGTTAATGTGGTTTCCGAAATGGTTAATATGATTACCATTGCAAGGGACTACGAGAGCAGCCAGAAAGTTATACAGTCCATCGATTCAACCCTTGAAAGAGCTGTTAATCTGGGACAGTTATAAGGAGGTAAAGATAGCTTATGATGAGAGCACTTTATACTGCAGCATCAGGAATGATTGCACAGCAGACTAATGTAGATGTAATTTCCAATAATCTTGCTAACGTTAATTCCACAGGATACAAGGCATCTACAGCAGAATTTAAATCATTATTGTATCAGACATTACAGAGCCGTTCCACAAGCGCTAACGGTGATGATAAACCTATTCCTGCGCAGGTGGGAACAGGAGCAAGAACAGCGGCAATAACAACACATTTCAGCCAGGGTTCACTTATTGATTCCACAAGTACATTTGCCTTTGGACTTGAGGGCGACGGACTTTTCGGACTTATGAATCCGGATGGCGAGACAGTATATACAAGAAACGGCGATTTTACAGTCGGAAAGACCAATGACGACGGTTTTATGATATGTTCGTCAGATGGATATCCTGTTGTGGATTCAGATGGTAATCCGATACAGTTCTCTGGCGAATATGATGTTTCCAACCTTGTTATTACATCAGATGGTTCGTTTTATTACAGGGTTATTGAAGAACAGCCTGATGAAAATGGCAATATGCACAAGACCGAACGTCTTGATGACCTTGAGACCAGAATGGGTGTGTTCCAGTTTACCAACCCATCAGGACTTGACAGCATAGGAAGTTCTCTTTATAAAGAGACCGAGGCTTCAGGTATTGCAATGGAGGAAGGAACTTACACAGAGCTTAAGAGAAGCAAGGTATGTCAGGGAAGACTTGAGGCATCCAATGTACAGGTTGCAGATGAGATGGTTAATCTCATTGTGGCACAGAGGGCTTACGAAATGAATTCAAAAGCAATACAGGCAGCAGATGACATGTTAGGACAGGCTAACCAGCTTAAGAGGTAATGAGATATGAGTGATATTACAGGCTTGACAGGGTACACACAGGCCACATCCTATGATACATATAACAAATCCATTTCAGAACTAAAGAATAATCTTAATAATACTGATTATTCCAATGCCAATGATGAGGAGCTGATGGAGGCTTGTAAGACTTTTGAAAGCTATTTCATAGAACAGGCATTTAAAGGAATGGAAAAGATGATTCCAAAGTCCGAAGATTCAATACTTTCCAATGATTATGTTGAGATGTTTAAAGATACTTTGTATCAGGAGTATGCGGACTCTGCCACAGAACGCGGTGACGGCATCGGAATAGCAAAGATGCTTTACGAACAGATGAAAAGAAATTATAATAATGATTAATATAACAAAGACCATAGGATTTCCTGTGGTCTTTTTGGCTAAGGAATAAGATAGACAGATGGAAGAACTTAAGGGTTATGTTGAAAAAATAATATATACCAATGAGGAGAACGGTCATACGATACTGGAAGTGGAACTTTCCAATGATGAAGTGAAAAGACTTAAGGGTAATTGTGAAGAATATGCCGATGAGATATATAATTCCATGGTCTGTGTGGGAATACTTAATCTTGTCCACACAGGTTCATATGTAGTTTTCAAGGGGAATTTTTCTCTTCATCCAAGTTACGGAGTCCAGTTTAAGGCGGTCTCATTTGAAGAAACGGAAGCAGAAGATGAGGTGTCCATAGAGAGATATCTGGCTTCCGGTGCAATTAAAGGAATAGGAGCCGGACTTGCAGCAAGGATTGTTAAAAAATTCAAGATGGATACTTTCAGGATTATGGAAGAGGAACCGGAAAGGCTTTCAGAAGTAAAGGGAATAAGTGATAGAATTGCAATGGAAATTGCCGACCAGGTAGTTGAGAAAAGGGATATGCGTAAGGCTATGATATATCTCTCAGGTGTGGGCATAGGAATGAATCTCGCCGTAAAAATATACAAAACCTACGGTAATGATATGTATAAGATTCTCAAGGAAAACCCGTATAAAATAGCGGATGATATTGATGGGGTAGGCTTTAAAATAGCGGATGATATTGCTAAAGACTTGGGAATGGAGCCTGACTCACCCTACAGAATCAAAAGCGGGATACTGTATACTCTGTCACAGGCTGTAGCAGCGGGACATGCCTATCTTCCACTTAATATTTTGATGGAGAGAACAAAGAACATCCTGCAGGCAGAGATAGAAGAGGACGAAGACCTCATAATGGATCTTATAATTGCCAAAAAGATAGTTGTTAAAAAAGTAAATGATGAAAGCGTTGTATATCCTTCCTCAATGTATAATACGGAAGTGTCGGTAGCAGCAGCACTTACGGACCTTAACCGTAAATATCCTGTTGATGAGAAGGCAATAGAAAAAATACTGTCCTCTATCGAATACCGTGAAAAAATCGAGCTTGATGATTACCAGAGAGAAGCCGTAAAAGAAGCAGCGGAATCGGGACTATTGATTATTACCGGTGGACCGGGAACGGGTAAGACCACAACGATTAATACCATTATCAAGTATTTTGAAGAAAAAGGCAGCGAAATTCTTCTTGCAGCACCTACCGGCAGGGCAGCTAAGAGAATGACGGAGGCAACAGGACATGAAGCAAAGACTATTCACAGGTTGTTAGAACTTTCCGGAATGCCGTCAGATGAAAGCACAGGCGTTAATTTTGAACGCAATGAAGATAATCCGTTAGAAGCGGATGTGGTTATAATAGATGAAATGTCGATGGTAGACATTTTTCTGATGAACAGCCTTTTAAAAGCTGTGGTCAAACCAACAAGACTTATTCTTGTGGGGGATGCCGACCAGCTTCCGTCCGTAGGACCGGGAGCGGTGTTAAAAGATATAATTAAGGCTGATGTATTTAACGTGGTAAGGCTTGTTAAGATTTTCAGACAGGAAGAGGCGGGCGATATTGTCATTAATGCCCATAAAATTAATCAGGGAATACCTGTGGCAGTAAGCACAAGAAGCAAAGATTTTCCTTTTATCACAAGAAAAGATGCACAATCTGTTATCAATGCCATGATTACCCTTGTAAAAGACAAACTTCCTGCATACACGGATTGCAAAACAGAAGAAGTTCAGGTCCTGACCCCTACAAGAAAAGGAAGGCTGGGTGCTGTTAATCTTAATACGGTATTGCAGCAATACCTTAATCCTGCGTCAGACGGTAAAGTCGAAAAAGAAATCTCCGGTGTGATTTACCGTGAAGGCGATAAGGTGATGCAAATAAAAAATAACTACAAAATAGGCTGGGAGATTCGTGGATATCACGGAATACCTGTGGAAACGGGACTGGGCGTTTTTAACGGGGATATGGGTATCATTGATAATATTAATCTTTACCTTAATAAGATGACAGTGCGTTTTGATGATAACAAATATGTAGAGTATTCCTTTAAAGAGACGGACGAGATAGAGCATGCCTATGCTGTAACGGTACATAAATCACAGGGAAGCGAATATCCCGCTGTGGTTATGCCGGTGCTTGACGGACCAAGGCTTTTAATGAACCGTAATATTTTGTACACAGCAGTGACAAGGGCCAAGAAGTGTATATGTATTGTAGGAGATGAAAATGTATTTTATAATATGATTGAAAATATTAATGAACAGAAAAGATTTACAACTCTGGATGTAAGAATTAAGGAGGCGTTCACATAGAAATATTAAAAAAGATAAACAGCATTCTTTTTCCGGACAGGTGCCCTGTGTGCGGCAATATACTTTTTGACGGAAACAGCATTGCAACACCGGATATATGTCCCGGGTGCCGTAGCAAAATCACATATATAAAGCAGCCGGTATGCTATAGGTGCGGAAAACAGCTTGAGGACGATGAACAGGAATATTGTCATGACTGCGTGGCAAAACAGCATAATTTTAAACGAGGAGTGGCGGCTTTTTCTTATTCACAAGGAATGAAAAAGTCCATGTATGCTTTTAAATACAACAACAGAAGGGAATATGCGAAGTATTATGCCTCCGTAATAGCGAAGGAATTTAAAGATGTAATCTTCTCATGGAATTGTGAGGTACTCGTGCCTGTGCCGCTGCACCGCAGAAAATTAATAAAGCGGGGCTATAATCAGGCTGAGATTTTGGCAAAAAGACTTAGTGAACAGCTTTTGATACCAATGGATAACAAAATTCTTATCCGTACAAGGAATACGGCACCTTTAAAAGAACTTAATGAAAAAGAAAGGATAACAAATTTAAAAAGTGCTTTTCAAACTGATGAAATTAAACTAAAATATAAGAGAATAATACTTGTGGATGATATCTATACCACAGGTTCAACAATTGATGAATGTGCAGGGACCCTGCTAAGAAATGGAGCTGAGGAAGTATATTTTATAACGGCATGTATCGGCAGGGGCTTTTGATACGATTGGAGGAATTACAATGGATGTAAAGAATTGCAGAGGATGTGGAAGATTATTTAATTACATAGGAGGAGGATATCTTTTGTGTCCTGCCTGTATGGAAGCATTGGATAAGAAATTCCAGGTGGTTAAGAAATATATACAGGATAATCCTAAAGCCACAATGACAGAGATTTCACAGGATAATGATATTTCAATCAACCAGATTGAGAGATGGATTAGAGAGGAAAGACTTACATTTGCAGATGATTCTCCTATAGGAATCGAATGTGAAGGCTGTGGGGCAATGATTAAATCAGGAAGATACTGTCAGGCGTGCAAGGATAAATTACAGAAGACTCTGAGTGATGTTTATAAGACGGACAGAACGGAACCGGTCAGAAAGAACCTGAGGGATGGCAATAGAATGAGGTATCTTGACAGATAAATACAGACAGAAGGTGTGAAATATAATGATTGATAGCAGAAGTTTGCAGATTGCTATACTTTTATGGGGCAGCGTGCTGGAAGCTGCGGCGTCTGTCTGTATGTTTTTTAACAGGAATTTCGAGAAGAACAAAAGAAAATGGATGATATGCATGCAGTCATCGACGGCTGTATTTCTTGCGGCAGATTCAGTTGCATTAGTATGCAGTGGAATGGCAGGAACCGCCGGTTATGTTATTGTTAAAATAAGCAATTTGATAGTATACATGTGTGTTATTGCTGTATTACTGTTCTTCCATAAGTACCTTTTTGAATACCTGAAGGACAGAAAAACTGTTAATTATGATATACGCAGAAAGATTGTATATGCTCTTTGTATAGCGGAATTTATATTAGTGATCGTGTCACAGTTTACGGATTTATATTATTATGTAGACAGCCGTAATTTTTATAATAGAGGCAGTATGTACTGGCTTTCGACCTTAATACCCGCAGTTGGTATGCTTATTGATTTTTTCGTAATCATACAGTACAGGAAAATGATCGGGCCAAGATTGTCCCTTGCTATGTGTTCATATATACTGATACCTCTTGCCGCAGCACTTGTACAGTTATTTTTCCATAGAGTGCACTATGTGGATTTTTCAATCGGGGCGGCTATGTTCTTCATGCTGTTTGCATCGATTGAAGAGCAGAACATCAAAATGCGGAGACTTTTAGAAGAAAATATAAAGACAGAGGAACAGCTTGAGATATCCACAACTCTCAATAGGTGTATATCGGAACTTGTGGAAATAGGCGATATCCATGAATCTATATATAATCTGCTTGAGATTGTGAATGGTTATTTTGACGGAGACAGAAGTTATACATTTGATATTGATTACGATAAAAATGTGGTTAATAATACGGATGAATATTTTGTAGAGGGAATAACTTCCCAGATTGACAACCTGCAGAATGTACCAATCAGCGTGATTTCGGAATGGATGGTCAATTTTAAACAGAACAAACCATATTACGTTTCCAATCTTAATCAGGAAAAAGGAACGGAATCCTATGATGTTCTTGACGCACAGGATATAGACAGGCTTCTTGCCGTACCGCTTATCAAGGATGATGTGGTTATTGGATTCCTTGGGGTTGATAATCCGAGAAAACATTGTGACGATGCTACTTTATTATCATCAATCCAGTATTTTATTACGGAAACGGTATATATGAAAAAACAGCAGGAGAATCTTGAATACCTGAGTTACAGGGATGTACTTACCGGAATGTATAACCGTAACAAATATATGGATGTGCTTGATGAATATAAGGAAAGAAAAATCAATGATGCGGGTGTGGCTTTTTTTGATCTGAATGGGCTTAAGATGATTAATGATAAGAAAGGCCACAAGGCAGGAGATACATATATTTGTCTTGCAGCAGGGACCTTTATTAAGAAATTTCCGGAAAATGCTTACCGCATAGGCGGTGACGAATTTGTCATCATTATGCCTGATGTAAATAAAGCTGTATTTGAGTGTGAAGTGCATAAACTTCAGGAAGAAATGCAAAAAAAAGGAATAAGCATTTCAATGGGATATTTGTGGAGAAAATCGGTTGACGATGTGGTTGATATGCTGAATGAAGCTGATAGACTTATGTACGAAGCTAAAAAACTTTATTATCAAAGTAATAAAGTATGATATATGGACAGATGCCGTATGTGGGCATCTGTCTATTTTTTTTAAAAAAGGGTTAGGATTTTTCGATAATATCCGATAAATAGTATAGAACCCATATCTGAGGGTTAATAATCTGTTCACGGAAGGAGAGAGGATTATGAGAATTGACGCTTACAACCAGATTAGTCAGATATACCAGACAACAGAAAGACGTACTGTTGGAAAGAAAAATTCTGTATATGGAAGCGACAAGGTAGAGATTTCACAGTTTGGAAAGGATTACCGGACTGCGAAGCAGGCAGTAGCAGATGCACCGGATGTAAGAGCTGATAAAGTGGCAGACATAAAGGCAAAGATTGACAGTGGCAGCTATGAAGTAAGCAGTGAGGATTTCGCTGCAAAACTCGCAGAAAAATACGGAACAACATTATTTTAATTAACAGGAGAAAGAACAAGTGGCAAGCTTAATTGACAACCTGATTACAACATTGAATACAGAGAATGATGAATATGCAGCACTTCTTGATTTATCTATGGAGAAGACCGGTATAATCGTAAAAGGTGATGTTGACGCTCTTAATAATATTGTAGAGCGTGAACAGGAAGTCATTGAGCGGATAATTGTTCTTGAAAAAAAACGTGAAGAATGTACTAAGGACATTGCAACCGTTCTTAATAAGGACTACCGCAGACTTACACTTCCCTTACTGATTGAATATCTTAAAGGACAGGAGAGGGAAGCAAGACTTCTTTCAGAAGTACACGGCAGGCTTAAGAGCACAATGTCTCAGATGGTACAGATAAATGAACAGAATAAGGTTCTGTTACAGGAATCTCTTGATATGGTAGAGTTCGAGATGAACATTTTAAGAGGAATGAAACAGGCACCTTCAACTGCCAATTATTCAGGCAGTGAGTATGCGGACAATAACTACGGAGCAACGGGCTCCTTTGATGCAAAACAGTAACAGTTGACGGAGGAATATGATATGGGTATGGCAGGCTTATATGTTGGTTTATCCGGGCTGCAGACAAGCAGCAACTCGCTTAATACAACAGCCAACAACCTTGCAAATGTTAATACAAGCGGATATGTCAGACAACAGGTAGTAAACGGAGACAAATCATATAATTTCGTAGGAACTACTGCTGCAACAACTACAGGGCAGAAAGGTCTTGGTGTTTCTATTGCCAAGATTAACCATGTCAGGGATATGTTTCTTGACGCCGCATATCGTAAGGAATATGGCAGACAGGGCTTTTATGATAAATTATACGATTCGGTTCTTGAGATAGAGACACAGATGGGCGAGACCGATTATATTACGGGAATCGGATTTCAGAAGAATATAAGTGATTTTCTTCAATCAATTAATGAAGTGGCTAAGACACCGGGCGATAATACCGCCAGATCGGCACTTGTACAGAGTGCGGTACAGTTTATTGACAGTGCACAGACTATTTACAAGGGTCTGGTAAATTACCAGAGTAACCTTAATGCAGAAATTAAGACAACAGTCAGCAGAATTAATGAGATAGGCAGTCAGTTAGTAACTTTAAACAGAAATATATCAAAGATTGAGACCGGCGGTTATGAGACGGCTTCTAATTTAAGAGACCAGAGAGATATGCTGCTTGATGAACTAAGTTCTTACTGCAAAATAACATATAACGAAGGCGATAATGGCTCGGTTGAAGTATATATAGAGGGCAATAAATTTGCAGATGAGATGTCATATAACAGTCTTCAATGCAAGGCATTTCAGGGAACAGACCTTGTGGACATAGTATGGCCGGCATTTAATGAGGAATCCTTATATTCTTATAGTGAAGTTATTGCGACATCCAAAAATACTGATATTGGTGGACTGAAAGGATTATTCATTGCAAGAGGTGCATCAACACCTACATATGAATATGCAGATATGAAAGAACCTGTTCCGGATGATTACATTACGGCACAGTATCCTGATGGAACCGGTAATCCTGAGTATCTTAGACGTAAGAATGAATATGATTTGTATACACAGTCCGTTGATACTTCGGCACTTGTGAATACAATTGCTAATTTTGACAAACTGATAAGTTCAATGGTACAGGAAATTAATAATGTTTTCTGCCCGGAAAAGGTCATCACCATTGGCGGAAAAGAATATACGGTTCTTGATACAGATAAGGCACCTACAACAACGGATGGTGAATACGGAATAGAACTTTTTACAAGGGATTTCTGTGACCGGTATACAGTGACTAATATTAATGGTACAGATTACTATGTAAGAAATAATATCAATACATTCGGCAACAATTCTGCTTATACAATTATGAACATATCCGTCAATAAGGATATAGTCCAGGATTATTCAAAGATACCGTTAAGCGGGAACGGCGGAGATGCTTATAATACGGCGAAAGAACTGGTTGATGTTTTTTCAAAGAAGATAATGCAGTACAATGACAGTTTTGACGGAATGACCTTTGAGGAATTTTATGAAAGTATGATAAATGACGTTGCTAACACCGGCAAGATTTACAACAGCATGAGTACTAATGAAACAACTCTTGCAAGCCAGTTAGATAACCAGAGACAGCAGGTTATGGGTGTTGCATCTGATGAGGAGCTTTCCAATATGATAAAGTTCCAGCAGGCATACAATGCATCTTCAAGATTTATTAATGTAATAGATGATATGATACAAACTTTAATTAACAATTTAGGAGTCAGGTGATTAAATGGCTAATACTTTTTTTGGACTTACAATAGGTTCATCGGGACTTTTTGCAAGCAATGCGGCAATCAATACAACCGCACATAATATATCAAATATTAATACCAAAGGATATACCAAACAGGTTTCCAACCAGCAGGCAGCGGAGTCTATCAGGGTGTATCAGAGCTATGGAACGGTAGGAACAGGAACTGCCGTAGTCTCAATTGACCAGTTGAGAAGCTCATATTATGATACAAAATATCGCCAGGCCAATACTAATTGCAGCCAGTATGATTCTTTACAAAATTACACAACACTTGTTGAAGATTATCTTGATGAATTTAATCTCAATGGATTTACAAAAGAATACCAGAATCTTTTTTCGGCAATCAATGACCTCCAGAGAGATCCTACAAGTGTGGTAGGGAGAAACCAGTTTTTGAATTATGCACAGAGTATTTGCGATTATTTTAACACTCTGTCCGCTAATTTTTCCATTGTACAAAGACAGGCTAATGATGAAGTTAAGACAACAGTTAATTCCATAAATACTATTTCGGAACAGATAGTGTCTCTTAATAAGCAGATTAATGTTATTGAAATAAATGGCGGTCATGCCAATGATCTGAGAGACCAGAGGGCGCTGCTTGTTGATGAACTTTCAGGATATATTAATACAACCGTATCCGAAAAAGAAATAGGAAACGGTGCAACGGAATTTAAAGTGTATGTCAACGGGCAGGAACTCGTTGATATGTATAACTGCAACAAACTTCTGCTTGAAACCAGAGAGACAGGAAAAAGAAGGAATGCCAGTGACTTAGACGGCCTTTATGATATCACCTGGAACAACGGACTTGGATTTAATATGTACAGCAGTTCACTTACAGGCTCATTGAAAGCAGCAATAGATGTAAGAGATGGCTGTAATGAAGCATACGAAGTCCTTGGCATGGCAGACAAAGACGGCAATTACCTAAAAGATGCGGACGGCAAAATAATAAATGTGCAGGACATTACAGAAGCAGAATACAATGGTTATGTTGCAGCAGGCTATTCTAAAAAGATGGTTACAGTCGGCGAGACAAGATTTAATTCTTCTTATAAAGGTATTCCTTATTATCAGGAAGAGATTAATAAATTCATCCAGAAGATTTCGGATGTATTCAATGAGACAATTTCGGGCGGAAATAAGAGAGTAACAGATAAACCGGTAGAAGATTTGTTTGTGTCCAGGTACGGGGATTCTTACATTACCGCAGGAAATGTTACAATTAATCAGGAGATTCTTAATGATGTCAGTAAACTCCCATATTCTTATGACTCTACCAAAGGTTCAGCCAATGTGGATATGGTTGAAGAACTTTTAGCAATTAAGAATAAAATAGTAATAAATAACGGAAATTTTGAAAGCTTCCTTAATTCAATTGTATCTGTATGTTCTATAGATGCAGGAAGAGTTAAGACATTTCAGGCAACATATTCAAATATAAAAGAAACAATAGACAACCAGAGAATGTCAGTCAGCGGTGTGGATGAAGATGAAGAAGGTATTGACCTTGTGAAATTCAAAAACGCATATAATCTTTCATCAAAGGTTATTTCTGTAATGCAGGAAATATATGATAAGCTGATTGAACAGACAGGCGTATAGAAGAGAGGTGCCTTATGCGTATAACCAATACAATGATGATGAACCAGACATTGAGAAATGTTTCAAAGTCAAAAAATAACCTGAATACTTCAGAAAATGAACTTGCAACGGAAAAGAAAATTACAAGGCCGTCTGATGACCCTATAGTTGCAATAAGAGCATTATCATTAAGATCAAGCCTTTCCGAGATTAACCAGTACCTGAAACATAACATTCCGGATGCGGAATCATGGCTTGATGTAACACATAGTTCACTTAATAATATGGACGGAATTTTATCTGATATTTTCCAGTATTGTAACCAGGGTTCATCGGACCAGTTTACAACCAACGACAGAAGTGCCATTATAGATGTTTTAAAACAGTACAGAAAGGCAATTTATTCCGAGGCTAATGCAGATTATGCGGGAAGATATTGCTTTACGGGTTATAAGACAGATACATCTTTTACATTCCTTACATCAACGGAATCAGATAAAAAATACGAAATTACAGAGACTTTTAAGGCTGAAGCGGTAACAACTGATAACATCATGAAAAACAGTGTGGATGCAACCAAAGTTACAGGTATTAGTGCTGAAAAATATCCGGAGACAAGAAAAGTATATCGTGTCCGCCTTGCTTATCAGGGCTGTGCAAAAGCACTTGACAGTGGAAATGACTTGAAATTTTCTGTGACGGATGCCAACGGAACCACAGACTATACACCAAATGCAGTATCAAGAAGTGAATTTGAAAAAATGGTATCGGACGGAACTTTTGATAAGGCTACAGACAGCCTTTATTACATATACGATACGGGTGAAGTAGTTATGACGGATGACTTATATACGAAGTTCTCCAACTGTGACGGAATGTCTTTTACATATCAGAAGGATAGTTTCAATGCAGGTGATGTAAGACCTGAAATGTATTTTAACTGTACCGATATTACCAATCCCGGTAATCCGGTGAAATATACTTTTGAAAGTGATGAAAGTATATCTTATACAGTAAATTTCAGCCAGTCTTTACAGGTAAACACACTTGGACGCAATGCCCTGAGTTATGATATAGGACGTGATATCGATGATATGTGCAATGCACTTCAGAGCGTTCTTGATATTGAAAACAAAATTGCAAAGCTGAAAACCATGAAGGAAAGCGGAGCATACAGCGCTGATGAAAAAAAGAACATAGATACTATGATAGCGGCATCAGAAAAAGAGCATGACTATGCTCTTGATAACATGAAAAAAACATTTTCAAAAGAAATCACCAACGTTAAGGAATATCAGCAGACAGTGTCCCTTGAACTTGCAGACCTGGGAGCGAGACAGAACCGTCTGACACTTACAAAAGACCGTCTTTCAGAGCAGTATACAACATTTGATGATTTAAAATCCAAAAATGAAGACGTGGATCTTGAAGATGTTGTAATTAAATTTTCGTCGGCAAAGACACTTTATCAGGCAGCACTTTCGGCAGCATCGTCCTGTGTTCAGAAATCACTGTTAGATTATATTTAAGGAGAATGATTATGGAAATTAACTCAAGAATATTTGGAAAAATTGAAATCGACGATAATAAAATAATCACAATACCAAACGGATTACTGGGATTTGAAAAATATACACGATATGTAATAGCTTATGATTCTGATAAAGAATCTAAAAATGGAATCATGTGGCTCCAATGTGTGGATGAACCGGAACTTGCTTTTCCTGTAATGGACCCAATGTTCATCATAAAGGATTATAGACCGGTGGTTGAGGATGAATGGCTTGCACAGATAGGAATATTTGAATCAGATGAAGAATTGTATGTGCTTTCTGTGCTTACGGTACCGTCAGACCTTACCAAAATGACCATTAATCTCAAAGCTCCGATTGTTATAAATATATCAACAAGGCTTGGATGTCAGATTATTGTAAATAATGAGGAATATCCTATACGGTACAGTGTATATGATTGTTTTAATAAAAAATAAAAGGAGGCAGGGACATGTTAGCATTAACCAGAAAAAGCGGAGAATCCATAGTAATTAATAATGACGTGGAAATAACTGTACTGGATATAAAGGGCGACCAGGTAAAGATAGGAATAACCGCACCTAAGTCAGTTCCTGTTTACCGTAAGGAAGTATATATTCAGATACAGGAAGCCAACAAGGCTGCAAGCAATTCTGACGGAATTGAAGCACTTAAAAATTTTTTGAAATAGTCTAAATTATTTATAGAAATAACCGAAATAAATAAAAGAAGCGTTCACGGTTTGCACATGGAGGTGTGATTATGGAATTAAACGGAATTACTAAGACGACAGGTATGGATTATACCACAGACGCAGTCAGAACTGTGCAGGCAGACAGAAGCCAGGCAGTAACAGATTTTGAAACTGACGGATTCAATACCGAAACAGTTAAATCAGGAGCACCTGCAGAAGGTACGGTTAAGCAGGCGGTATCGGACATTAACAAGAAAATCAATTCCAATACTATTGCAGAGTACGGATATGATAACGATACCAACAGAGTTACTATAAAAATAGTTGATAAAACATCGGACAAAGTTATTAAAGAATATCCTGCCGAAGAGACACTTGACATGATTGCCAAGGTATGGGAACTTGCAGGAATGTTTTTAGACGAGAGAGGTTAGGAGGAAGTTTTATGGCAATAAGATTATCAGGTATTGCATCAGGACTTGATACCGATTCAATGGTAAAAGAACTTGTGTCAGCTTATTCAATCAAGAAACAGAAATATGATAAACAGCTCCAGAAACAGGAATGGATAATGAGTAAATGGAGTGACGTTAATAAAAAAGTATACGGATTTTACGCAGGCACATTATCTTCTATGAGATTATCAGGAGAATACGGAGTTAAGACTACTTCCATATCAAGATCAGAAGTGGCAACAATAACAGCATCAAGCTCTGCGGTTGTAGGTTCACAGACTCTCAGCGTAAAACAGCTTGCAGCATCAGGCTACCTTACAGGCGGCAGACTCCGGTTAAACGGAAAGAATCCTGAGACAAGCACCAAACTTTCTGACCTTGGAGTATCTGATGGTACCATAGTTGTCAACGGCAACACAGTAAAGTTTACGTCGGATATGACAATCGGAAGCCTTATGGATAAATTCAAATCAGCAGGTGTCAATGCCAATTACGATAATAATACCGGACGTATTTATTTAAGCTCCACAAAGTCAGGACTTGACGGAGAGTTCTCTGTTACTGCAGGTGATGATGCAGGACTTGAGGCACTTGCCAAATTAGGACTTATGTCCGTAAAAGATCTTAACGGAAACGAAACATCGGATATGAAGCGGTACAGAAAAATATCTGCCGCTGATTATGACAGTTCTATAGAAGTCAACGAGAAATACGAAGCCAAAAAGATTACTGCGGATTCCTACAGAACAACAGTTGAAAAGGATTTAAAGACAGCCACAGATAACAGAAAGACTCTTGAAGAATCCAATAATAAATTAAAAGAACAGCTGAAAAATCTTTCAAAAGATGATTATGAAAATGAAACAGATTATACAAATGCCGTTACCGAACTTGAGACAAAGATAGCTGACGGGGATAAGAAGCTTGAAGAATATGACAAGACTATTTCCGAGAAGCAGGCACTTCTTGATTCTGATGATGCTCTTAATGCAGAGGTTGACCGAATTAACGGAGAGACTCTCAAAGAACTGCAGGACAATGCAGCTGCCGAAATAGAAATGGCTAAGAAAATAGTTGGTCTTTATGATTCGGGAGCACTTGCAAATTCAAATGATGCAGCAAGGGTAACTGCACAGGATTCGGTTATCGTGCTTAACGGTGCCACATATACGAATAATTCCAATTCGTTTTCAATTAACGGTATAAATATTAACGCTACGAAGACAACAACATCTGTTACACAGGATGCAGCAGGCAATACAGTTGAGACAGATGATCCGGTTGTAATTACTACATCAGTTGATACACAGGGAATGTATGACAAGATTAAGAAAATGTTTTCAGAATTTAATGAGATGATTACATATCTTGATACTCTCTATTATGCAGATTCCGCATCAGGTTATGAACCACTTACATCTGATGAAAAAGAAGCAATGACGGATAAACAGATTGAAGAATGGGAAAACAAGATTAAGACTGCCCTTCTCAGAAAAGATTCTACATTGAGCGGGTTTACATCTGCAATGAAGAATGCACTTATCGGAACCAAGGTTACTATTGACGGAACTGATTATACTTTATCATCATTCGGTATCGGAACCCAGAGTTATTTTACCGCAAAAGATGAGACAAGGAATAATTTCCATATCGATGGTAATAAGGATGATGCGGTTTCCTCATCAAACAGTGATAAACTTATGGCGGCCATTTCATCTGATCCTGATAAGGTAGTTAAATTTTTCACAGAGTTATCAAAGAATCTTTACAATGCTATAAATGATAAAATGGCAAGCACGGATCTGAGCAGTGCCCTTACAATTTATAATGATAAGGAAATGGCAAGCCAATACAGTGACTATAAGGATAAAGTAAGTACCTGGGAAGAAAAAATTGCTGATTATGAAGAAAAATATTATAAGAAGTTTTCAGCAATGGAGACGGCACTTTCAAAACTGCAGTCACAGCAAAATTCACTTTCAAATCTTTTTGGAAGTAATTAAAGGCAAAAGAGGAATTGTATATGACAAATGCATCAGGATATAACATGTATCAGAAAAATAAAGTTATGACAGCCTCTCCGGCAGAACTGACCCTTATGCTTTATGAAGGTGCCATTAAATTTATTAATGTTGCCATTATGGGTATAGACCAGAAAAATATTGAGAAAGCACATAACAATATCGTTAAGGCAACAAGAATAATAGAAGAGTTCAGAAATTCCCTGGATTTCAAGTACCCTGTGGCAAAGGACTTTGACGTTGTTTATGAATATATTTTAAGAAGGCTTGTGGAAGCTAACGTTCATAAGGATAAAGAAATTCTTGAAGAGTGCCTTACTCATTTAAGAAGTATGAGAGACACATGGAAAGAGGTAATGCAGACAGGCAGACCAAGTTAAAATAGAAGGGAATTTATATGAGCGAAGCAGTTAATTATTTGCAGGTTTTATCAGAGAGCCTTGATAAAAAAATTGATATATTAAAGAAGCTGGAAGCTCTTACGGCAGCACAGAAAGAAATCATAGATAAGGGAGAGTTTGACGAAGAAGCATTCAATGATAATGTTGACAGTAAAGCTGCCCTTATTGATGAACTTGAAAAGCTGGACACAGGCTTCCAGATATTGTATGACAATATCAAAAACCAGATAGAAGGCAATAAAGACCGATATAAACAGGAAATTGCCGCATTGCAGGTTAAAATTAAAACCATTACGGATTTAAGCCTTGCGCTTCAGGTTGCGGAACAGCGTAACAATGTAATTGTACGGAACAGATTTAATTCAATCAGAAAAGACGTATATCAGGCAAAGAAAAACAGGGAAGTTGCAAGTAACTACTACAAGAGCATGAATAATATTTCATCACAGTCATATTTTATGGATAAGAAAAAATGAGAATATTATTTTACCGCTGGAAAGCATATAATCAGTTTGATCTTATACAAAATCTTGAACAAAGAGGACATATTGTAGACGAAATAACGGGCGAGATGGCTAATTACGAAAGTGATGAGCCTTTCGCCCTTAGTTTGCGTGAGCAGTTTGACCGTGCAGAGTATGACCTTGTGATGACTGTCAATTTTTTTCCTCTTATATCCAATGAATGTGAAAAAAGAAGAATACGATATGTGGCATGGTGCTGCGACAGCCCTATTTCAGCTATGTATAATGATGCGGTTTTTAATAAATCCAACATAATATTTACATTTGATTTGTGGAACCAGCTTGAATTTAAAGATATGGGAGCACCTGTATATTACCTGCCGTTGTGTGCGGATACAGTCCGTAATGACAAGATAACAGGAGGTGCGGTTCCTGATGGATACGATTATGACATATCCTTTGTGGGAAGCATGTATAAGAAAAACATGTACGACGAAGTATATGACCATATGACGGATTACCTTAAAGGTTATTTTGATGCGGCATTAAAAATGCAGGTTAATATTAACGAATATATGATAGAAGACATTCTTGATGGTAAAATTCTTGCCGAGATAGAGAGACATTTTGTGCTTAATAAGTCGGAACATTCTTTCCAGAAGCTTGCACTGACTTTTTCAACAACGGTTCTTTCATTCAAAATAGCAAGACTTGAACGACAGAGTATTATATCAAAATTATCGGAGAATTACAGAACCGATATATTTACAGATGATATGGAACCGGAATTTGGGTTTGCAAAAAAACACGGAACCGTGGACTATTGGAGTCAGGCACCTCTTATATATAACAGAAGTAAAATTAATCTTAATCTTTCTTTAAAAAGCATCAGGACAGGTATCCCATTAAGGGTGTTTGACATATTAAGCTGCGGAGGCTTCTGCATGACCAATAACCAGCCGGAGCTTGGTCTGTATTTTAAAGACGGAATAGACCTTGTTACATTCGATTCCTATGAGGATTTGCAAAAGAAGACAGAATATTATCTCAGCCATGAAGATGAGAGAAGAAACATAGCACTGAATGGCTACGAAAAAGTTAAAAAACTTCACCAGTACAGTAACAGACTGGACGAAATGAAAAAATATATCCCTGAAATATAAAACAACCGTTACCATGGAACATAGTTTACTACTTAATAAGTAAAGGAGGAGGTGTTCTTTTGGGTAATGGTTATTTTTTTGCAGACATGTGCGAACTTTACGATTATTGCAAAGAAAATGTGATAAAAGAAGCAAAAGCAAAGTTTGGAAAAGAAACTGTAGCAGAGGATATATCCAGTGAGATTTTCTACAAAATTACCGAACATTCCGAATGGTTTTTCAAGCTTGACGGTACAAAACAAAAAGATTATGTGGAAAAAATTAAGGATAAGGTATTTACAAAGTATCAAAAGGAGTGGGAACAAAGCTACAGCATAAAGTTTGACGAAGACCTCCATGGAAAATACTATAATAACAATGACAGAATACTTTTCATGGAGGAAGAATCGGCAAGGAGTAATTTTAACTGCCTGTCGCCCGCGGAGAAAAGAGCGGCAGAAAAACGATATATAGAGAATAAAAGTATCAGCCAGATAGCAAAAGACGAGAATACGACAGAAAATGCCGTGTCAAAAAGGCTGTCACGGGCAAGAAATAAGATAAAGTCAGAAACCGGCAAATAAAAATACCGCTGTGATTAACAGCGGTATTCAACAGTAACCATTATATATCATTCCTGAATATATTGAGGTTGTATATGTATCTGCAGTCGGTCTCGCAGGGTTTTTGTAACTGATAATTGATTTACTTATATATTCCATTGGATTAATCATTATATCGTTGGCTTTCTTCTGCAGGTCAGATTTAAATCTGCCTAAACTTGAGAGTGTCGTTAAAAGTTCATCATTAGAAGAGGAATGTAAATATTCGTCATCTATTTCTATAAATCCATTTTCATTAATATGTAATCCGTTGGAGTTCAAAGCATCATTATGGGTTGTGGCAATGTATGATAAATCATTTGCCAGACGACGGCTTCCTGAACTTGTGCCACTTCTGGCCAGTTGTGATATCTGATTATAACTGTCCGCAAGTTCGTGGATGCTGTCGATAATGGAATCAAGGTTCTGTTTAAGCCCTATAGTTGCATATTCCCCTTCGTTATTGGCTTTTTTAAGGGTAATCTCGTATTTTTTATCCACTGTAAAAACGTTGGATGATGAAATCTTCTCATTGCCGTTCAGTTCAAAAACCGCATTAGACGGATAATGGGTGGTATTATCAAGCCCGAGGGCGTCAACCACACCTGAAAGAGCCGAGGTATCGTTATCCGTAATCCTGAAAATAACAGGTCTGTCACCTACACCGGTCATATTGGAAGTAACAGACAGTGCCGAACGGCCGCTGTCATTAACAAGAACCTGTGCATTAAGACCTATATTGGACTTGTTAATCAGACGTGCAAGCTTATCCTGCACACTGCGGTTGGTGTCTTTATCTGTGACATCAAATTGGAGTTCGTATGTAATGGAGGATATATCAACGTCTAAAGAATAAGTGCCGGTAAAAAGATTTCTGGCATTCTGGCGCAGATAAGCTCCTGTATTAGTCTGGGGTGTGGCTAATTTCCTGACGCCGATTGTAAACTTTGCAGGACTTCCGGCATGGACGTTCTCGCCAATATATTCAACTTCAACGTTATCCGGCATATCCGATTCCGCAATGCTTCTGAATGTCATATTGCCGTTGCCGGCATCCGTCAAATCTTCCGTAACATCAAACAATGCCCTTGCGTTCTCTTTAATGTCAATTGCATATCTCTGGGATTCTTCCGATAAATCAATGTCATAAAAAGGATTGGATCTGTTAAGCTTCACAATGCTGTTATAGGTATTACGAAGCTCATTTTTTTTATGAACATTATGCCTGCCGTAGGAAAGATTGCCGTACTGGGACAGGTAGTAGTTATATACATTGCTAATCATAACAGTCACCTCCTTGTCTGTATGATAAAATAACTCTTGCAAAAATCTATTTTTACGTATATATTATAGAACATAAGACAAAAAATGTCATCTTATTTTATAATATTTTTTACATGTTTTTTTTTAGAAAAAAGACTTGACTATGTTAATACAGCTATGATATAGTGAGTAAGCTATGGGAAGTAAAGGCTTTTTTTTTATGCCCAAAAATAATAGATAAACAGCACAATTTGGAGGTGTAAGTCATGCGTGTTAAAATTACATTAGCTTGTACAGAATGCAAACAGCGTAACTATAATATGACAAAGGATAAGAAGACTCATCCTGACAGAATGGAAACAAAGAAATATTGCAGATTCTGTAAGTCACACACAATGCATAAGGAAACAAAATAGTTTTAGTATTGAGAGGTAACTACGATGGGTGATTCTGAAAAGGAAGTTCTTAACAACACATCAATTGATGATGTAACTGTTGAAGAATTAACTATGAAAACAGCGAAGACTTCTAAAGGCAGAAAGAAGTCTGAAAAGGTTGGATTCTTTGCTTCAATGAAAGCAGAATTCAAGAAAATCATCTGGCCTAATCGTCAGTCACTTGGAAGACAGACACTTGCAGTATTGGTCTGCACAGTTGTTCTCGGACTTATAATTTTCGGACTTGATTTTGTTATATCAACAGGTTTCGATAAAATATTTGTTAAATAGGAAAAGGTGATTGGATGTCAGAAGAAATATCAGGAGCTAGCTGGTATGTAGTTCATACATATTCAGGCTACGAGAATAAAGTTAAAGCTAACATCGAGAAAACAATCGAAAACAGACACCTTGAAGATCAGATTCTTGAAGTTTCCGTTCCTTTACAGGATGCAGTAGAAATTAAGAATGGTGTTAAGAAACAGGTTCAGAAAAAAATCTTCCCTGGATATGTGCTTATTCATATGATTCTGAACGATGACACATGGTATGTTGTAAGAAATACAAGAGGTGTTACAGGGTTTGTAGGTCCGGGATCCAAGCCGGTTCCGCTTACAGATGAAGAGATGAACAACCTCGGTATCAGCATTGGCAAGGTTGCGGCTGAATACTCACTGGGTGATACGGTTATGGCAATATCCGGGGTATGGGAAAATACTGTCGGAGAGATCAAGAGTATTAATGACAACAAACAGACTGTTACAATTACAGTAGATATGTTTGGACGTGAGACACCTGTTGAGTTAGGCTTTACAGAAATACGTCATATTTAATGAAAATTCGTAAATGGCAGAACCATTATGACGAATAGATTCCGGGCAACCGGAGTTGGTCGGTTATACGACTTGCGTGGGAGGGTGATTCCCGCAAACACCACATTATTTTAGGAGGTGCCAAAGATGGCAAAGAAAGTAACAGGTTATATCAAATTACAGATTGCTGCCGGCAAAGCTACACCAGCTCCACCAGTTGGTCCAGCACTTGGTCAGCACGGTGTAAACATCGTTGAATTTACAAAGCAGTTCAACGCAAAGACAGCAGATATGGGAGATACAGTCGTCCCTGTTGTAATTACAGTTTATGCAGACAGAAGTTTCAGTTTCATTACAAAGACTCCACCTGCAGCAGTTCTTCTTAAGAAGGCATGTAACATTAAATCAGGTTCAGGCGTACCTAACAAGACAAAGGTTGCTAAGATTTCTAAAGCAGATCTCCAGAAGATCGCTGAATTGAAGATGCCTGACTTAAATGCAGCTTCAGTTGAAGCAGCTATGAGCATGATCGCCGGTACTGCAAGAAGTATGGGTATCACAGTAGAAGAATAATTTAAGCTGCGTCTGATGTCAGACATCAGATAATAGTTGTGGGAGGGCAGACCCCGCAAATACCACCAGGAGGTTTTTTAAAATGAAAAGAGGCAAAAAATACGTTGAAGCGGCTAAATTAGTAGACCGCACAGCAACATACAGCGCTGAAGAAGCCGTAGCATTAGTTAAGAAAGCTTCAACAGCAAAATTTGATGAGACAGTAGAAGCACATATCAGAACAGGTTGTGACGGACGTCATGCTGAGCAGCAGATTCGTGGTGCAGTAGTTCTTCCTCACGGAACAGGTAAGACAGTAAGAGTTCTTGTTTTCGCTAAGGGCGCTAAGGCAACAGAAGCAGAAGCAGCAGGAGCAGATTTCGTAGGCGGCGAAGAACTCATTCCAAAGATCCAGAACGAAGGATGGTTTGACTTCGACGTTGTTGTAGCTACACCTGATATGATGGGTGTTGTTGGTCGTCTCGGTAGAGTACTCGGACCAAAGGGCTTAATGCCAAACCCTAAAGCCGGTACAGTTACTATGGATGTAACAAAAGCAATAGCAGATATCAAAGCCGGTAAGATTGAATACAGACTTGACAAGACTAACATCGTGCATGTTACAGTTGGTAAAGTATCTTTCACAGAAGAGATGCTTGCAGACAACTTCAAGGCTATTATGGATGCAATCGTTAAAGCTAAACCTTCAGCATTAAAAGGACAGTATATTAAGAACATTACTCTTACATCTACAATGGGTCCTGGCGTTAAGGTTGATACAACAAAGTATCTTGCATAAATTTGCTTGACAAAATAATATTCAGATGGTAACATATCATCTGTTGGACTTGTATAAGTCCCTACCGTAGACAGCAGGTGCCGTAAGGCATAAGTCAGTACGCCTGCCGAGGAGAATTTTAAGCACATGACTTTTTAATGTCTCCCGGTCTGCGGGAGGCATTTTTTATATTAATTCTACAAGGAGGAAAATTACTCATGGCAAAGGTTGAGATTAAGAAGCCTATAGTTGATGAAATCATTGAATGCCTTAACGGTGCTAAGTCAGCAGTTCTTGCAGACTACCGTGGACTTACAGTTGAGCAGGATACAGCTCTTCGTAAGAAAATGAGAGAAGCAGGCGTTATATATAAGGTTTATAAGAATACAATGATTAAGCGTGCTGTTGCCGGTACAGAATTTGAAGCACTTGTACCAGACCTTGAAGGTCCTACAGCAATCGCTATTTCTAAGGAAGATGCAACAGCTCCTGCAAGAATCCTTTTCGGATTTGCTAAGACTGCTGATGCATTACAGCTTAAATCAGGTGTTGTTGAAGGAACATATTATGATGAGAAAGGTATCCAGGTAATTGCTACTATCCCATCAAGAGAAGAACTCCTTTCAAAATTCCTTGGAAGTATTCAGTCACCAGTTACAAACTTCGCTCGTGTTATTAAGCAGATTGCTGAAAAGAACGAAGCAGAAGCATAATTACTAAGAAATTAAAAAACAAATTAATGGAGGATATTTAAAATGACAACTCAGGAAATCATTGAAGTTATTAAAGGATTAACAGTATTAGAATTAAACGATCTTGTAAAAGCATGTGAAGAAGAATTCGGCGTATCTGCAGCAGCAGGCGTTGTAGTTGCAGCAGCAGGCGCAGGTGCAGCAGCTGAAGAAGAAAAGACAGAATTTGACGTAGAACTTACAGAAGGTTCTGGTGTTCCAGTAATCAAAGTTGTTCGTGAAATCACAGGTCTTGGACTTAAAGAAGCTAAGGATCTTGTTACAGCAGCTCCTAAGGTTGTTAAGGAAGGCGTTAGCAAAGAAGAAGCTGAAGACATCAAGAAGAAACTTGAAGAAGCAGGCGCTAAAGCTACAATCAAATAATGTAATTTATACTTGTAGACAAAAGAGTGTCACGAAAGTGGCACTCTTTTTTAATGCCAACGACCGGAGATATTATTAAAAAAGTTGTTGACAGGGATTTACATATATGCTATTATGGACAATGCTTTATTGTGTAGACTTATGCTCAACACATAGGCAAAAGAAAATTATAGAAAGCGCAGGGGTAAACGTCAATGGAAAAAAACAGATTACGTCCTAAGAAATTTGGCAAGAACGTCAGAATGAGTTACTCAAGACAGAAAGAAGTTCTTGATATGCCTAATCTTATTGAAGTTCAGAAGAATTCATATAAGTGGTTCTTAGAGGATGGACTCAAAGAAGTTTTTGAAGATATATCGCCTATTACAGATTACAGTGGTCACCTTAGCCTTGAATTTGTAGACTTTATGTTATGTGAAGACGATAAGAAGTATTCTATTGAAGAATGTAAAGAAAGAGATGCAACATACGCAGCTCCTCTCAAAGTTAAAGTAAGACTTTATAACAAAGAAACAGACGAGATTAAAGAACATGACATTTTCATGGGAGATCTTCCATTAATGACAGCAACAGGAACCTTCGTTATTAATGGTGCAGAGCGAGTAATTGTAAGCCAGTTAGTCCGTTCTCCGGGAATCTATTATGAAATAGGTCATGATAAGATTGGTAAAACATTATATTCATGTACCGTTATACCTAACAGAGGTGCATGGTTAGAGTATGAAACAGACTCCAATGATGTATTTTCCGTGCGTGTAGATAGAACAAGAAAGGTACCTGTTACAGTTCTTATAAGAGCACTTGGTTTCGGAACCAATGCACAGATTCGTGAACTTTTCGGGGATGAACCTAAAATTGAAGCAAGTATAGCAAAAGATCCTTCAGTAACAGAGAAGAGCCCTAATGGCGGTTATGAAGAGGGTCTCTTAGAGTTATACAAAAAAATCCGTCCGGGTGAACCTCTTTCGGTTGATAGTGCAGAGAGCCTTATCAATGCAATGTTTTTTGACCCAAGAAGATACGACCTTGCTAAGGTAGGCCGCTATAAATTTAACAAGAAACTTAATTTCAGAAACAGAATCTGGGGACACAAGCTCGCAGAGGATGTTGTGGATGTTACCACAGGAGAAATTATTGCATCAGCCGGAGATACACTTACAAAGGATTCTGCCCTTGCTATCCAGAATGCGGCAGTACCTTATGTATGGCTTGCTGTCGAAGACAGAAAAGTAAAAGTGCTTTCTAATATGATGGTTGATATTACAAAACATGTAGATATCACAGAGGAAGAGGCTAAGTCTCTTGGTATCCATGAAGCAGTATACTATCCTGTATTAAAGACAATCCTTGAAGAAAATACATCACTTGATGATATCAAGGAAGCTATTAAGAAGAACGCAAGTGATCTTGTACCAAAGCATATTACCGTTGATGATATTATTGCTTCTATTAATTACAATATACATCTTGAATATGGCGTTGGAACAAAGGATGATATCGATCATCTTGGAAACAGACGTATCAGGGCTGTAGGTGAATTGTTACAGAACCAGTACAGAATCGGTCTTTCAAGAATGGAAAGAGTTGTTAGGGAAAGAATGACAACTCAGGACGTTGAAGGAGCATCACCACAGACTTTAATTAATATCAAGCCTGTAACAGCTGCAGTTAAGGAATTTTTTGGAAGTTCGCAGTTGTCACAGTTTATGGATCAGAATAACCCTCTTAGTGAAATTACACATAAGAGACGTCTTTCAGCACTCGGACCTGGCGGACTTTCAAGAGATCGTGCCGGATTTGAGGTTCGAGATGTTCATTATACACATTATGGCAGAATGTGCCCTATTGAGACACCTGAAGGACCTAACATTGGTCTTATCAACTCACTTGCTACATACGCAAGAATTAATGAGTACGGATTTGTAGAAGCCCCATATCGTGTTGTAGATAAGACAGATCCTAAGAACCCAAGAGTAACAGAGGAAGTAAGATACCTTACTGCCGATGAAGAAGATAATTATTATGTAGCACAGGCTAATGCAGAACTTGACGAGAACGGATATTTCGTTAAGAACAGCGTATCAGGCCGTTACAGAGAGGAAACCTCAGAATTTGAAAAGAGCAAGATAGACCTTATGGACGTATCTCCTAAGATGGTATTCTCAGTTGCTACTTCAATGATTCCTTTCCTCCAGAACGACGATGCTAACCGAGCACTTATGGGATCTAACATGCAGCGTCAGGCGGTACCTCTTCTTACAACTGATTCAGCAGTAGTAGGAACAGGTATGGAATATAAGACAGCCGTTGACTCAGGTGCCTGTGTAGTAGCGGAAAAAGGCGGTCTTGTTGACAGGGCCACATCAACAGAAATTGTCATTCTTGAGGATGACGGAAACAGACATTCATACCAGCTTACCAAATTCGCAAGAAGTAACCAGAGCAACTGTTATAACCAGAAGCCAATCGTTACAAAGGGAGACAGAGTTGAAGCAGGCGATGTAATTGCAGACGGTCCATCAACTTCTAATGGTGAAATCGCATTAGGTAAGAACCCTCTCATCGGATTCATGACATGGGAAGGTTACAACTACGAGGATGCTGTTTTATTAAGTGAAAGACTTGTAAGAGATGATGTTTATACATCAGTTCATATAGAAGAATACGAAGCAGAAGCAAGAGATACCAAGCTTGGACCTGAAGAGATAACAAGAGAAGTTCCGGGCGTTGGTGAAGATGCACTTAAAGACCTTGATGAAAGAGGTATTATAAGAATTGGTGCAGAAGTCCGTGCCGGAGATATTCTTGTAGGTAAAGTTACACCTAAGGGTGAGACAGAGCTTACAGCCGAAGAGAGACTTTTGAGAGCCATTTTTGGTGAGAAAGCAAGAGAAGTAAGAGATACTTCACTCAGAGTTCCTCACGGAGAGTACGGTGTTATAGTTGATGCTAAGGTATTTACAAGAGAGAACGGGGATGACCTCAATCCGGGCGTTAATCAGTCGGTTCGTATCTACATCGCACAGAAGAGAAAGATTTCTGTAGGTGATAAGATGGCCGGACGTCATGGTAACAAGGGTGTCGTTTCAAGAATTTTACCTGTAGAAGATATGCCATATCTTCCAAATGGACGACCTCTTGACATCGTTCTTAATCCTCTCGGTGTACCATCACGTATGAATATCGGTCAGGTTCTTGAGATTCACTTAAGCCTTGCAGCGAGAGCACTCGGATTTAAGATATCAACACCTGTATTTGACGGTGCTAACGAAAAAGATATCATGGATACACTTGATCTTGCCAACGATTATGTAAATCTTGAATGGGATGAATTCAAAGAAAAATGGGACGGCAAGATAAATGAAGAACTTATGGAATATCTTGGTGACCACCTTGACCATAGAGCAGAATGGAAAGGCGTTCCTATTTCGAGAGATGGTAAAGTAAGATTGAGAGATGGTAGAACAGGAGAATATTTTGACAGCCCTGTTACAATCGGACACATGCATTACCTTAAGCTTCATCATCTTGTTGATGATAAGATTCATGCACGTTCGACCGGTCCTTACTCACTTGTTACACAGCAGCCACTTGGTGGTAAAGCACAATTTGGTGGACAGCGTTTCGGTGAAATGGAAGTTTGGGCTCTTGAAGCATATGGTGCTTCATATACGCTTCAGGAAATCCTTACAGTTAAGTCAGATGACGTTGTAGGACGTGTTAAGACATACGAAGCAATTATCAAAGGTGATAATATTCCTGAACCGGGTATTCCTGAATCCTTCAAGGTACTTCTTGAAGAATTAAGATCACTTGCACTTGATGTTAAGGTTCTTGATGAGAACGGCGAAGAAGTTGATATTAAAGAAAATATCGGCTACGCAGAATCTGATGCTTCACATGAAGACCTTATGGGTGATAATAAAGCATATGGATATGAAGAAGCATTCGGTGACTTCGGATATCAGAAACAGGAATTCGTTGACGGAGAACTTTCTGATGTTGAAGAAGACACATCAGATATAGCAGATTTCGATGATTCAGCATTCGACAGTGAAGAATAGAAGGGAGATTAGTTATGCCAGAAAATACTAATAACGAAACATATCAGCCGATAACATTCGATTCAATTAAGATTGGTCTTGCATCCCCTGAAAAAATTCTGGAGTGGTCTCACGGAGAGGTTATTAAGCCGGAAACAATCAACTACAGAACATTAAAACCTGAAAGGGACGGACTGTTCTGTGAGAAGATATTTGGACCAAGTAAAGACTGGGAATGTTACTGCGGTAAGTACAAAAAAATCAGATATAAAGGAATTGTCTGTGACCGTTGTGGCGTAGAAGTTACAAAGGCAAGCGTTCGTAGAGAGCGTATGGGACATATAAGCCTTGCAGCTCCTGTATCACATATATGGTATTTTAAAGGAATACCAAGCCGTATGGGACTTATTCTTGACCTTTCACCAAGAGTACTTGAAAAAGTATTATATTTTGCATCATATATAGTTCTTGATGCAGGTGATACGGATTTATCTTTTAAACAGATATTGTCAGAGCAGGAATATGCGGCAGCATACGAAAAATGGGGTTCTGCATTCAGAGTAGGTATGGGTGCGGAATCAATTAAGGAATTACTCCACAATATCGACCTTGATAAAGATTCAGCTGAATTAAAAGCTGAACTGAAAGATGCTTCAGGACAGAAAAAAGCAAGAATCGTTAAGAGACTTGAAGTTGTTGAGGCATTCAGGGAATCAGGAAATAAGCCTGAATGGATGATACTTGATGTCGTTCCGGTAATACCACCGGATTTAAGACCTATGGTTCAGCTTGATGGCGGCAGATTCGCAACATCAGACTTAAACGATTTATATAGAAGAATTATCAACAGAAATAACCGTCTTGCAAGACTTATGGAACTTGGAGCACCTGAAATCATTATCCGTAATGAAAAAAGAATGCTTCAGGAAGCAGTTGATGCATTGATTGATAATGGTAGAAGAGGACGTCCCGTAACAGGACCGGGAAACAGAGCACTTAAGTCTTTATCAGATATGTTAAAAGGTAAACAGGGCCGTTTCCGTCAGAATCTTCTTGGTAAGCGTGTTGACTACTCTGGACGTTCGGTTATCGTAGTAGGACCAGAACTTAAGATTTACCAGTGTGGTCTTCCAAAAGAGATGGCAATCGAACTTTTCAAACCATTCGTTATGAAAGAACTTGTATCAAGCGGTTATTGCCCAAATGTAAAGGGTGCTAAGAAAAAAGTTGAAAGGTTAGAGACAGAAGTATGGGATGTATTAGAGGATGTAATTAAAGAACATCCGGTTATGCTTAACCGTGCTCCTACACTCCATAGACTTGGTATTCAGGCATTTGAACCAATACTTGTAGAGGGTAAGGCTATTAAGCTTCATCCACTTGTATGTACAGCGTTCAACGCCGATTTCGACGGTGACCAGATGGCGGTACATCTTCCATTGTCAGTAGAAGCACAGGCAGAGTGCAGATTCCTTCTTCTCTCGCCTAATAACCTCTTAAAACCATCAGATGGTGGTCCTGTAGCCGTTCCTTCACAGGATATGGTTCTCGGTATCTATTACCTTACACAGGAAAGACCGGGAGCACTTGGAGAAGGCAAATCATTCAAGAGCGTTAATGAAGCAATTCTTGCTTATGAGAACGGAATTATTACATTACATTCAAAAATCAATGTAAGAGTAACTAAGACATTGGAAGACGGAACAGTTAAGAGTGATGTTATTAACTCTACATTAGGAAGATTCCTCTTTAATGAAATCATTCCTCAGGATCTTGGATTTATAGACAGAAGTATTCCTGAAAATGAATGTAAGCTTGAAGTTGATTTCCTTGTAAGAAAGAAAGAATTAAAGAAGATACTTGAAAAAGTAATTAATACACATGGCGCCACAAAGACAGCTGAAGTACTTGACCTTATTAAGTCAACAGGTTACAAGTATTCTACAAGGGCATCCATGACAGTATCAATTTCAGATATGACAGTTCCTGCACAGAAGAAAGATATGCTTGCAGCAGCTGAGGCAACAGTTGATAAGATTATGAAGAACTTCAGAAGAGGTCTTATTACTGAAGAAGAAAGATATAAAGAAGTAGTAGCAACATGGTTTGATACCGATGCGAAACTTACTGATGCACTTATTTCCGGCCTTGACAAGTATAACAACATCTTTATGATGGCTGACTCAGGTGCCCGTGGTTCTAACCAGCAGATTAAGCAGTTAGCAGGTATGCGTGGACTTATGGCTGATACATCAGGTAGAACTATCGAACTTCCAATCAAGTCAAACTTCCGTGAAGGTCTTGATGTTTTGGAATATTTCATTTCTGCCCATGGTGCCAGAAAGGGTCTTTCAGATACCGCATTAAGAACAGCCGATTCAGGATACCTCACAAGACGTCTTGTTGATGTATCCCAGGAGCTTATTATCAGAGAAGTTGACTGCTCAGAAGGCAAAGAAATTCCGGGAATGGTAGTTAAAGCATTTATGGAAGGCCAGGAAGTAATTGAAGGATTGAAGGATAGAATCACAGGAAGATATCTTGCTGAAGATATCGAAGACCCTGAAACCGGGGAAATCCTCATTAAGAAGAATCATATGATTACTCCTAAGAGAGCAGAAATTATTGAAAAGCTCGGACTTAAAGAAGTTAAGATAAGAACAGTTCTTTCATGTAAGTCACACCTTGGTGTTTGTGCTAAATGTTATGGTGCCAATATGGCAACAGGACAACAGGTACAGGTCGGTGAAGCAGTCGGCATCATTGCTGCCCAGTCAATCGGTGAACCTGGTACACAGCTTACCATGAGAACATTCCATGCCGGTGGTGTTGCCGGTGATGATATCACACAGGGTCTTCCTAGAGTAGAAGAACTTTTTGAAGCAAGAAAGCCAAAGGGACTTGCAATTATTGCAGAATTCGGTGGCGTTGCCAAGATTGTTGACACTAAGAAGAAACGTGAAGTTGTTGTCACAGATCCAATGACAGGTAATGTTAAGAATTATCTTATACCTTATGGTTCAAGAATTAAGATTGTCGATGGACAGGTACTCGAAGCCGGTGATGAGCTTACAGAAGGTAGCGTTAACCCACATGATATCCTTAAGATTAAGGGTGTAAGAGCGGTTCAGGATTATATGCTTCGTGAAGTACAGCGTGTATACAGACTTCAGGGTGTTGAAATTAACGATAAGCATATTGAAGTAATTGTAAGACAGATGCTCAAGAAGATTAAAATCGAAAATCCTGGTGATTCTGAATATCTTTCAGGAGTAACAGTTGACGTACTTGACTTCAATGAAATTAACGAAAAACTTGCTGAACAGAAGCTTGAACCTGCAGAAGGAACACAGATTATGTTAGGTATTACAAAGGCAGCTCTTGCTACCAACTCATTCCTTTCAGCTGCATCTTTCCAGGAAACAACAAAGGTTCTTACCGAAGCAGCAATTAACGGCAAGGTAGACCCACTTATCGGTCTTAAAGAAAACGTTCTTATCGGTAAACTTATTCCTGCAGGTACAGGTATGAAGAGATACAGAGATGTAAGACTTGACTCCGATGAGAGCAGTGAAGAAGAACTTTCTTTTGAGGAAGATTTTGAAGGTGAAGACATTGCAGAAAATACTGAAAATACAGACAATTCACCTGAAGAAGCAGCAGAAACTGTAGAAAGCACAGATAATGCAGCAGAAGAAACCACAGAAGAAGTTAATTCAGAAGAATAAAACTTTAAATCATATAAATTTACCTGTTGACAACAGATGAATTAACATTTATAATAAGCCGTGCGTGCAATGTAGCATGGCTTATTTTTGTGCGCAAATGAGAGAATTTGAATAATCAGATTCGCAACCAAGGAAATTTATTTATCAGGAGGTGAAAAAGAATGCCTACATTTAACCAGTTAGTAAGAAAGGGAAGACAGACATCTGTTAAGAAGTCAACAGCTCCAGCTCTTTTAAAGAGTTACAACTCACTTCAGAAGAAAGCTATCGATACAGCTTCTCCACAGAAGAGAGGTGTTTGTACAGCAGTTAAGACTAAGACCCCTAAGAAACCTAACTCAGCTCTTAGAAAAATTGCCAGAGTTCGTCTTTCTAACGGTATTGAAGTAACAAGCTACATTCCAGGTGAAGGACATAACCTTCAGGAACATAGCGTTGTTCTTGTAAGAGGTGGTAGGGTAAAAGACTTACCAGGTACAAGATATCATATCGTAAGAGGAACACTCGATACAGCAGGTGTTGCTAAGAGAAGACAGGCGCGTTCAAAATACGGCGCTAAGAGACCTAAAGACGCAAAATAATATTCACTTAATTGTCAGATTGGTTTAAGTGCCGGATAGATATATTTCCTGTAGGTTGCAGGACATAAGATATACCGAGCGCGAACACATAGACACATGTGAGTACCTATGAATTAATTAAATTATGTTAAGGAGGGAAGAACCGTGCCACGTAAAGGACATACTCAGCATAGAGATGTATTAGCAGATCCAATGTACAACAGCAAGGTTGTAACAAAACTTATCAACAATATTATGTTAGACGGTAAGAAATCTACAGCTCAGAAGATTGTATATGGAGCATTCAATAAAGTTGAAGAAAAATCAGGTAAGCCAGCTCTCGAGGTATTTGAAGAAGCTATGAACAATGTAATGCCAGTACTTGAAGTTAAAGCAAGACGTATTGGTGGTGCTACTTACCAGGTACCTATCGAAGTAAGAGCAGAGAGAAGACAGGCTCTCGGACTTCGTTGGTTGACAACTTTCTCACGCGCAAGAGGCGAGAAGACTATGGAAGAAAGACTTGCCGGCGAAATTATGGATGCATCTAACAATACAGGTGCATCAGTAAAGAGAAAAGAAGATATGCACAAAATGGCAGAAGCAAACAAGGCTTTCGCACATTACAGATTCTAATTTTTATGAAACATATTCTGCAGCGTAACTTTCCGCTGCGGAATTACTAACCAAAATAAGGAGGAAAATACCTTGGCTGGAAGAGAATATCCATTAGAGAGAACCAGAAATATCGGTATTATGGCTCATATTGATGCTGGTAAGACAACATTAACAGAGCGTATCTTATATTATACCGGTGTTAACTATAAGATTGGTGATACTCATGAAGGAACAGCTACAATGGACTGGATGGAACAGGAACAGGAACGTGGTATTACAATCACATCTGCTGCTACAACATGCCATTGGACTTTAGAGGATCATCATAAACCAATGCCAGGTGCGTTAGAACATCGTATCAACATCATTGATACTCCGGGCCACGTAGACTTTACAGTTGAAGTTGAACGTTCACTCAGAGTTCTTGATGGCGCAGTAGGTGTATTCGATGCTAAGGCAGGTGTAGAACCTCAGTCTGAAAACGTTTGGAGACAGGCTGATACCTACAATGTACCTCGTATGGCATTCATCAATAAGATGGATAAAATGGGTGCAGACTTTTTCTATTCTGTTCAGACAATCATTGATCGTCTTGGAAAGAATGCAATTCCTGTACAGATCCCAATTGGACAGGAAGATGATTTTAAGGGCTTAATCGACTTATTTGAGATGGAAGCTTATTATTACAAAGATGACAAGGGTGAAGACATCGAGATTACAGCAATTCCTGATGACTTAAAAGACCTTGCAAATAAATGGAGAGATAACCTCGTTGAGAAAATCTGCGAATTAGATGATGATTTAATGATGATGTATCTTGAGGGAGAGACTCCTTCTAAAGAGCAGTTAAAGGCAGTTCTCCGTAAGGGAACAATTGCCAGTGAAGCAGTTCCTGTATTCTGTGGTTCAGCATACAAGAACAAGGGTGTTCAGAAGTTATTAGACGGTGTTATTGAATACATGCCAGCTCCAACAGACGTTCCTGATATCACAGGTACAGATATGGAAGGCAATGAAGTAACAAGACCATCTTCAGATGACGCTCCATTTGCTGCTTTAGCATTTAAGATTATGGCTGACCCATTCGTTGGTAAGCTTGCATTCTTCAGAGTATACTCTGGTACATGTAACTCAGGTTCATATGTATTAAATGCATCAAAGGATAAAAAAGAACGTATTGGACGTATCGTACAGATGCATGCCAATAAGCGTACAGAAATAGATAAAGTATATTCAGGAGATATCGCTGCTGCTGTAGGTTTCAAATTTACAACAACCGGTGATACAATCTGTGATGAACAGCATCCTGTAATCCTTGAATCTATGGAATTCCCAGAACCTGTTATCGAGCTCGCAATCGAGCCTAAGACAAAGAACGATCAGGGTAAGATGGGTGAAGCTTTAGCAAAACTTGCTGAAGAAGATCCAACATTCAAAGCTCATACAGATCAGGAAACAGGTCAGACAATTATTGCCGGAATGGGTGAGTTACATCTTGAAGTTATCGTAGACCGTCTTCTTCGTGAATTTAAGGTTGAAGCTAACGTAGGTGCCCCACAGGTAGCATATAAGGAAACAATCACAAAACCTGTTGATGTTGATAGCAAGTATGCTAAACAGTCAGGTGGTCGTGGACAGTACGGACACTGTAAAGTTAAATTTGAGCCTATGGATCCAAACGGTGAAGAAACATTCAAGTTCGTATCTACTGTAGTAGGTGGTGCTATTCCTAAGGAATACATTCCATCTGTTGGAGAAGGTATTGAAGAAGCTACTAAAGCAGGTATCCTTGCAGGTTTTCCTGTACTTGGTGTATCAGCTAACGTATACGATGGTTCTTACCATGAAGTCGATTCATCAGAAATGGCATTCCACATTGCCGGATCTATGGCATTCAAGGAAGCTATGCAGAAGGCTAATCCTGTTCTCCTTGAGCCTATCATGAAAGTTGAAGTTACAATGCCTGAAGAATATATGGGCGATGTAATCGGAAGCTTAAATGCTAAGCGTGGACAGATCCAGAGCATGGATGACATCGGTGGCGGTAAGATGGTAACAGCATTAGTTCCACTTGCTGAAATGTTCGGATATTCAACAGAACTCCGTTCATCTACACAGGGTCGTGGTAACTACTCAATGTTCTTCCAGAAATATGAGCAGGTACCTAAGAACGTACAGGATAAAGTAATCGCTGCAAGAGCAAAATAAATATTGAAAAAATTTCTTTTATGAAATATAATTAAAAAAGCTTATAAAAAAAGACAACCCGGAAGAGGGAAAATTTAAGGAGGATTTTTTTAAAATGGCTAAAGCTAAATTTGAAAGAACTAAACCACATTGTAACATTGGTACAATCGGACACGTTGACCATGGTAAAACAACTTTAACAGCTGCTATCACTAAGACTCTTAATGCTAGACTTGGTACAGGTGAAGCTGTTGCATTCGAAAATATCGATAAGGCTCCAGAAGAAAGAGAAAGAGGAATCACAATTTCTACTGCTCACGTTGAATATGAGACAGAGAGAAGACATTATGCACACGTTGACTGCCCAGGCCATGCTGACTATGTAAAGAACATGATCACCGGTGCTGCTCAGATGGATGGCGCTATCCTCGTTGTTGCTGCTACTGATGGTGTTATGGCACAGACAAAGGAACATATCCTTCTTGCTCGTCAGGTTGGTGTTCCATATATCGTTGTATTCCTTAACAAGTGCGATATGGTTGATGATGAAGAACTTATCGAATTAGTTGAAATGGAAGTTACAGAACAGCTTGAAGAATATGGATTCACAGGTTGTCCAATCATTAAGGGTTCAGCTCTTAAAGCACTTGAAGATCCTTTCAGTGAATGGGGTGATAAGATTCTTGAACTTATGCACACAGTTGATGAATATATCCCAGATCCTGTAAGAGATACAGATAAGCCATTCCTTATGCCAGTAGAAGACGTATTCACAATCACAGGTCGTGGTACTGTTGCTACAGGTAGAGTAGAAAGAGGAACACTTCACCTTAACGACGAACTTGAAATCCTTGGTGTTAAGGAAGATGTTCTTAAGACAGTTGTTACTGGTATCGAAATGTTCAGAAAACAGCTTGATGAAGCTATGGCTGGTGATAACATCGGAGCTCTTCTCCGTGGTGTTAACCGTGATCAGATCGTTCGTGGACAGGTACTTGCAAAACCAGGTACAGTTACATGTCATAGAAAATTTACTGCTCAGGTTTACGTTTTAACAAAAGATGAAGGTGGACGTCATACTCCATTCTTCAACAACTATCGTCCACAGTTCTACTTCAGAACAACAGACGTAACAGGTACAATCACACTTCCAGAAGGTACAGAAATGTGCATGCCTGGTGATAACGTTGAAATGTCAGTTGAACTAATCACTCCTATCGCTATCGAAGAAGGTCTTCGTTTCGCTATCCGTGAAGGTGGTAGAACAGTTGGTTCAGGTGCTGTTACATCTATCAACGAATAATTATAACTTAATATAATTATTTACCTAAGTAATTTAGTCCCTTGTCTTTTGACAAGGGACTTTTTGCGTTCATTTCTTATTAATTATAAATTCTTGTTGTGAAATTATACAAAGTGGTAATATTCTTGTAATACACTTTGCATAAAGTTATTGTGGTGTTTTAATAAACATTGACAGTTAAAAATATAAGTGGTAAAATGCAGTTACAATATATTTGAAGGTATAATTATGAACATATTTAAGAAATTTATACCGTTGTGTTTATGTTTATCAATGATATGTACTTTATTTGGCTTTCAAATTGTAGAATGTGCTACTGCATATGATGAAACAATTTCTAACGGTAGTTTTTCAGACTTTCAACAAGCATTGCTAAATGCAAAAGACAAAAGTAATGCTAATCATATTTATAAAATACATATTACAAAGGATTTAAGAATTAATCAATCTGTAGGTATTTATTCAAACACTATGATTGTTGTTGATAAAAATGTAAAAATTATTCGTAATTTACCTGCAGGTGATGGTGGTACAACATTTAGAGTAGGCAAACTGGGTTCTTCTGCTTCAGGATATTATTATAGAAACATTACTATTATTACTAATACAAAAGAATTTGGCCTTTATTCTTACAACTGTTCCGGTAAAGTAACAGGTGGTAAGATTGCAAATTGTGGTAAGTACGGTATCGGTGCATACAAAAAGGGCATTTCCTATAGCAAGGTTAAGTTCTCTAATAACGGTGCAAACGGTAAATGTAATTATTACAGAGGTTAATTTATTATTATCTAAGGAGTGTTTATAATGAAAAAATTAATGTGCTTAGTTACAGTGTTGATGATGATTTCTATGTTTGCTTTCAGCATTAATTCTTTTAGTGCTGATGAGGTTGATAATCAAGATACTTCTATTGTAACTAATGAAAACAATGCAGAAAATTACGGTGAGGACAAAGTGTTGCTTACTGATGATATTGAGGGTGATGCAACTGTTGATGAAGCTACAGATGATGAAATGGCTTATTCTAGTGGTAATCCTGCACCAAAAGAGTCAACTTCCGATGAAGTAGGTTCAGAAATGAGTTCACCTAAAACAAGTGATACAGATACATATACTGCAGTAGTTTTAGCACTACTATTTGGTTCAGTAGCTTCTGTTGCAGTTTATAAGCTAAAGAAATAATTAAATTAAAAACTAAAAGGTCTGTTACTATGTAGCAGACCTTTTGTGTATAAGATAATAACAGAATAGCAGAAATAGGGTAGGATTATTGCAATTTTATTTAAAGTATTGTACACTATTTATATAACTTTTTAGGAGGATACTATGGAAAAGAATGTAATTTTCACTTTAGAAGACGATTTAGGCAATGAAACTGAGTTTGAGTTGCTTGATGTTATTAACTATAAAAATGATGAATATGCTGTTTTAATTGAGAATGTTGAGGATGTAGAGGACTTAACTATTCTTAAGATAGACAGTTATGATGACCAAGAAGAGGTTTATACCGGTATTGATGACGATGATTTGGTACAGAAAATCTTTGATATTTTCAAGAAAAATCATCCGGATGAATTTGATTATAAATAATTTTTATTTCAATTTCCATATTTATGTATTAAATTGCATAGCAAAAAAGGCACTCAGCTGAGTGCCTTTTCTGTTAAGGATTTTTGAAATTAATGCGTTCTAAACGCAACTTGTTATCAATGTTACTGATTAAGCAATTTCAGCATTACCTGTATCACCAAGTAGGTTGAATCTGAATAATTTGCTTTCATCATTCTTGTTATCACAATAAATGCAAGCTTCTGCGATTTTGCCGCCTTCGATTAGCTTTGTTAAACCAACGAGCTGACATAGTTTGCTTTTTAGATTCAAACGGTCTCCCTCGCTAGTAACTAGATATACATTACCTTCGCAAGTGTCGAGCACGGCAAGGAACTTGGTAACATCAATGTCATGTAGATTGATCATAGGTGTCATAAAATTTTCCTCCTTAAATTATATACGATTTTTCGTGCTGCCATTTACCATTTGGCTGTGAATGAATCGCTAACGAATGTTTGCGATATCAAGTGGACTATTTACTTGACACTTACTATTATACATATTCTTTAGTGAATGTCAACAAATAATCGCTACTTTCTTTGTACAAGGTGACTACTAAATATCAAAACTGTACAATTACAATGTGTGATTATTGTGCAATATGCTACAAAACATTTAACAGTAATTTTAACTAGTTAAAGTTTGTGTAAATTATTTTAGTGAATATTATCAAATTTATTCCCTAAAAGAAAATAAATTTGAACAATCATACAAATTACAAAAATGAAATTTTCTGTTCCAGAATAAAAAAACCATAAAAACACCGAAAAAGCCCATTACAATGGGCTTTTCTTTATGTTATAACCGACTAAAATTAAGTAAAAATAAAATAAAAAATTTTTTCAAAAAACTCTTTACAATACTAAAAATAGGTGAAATTATATACTTATTTTTATTGTATTGAACTTTGTTATATTGTATAATAGTTTTAGAAAATTAATTTAAGGGGTATATTTTATGCTTGATAATTTTTATAAAAACTTCAAAAGTGGTACAGATATTCGTGGTGTAGCATCTGAGGGTGTTGAAGGTCAAAATGTTAACCTAACTGATGATGTTGTTAAGAAAATGGCTTTTGGCTTTGTACTATGGCTGGAAAAGGTAGCTAACAAAAAGGCAAGTGAAATGACAATTTCAGTTGGTAGAGATAGTCGTATTAGTGGCGAAAGAATTGCAAATGATGTTATAGATAGCTTTAAGAAAGCCGGTGTAAAGGTAATTTACACTAACCTATCATCAACACCATCAATGTTTATGACTACTGTTGACCTTGGTTGTGACGGTGCAGTACAGATTACAGCATCTCACCATCCATTTAACAGAAACGGTCTAAAGTTCTTTACTCCTAATGGTGGACTTGAAGCAAGTGATATTGAAGAAATTTTACAGTATGCACAGGATGATAAAATGCCTGAAATTACTGATAACGGTACTGTAGAAGAAATGGACTATATGTCAAGATATAGCAACCACCTATGTGATATTATTAAGAAAGGTGTTAATGCTGAGGACTATGACCACCCTCTAAAGGGCTTTAAAATCGTTGTTGATGCCGGTAATGGTGTTGGTGGATTCTATGCCGATAAGGTACTAAAAGTTCTTGGTGCTGACACAGAAGGCTCAGTTTACCTTGATCCTGACGGAATGTTCCCTAATCATATTCCTAACCCTGAAGACAAAACTGCTATGGACTCAATCTCTAAAGCAGTATTGGATAGCAAAGCTGATTTAGGTGTTATCTTTGATACTGATGTTGACAGAGGTGGTGCAGTAGATAGCTTTGGTAAAGAAATCAACAGAAACAGACTTGTAGCTCTAGCATCAGCTATTGCACTTGAAGGTACTGACGGTGGTACTATTGTTACTGACTCAGTAACTTCATCAGGTCTAAAGGACTTTATTGAAAATCACCTTGGTGGTAAGCACTATAGATATAGAAGAGGCTACAAGAATGTTATTGATAAGGGTATTGAGCTAAATAACAATGGTGAGTTCTGCCCATTAGCTATTGAAACATCAGGTCATGCAGCTATGAAGGAAAACTATTTTCTTGATGACGGTGCTTATCTATGTACAAAGATTATTATTAAAATGGCACAACTTGCTAAGGAAAACAAAACAATTGATATGATGCTTAAAGACCTTAAAGAACCGGCAGAAAGCAAAGAAATTCGTTTTAAGATTACTGAAGAAGACTTTAGAGCTTGTGGTGAAAAGATTATTGCTGATCTTGAAAAGTATGCTGAAAATGAACCTAATTGGATTGTTGCAGATGATAACAGAGAAGGTATCAGAGTATCATTTGATAAAGAAAATGGTGACGGTTGGTTCTTATTAAGACTTTCTGTACATGACCCTATTATGCCACTTAATATTGAAAGTGACTCTGTTGGTGGTGTAGAGAAAATCTACAATCAGTTCTATCAGTTCCTAAAGACAACTAAAGGACTGGAATATTAATGAATATTCGTGTAGCAAAATCAAGTGACTTAGACGGAATTTTACCTTTAGTGCAAAGTGTGTGGACTTCAGTAAAATCTTCCCTTGACTTGTACTTGCAGTTCTCGGATATGGACAATGACTCCTCTGTAATGTTTGTTGCAGAGGAGTATAATGTTTATATAGGGTTTGCATCAGTTGGGTTAAGGTTTGAATATATTGAGGGGACAAAAACATTGCCTGTAGCTTACCTTGAGGGAATTGCAGTTAAGGAAGAATACACTTCGAAAGGTGTAGGAAAGGCACTTATAAATATGTGCGAAAAATGGGCAAAGGAACACTGTTGTACTGAATTTGCATCAGATTGTGAAGTGGGTAATTTATCCGGTGAACAGTTCCATAAAGCTATTGGGTTTAAAGAAGTCAGCAGAAATATTCATTTTGTAAAACCCTTGTAGCCCAGTGTTTAAGCCAATGCAACCAATAGTTGCGTAATTGCAAACTAGAATATGTTGTGCTACCAAAGGACAAAAATGTATAATGAACTCATCAAAAAAGGAGGTCGTTTATGAATATTGAAACGGCAAACATACTTTTGCAATATAGAAAGAAAAGAGGTCTAAGTCAGGAAGAATTAGCATCAAAAATCGGTGTCAGTAGGCAAGCTGTCAGTAAGTGGGAGAGAGCAGAGGCTTCACCTGATACTGACAACCTTATTCTATTGGCAAAGGTATATGGAGTAACTCTTGATGAACTTTTGACAGGTGACCCTGAAGAAATCTTAAACAGAAATAAGCAAGATTTAGAAGATAATAAAACTGAAGAAAATACCGAAACTGATACTGGAAAAGAAACGGAAAATAATGATACTAATGAAGAAACAAAAGCAAAAGTATCTTTTAAAAACGGTATCCATGTTGATGACGGTAAAGACAAAGTTGATATAAGTTTTAGAAACGGTATTCATGTAGACAGTAGTGACGGTGCAAAGGTACATATTGACCGCAACGGTATAAATGTTGTTGATGAAAGTGGCAAACAAAAAGTCTATACCGATGAAAACGGTCATATATATGGCGACAAAGATTACAAAAAGAATGACAAGAAAAATCCTGCTATGGAGTTTCCAATTTGGTTAGTTTCAGTTGTGGCATTCTTCTTATTTGGATTCTTAGATATTTTAGGTGGTTGGGTAACCAGCTGGTTGTGGTTCTTGGTTATTCCACTATATTACACAACGGTAAAGGCTATACAGAAAAAGAAAGTAAATATTTTCTGTTATCCGGTGTTTATTACTTGGATATACTTGGTGTTAGGTTTTTATGCTAACTTGTGGCATCCTATGTGGCTATTGTTCTTAACAATTCCTTTATTCTATTATATAGCCAATATTATAGATAGAAAAAATCATCCACAAGACGATATTAATATTGAGCAAGATGGTTATAGTGCAACAGTAACCACAGTAGAACCTCAGAAAGAAAGCCATATTTTTAGAAATACAATTATTATTGTAGGCTCAATTTTTTGTGCCTTTCTATTAATTCTTTGTGTTTCTTCTGTTTTCGGACAAAATGGTAAATTTACAAGAATAACAAAATTTGATTGTACTGCAAATGATGGTATTCACACTATAGACTTAAAGAATGGTAGCGGTGATGTTAATTTCTATAAAAGTCCTACTGATTATAGCTATGTTGAATACAATTGTGAATACAGAGGATATTTTGGTTCTTTAAATAAAGATACAAAATTAACAAAGTATTATAAAGGATTTGTGAATATTACTGCTAATCCCAATAGTGGTTTTTGCTTGTTTGGATATTTTAATCAAACTACTAATATTTATTTAGCTGATGATGTTTATTATGAGTATGATGAATCAAAAATAGACAGTTTTGTTTATGACGGTACAAAATATTTAACAATAAAGACCGGTTCAGGCTCAGTATCTATGAAGTCAGATTTAGGCATTAATGATATTCAGTTAGATATGTCATCAGGTGATTGTAATTTTAGTAATCTAAAATGTAAGTCCCTTAGAACCTATATTTCAAGTGGTAGTGTAAATTTAGTAAACCTAACTTGTGATGAACTAAAGACAAGTGTTTCCAGTGGTTCAATTGATGGTAATAATGTTATTGCCAAAAGTTTAGATACTGTTTCAGGTTCAGGTGATACCACTTTACAAGGTAATTTCGATAAAACTAAGGTAAAAGTATCAAGTGGTAGTGTTGAAATCAATAGCGAAAGTGTTCCAAAATATTCTGATATTGATATTTCTTCCGGTAGTGTTGATTATATTATTCCGGACTCAATTACCGGTTTTAAGTTAAGTTATGAAAAAAGTTCAGGCAGTATTGATAGTGAATTTGACCTTAATAATTCATTGGATAATGATAAGGGTACTGCAACTTATAAAAAAGGCAGTAACAAAATCAACGCTAAACTATCTTCCGGTTCTCTAGACCTAGTAAAATATAAATAATCTGAAATTAATGTAATAATTTAGGGAGTACATTGTACTCCCTATTGTTATGTGAATTTTTGGTTTAGATTAGTTGTATAAATTAGTTTTTTTCAATTTTGATTGTGGGTTAAGGTAAATTTCTTTTTTAGCTTTTATTGAGCATAAATGGAAATTTTCAAAAATATTATACCTGATATTATTACTAAAGTGTGGCTTACAGGTGTAGGGTCCACCATTGGTGGACCGAGCAAATTATCCTTTTTATTGGCATATTGCCCTATGTAGATATTATAAATTTATAAGTCTGCAAACAGGACAAAAATCCCATAGGTATCACACTTTTTAACGGGCGAACAATGTGTATAGTGTAGTAACATAGTTTACAAATCGTCCAAGGACATGGTTTACAGTTTTAGTATAATAGAAGCATCAAATATCAGGAGATGATAAGATGCCTTGGAGGTATAAAACTGTGAATCAAATAAGAGAAGAATTTGTAAGAAGAGTACTCAGTAATGAAAAGAGTAAAAGTGCTTTATGCCGTGAGTATGGTATAAGCAGACCTACTGCTGATAAGTGGATAAAGCGATATTTAAGTGGAGAACCGCTTGATAATAGAAGCAAGAAACCGTTTAAAACTGCAAACAGGATAAGTGAAGATATTGAAAGATTGATAGTAAATCAAAGAAAAAAAGAACCGGCACTTGGGGCAATAAAAATTCATAAAATATTGTCAGATGAAGGATATGAAAATTTACCATCTGTAAGTACTATTAATAATGTTTTGCACAGAAATGGATTAATTACAAAAGAAGCAAGTATATCAGCAACACCTTACAAGCATTTTGCAAAAGACAATCCAAATGATATGTGGCAAGCTGATTTTAAAGGAAATTACCTTTTAAAAGATGGTGTTCGTTGTCATCCACTTTCAATAATAGATGATTGTAGTCGATATTGTTTATGCGCAGATGTAAAATATAATGAAAAGCTGAATAGTACATATGCTAGTTTTGAATCCACTTTTAAGCAATATGGGTTACCAAAAATACTGTTATGTGATAATGGAACACCTTGGGGAGCAAGTCAAAGTACATCCATAACAAAATTTGAAGTAAAACTAATGGAATTAGGTATTTTAACACTTCATATTCGTCCGTTAAGACCACAAACACAAGGAAAAATAGAAAGATTTAATCGTTCATTTAAAGAAGAAAGATTACGGTATTACATACCGAATAACATGGAAGAAGCTCAAGAACAAAGACTTGAGTATATGGAATTTTACAATAATAAGAGACCTCATTTTGCACTGGATCTTGATAAGCCGTCAGAACACTATGAGCATAGTAAAAGAAAATATCCTGAGAAAATCTCAGGATGGGACTATCCATATGGAACAGAAGTGCTAAAAGTAAAAAGCAGTGGATACATAAGATATAAAGGACAAGGGTATTTTCTTAGTGAAGGTCTATCAAACAAACAAGTAGGTATCGTACCATCTAAACAAGATGGAATATTGAATATTATATTTAGACAGTTTAGAGTAGCTAAATTGGATCTAGACAATCATACAATTATAGCAAGAAGAGTATATAAATTACATAACGATCCTAGAGCAAAAGTGTAAACGATGTCCTTGTATAGTTTGTAAACTTTGTTACTCTTGACACAATGTTCGCCCCTACACCTGTGAGCCACAATACGATATATAAATTACTATTGTTTATGCTACAAAATATCGTTGTATTTTGAATTGTACAATCACATAGTTTACAGTTTATACAAGGACATAGTTTACACTTTTAATATTTAAACATCCCCACAAACCTAAATTTATCTAACTCACCTTTACCCACAAATAAAATTAAAAAATTCTTATAATCAACACAAAGCCAACAAATTGGTAGTTTATAATTAGACCTACAATGGAGAAATTGTAGGTCTTTATGTTGTTTTAATTAAGTTTATATGGTTCTAATTAATTGCATAATTAAATGTATTATATTTATTATTTCACATTATTGTGACTATTTCAAAAATAGGAAATCTAATAAAATAAAGAAAAATAATATTAAATTAATATAGGTAACATTTAAAACAAGCAATAATAGTTACAACGGTTTTATTCCGAATAGGGAAAGGATTTGAAGTACAAGACCACAGACTACAGATGCTGAGATGCCATACACCAACACAGGACCGGCAATAACAAACATTTTAACACCTAAGCCTAGAACTAAACCTTCACTTTTAAATTCAATAGCAGGAGAGGCAATAGAGTTTGCAAAACCGGTAATAGGTACAAGTGTACCTGCACCACCGATTTTTGCAATGTTGTCGTACCAGCCAATAAAAGTTGTAAGTATTCCTAAAAAAATTAATGTAATAGAAACAAGTGTACCGGCATTATCCTTGTTCATTCCTAAATATTCATATAGGTTTTGAAAGCCTTGTCCAATAGCACAGATTAGCCCACCAATCCAAAATGCATTGAAACAATCTTTAATAATAGGACTGTTGTGGCTATACTTTTTTACAAGTTTACTATATTCTTTGTTTGAAATCATATTATCACCTAAATTTATTTTGTCCGGTAAATGTAATGTTATGAAATTTTATTTTGCTATTTCATTTGTTAAATTTTTGTTGTATAATATCCTTGTATAACTATGAAGAGGAATGAAAATGCATTATTTAGATAACAGTGCAACTACTTGTGTCTATCAGGACTCAGCAAAAGTTGCTTATGACATTATGACAAAAAATTACGGTAATCCAAGCTCATTGCATAAAATGGGCTATGATGCATCTCTTGCACTTGATAACGCAAGAGAAGTTATTGCAAAGTCTGTTGGTGCTGAACCAAAAGAAATTTATTTTACTTCCGGTGGTACAGAAGCCAATAACCTTGCAGTTATGGGTACTGTAAATGCTAAAAAGAGAAATGGCAACAAAATTGTCACAACAGCTATTGAACATCCATCAGTGCTGGAAACAATGAAAGTCCTTGAAGAAAGAGGCTTTAATGTTGTTTATATTAAGCCTGAGAATGGTGTAATCCCACTTTCTGCTTTAGAAAAGGAAATTGATAAGGATACTATCCTTGTGTCTGTTATGACAGTTAATAACGAAACAGGACTTGTAACACCTACAGAAAAGATACCTGCAATTATTAAGAAAAATAATTCTAAGGCTATTTTCCATACTGACTTTGTTCAAGGTTATGGTAAGTTAAATTGTAAGGTAAAGAAAATCGGTTGTGATTTGCTAACAGTTTCTTCCCATAAAGTACATGGACCTAAGGGTGTGGGTGCTTTGTATGTGAAGAAAGGTACACGACTTGTACCGAATACTTATGGTGGTATGCAAGAAAATAAAGTGAGACCCGGTACAGAGGCTTTGCCTTTGATTGGTGCATTTGCAAATGCAGTAGAAAAATTTAATGTCCATAAAAATTATGAGAAAGTTAAGGAATTACATTCCTACTGTATGGAACAGTTAGGTGATATTGATGGCTTAACAGTTAACAGTACAGACTTTCCATATGTTATAAATGTGTCAACAAATTGTGTTATGAGCCAGACAATGTTAACATATCTTGCTGATAAGTATGATGTGTGCATTAGCTCAGGCTCTGCTTGTCACAAAGGTGAACTTAGCCATGTGCTTTCTGCTTATGGTTACAGTGCCGATAGAATCAACTCTGCACTAAGAATCAGCTTTTGTGAAAGCAATACTAAAGAAGATGTTGATGCTTTAGTAATGGGTATAAAAAACGGTTTAAAAGAACTGGTAAAATTCAAATAAAGTTGAGAGATAATATGAAAGAAATTGTTTTAATTAAAGTTGGAGAAATTATCCTAAAAGGTTTAAATAGAAAAAGCTTTGAAAGTAAGCTGATTAAAAATATTAAATCAGCACTTGACGGTGGAGATGAATGTAAGGTTATTTCAGCTCAATCAACAATTTATGTTGAACCTGTTTATGATGATGCTGATATTGAGGATATTTGTGACAGAATCAGTAAGGTGTTTGGTATTGTTGCTTTCCATAGAGCAGCAGTAGCAGAAAAGACAATGGAAAGTATTTCTAAGGTTGCAGTTGAGTACCTAGCTGATTACTTAGATACTGCCAAGACTTTTAAGGTTGAGGCTAAGCGTAGTGACAAAAAGTTCCCTCTAAAGTCACCTGAAATTTCTCGTGAAATGGGTGGAATTATCCTAAAGCACTTTAATCACCTAACAGTTGATGTACATAACCCTGATGTTCAAGTTACTGTTGAAATTCGTGACTTTGGTGCATATATTCATGCAGGTGTTGTTAAGGGTGCAGGTGGTGTACCTGTTGGCACAAGTGGTAACGGTACAATCCTAATCAGTGGTGGTATTGATTCACCTGTAGCTGCTTGGATGATGGCAAAGAGAGGTCTAAGGCTAAACGCAGTACATTTTGCTTCACCTCCATATACTTCACAGAGAGCAGAGGATAAGGTAGTTAGATTACTAAAGAAAGTTTCTGCCTATGCCGGTGAAATCACAATGTACACAGTACCGTTTACAGAAATTCAGGAAAGAATCAAGAACAATTGTCCAGAAGAACTTTTCACAATTATTATGAGAAGACTTATGATGCAAATGTCTGAACGAATTGCAAAGGATACTAAGAGCAGTTGCCTAATTACAGGTGAAAGTTTAGGTCAGGTAGCTTCCCAAACAATGCAAGCAATTGTTACTACTGATGAAGCAACAGATATGGTTGTATTCAGACCATTAATCGGTATGGACAAGGAAGAAATTATCCAAATTTCCAGAAAAATTGATACATTCGAAACATCAATTGAACCATATGAAGACTGTTGTACAGTATTTACACCAAAGCATCCTCGTACAAAGCCTGTACTAAAGAGAGTTAAGGATGCACAAGAAAAAGCTAATTTTGATGAATTAATCGAAACATCATTAAATAGCCTAAAAGTTACTCACATTAATCCATAAGGATGAGGAAAATGAAGATACTTCTGCTTCTAAAAGAAGATATACAAGTTAATAGAAAAACTTCTGTATTAAAAGAAGTGCCAACTGACTTGGAAAGTGTGGATAAAACTTATGAATTAAATCCAAAATTTCTAAAGAAAGCTGTTCTTGAGTTGCAGAAAAATAGTGATGTAACAGAAATCATCACTTGTGGTTCTTCAGATACAGAAAGAAAGTTTAGAACAACTTATGCAGATACTATTGCATATTTTGAGAAACAACTGAACAAAGATAAAGAGGGCCTTCCTGAGAAAGAAAAGGTACAAGGTAAGCACTTTGATATTTCTGAAAAGGACAAAGAACTTCTCAAGAAAAAGGATGTTTCAAAGTTAGAAATAGCCTTTGCAAAGTTTAAACCTAAAGCAAAAACTGCTTTAAGTTATGCTAAAAATTATTGGAAATATTTAAAGGGCAAAACCTATAACAAAAAGAAAATTCCTGTTTATCTTGATATGGATTATTTCTGCTTTAGTACCGATAAAATCGACTTCTTTGCATTTGTAAACGTAGATGATGAATTTATTTTAAAAGGTGAAAAGTTCTTAGCTGAGAAAAAGTTACAACAACAGTACATAGTTAAGAATTATGACAGTGGCATTAATAAATTTATCAAGAACCACATTCCACTAAAGGTAGATAACAAGAATGAAGTAGTCAGAAAGACTATTCAGAATGTTGCAGTTGTGGCATTTGTAGTTGCAGGTGTGTTCTTGCTTTATAACAATGTTTATAAGTCAGTTGAGAATACTGCTATTCAGTCAGAGATTCAGTCTATCTATTATGATGGTGACACAACAAAGAAAGTTTCAGAAAAAGAAAAGGTAAGAAACTTTAAAAAGCTACAAAAAATCAACAGTGAAATTGTAGCATGGATAAATGTGCCACATACAAATATTGATTATCCTGTGCTATATCATAAAGAGGACACTTTACATAGTCAGTATTATTTGTACAATAACTATGAAAAGAACTATTCTCAATATGGTAGTATATTTATTGACTTTAGAAGTCAACAAGGTGTAAAGAGTAAGAATGTTATTATGCATGGACATCATATGATGGATGGTAGTATGTTTGCCAACCTGTTGAAGTACGGCAAAACCTCTATTGATATGAATTTCTACAAGAAAAGTCCTACCTTTACAGTTACAACTCCTAATGATGGTGATGAAGTTTACAAGATTATTTCTGTTTACAAAACTACCGGCGATAAGAACGAAAAAGACTTCTTTAACTATCTACAAGGTGACTTTACAAGTGATGCAGAATTTATGAACTATGTGTATAACATAAAGGCTAGATCACTTATAGATACAAATGTTGATATAAACGAAAATGATACACTTGTTACCCTTTCAACTTGTTCCTATGAAGTTCACGAAAATTACAGAACTGTTGTTGTAGGTAGGAAGGTTAGAAAAGGTGAAAGTGAAAAGGTAAATGTTTCTTCAGCAGTAAAGAACAAAAATCCTTATTTCCCATCAAGTTATTATTATCGTTTTGGTGGGACTCAGCCAAAGCTAACTTCCTTTAGAACAGAACTAAAGAAAGGTAATATTGATTGGTATGACGGTAAGGGTAACCTAAGGGGTAATCAAAAGTTAACAGGTGGTAAGTATGTTATTGATAGAACTTCTACTACAACTAAGAAACCAAGTTCTAGCACAAAGAAAACTTCTTCAACATCAACAACTAAACCTACTACAAAAACATCTACCACAAAAGCTACTAAACCAAGTACTACAAGACCAAGAAAGGTTTACTATACAGTTAAATTTGTAAATGCAAACGGTAGAACTATTAAGCTTCAAAGAGTGGAGAAAGGTCATAGTGCCTCTGCACCAAAAGCACCATCAAAAGCATCTACAAAGCACTATAGATATAAATTTGTAAGGTGGAGCAGTAGATTTAACCGTGTAAACAGTAACCTTGTAATTAAGCCGATTTATGCAAAGGTAAGAATACCTCAGCATAAACCAAAGCCAATTAAACCAAAACCAACAAAGCCAAAGCCAACTACAGTACCTAAGACAACTGTACCAATTACAACACATGCTACTGAACCGGCAACAGATGAAATAGAAGAGGATTGATAACTATGAAATGCGATTTAATTTTTTATCTTGCAAAGAAAACTGCATTGTGTGAAAAGAAGGTGAAAGAACTTTTTGCTAATACTGTTTATCAGCTAAATTCTGTTACTGCTTCAACTACACCGGATAGTTTAGGTATGCAACTTACAGATGCACTAAATTGTGTGAATCTAATCGTTATTGTTGGTGGGCTAAGGGATAATGATGTTAGAGCAATTTCAAATGTACTGTCTAAGGCACTTGCAAATTCTTCAACAAATATTATTCCTAAAAGGTTAAAGAATGAAGTTGGTGATTTTGACGGATATATTCTAAGGTCAGGAAAACAAACGATAATTTGTATTCCTGATAATCCGGAAGAAATCGAAAATATGTTAAATGAAAATATGTTTAACTACCTAAACAGAATATACAGTGAATAAAGCAAAGAGGCTTTCCATAATGGAAAGTCTCTTTTTGTGTAAGGAGAGATTTTTATGAAGAAACCTATAATCGGTGTAACACCACTGGTTGATATTCAAAGGGAAAGTTATTGGCTAGTACCGGGATATATGAAAGGTATTGAGGTAAGTGGTGGTATCCCTATAATGTTGCCACTTACCTGTAATAAGGCTGATATAGATGCATTGATAAATATGTGTGATGGATTTCTGTTTACAGGTGGTCAAGATATTTCTCCTAGTTTGTATAGGGAAGAAAGGTCAAGTTTATGTGGTGAAGTGTGTAAAGAAAGAGATACTATGGAGAAAATTCTATTTGAAAAAGTTTTGGAAAATGATAAATCAGCTTTAGGCATTTGTAGAGGTATTCAGTTCTTTAATGCTTATTTAGGTGGTACAATTTATCAGGACTTAATAGCTGAAACAAAAACAAAAGTTTTCCACAAACAAAAGCCATCATATGGAAAACCCAGTCACATTGTAAATTTAGTTAAAGGTTCTCCATTACAAAATCTTTTGAAAACCCATAACCTACCGGTAAATAGTTATCATCATCAAGGAGTAAAGAAACTTGCCGGTAACTTAGAGCCTATGGCATATGCTACTGATAATTTGGTTGAAAGTGTGTATATGCCTAGTAAAAAGTTTGTATGGGCAGTTCAATGGCATCCTGAATTTTCTTACACTACCGACAAGTACAGCAGAAGGATTTTCAAGGCATTTGTAGATAGTTGTCTATAAATCTTGACAATTTCACTGTAAGATAATATAATAACCCTTAGGGAATGAATGTCTCCCTTAGTATTTATTACTTAAACTGCTTTTTAAGCTGATGACTTCTGCATTTTGCAGGGTTATCAGCTTTTTTTCGTGTAAGGAGGAATTTTGTGGAGAATTTTAAGAAAAAGTCATTTACTGTGCTAAAGTACATAGCTTTTGGTGTGGTGATAGGTGTTTTGGTTGGTGCAATTGATACTTTGTTTGGTAGAGTGTTAATAGCTATTACTGATTTTAGAACAGACTATTATTTATTTTTACTACCGTTTTTGCCTTTAGCCGGATTATTAATTACTTGGATGTACAATAAGTTTAGTGCAGTTAGCTTAAAGGGTATGTCACTTGTTTTTGAAACAGGTCAAAGTAAGAGAAATTCAATACCCTTACCACTAGTGCCACTTGTAATGATAGGCACTTGGATTACACATTTGTTTGGTGGTAGTGCCGGTAGGGAAGGTGTTGCAGTACAGATTGGTGCAACCCTATCCCATAGAATAGGTAGAAAGTTTCACTTTTCTAATAATGAGAGAGTGTTGCTTATTACCGGTATGTCAGCCGGTTTTGGTGGATTGTTTAAAACACCACTTGGTGCAGTTTTCTTTGCACTGGAGGTTATTGTTGCCGGATATTTGGAGTATGAAGCATTACTACCGGCTTTTATTGCATCAATAGTTGCTTGTATAACTTCTCATACCTTAGGACTGGAGAAATTTTCAGTTAATGTTACAGATACCCTTGATTTTAAAGATTACAAGGTGATAATTTTCCTAGTTATAATGGGTATTGCTTTTGGTTTAGTAGGTAGATTATTTTCTTATCTACTACAAAAATCAAAGGACTTTATGAAAAATAAAATCAAGAATCCCTATGTGAGAATAGGTGTGGTTTCTATTCCACTTGCTATAATTTTAATTTTCTTCTACGGTGGCAGATATAGTGGACTTGGTACAAATCTGATTTCAGCATCATTTAGTGGTGGGGAAGTTCATTACTATGATTTTATTGTAAAGCTACTATTAACTATTGTAACCTTGGCTATAGGTTTTCAAGGTGGTGAGGTTACACCTTTATTTTCAATAGGTGCAACACTTGGAGTTGCGCTGGGTAATTTATTTGGTGTTTCCCCAATTGTGTGTGGTGCTATTGGATATGTTGCAGTATTTGGCAGTGCAACAAATACTTTAATTGCACCTATACTTTTAGGAGTAGAGGTTTTTGGTGTAGCCAATGTTTTGCCTATAGCAATAGTTTGTATAATTGCATATATAGTAAATGGTAACCTTTCAATTTATTCTTCTCAACAGAAAGCACTTTTTGGTTTTGAAGAATAAAGGGTAAAAATTATTGTAAAATTAAATTAATTAAAACTAACAACTGTAACGGGTGTTTAGTTGCCCTTACAGCAGTACAACAAAAAAGACCTTTGAGCTTAAAAATAGCCCAAAGGTCATATTTTTTCTAAAAAAATAAAGATTTTCGCATTTTTTGCAAAAATCTCTTGACATTCAAAAACTTCTTGTGTATAATAGTACGGCATAATATTATGAGATAGTATCGCTAGTATGCCTTTCTTATGGGTGAATATTACCACAAGTTTTTTTACTTGTCAAGTGGTAATATTTAAAGCGACTCTCAGTAATAAAGTTATATAAAAGTAGTGCAAATATACAAAAGGAGTGAACTAAAGTGGTAGATGTCAAACCAGTTAAGCTTGGCAGAAACGAAAGAATGTCCTTTGGTAAGATTGATGAAGTTATCCAGATGCCTCATCTTCTTGATATTCAGAGGAAGTCTTACCAGTGGTTCCTTGAAGAAGGACTAAGGGAAGTCTTTAAAGATGTATCAGGTATTACTGATTACACAGGCAACCTTGTTCTTGACTTTATGGATTATGAGCTGGATGTTGATAAGCCAAATTATTCAGTTATTGAATGTAAAGAAAGAGATGCCACATATTCAGCAGCCCTTAGGGTTACTGCAAGACTGTTAAATAAGGAAACAGGCGAAATCAAGGAATCTAATGTATTCATGGGTGATTTCCCTCTTATGACAGACAGTGGTACATTCGTTATCAACGGTGCAGAAAGAGTTATTGTTTCTCAGCTTGTTAGAAGCCCTGGTGTTTACTACAAGATGGACCGTGATAAGACAGGTAAGGAACTTTATTCCTCAACTGTTATTCCTAACCGTGGTGCTTGGCTAGAATACGAAAACGACATTAACGATGTTTTCTATGTTCGTATTGATAAGAACAGAAAGATTCCTGTAACAGTATTTATCCGTTCATTAATCGGTCTTGAAGCTTTGCTAAAAGACAGAGAAGAAAAGGAAATGAACGGTGAAAAGTGGAACCTTGAAGATGTTGACCTTACAGTAATCGGTAAGGATAGCGAAATCATTGATATCTTCGATATGAACGATATGATGAAAGCTACTATCGAAAAGGATACTACTACTAACGCTGCAGAAGGTCTGATTGAAGTTTACAAAAAGCTAAGACCATCTGAACCTCCAACAATTGAATCTGCTATGACTCATCTATCAAATCTATTCTTTGACGATAGAAGATATGATATGTCAAGAGTAGGTAGATATAAGTACAACAAAAAGATTGGTATTGCTCACCGTCTTGAAGGTTACAAGTTAGCATCTCCTATTGCTAACCCAAGAACAGGTGAAGTTATGGCTCTTGCTGATGAAGTTATCACAAGAGAAAAGGCTTTTGAAATTGAAAATGCCGGTGTTACACTTGCTTATGTTAAGAGCGACGACGATATTCCTGTAAAGGTTATCTCAAACGGTATGGTTGACATTAATGCTTATGTTGACTTTAATGCTGAAGAAGAATGTGGCATTAACGAAAAAGTAAGAGCATCTGTACTTTTCCCAATTCTTGAAGAATGTGAAACAGAAGAAGAGTTAAAGGACGCTCTAATTGATAACAAAGCAGAGCTAATCCCTAACTACATTACTATTGATGATATATTTGCTACTATTAACTATATGAATTCCCTAGCACAGGGTATTGGTGTAACAGACGACATTGACCACCTAGCTAACAGAAGAATCCGTTGCGTAGGTGAATTACTACAGAACCAGTTTAGAATTGGTTTCAGCCGTCTTGAAAGAGTTATCCGTGAAAGAATGACACTTCAGGCTCAAGACCCTGAGGCACTTTCACCAAACACACTAATTAATATTCGTCCTGTAACAGCAGCTATTAAAGAGTTCTTTGGTAGTTCTCCTCTATCACAGTTTATGGACCAGAACAACCCTCTTGCTGAACTTACACATAAGAGAAGACTTTCAGCCCTAGGTCCCGGTGGTCTTTCAAGAGACCGAGCATCATTCGAAGTTCGAGATGTTCACTATACTCACTATGGTCGTATGTGTCCTATCGAAACTCCTGAAGGTCCTAACATCGGTCTAATCTCTTACTTAGCTACTTTTGCAAAGATTAATGAATACGGCTTCATTGAAGCTCCATATAGAAAGATTGATAAAGAAACAGGTATCGTTACTGACGAAGTTGTTTATATGACAGCTGATGTTGAAGATGGTTTCAAGGTTGCTCAGGCTAACGAACCACTTGACGAAAACGGTCGTTTTGTTAACAAGAAGGTTGTTGGTCGTTGCAGAGAAGAATTTGTAGAACTTGCTCCGGAAGAATTCGACTTTATGGATATTTCTCCTAAGATGGTTGTTTCTGTTGCTACATCTCTAATTCCTTTCCTAGAAAACGATGATGCAAACCGTGCTCTTATGGGTGCTAACATGCAGCGTCAGGCTGTTCCTCTACTTGTTACAGAATCTCCTATCGTTGGTACAGGTATGGAATACAAAGCCGGTGTTGACTCAGGTAACTGTATTCTTGCTGAAGAAGACGGTATTGTACTTTCTGTTTCTGCTGACAAGATTTGTGTTCAGTACGACAGTGGTAGAATTCAGAACTTTGATGTAATCAAGTTCCTTCGTTCTAACCAGAGTACTTGTATCAATCAGATTCCTGTTGTTGACAGAGGTCAAAGAATTGTTAAGGGTGAAGTTCTTGCTGATGGTCCTGCTACAGACAACGGTGAACTTGCTCTTGGTAAGAACGCACTTATCGGATTTATGACTTGGGAAGGTTATAACTACGAAGATGCTGTTCTAATTAACGAAAAGATTGTACGTGAAGATATGTACACATCTATTCATATTGAAGAACACGAAACAGAAGCTCGTGATACAAAGCTAGGACCTGAAGAAATTACTCGTGACATTCCAAATGTCGGTGAAGATATGCTTAAGGATCTTGACGAAAACGGTATTATCCACATCGGTGCTGAAGTTCGTTCAGGTGATATTCTTGTTGGTAAGGTAACTCCAAAGGGTGAAACTGAGCTAACTGCTGAAGAAAGACTACTAAGAGCTATCTTCGGTGAAAAGGCAAGAGAAGTTAGAGATACTTCACTTAGAGTACCTCATGGTGAAACAGGTATCGTTGTTGATGTTAAGGTATTTACTCGTGAAGAAAGTGCTTCAGAACTACAGCCTGGTGTTAACAAGGTTGTTAGAGTTTACCTAGCTCAGAAGAGAAAGCTATCTGTTGGTGATAAGATGGCCGGTCGTCATGGTAACAAGGGTGTTGTTTCCAGAATTCTACCTCAGGAAGATATGCCATTCCTACCTGACGGTACTCCACTTGACATCGTTCTTAACCCTCTAGGTGTTCCATCTCGTATGAACATCGGACAGGTTCTAGAAGTTCACCTAGGTTATGCTGCTAAGGCTCTAGGTTGGAAGATTATGACACCGGTATTTGACGGTGCTCATGAACAGGATATTTTCCAGTGTCTAAAAGATGCCGGTTATAGCGAAGACGGTAAAACATGGCTGGTTGATGGCCGTACAGGTGAAAGATTTGATAACCCTGTTACCGTTGGTTATATGTATTACTTGAAGTTGCATCACCTTGTTGATGATAAGATTCATGCTCGTTCAACAGGTCCATACTCACTAGTTACTCAACAGCCACTTGGTGGTAAAGCACAGTTCGGTGGTCAGCGTTTCGGTGAAATGGAAGTTTGGGCAC